>Ga0228674_1000090_pt1 | contig 70065 bp, 74 predicted proteins | sample 1D_rmetaG_FD_189054 | JGI IMG/M metagenome (GOLD analysis project Ga0228674, IMG submission 189054) | Seawater microbial communities from Monterey Bay, California, United States - 1D_r | ecosystem: Environmental > Aquatic > Marine > Coastal | place: USA: California | collected 2016-09-26
AAATAAAGGCGTACTGTAATAGCACTTTCGATAGATAGAAAAAAGAAAAGGAGGATTTTATATGCAGATTAATGTATCTTATATTACCGCAAATGACATTATGGAGATTCTCGGGGTTGGGAGAAGCAAAGCCTATGAAATTGTGCGGGTAATGAATGAAGAACTGGAAAATGCCGGATATAACATCATCAAGGGGAAAGTTCCGGTTAGATATTTCCAGAAAAAATATTATGGCTGTGAGATGAAAATGGAATGAGTATCTTTCAGACAGTAAAAGAAAATGTAACTGCAAGGCAGGCAGCCGAACAGTACGGATTGAGAATAAGTAGAAATGGGATGATCTGTTGCCCCTTTCATGATGACAGGCATCCCAGTATGAAAGTAGACAAAGGGTTTTGTTGTTTTGCCTGTGGTGCGAAAGGGGATGTGATCACGTTTGTGGCAGATTTCTTTCATCTTGCACCATTGGAAGCAGCAAAGAAACTGGCAGAAGATTTTCAGATACCTATTTTTACAGATAACGCAAAGAAAAGGAATGCCAGTAAGAAAAAAGAAAAACCCAAAAAAACATTGTATCAGACCGAAAAGAAATTTGAAGAATGGGAACGGGAAAGTATCCGCATTTTATCGGATTATCTTCATCTGCTGGAAGAATGGAAAATAAGATATGCACCTAAAATACCAGAGGAAGAATGGAAAGCAGAATTTATAGAAGCCTGTCAGCAGACAGAAAAGATAAATTACTATCTGGATTTACTGGTGTTTGGAGAGTTACAGGATAGAATTGAATTTTTACTGGATAGTGGGAAGGATGTGAAAAGAATTGAAGAACGAATGGGAGAATATAGACGAAACAACAAGGAACAGACTGGAAGAAGCATTGAATCAGAGAGAAATGAACTTTAAAGAGTACTCTCAGGAATGGTTTGAGGATGGGCAGATTGATGAGGTGGCATTTTGTGAAAATTTTCTGCAAAGAATGCCATTGAAATGTATCAACGGTATCTTTTTCAGCTATGATGGAATGCTACCAGATAGCGAGGTGGAGAAAGAAATTTACAGAATGGTAAAACCGGTTCTTACGAAAGGGATTTCCAAGAAAGTAAAACAGCTTTTGGAGGTTCTTAAACTGGAAGCCTATTCCGAAGAACTTCCGGTGCAGATGGATCGCATCCATGTGAATAACGGGACTTATTTTCTGAATGGAGATTTCACAGAGAAGAAAGAGTTCTGCCTGAACCGGTTGCCTGTAAATTATGAAATGAAAGAAGCAAAGCCGGAACGGTGGCTGAAATTTCTTTCAGAACTGTTGGAGGAAGATGATATTCCTACCTTGCAGGAATATATGGGATATTGCTTAATCCCATCCAACAAGGCACAGAAGTTATTGATTATCTTAGGAAAAGGCGGGGAGGGAAAATCCCGTATTGGTTTGGTTATGAGAAAAATCCTCGGAACGAATATGAATGTAAGCAATATTCAGAAGGTAGAGCATAATCGTTTTGCAAGGGCAGATTTGGAATACAGGCTTTTAATGGTTGACGATGATATGAAACTGGAAGCCTTGAAAGATACCAACTATATTAAAACTATAGTCACTCTGGAGGATAAGATGGATTTGGAAAGGAAGTCAAAGCAGAGCGTACAGGGGAATTTATATGTCAGATTTCTCTGCTTTGGAAACGGAAGTCTCAGTGCTTTGCATGACCGTTCCTATGGATTTTACCGCAGACAGATTATCCTTACGGTCAAAGATGTGCCGCCGGACAGAGTTGACGATCCGTATCTGATCGAGAAACTGCAAAGAGAAGCAGACGATATTTTTCTCTGGTGTCTGGAGGGATTGAAACGATTACTGAAAAATAAATACCGCTTTACCATAAGCGAACGTGCAAAGAAAAACCTGCACGAAGCTATGGAATCTGGGAATAACATTATCGCTTTTATGCAGTCATCTGGGTATATCCGGCTGGAAGAAAATACAACAGCGACTTCCAAGAATCTTTACCAAGCATACTGCCGCTGGTGTGAGGACAATACGGAAAAGCCTATGAGTGCAAAAAGTTTTTCGGGGTACTTAAAAGAAAATGAAAAGAAGTATCACATTCATTATTCTACCAACATTCCCTCAGACAATGGGAAAAATGCCAGAGGATTTCAGGGAATCCATACGCAGATACGCATAGATAGCTACCGCTGATACAGATGAGATACAGATAAAAAAGAATTTTCCAAAGAAGCGTATAAGCGTATATTTTTAGGAAAATCAAGGGATTACAGGTTTCTGAAAAGTATGGAAGATACGTTTATACGCTTATACGTGTAATTTTTAAATTTATTTTATTTTTTAGCAGAGGGGAGTGTTGCAGATGTTAAAGCAGCCCAGATACGGGCAGATCAAAAGGGCGGATACGCCCATAAATCAAAGCGTGAGTCCGAGAAGTAATCGGACTTTGTTCAACAAAAATAAGCCCTCGGCGTTTGAGAGCGAAATACACCCATCGCACAAAACTAAAGTTTTATGCTCTGTGTATTTCGCCCTGCCGGGAGCTATGCTGCCGATAGGCAGATAAGTTCGTAAACAGGTGCCTACGCACCTACTCACAATAAAGTCGGCGAGAGCTAAGGAAGGGGGATGCTTATAGGTAGACATTCATTTATCAGACAAAGCAAACTGTCCGATGTGGCAGGAAGGATTGATTATATCTCTAATCCGAAACGACAGGAATATCTCTATGCGACCTATCAGACAGAAGGGGCAACACCGGAGTTTTGGAAAAATCTTGCAAAAGAAAATCAATTGGACTTTAAGGCGAGTGGTTCAGCAGGGAAATGTATTGAAGGGCGTGAGTTTATCATAGCACTTCCAGAAAGTTTTGTTCAGTACAGGGCAGATGATGTGGTAAGACTTTTTACGGAAACTTTTCATAAAAGATATGGTGTGGAGTGCAGTGCTGCCCTTCATCACAACAAGGCAAAGACGAATTATCATATTCATCTTGTATTCAGTGAACGGAAAATGCTGGAACAACCCGAAGTGAAAATCGCTACCCGAAATATGTTTTACGATGAGCAGGGGAAGCATAGGCGCACGAAAAAAGAAATTTTAGACGAGCAGGGCAATCTTCGGGCGGGGTGCAGTATTATCCCCAAAGGGGAAGTTTATGAAAGCCATATCTTCACGAAAAAGGATGAATGGTTTAAGAACAAAGCCTTTACCAAAGAAGTCAAGGAACTGTTTACCGATACGATCAACCGATATGTAAAAGAAGAATCAGAAAAACTATCCGTATTCCAACAGGGCGGCGTATATCTGGCGACCAAGAAAATCGGAAAGAACAATCCGAAAGCAGAGGAGATAAAGGCGGACAATGCGGCAAGGCAGGAATGGAATCGGACAGTTGATGTGGCATTAGTCGAGGGTGTTCCCGAAGAAGATATTTTGAAGATCAAGCAGGAAAAAATCACAGATAAAACGTTGCAATCTATCAGGACATACGGCTGGATGCCGGAGATGTTCCGTCAGATTATCCGAGGTGCGAAAGACTTTTTACAGGAAGTAATTTTCAAATTCAAACTACTGCCTAAACCTGTGCCAAAGATTGATTTGCAGGAATGGAAAGATATGCAGAAGCTCATGTATGAATTGCAGAGACAGTCCATGGAGATAAAACGCACACAGCAGGATATTTCTTCTTTGAAAAAGCAACTGTCACAGTTACGGGGGCTATTTAAAGGCAAAGAGCGAAAATCTCTGGAAGGGCGAATTGAACTGTTAGAAGATTTGGAAAAGCGTCTGCACAAGAGTTTGGAACAGATAGTAAAACGGGAAGGCTATCCCAATGAGCAAGCCTTTCAGAAGATTTATAACAAGGCAGAAGAACTGATTATAGAATACAATGAAGAACTGAGAGTATGGAAAAATCAGACGGAGCAGAAGAAAGAAAATCCGTTAGAACAACCGAAAAAAGCAAGCGTACTGGAAAAACTGCACCGCTATCAGCAGGAAGGAAGACAGCAGCCGAAACGGTCAGTCAAGAAGAAATCAATGGATAGAGAACGATAAGAAAGGTGGAAACGATTATGAAGAAAACAATATTTGAAGAAATGGGCGGCACTTATATCAGACACGGGGATTATCTTATCCCCTGTCTTACCTTGCCGGAGGAAGAAGAACAAAGATTTATCGGCGTATGGGGACAAAGACATAAATACTATTTGAAAGAACATAAGAGAGCGGTTTATATTACTCTGCTTACAAGTGACAGGCTGAATAGTTATCTTGCAGATATAGAAGAACAGGCGCAGGAACGCTTTGAAAGGATTGTAGAGCAGATGAAACAGGCACAGGGGATTACAGAACAGTTAAAGGCAGAAAATCAGATGGAATGGGTAGCGAGAATGAATAATATACAAGCGTGTGCGAGGGAGATTGTGGATAAAGGGATGATTTATCAATAAGAAAAGGTGTATGGTGGAAAGCAAGTCTGAAAACAAAATGATTAGGCGTTGTCAGATTCGAATAACAGACAGAAAACCTCGGATGCCCATTTTATAAGGGTTTCCGAGGTTTCTTTATGCCTGTTGGATCTATTTCTTTTGACGGAGTATTTTTTATGCGTTAATACCGAAAAACTTCTCCATATCCTCTTCCACAGTGCCAATTCCTGCAATGCCGAAGTTCTCGATCAAGACCTTTGCAACATTCGGGCTGAGAAATGCCGGAAGTGTAGGGCCAAGGTGGATATTCTTCACACCAAGATATAAAAGAGCCAGAAGAACGATAACTGCTTTTTGCTCGTACCATGCGATATTATAGATAATTGGCAGATCGTTAATATCGTCAAGCCCAAAGACCTCTTTGAGTTTCAAGGCGATTACAGCAAGGGAATAGGAATCATTGCATTGACCTGCATCCAGAACACGTGGGATGCCATTGATATCGCCTAAAGGCAACTTGTTATATTTATATTTTGCACAACCGGCAGTAAGGATGACAGTGTCCTTCGGCAGAGCCTTAGCAAATTCTGTATAGTAGTCGCGGCTCTTTGCTCGACCATCACAGCCCGCCATAACCACAAACTTTTTGATAGCACCGCTTTTTACAGCTTCTACAACTTTATCTGCCAAAGCCAGAACCTGTGCATGGGCAAATCCGCCGATGATTTCACCGGTTTCGATTTCACTCGGAGCGACACATTTTTTTGCATGCTCAATAATCGCAGAAAAATTTTTTTGTTCGCCAATTTCTCCCGGAATATGTGTACATCCCGGATATCCCGCAGCGCCGGTAGTGTAAAGCCTGTTTTTGTAACTATCCTTAGGAGGAACAATGCAGTTGGTTGTCATTAGAATAGGACCGTTAAAGGATTCAAATTCTTCTTTTTGTTTCCACCAAGCATTCCCATAATTACCAACAAAGTTAGGATATTTTTTGAAAGCGGGATAATAATGAGCTGGCAACATCTCGGAATGCGTATACACATCCACTCCAGTTCCCTGTGTCTGTTCTAACAGCATTTCCAAATCGCGCAGGTCGTGGCCGGATACCAGAATGCCGGGGTTCTTTCTGACACCGATATTTACCTTTGTAATTTCGGGGTTTCCATAGCTGTCTGTGTTAGCCTTATCCAGCATTGCCATACCGGATACTCCGTATTTTCCTGTTTCCATTGTTAGAGCAATCAGATCTTCTACACTAAGGTTGTCATTCAGCGTGGCAGCCAGTGCTTTCTGAAGAAATGTGTCAACTTCATCGTTGTCCTTCAACAGCACATTTGCGTGCTTCGAGTAAGCGGAAAGTCCCTTCAAACCGTAGGTAATTAACTCGCGCAGAGAGCGAATATCCTCGTTTTCGGTAGAAAGAACACCGACAGTTCTGGCTTTTTCTTCCCAGTTTTCAGATCCGTTCCATTTTGCGGCTTCAGGCAGAACAGTCAGATTGGTAACTTGCTTTAGCAGAACTTCCTTTTCGGTCAGTGTAGCACGGATTCTTGATTCAATGCTCTCTTTATCAAAATTTGCGTTGGTAATGGTAGTGAACAGATTCAGAGTAATCAAGTGATTGATTTTGGCAGATACCTGCTTACCTTCCTGACGCAATGCAGTCGTAATAGCCGAAATTCCTTTTGTGACATAGACCAACAGATCCTGCATGGCCGCTACATCAGGTTTCTTTCCGCATACGCCGGACATGGTGCAGCCCTTGCACCCGGCGGTTTCCTGACACTGATAGCAAAACATTTTTTGTTCCATAATATGCCTCCTAAAAACTATTAAAATTTGAAATAATGTGGTTTCTTCTCAATCAAAAAAGCATATAGACGCGTTTGAATTAATCTTCCCAGGCGATTGCAGACACAGGACACGAGTCGATGGCCTCCTGTACAGCACCTTGATTTTCAGCGTTTGCTGGTTGATACGCTTCCGCCTTTCCCTGCTCGTTCATACGGAAAACCTCGTCGCAGATCCACAGCAAAGCCCACAGCCAATGCAGAGATCCTTATCTACTTTTGTTGCTTTCATAAAATCACCTTCCTTTGTCAATTTTGCGTTTGATTAAAATACAACTACTAAAAGCATCTTGAACGCTTCCTGCCCATATACCGCATGGGGATGGCCTGCTGGCATGACAATAGATTCTCCTTCGTGCAGCAGATATTCAACGCCATCAATCGTGATTTTTCCGATACCATCCAAGCAGGTGACGAAGGCGTCCCCACCCGATTCATGGGTGCTGATCTCTTCGCCCTTTGCGAATGAGAACAGGGTAATACTTACTGCCTGGTTTTGTGTCAAAGTTTTGCTGACAACCTGCCCCTCCTGATAAGAAATTTGTTCTCTCAGCGTCAGTACTTCTGATTGAGCAATGTTTTTCATTTTTTTACTCATAGTATCTCTCCTTTTATTCCAAAATTTTACCACCCAACGAAATCGTAACAATCTGCCAAGGAATGAATTTTCCGCTTGCCTGCAACGCTTTTTTGGCAGCTAATTCCAGTCCGCCGCAGCAGGGAACTTCCATGCGTACAACCGTCACACTTTGAATGTTGTTGTTTTGAATGATCTGCGTTAGCTTTTCGCTGTAGTCTATGCTGTCAAGCTTTGGACAGCCGATAATCGTAATTTTCCCACGCATGAAATCCTCGTGCATTCTGGCATAGGCGTATGCACTGCAATCCGCTGCAATTAACAATTTTGCGCCGTCAAAATATGGTGCATTAGTCGGTACCAGTTTGATTTGGCATGGCCATTGTCCCAACTGTGATTCTGTCTGTACCCGGGCAGAAGGAGTTGTTTCTTGTGAATGTTGAATACGCTGCATTCGACTGCCGGGGCAGCCTGTATGGGGAACAGCGGCATGATTGCTTTTCGCTTTTTTCCTCATATTTTCCTGCACAGCTTTTTCATCATAGGCGGCAGCTTCTCTCTCCACAAAGGAAATTGCACCTGTCGGGCAGGTTGGCAGACAATCTCCCAAACCATCACAATAATCATCTCGCAGAAGTGTTGCTTTGCCGTTTACCATGCCGATTGCACCCTCGTGACAAGCTTCGGCACACGCACCACATCCGTTACATTTTTCTTCATCTATTTGGATAATTCTTCGAATCATTTTATACCATCCTTTCTCTTGTCTTTCTGGGCATAGTATATTATAATTAGAAATAAAAATCTGTTGTTATAACAACGAAAGGGTAAAAAATATGAAATTATCCGATATGCAGCTATTCCGTGGGTTAGAAGAAGATGACATCTCCTCGCTTTTAAGCTGTTTGAATAGTGTAAAACGCAATTATAAAAAAGGAGAAGTAATTCTTTCAGAAGGGAGTATTATAGAGAATATCGGCATTGTACTGTCAGGCATGGCAATGATATCTTGTAACGATATTTGGGGGAATACCAGCATTTTAGGAAGTGTTGCACCTGGTTCTGTATTTGCTGAGGTATATGCCTGTATTCCGGGACAGCCGATGCTGGTTACAGTGTCTGCCGTGGAAGATACCTCTGTGTTGTTTATGAATGTGGGACGTGTTCTGACTACCTGCACAAACGCCTGCCCTTTTCATACAAACCTTGCACGAAATCTACTGACTGTCTGTGCTCATAAAAGTCTGCAACTTTCACAAAGGATTTTGCACACCAGTTCCAAATCCATACGAGGCCGATTGATGTCTTATTTTTCAGAATGCGCAAAACATGCCGGAAGCAATTCTTTTCTGATTCCATATAACCGCCAGCAATTAGCAGATTACTTGAATGTTGACCGCAGTACTATGTGCAACGAGCTTTCTAAAATGCAGAAAGATGGCATGATTGAATATAAAAAAAATCGTATTTTGCTCAAAGACTGAGATTTAAGGAATGGTATGAATTTGAATAGGGATTGATTTTTTAAGCAAAATCGCTTATGATCTGAAATAGAATATAGTGCTATTATCCACAGTTACAGAGCAAGTGTTATCAACACCGATAACAAAATGATAACATTAGCCTGTATAGGCAGGATAATATGGATAAATCAAATAATCAAAAGAACTGTAAACACGACAGAGAATAATCTCTAAACAAAATTGATTAGTAATTGTCGAATTTGAATAATAAACCAAACCCCAGAGTGCCCTATTTTTTTATTCCGTGATGTTAAAACTCAGAAATTTCCGCTTTTTCCGCATAATTTCTTATATTTCGGTATGGTTGTATTGGCCATAAAATCATCCAATTTTTCTATGCTGCCATTAACCATCTCGCACGTACTGATCGCATCCGAAAAAACAGCTAGAACAAAATCCTTCATATCCGGATCCGGCCTGAAGGTAGAAATAATATGAATGATTGAATCGCCAAAAGCTATCAAATCAAGATATGCTGATATAGGATATCCGTACAACTCTTCACTATCTATATTAATTCCATATTTGGAGAAAATATTTTGGTTGTTCTTTTTTATATGTTCGTTTCCATCATCTATTGATTTTTTGAGAAGATACTGGCTTGCTTTTGATAGTGGAGAGCCAGGAACCATATCAACAAAGATATCGTTAGGAATAATAGAATTTGTTTTTCTCTCTTTTTCGTATTCTTCCTGCCTAATCATCACTTCTGTTTTATCGGCAAGAGCCTTATCGGAATCCGGATACAGGTGAGAATAAGTATCCCATGCCGGCTATATCTTTCCCCGAACCAGCATGGCAGTTAAGGGCCTGGTGTGCGAGCTGCCGCCCGTGGATTCTGGCTATCGTGGAGAGATCCATGCCATTATCAGCAATGTCAGCAACCAAATTCAGGAACTCACCAAAGGCTCCCGTGTAGGGCAGCTCGTAATTGCCCCGGTTGTTATTGCAGATTTTGTGACGGATCTGGGTGCGGAACGTGGTACAGGAGGATTCGGCAGCACAGGGCAATAAGAATACCGTTTGATATGCGCGCACAGTTTAAGTGTGCGTTTTTCTTACCCAAAATCTAAAAAAATGAAGGAGGCTATATGCAGATAGAGGAATTTAACCAATATGTGAAAGACCACATCAAAGAATACCTTCCCCCGGAATATGAGACTGCAAAGGTTTCTATCCAGGAAGTTACAAAAAGCAATGACCGTATGTTGAGCGGGCTTACCATTCTTCGAGAGGGCGAGAACTTTTCACCTACGGTCTATCTGGAACCTTTTGCGGAGCAGGTGGCACAGGGGCGCTCCTTGGAAGATACCCTGCGCGAGATTACAAAGATCCAGACCGTTCACCATGCACATGTACCGGTGAACATTTCCACTTTTATGGATTATGCTGAAACAGGTGGAACGGAGCGAACTATCCGCAGATACCTTTATGGAAGGGATCACGGAAATGTGCCGGGAACTGGTAAAAGAACATACTGCACCGGAGGAACGATTTGCCAAACTGTTCCCGGACGCTAAAGGAAAGCAGGATGCTGTCGGCACCTGTCCCCGCTGTGGTGCACCTGTGTATGAGGGCAAAAAGGGCTTTTTCTGTGATAACAGGGATTGTGCCTTTGCTCTCTGGAAAGACAATAAGTTCTTCACTTCCAAGAAGAAAACCATAACCAAATCCGTTGCGGTTGCTCTATTGAAATAGGGCTGCATTTCCATGTCCGGGCTTTACAGAGAAAAGACTGGCAAAACCTATGACGCGGTAGTGGTGCTGGATGACACGGGTGACAAGTATGTGAATTTCAAGCTGGAATTTCCAGCAGCAAAAGGCAGGCGGAAATGAGCGGCCCGGCATCACGGGAACTGACACGATCTGAACGGGCAGCGATCCGGCGGCTGGTAAACAAATGTGCCAACTATGACAGCACGGATAAAATCTGCCTTCCGCTGGACTGCCCTTGCTATATGTTGAATAAATCCAAAGCCCAGCCGGGATCATTATGGCACATGGCAGGGAAATCAAAAACAGCCCTCCCACCAGGAGTAGCTACGCTGGACCATTGATGCTGCACTGGCAGAAAAGCCGAAGGATTTTGAAGAATTTTTGCAAAAGCTGGAGGTGGCTGGTATTGAAGTCAACCGGGAACGAAAGCATCTGCGGCTCCGCACTTCACCGGAACACCGCTATACCCGGTGCGATACCTTGAAAGGCGATTATACCGAGCAGGCCATTCGGGAACGAATCGCAGGAACCAGGAAGGTCACACCTCGCCGTACCTCTTATAAGAAACCCGCACAAAAGATCGGTATGCTGGTGGATATTGAAGCGGCCCTCCGTGCCGGAAAAGGTCCTGGTTATGAACGTTGGGCGAAAGTATTCAATATTAAACAACTTTTTCAGGCGGTGCTTTATTTGAAAGAGCATGGTGATATGAATTATGCGGAGTTAAAAGAAAAATCCGATAGCACCACCGCCAATTTCAATGCCGTGTCTGCACAGATCAAGGAGCTGGAAAGTAAGATGAATGCCAATGCAGAATTGCAAAAACAGATCGTGAACTACGCCAAGACAAGGGCGGTCTATGTGGAATATCGCAAGGCCGGGTACAGCAAAAAGTTTCGGTCAGCGCATGAGGCGGACATCCTTCTGCACCAGGCGGCGAAGAAATATTTTGACGAGCTGGGGATCACAAAGCTGCCTTCTGTCAAGGGTTTGCGGGAAGAATACGCTGCCCTGTTGGAGCAGAAGCGGAAAGCCTACTCTGCTTATAAGCAGGCCAGAGACGATATGAAAGAGCTTCATAATGTGCGGGCAAATGTGGAGTATTTACTGGAAATTCGCACGGAACCGGAGTCCCAGCGTTCTACTGAAAAAGACCGGCATTAGCTTTCAGTCAGCGTTTGTTTTCAGCGTTCCAACGGAACGCGTAGCCATTGCCAACGGCAATGATCTCAGGGGTTTGGGGATATGTCACCAACAAGCATGAGGCATGAAATCCGGGGTACGGATTTCATACCTCATACGACTTCTGTATAAGAAGGCATTGCTTGCCGGCATTGTCCCGAATTCGGGGTAAAAGCGGTTATACCGAAAGTCAGATTATCCCGAATACTTCAAGGAAAGCCAGCAACAGTGGCATTTCTTAGCGAAATATTCGGGATAACTTTTTGCTTGTTTCTATTGCTGGTTTTCTCAAACTCCCGGCTTAATCAAAATAATTCGGGATAATCTTTTCTTGCGTCACAAGCTGTAAAACCTCTTTATTTTTTATTCATCCTTTACAATATAGGCAACCGCATATCAAGTACACGACAAAATATAATTCTAAAAAGAAGAAAAACCAAACTACAACTTCCATTGTAATAGTCTGGGATTTCTATATTTACTTTCTTATTCAATGACTTTGCCTGTAATATAAGAGGGATCATTTTCGTCATTTTTTTCAAAGACGACCTCTGTTGTGCCTCCACATTCCTCGCAGTGCAAGTATAGTTTTTGAACTATTCCATCTTCATCTGAATCATCGCCAACAATGCTCAGTTTTTTGCTTTGGCATATTGAACAATGGTATTGTGAAAGCGGATCAAAAACTTTCTGGAGTATATTTTCATAAACACCCACAAGGGAGATGCATAACGTAACACAAGTTGATACTTCGTAGTATGTAGCACTTCGCGAATGCGTTATTTTATTAGCGTAGTCCCATGTGGCTTCTGTTAGCTTTTTAATGATGTTGCGGTAGTCCGAATTTTCTGATCCTTTCAAGTAAAACTGAATAAACAGTTCACTTTTGCGTTTAAAATTCGATGCTTGGGGCTGCTCCCCACTACCGGCCATCATGGGATTATATATATGGTTGCCAAGCTCAATGAGTGTTTCTCTACACTGAACACCTATTGCTTGAAAATCTTCAATTTCCTTAGCTGTGTCGATCAGGGCGGCGACACTTTTTAGTTTCCGGAAAAGTTGTGGGGCAATTTCTGCGTCAAGGGTAACACCATTTACAAAATCCTCTGGATTATACTCATCTTGGGCTGCACTCATTCTTTGCATTAATCCCATGTGGAAGGAATACACTTCATCGGCACCAAAGTAGTATGCGCTTTGGGAATATAGATTCATTGGAACAGTATCACCTTCTACCACCCACCAATCTCCATCCGTATCGGTTTTGACATTCCAAACATATACATCAACGCCCAAGTCATCAAAATGTTGCTCTATCTTTGCACTTAATACGGTACATTTCCCTTGCGATTGCCATTCGACATAATTTTTGACATCTTCAAATGTTCGCTTTCCCATCTGTTTTCCCCCTTTAACACTTCTTTTGTAACATATGGTATTTAGCTTGTATTTTACCATTTGTCACTTAATTATGAAAGTACAGAAAAAAGAAATCCATGTCAGTTTTAAGAATTTGAAGTATTTTTATAGCACCCACAATGGCATTTGCTGATAATGGTGTCAGCAGGGATTTCCCTGACTTTACCAAAGGAGGCATCTGCCATGAATGAAAAGAAAGTAACTATCAACGAAATGATTGCCCGGATGGTTGCGGAAGCCAGAAGGCTCGGCTACAGTGAATCCAGCATATGGACAAATATCCAGCCGGGGCTGAGGGCCTTTGCAATCTACTACGGCAAAAAGGGCATTTCTCTCTACAATCCCGAAATCACAAGTGAATATGTAGGGTTCCAGAAAGAACGGCTGTCTAGAAATGAAATCTCGGACTATTACTACAGGAATATCCGCTCTGCCGCAAACCGCCTAAATGAGTTTTACCTGACAGGGACTATCCATCTTAACATGCCGAAGCATGGATCGAAATATCTGCTCAGGGCAGAAAATGAACGGCTGATCGACCGTTTCCTGGATTACAGGAATTACGGCCCCAATACCCGTGACGATGTGGTATGGGTGGTCCGCAGGTATCTCTATCACTTTGAAGCCCTCGGCCATGAATCGTTAGAGCATGTCTCTGTCGATGATGTGAGGGAGTTTATATTAAAAACCGCAGCAGAGGTTAGGACATCCAGTCTGCACAACATCCTTCTCTATCTTAAATATTTCCATATCTTCCTGAAAGAGACAGGAGTTCCGGCTCCAGACTGTGCTGGCCTGTTCTCCTATAAGGTCTACCGTGACATGCCGATACAGAGTTATGTCACGGATGAAGAACTGGACCGCATCCTTGCGGTGATTGATACAGAAAGCGGCATGGGAAAAAGGGATCGCGCCATCATCCTTACAGCTGCGACAACCGGCCTGCGCGCCTGTGACCTTATCCGTCTAAAGCTGTCCGACATCGACTGGAGGAAGGGCGAGATCAGGCTGTGCCAGAAAAAGACTGGTAGGACGGTCTATGTCCCTTTGGTAAAACAGACCGGGGCTGCCCTGCAGGATTATATCCTGAATGCGCGCCCCGCTTCTGACTGCCCGGAAGTATTCCTGAGGGTCGTGGCTCCCAAAACAGCCATCGCCAATGCGGTCTGCATCGGAAGTATGTTCCAGCAGTACCAGAAGAAAGCCGGTATCGCCAGGCATGCATTTGACGGGAAAGGATTCCATGGCCTCCGCAGGCGTCTTGCCAAGAAGCTGCTGGTTACAGGCACGCCCCTCACAACGATCGCCCAGATCCTCGGACATGACGACCTGAAATCTTTACGCCAGTACCTTTCGCTCGACACCGGGAACCTGAAAGAGTGCGCGCTTGATTTCAGGGACATCCCACTGGAAAGGAGGGAGCTGCTATGAGCCGGGGATTTACCAGCATGTTTGCAGACGACCTGGACAACCTGATCAGCCTGAAAGTATCGCTCGGCTATTCAGAGGGCACCTATCTTGGCAGAGCCCGCCAGTTTGACAGGTACTGTTCCATGAAATACGAAAAAGCAGGCGAGCTGACAGAAGGCATCGTCCTGAACTGGCTGAAACCTGAGCCGGGAGAACCTAGAAGCGTAATCCACGGCAGGGCCGCTTTTATCAGAGGATTTGGCACTTACCTGAAATCCGTTGGAAAAAACGCTTACATCCTGCCGGATAAGTTCACCGCTGGCGGAACAGTTTTTGTTCCGTATCTGTTTGGGGACGATGAACTGGCGGCGCTTTTCCGGGAGATCGATACATACAAATATCCAAAAGAGCCATTCCGTCCGCTCCTGCTCAGCACTTACTTCCGCATGACTTATACCTGTGGGCTGCGCCCGAATGAGGGCAGGAACCTTAAGAGAAACGAAGTGGACCTGAACACCGGGGAAGTGCGTATCATTGAAACGAAAAAGCATAAAAGCCGCAACATCGTCATGTCGGATGAGATGAATTCCCTGGCGAAATCCTATGCGGCTGTCCGTGACGCAGCGTTTCCTGAAAGCGAATTTTTCTTCCCCTCTCCATCCGGCGGGCCCTACTCCGCCAGATGGATGCAGGGAAAGTTCAAGAGATTTTTTGCCTTATCGAAACCGGATGTCCCAAAAGACCTTCTTCCCTCAGTAAGAGTATACGACCTCCGGCACCGGTTTGCCACTGCTGTTTTGAACCGGTGGCTTGACGAAAAAAAAGACCTCGGTTCCCGTCTGCCTTACTTACAGACATACATGGGGCACAAAGACCTGGAAGCGACGGCTTATTACATCCATCTTCTCCCAGAAAATCTGATAAAATTGGCAGGGATTGACTGGGAAGGTATGAACCATCTGATTCCACGGGTGGAACTATGGGAAAAGTAAAAGACGAGCAGTTGTTCACACTTTTGCGCGATTTTCTGCTGGTCTACCTGCCGAACCAGCGGAAAGCGAGCAGCAATACCGTAAAGGCTTACAGAACAGCCCTGAACCAGTTCCTCAAATATACAGCCGGGCAAAAAAATCTCTCTGTACTGTCCGTCACCTCCGGGATGGTCACATATGAAATGGTGAACTCGTATCTTGACTGGCTTTCAGCAGAAAAGAATGCTGCTCCGGCTACACGCAACAACAGACTGGCTGCCATCCGGGCATTTATTTCCTATGCCGCAGCCTGCCGTCCGGAATATATCAGTATAGCAAGTGGGTTGGCAGCTATCGGAATCCAAAAGAATGACCGGTTTGCGAAAGTGGATTATATGACGGAAGAAGCGGTAAAAACGCTTCTTGCAGAGCCGGACACCAGAACGGAAATCGGCGTGCGGGATCAGTTCCTGATGATCTTTCTGTATGATACCGGGGCACGCATCCAGGAAGTCCTCGATGTAAAAATCTGCGACATCAAGGTTGACAGGACACCGACTGTGACACTCCATGGGAAAGGGAAGAAAACCAGGATAGTCCCCTTGATGAAGGATACTGTAAACCATCTGCAGAATTATATGAAGGTGTTCCATCCGAGCGAAACATGGATGTCATCGAAATGGCTCTTTTATGTGGAACGCAAAGGAATCCGTAACGCCATGTGCGATGATACGGCAAGGCTCCGGATTCAGAAATACGCAGCATCTGCAAGGGAGAAATGCCCGGATGTCCCTCTGAATGTCCATCCCCATTTGTGGAGACACACGAGGGCCATGCACTTATACCAGCACGGCATGGACTTAACTTTAATCTCGCAATGGCTCGGACACAAACAGCTTGAAACCACACTGATTTACGCACATGCAGATACAGAAGCGAAAAGGAAAGCAATCATGGAGGCAATGGCTTCTGATCCTTTTCTTGAAGCGGAACCTGTTAATTATACCGTCAGTGATGAAGAAATCCTCAAACGTCTTTACGGTTTATGATGCACCTAAGATTATCCCGAATTATTTTGCCTAAGCCGGAAGTTTGAGAGAACTGGCAGTATAAACAAGCAAAAAGTTATCCCGAATATTTCGCTAAGAAATGCCGCTGTTGCTGGCTTTCTCTGAAGTATTCGGGATAATCTGACTTTCGGTATAACCGGCATTGTCCCGAATTCGGGGTAAAAATGGCAAGCAATGCAATCTTCCGTAAGATTGCGTATTTTGGCAGGAATCCGTTTCCGGTATTCCTGCCAAAATGCTTGTTGGTGACATGTCCCCAAACCCCTAAGATCATCACCTGCGGTGATGGCTGCGCGTTCCGTTGGAACGCTGAAAACCGAAAACAGAAGGAACCCTATTGCCGTGACTTCTGCGATTCCCTCTGCAGTTCCCGTCCGGTGGGAATGTCCAGCAAATGCTCCACATTTGCCCGGACATTATAGAGTTCCTTCATATCAGCTCTGGCCTGTTTGTAAGAAGAATAGGCTTTCCGTTTTTGTTCCAGAAGTCTGGCATATTCCTCCCGCAGAGATTTGACGGAGGGCAGCTTTGTGATTCCAACTTCGTCAAAGTATTTCTTCGCCGCCTGGTGCAGAAGGATTTCCGTCTCATGCGCAGCACGGAATTTTTTGCTGTACCCGGCTTTCCGGTACTCTACATAGACTGCCCGCGTCTTGGCATAATTTACGATCTGTTTCTGCAGCTCCCCGATGGAGGCCATCTGTGATTCCAGTTCCTTGATCTGTGCCGACAACTCATTGAAGCTGGCGGTAGCGGCGTCTGATTTTTTCTGCAAATCCTCATAGCTCATATCGCCATGCTCTTTGAGATAGATCACCGCCTGGGAAAGCTGTTTTAAGTTGAACACCTTCGCCCAGCGTTCATACCCCGGCCCCTTGCCGGAACGGATTGCCGCCTCAATATCCACCAGCAGTCCGACTTTGGAAACCGACTTTTGGGGAGAAGTACGGCGCGGCTTTACCGTTCGGGTGCCGACGATCCGTTCCTTGATAGCCTGCTCGGTATAGTCGCCCTTTAGCGTGTCACACCGGGTATATCGATCTTCCGACGACAGGCGAAAACGGAGGTACTTTCGCTCCCGGTTGACTTCAATCCCAGCCGCCTCCAACTTTTTCAAAAGTTCTTCAAAGTCCTTCGGCTTTTCTTCCAGAGCAGCGTCAATCGCCCATCGTAGCTGCTCCTGATGGGAGGGCTGTTTCTGACTTCCCATCCATGTGCCGTAGTGGTCGCGGCTTGGCTTCGGATTCTCTACAATGGAAAGCCCATGCTCCAGGCACAGCTTGTCATTCATGCGCCGGATCGCCCAAGTGGAGCCCCAGAAGTTGCGGAATTTTTTCTGACAGTCCAGCATCGTAGAATTTATGATGATGTGGTTATGGACATGGTGTTTATCCACATGGGTGCAGACAACAAAAGCATGGTTTCCCTTCGTCAGCTTCAATGCCAGCTCCCGCCCGATCTGGTTCGCTTCTTCCGGCGTGACCTCGCCGGGCTTGAACGCCTGCCGGAGATGGTAGGCGATCACATCATCCGCGCCCCGGTCACGTCCGGTCAGGTTCGCATACTGCCGCTTGGATAAAAGAAACTCCGCATCGGCGGTCCGGGTGTCGCACTCATAGCCGTAAATGAATTTTCCAAAATCTGTTTTCTGCGGATTCTTCACATAATCAATGATGTCCGCAATCGCCGTGGAAACATTCCGGCCTTTCCCAACGTGCAGCGGCATCAGCCGTGTGGTCGCCATCCCGTCACCCCCTTACTGTAAAACCGGAACTGTTATCGTTCCTGCTCTTTTTTCATTTTCGTTTTATCACTATGCGCCGCCTGTTGCCCGACATTTTTATTCAGACTATTGCGGACAGAAGGTTTCTCCTGTGTCAGCGCACACTCACGTCTTGCCTGCGTGAGAAATAAATCCATCAGTCCTGTATGGCTGCGGTCTACAACAAAGTAAACATTCCGGTCATATCCGAAACCGTCCTTATCCTCACAGACTGGGATTGTCTGCGCCCATGCTTTATTATCACAGGAAATTCGCCCGTCATAGTCTTTCTGCCGGACCGTGTTGGCAAGGACATAGAAAATCCGGTCAGGATCAAATTGCTGTAAGACCTGCTGCACACATGCGGAGCCTAAACGGTTATCCCGGTAGTTGTCCGCAATGGCCTGTTCGATTGCCTCCTTACACGCAATGTTTGCTTTATGGGAAGCGCGGTACTGATCCAGTTCCCCATGCTCATGCGCATAGGCGGCAGAATGAAAATAAATTGGTGTTGTATCTTTCAATCAAATCCCTCCAATCAAAAAAGCTGCCATGACAGACAGCCCGAAATAGCAGAATAGGGCGGGGTTCTTTACGCCCCGCCGAAACTGTTTAACCAAATACAAAATCCTTTAACGCGCTGTTTGCTCCGCCGATAATCCCCACCAGCCAGGCCGCCGCCATTGGCAGACCGTAGGGGCTGATCAGGAACGCAATCACCAGCCAGGAAAGCCCCGGCCAGAATCCGGCTGCGAAGAACAGCGCCAGCGCCGCCAGAAATACGATTCCTGATAAAATCCCCAGCACAGCGCCGGAGACCACCACCAGGAATTTGCACACCAGATAAAGAATCCCCGTAACCAGTACAAAGGGAAGTGCCAGCAATTTACCAATCAGACGCATACGCCCGCCTCCTTTCCTTTTTCATGTCCGTTTTTTCAGGACAATCAGGTATGCACCCCAGGGTGCCATCCCGCCCTGACGGGCTCCCCTTGCCCGAAGGGTGTTTCAAAGAGAAGAATATTTACCCCTCTATCAAAATTCTACCGTGCCGGTCGCCGGAAAGCAACGGCGTTTTTTCCTCTTTACGAAATGTTCGCAAATCCCCGCAGCAGCTTATCCATGCCATTCCACAGACTGTCCAGGCGGGTACGCAGATCCTCCACATCGGCAGCGTAAATACTTCCGGTCTCATTGGCGCGTCTGGTATATTGGTTTAAGTTATTGGAGCAGATACGCAGGAGCCGTATCATTTCCTGAATGTCGCTCATATCCAGATGGATGATATAACCGTCTACCGCCATCTTGCGGAGATATGCGGAGAGGTTGGTAATGCCGAGCTCCGCCATGCGGCCCTTTACCAGATCCGCCTCCTGTTCGGACATGACGAATTCTACCCGGACAGATTTTTTGTTATGCCCGGCCTTCATCGTTCCGGCTCCTTTTTCGAGGGAAGTGGTTTATGAACGGAAACGGCGGCTGTCTGCACCTCTTTGAGTTTTCCACGCAGGGTACTTTTTTTCAGGCTGTTAATATACTCTTTTATATCGCCGTTTGTGGCATGGTAAGAGCGTTTGAGGCGTTCCCGTTTCAGGAGCACGGCAAGCTCCCGCTCGTTCTCCGGCAACTCGGTCATCGTCTTAGGGCTCCCATGTATCGGCATCAGCCCATTCATAAGCTGACGCTGGTTCTGATAAGGGATTGTGATATTGGCTCCGTCCTCAAACAAAACGGCTACTTTTCCAATGGGGCAGGTCAACAGCTTTACCTGTTCCACATGCGACCCATAATCAAGCGGATAAATATTGCCGATCACTTTTCCATCCTGTACCTCTTTAATAGAGAGGGCATAGGCAAGGATCAGGTCTTTCGTCTGCTCATGGTAAAATTTCCACACTTTATTTGCATGGCTGCCCTCCAGATAGACCTCCCATTCCCGCAGGGTATAGGTGCCGCAGGGCCGCGATAGCCAGAGAAGGCGCCGGTCCTCCGGTTCTCCCGATACGGCCAGCTTTGGGATCAGTTCTTTATCCAGATCAAAATCATCCTTATAATGCTGCGTGTGCAGCTCCATGATCTGCTCCAGGCTGTCCAGTATATCCACGCCCTCGAATTTTACCGCAGCCATCAGCGTTCCCTTTCCGGCGCAGGAGGGGCAATCTGCCTGGCCTCATGTTCTGGGCGGTCTGCTTTCAGTTTTTCCATGAGAGAGGTTTTTTCCTCCGGCAACGTCTCCGGGGCAAGCTCCCGGATTTCCTCATAGGTCTGACCGTCCGTTAAGTCGGGGCGTTCCGGTGGCTTATTATTCAGCCTGCCATCCAGCATATTATAGTTTCCGGTCTGTCCTTCCTCGTAAAGCTCCGCATTGCGCAGATAGCTCTCCGGCGGCTGGAAGGGCTGTCCGGCGAACAGGATTTCCCGGCTTGGTGTAAACTGTGAGAGCACGCCGTCCCGAAGCCTTGCAAATTCTTCATGCTGGCGCAGGGTAAGGCCGCGCTCCAGCATTTCCATCTGGGTATGCGCCCAGCCCTCCCCATAAAGAAAATAGTACATATCCGGCTGGTCGCAGACAAAGCACAGGGAGCCGTCCTGATTGTCATAATAAGACGCCTGCATATCCTGATAGTGGCATCGTTCCTCACGCCCCAGGTACACCCGGTTATCCGCACCTAGCATGGCGACCATACCCGCATAGTTGCTGTGGACCGCAGAGCGGATTTCCATCAATGGGTCCGCCTCCGGCATGGTCTGTCTGCCGGGAATCTCGTTTTGCTTTTCTGCCGCGTCATTTCTCGGTGTCACTTCCTCATGGGTACGGGCATCTAAACCCGGCTGTGCCTGTGCGGAAGGCTTTCTGACGGCGCACGGCTCTGGTTCTTTCTCCTGTGCGTAATAATGGACATTGGCGGTAGTTTTGCTGTTCATTTCCCTGGTGTAAGCCTCCGCAGCCTCGCGGGTGTCAAATTCCAAAGGCTTTCCATCTTCCTTGCACCACGCCTCGGCATGGCCGAAGATAGAAGCGCCGCTGCGCACCGCCCATACACCGTAGGTTGTTTCTTTTCCCATTCTGATCCTCCTTATCGTTCCTGCTGTTTTGCTGGTTTCTGCTTTTGGGGCGTCTCCGTCTGCTTTGCGTCTTTTATCTGCTGCCGGAGGGAAGGTCTGTGTTCCGGCTCCGCTTCGGAATCCGTGATATTGACATACTCGCCAATGATACAAAGCGCCTCCCCGTAACTGCCGCAAGCAAACACCCGGTCCTTCATTTCCTTCGCCTGGTCCTTCAGGTCATGCTCCCGCAGGGTACGGGCCGCAATGCCTACCAGATTGAAGATATTGCCGTCCTGGCCGATCAGCGCACAATCCGGTTTTTCCGACTCCGGCGAAGCCTCCCCGATAAAACCGCCCAAACGGTTCGGCACAAAATCGGACAGCCAGGTGCCGCCGAAAGTATCATGGGTCTGCAATCGCCACATGGCAAGTTTCCCGATGTCCAGCTTCACGCCCTCGAAAGGATAGAGCAGACAGGTAAGCTCCCCATACTGGAAAGTGGAAATATCCTCAAATTTACTGCCATCCTTCAAAATGCCCGCTTCGGTGAACATCTCATTGATCCCGTCCACCCATTCCTTCAAATCCCCGCCGCAGCCCTGTAAGATCAGGCCGTCTTTGCCCTCCATGCGCCGCAGGTCATCGGTTGTGATCGTATTGATATTCAAATAAACCGCCTCCTATCGTTCCTGTTGATGATTGGTTTTCTGCCGGCTGGCTTTTGCCTCCGGCTGTTTCTTTAGCTGCTTACGGACAGAGGGTTTCTGCTCCGGTTCCCGCATATCCGTGAAAATATCGGATAACGGCTGCTCCCAGCTTTCCCCGAAGCCACGGACTACCGTGCCCGCCAGTGCGCCGTTTTCCTGAAACATTTTCAGTGTGTCAAAAGCCCGGTCAAACAGCGTGATATTTCTCTTATCCACACAGGGGGCAAAGTGGAGCACCCCTTTGGGGTAGTCCCCGCCAGTGCCGATCCAGCCCCGGACAAAATCGTCATAGCCTTTTGTGATCCCGGCGTCGGCCAGTTCGTTGGCATGGCTGGAAACCATTGTACTTGTAGCTGCATACTGATAACCTAAGACCAATATGCCGGTTTTCGGGTTATACATAAAGCGCCGGTTATCAATCTGCTGTATATCAATTATCTGTCTCCTGGTATCAATCCGCATAAGCTCTTTTGTAATCGCTGTCTTTTCTATCCGCATCCCTCCCGTTTGTTTATTTGTCCGCAACTTATACCCGTTTTGGGGCGTCAGAGTATTCTTATACAGCCGCCCCTCAAACCGGGTCCCGAAAGCTTTGAAAAGCAAGCCTCTTTTTGACCAAGTTGCGGACATATTACCCCTGATTTTGCCTGATTCGGCGCTTGCGTTCCCGCTCGGATTTCCGTCTGGCAAAGGCGCGGCAGGAATCCGAACAATAGGCCTGGCTGGTGGTGGGAAGATATGACCTGCCACAGACCGGGCAGTTTTTTTGTTTCAGGGAAGTGTCCTCACCGGTAATGGCAGATTCCAGCGCCGGGTCCACCGGCAGCACCGCCTCCTGAAAGTACCGGCAGAAAGAGCCGGTCCACCATTTATGCAGCATGTAACAGGGGCAGTCTAAGGGGAGGCAGAGCCTATCCTGATTGTCATGGTTGGCGCAAAGGTCTGTTACCAGCCTTCGGACCCTCGCCCGTTCCTGCCTGGTTAATTCCCGTGAGGGCTGCCCGTTCATTTCCTCCTGCCTTTCTTAGCCGGAAATTCCAGCTTGAAATTCACATATTTTCCGCCTGTATCATCCAGCAGCACCACCGCGTCATAGGTCTTTCCCGTCTTTTCGCTGTAAAGCCCGGACATGGAAACGCGGCCCTCTTTCAGAAGGGTCGCCGCCACGGACTTTGTTATGGATTTTTTCTTTCCGGAAAAGAATTTATTGTCTTTCCACAGTGCAAAGGCACAGTCTTGGTTATCACAAAAGAATCCTTTTTTGCCCTCATATACGGTTCCGCCGCAGCGGGGGCAGGTGCCGACAGCCTCACGCCCGTTTCTTTTTGCATCCGGGAACAGACCGGCAAAGCGTTCCTCCGGGGCGGCATGCTCCTTTACCAGCGTCCGGCTCATATCCGCAATCTGCTCCATAAAGGACTCTGCGGCCAGCTCGCCGCGTTCCACCTGCTTCAACATGGATTCCCATTCCGCGGTGAGCGTAGGTGATTTGATATTATCCGGCAACACCAGGATCAGGTTCGTACCTTTTTCCGTGGGAATAAGCTGCTTTTTCTTCCGCTGCACAAATCCGGCAGAGACCAGTTTTTCCAGTGTAGCCGCACGGGTAGCCGGGGTGCCTAATCCCTTGCGCTCGGCATCCTCCGGCATATTCCCGGCGCCGGCGGTCTCCATAGCTGCCAGAAGGGAATCCTCCGTATAGTGCTTCGGCGGGGAGGTTTTGCCCTCCCGGACGCTGGCAGAGACCGTTTCAAAAACCTGCCCCTCCTGCAGCACGGGGAGGGAGGCATCCGTGTTCCCGTCATCCTCCGGCTTGAATTCTTTTAATCCCATGCGGTAGAGACATTCTACTTCCTTCCATCCGGTCTGTAATACGGTTTTTCCTTTTGCCGTGAAAGAATTACCCTGGCAGTCCAGAACCGCCGTCACCGCCTCGAACCGGTGTGCCTGGGCCGTGGCAGAAAGCAGCCTTGCGGCGATCAGCGTCAGTACATCCCGTTCCCCGGCGCAGCCTTTTCCAAATGGCATATGTTCCCGCAGCCAAAGAACCAGGGAAGCGGCGGTTGCCTGCATATTCTCCGTCAGATACTGGCTGTCCGTCCGGGGATAGGTCGCCAGTTTTTTCTCATAGAGGGATTGTATATAATCAAGGGTCTGCTGGGCCGTATAGCCATAGATACGGTTACATTCCCGCTGCAAAGTCGTCAGGTCATACAGGCGGGGCGGCTGCACCGTCTTGACCTGCTTCTCCACGGACAGCACCGAAGCAGTCTGCCCGTCACAATTCCTGCGGATTTTTTCAGCTTCATTTTTCCCGGACAGCTTTTCCCCAGAGGCAGTAAAGTCGCCGCAGGTGATCTCCGGCACATAGAAGGGCTTGCTCGTAAATGCTTGAATATCCGCCTCCCGCTGTACCAGAAGGGCCAGCGTGGGTGACATGACGCGCCCCACATTGAGCGTGACGCCATACAGGACAGAGAAAAGTCGGGTGGCGTTAATGCCGATCAGCCAATCAGCCCCGGCCCGGCAGACCGCCGCGTCATAGAGCTTATCGTAGTCGCTGCCAGGGCGCAGGTGTTCAAACCCGTCACGGATCGCCGCATCCTCCATACTGGAAATCCAGAGGCGTTCTATCGGTTTCTTACATCCGGCGTGCTCATAGACCAGACGGAAGATCAGTTCACCCTCACGCCCGGCGTCCGTAGCGCATACCGTCGATTCTACTCGTTTGTCTTTCATCAGCCGGCAAAGAAGGTCAAGCTGCTTTTTCTTGTCCTTCGGCGCCTCGTATTTCCATTCTTCCGGCAGGATCGGCAGATCACCATAATGCCATCTGGCATACTGTTCCCAATAAGCCTCCGGCTGCGCCAGTTCCAGAAGGTGCCCCACGCACCAGCTCACCAGGTACCCGCCGCCTTCCATGTAGCCGTCTTTTTTCTCATTCGCACCCAGAACCGCCGCCAACGACATGGCGACAGAGGGCTTTTCCGCAATCACTAACTTCAATGTTCAGACCTCCTTTGCATATCTTCAAATTCTTCGTCCGCCTGCTTTCCTGTCTGCAAAAAACACATTAACACAACGCCGGCAGACATTCCTCCGGTGAATGTAAGAAAGTGTGTAATCATGTTCCACATAAAAATCGCCTCCTTATTGAGTTTGGTTAATAAAAAACGCAAAGGCTTTCAACACCTTTGCGTTTTATTACAAAGAAAAAGCGCCACCCAAAATATGTGGCGCAGTTTCAAAGATATTTAATTTGTGGAAGGGAAGATTAGATGATCTATAAGCATTGATTCATGTGTAAAAATCATAGCATATTCAAATTATCCCTTTTTCTTATGAAGTCTTAAATCAATATTTTTCTCTGCCGCCGCATCCTGCAGTAATCCGGCAACAAATGCGCTTTTTTCTTTGAGCGTCATTGTTTCCATATCAGGTTTACGATCAATTTCTCTAAGTACCGTTTGCAGCTCTTGCAGTTCCAGCAGGTTGACGGCTACACAAAAGAGTGTCTTTTTGCGGCCATCGTTATAATTGGATAATAAAACCTCCAGGATTTTTGCCTTCTCCGCCTGCTCTGCATTATAAGCGTCTATCCCAAAGCGTTTGGCTTTTTCCATATCGGATTTTCGATTTCGATTTGTTATAAAGGAATCAAAATCGTCAATATGATCGTATTTTTCACAGGGGTATTCGCTGCATTGGAAACAGTATTGAGCGCCGCTGTGTTCCATGCTGCACCTTGCGATTTTGCAGGATTGGTTCCCCTCACCGCCGCCGCAACCGGGACAGTATTTATTCAAGAACATAGGGCAAAGCCCACAATTCAAACCGCAGAGGGAAAATAATTGATTTGGTCGGTTAAATCCTTTCATGGAACCTCCTTAAACAGCCTGCCTGCAAATATTCAAGACAAGCTCTAATAATACCTGACATAGCAAAGTAGAAAACTTGAAAATTTAAAATTCATATCTTGTACCACACGAGAGCAACAGGCCATCTGTTAATTCCACACGCAGAATAATGGTGTTTTCATCGTTAAAATCAGTATGACCGTTATCAATCCATTCGGCAAAGACTTTTTTCAGCTTTTCAGCAATCACACAGTTTTCTTTTTTCCCGAAATAACCCAGACTGACGCCATTCCCGTGCGCTGTAAACCACTCGCCGGCGATTGCAACAACAGGGTTATCTTTTATATGCTTCATTTTATTTGAGAGTGCATGGGTAATGACATAAAATGCTCCATTTTCGTAATAGGCATTGACGTATCGCACATAAGGCGTTGCATTTTCCGTTGTTGCTAATGATATAATCGTATCTTTCCCGAAACGCTCAATCATAACCTGTTCTGCTTCTTGACTAAATTGTTTCATTAAATTATTCTCCCTCTGAATCACGGTTTGCTCTCTGTTCAAAGTTCCGGCAGACTGTAAGTTGTCAAACTGATATGTATTCTATCCCCTCAGATTTTTTAGAGCGTCGGGGTTATTTGAGATAATCGCCCCGACAGTCTGACATTTTTCCATGTCCGGACAGTCACCGCATGTCGTCACATCTTTTTTCAATGCACACTGACGAATCCCGCAAAGACTATCACAGAATACCGTTTTAATTCCATCAACACGACATCCTTCACAATTAATATGTTCAGGCAAAATAGGAGCATTATTTAACTCAGCCCACTGTTTTGCAGTTTTCTCACGCAATGCCTGATCGTCATTGATTGTCGCAAGATATGCGTCGCATTTTCTACAATCCAGCCCACAGTATGCAATCATATTTCGCATTGTTATATACCTCCTCAAACTCGAATTTGTCCTTATAATTTTAAAATAGCAATCAGCTCTTCTCCGTCCATTTCTCCCGTTTCAACAAATCCAAATGAACGGTATAACTGACCGGCAATTTCGTTTTCAGGTTTATATGACAACCAGCAATATTCCGCTTTACCACATGGATATGTTTTTATGAATTCCAATGCAAGTCTGACTGCTTCCTTCCCATACCCTTTATTCTGATAATTTTTATCTATCATCAATCGCCAGAGATTATAATTGCCTTTCGCAATTATCGGAGCATCATCCCAGTAATCGTCTGTATCAAAACCAATCATTAAAAAGCCGATCAGCGTATTATCCTCATAAATTCCAAAAGGGAAAGCATATCCATTTCCAATTATGGCGGTATAGGCTTCGATAATACTTATGTCATTGCTTGCCACATAGTTTCTCTGCTTTTCAGACACACAAAGTTTTAAAATATCCCATACATTTTTTCCGTTTATCTTCTCCAGCTTAAGCATATTTACTTTCTCCCAAATTTTGATTTTGTTCAATCGTCAGTTACACCAGTGATTATTTCCCCGTCAACAAACCTTCGCATATGTATTATTCATTCCTATTTTTCAAAAACTACAAAACCACATTCATAAGGATGGTCGCAATACACACTTTTTTTCTTATCAGTGTGGTGTAACATGCCTTTCAGTACAATTAGAAAATCTCCACCACCTGATGCGATCATGTATTCTGCCAGCAAAAATATTAGTAATTGATTTGTCATCACCGCAGCTACTGCACTCCCACCTCCTAAAACCAATGTAGGCATAGCAGTTCCTAACAAATACTGCCACTTTTTCAACGGTTCGGAGCAAGTGCAGTATGGCGAAAAACTACTCCAAATAATTCCAAAATCAATCGAATGAAAATGATTTTTAGCAAAAAACCCCCAGGTAATTCCATGTATTAGCTCATGCAGAATGGTTAGACATGAAATAAGCACAATCAATGCTACAACAAATCCCAACGAAAGACAATCCAAATCAAAACCATTCACATGATAGTATATCCAAAATGCTAAAGCCATAAATGGCAGCATAATTAAAATACATAAAGGCCTTGCTTGTTGTGTATTGATAACCACATTCTTTATTTTATATCCTTTTTGTTGCATTTCAGAGCTTAATTTTTCAAAGTCATTTTTACGTTTCAATTCTTTTTCTGTTAATTTTCTTTTATCGTTATCCATAGATAATTCCTCCAAATTCCGATTTGCTTATTCGTCCACCATGTATTAGCTATTTAGAAGTTTTGTCAAATCCTCCACGGAAACGTCCATTTTCACAGAGACATCTTCCATCGACATGCCGGAATCAAGGAAACGCTTTATCACCACTTTCATATCCTCGCCGACCTCTATGATGTGGCCGTCTAAATCGTAGAACCGGATTACCCGCTGGCCCCAGCTATGCTCGATCACTTCTCCCAGATATTCAATATCCGGGTATTCTTTCAGCCTGTTCAGGAACCCGTCAAAGTCCTGTTCCTCAAAGACGATTTCCGCATTGTTGGATTTCTTTAAAATCTTTTCTTTCGGCAGATCTACAAGCCAGTCAAAATCCTGTTGCAATGCCAGTCCACAGGTAAAAGCAATGTTTCTTCCATAATCCTGAAATACCTCTAATCCGAATAAATCCTCATAAAATTTTCTTGCGGCGGTAATATCAGCCACCGATATAAGCATACATACGTGTTTCATGCAAATTTCCCTTTCAAACTGGCGTTTCCCATTTTCGCAAAAAGTGAACTATAATTATCTGTAAGTCCAACCGGATTTGTCAATGCCCTCCATAGTTGAAAATTTATTATACCATAGAACGGACGGTATCTCCACTTTTTTATATCTGCTTTTATCCAAGATTTGTCCTGTTTTTGTCCAAGTTTAATCCTATCGGTATTTCCCGCAGTTCTTTCCGGAATTGGTGCGCAAAGCGGATGGCCTTAACTGTACCGCCTTTTTCCCGTCCGTCATATACTGCAATTACACGTTCTGAATGTTCTGCCATGTAACGGCTGCGTTTGGCATAGACATTGGGCTTGTATTCTTCCTGGATTACGATAACCTCTGCACAGGCGTCGAGAAGGGCATTTGTGTGTTCATTCTGACGCAGGCTGTCCACCCGTTTCCGGTATGGAAGTACCGCGATCAGCTTCAAACCCGGATTTTTAGCTCGTAGCTCCAGAACGGCCTCTGCAAAGTATTGATCCACACCATCCGCAAAGCCGGAGAGAAAGATAGTGAAACCATCGTTTACTGCTTTTCCAATTTCCTGGCGCAGAGCCACCTTTACATAGGCTGTTTCATCCGCAGGTATATCTCTGTGCCCTGTGACACAGCAGGTCTTTCCTTCCATGAGTTTCCTCCTGTTGATAGATTTATTTTTGTATTTATTATGATTATACTAGATTTATTTTTTTAAGTCAATGTAAATACCCTTTTCTTATCTGTGAATAGAAAGGATATGTGAGGTACAATCTATTACAGAATAGGAGGTGTGTCTGATGTATGAAGAATTCGTCCCGGAACGGCTGGCAAAGCTGAGATTGCAAAAGGGTGTATCTGCACGAGACATGTCATTATCGTTGGGGCAGGCAAACAACTACATCAATAACATTGAAAATAAAAAATCACTTCCCGCCATGCAGTCCTTCTTTTATATCTGCGAATACCTCGGCATAACGCCGAAGGAATTCTTTGACGAAGAAAACCTTTATCCAGAAACCCTGCAGGAGTTTATTGCAGAGGCAAAGAAACTGGATTCCAAATCAATGACATATATCCTCGGCATTATGAAAGAACTGAACAGCAAGAAGTAAAGCGGTCACGGAAAATGACCGCTTTCTTCTTATTATTTCCCATCCTATCCTGAATTAAATCTGGAAATGCCCTATATTTATCCCGGTTTATGTCCCGGTACTTCCAAACCCTCCGTTTCCGCGCTCTGCACCCAAGTCCGTTACAAAATCCGCAATCACAACTGGGGTAATTACAAGCTGGCCTACACGGGAGCCTTTGGTAAGCTCCTGCGCCCTGCTGCTTACATTGCTGATAATGGCATGGATTTCCCCACGGTAGCCGGAATCCACCGGCGGCAGCTCACAGACCAGCCCTTTTACCGCCATGCTGGTGCGGGGAAATACATAGCCGGCGTACCCGTCCGGCACTTCAATTCCGAACCCAAGCGGAACCTTTGCAATCTCTCCCGGCTGTAAGGTACAGTCATAAGGCATATACACATCTGCCCCGGCGTCATTCCCATGTGGCCGGAAGGGGCGCTGGTTCGCCGGCGCTCCAAAATCGATCAGCCTGATTTTCATGCGCCGCCTCCTTCCAGGAGCACGATCCGGGTTTCATCTGTATTTCTCCTGCATACCCGTTGGCCTATGATATGTTTCCACTGATAGGGCGTGGCGCTGATAACCAGCACATTCCGCAACCCCTGGGGCGTGGCATAGCCCGCCGCGTCATGGCCGATCCCGGCACCGCACAGTTTTTCGTAACAATCCATGCCTTCGTGACAGCTTTTTAAGTACAGTTCCCGGATCGAAGCCGGGGCGGCCATAACCTCATAAGGCACGGCAAAATCCGCCTGCCCTGTATAATTGCTGTACTGTAAGGACGCGCTCATGAATTTTACTTCGTTCTGGTGGCGGGTGATCTGCGCCAGAAAGCGCCGGCTTGCGCCTACAACGGCAACAGTAATGACCGCAAATTTCTGAACCGTAGGGTGCGGGAGGCTCCCGATGGCCTCCACGGTATGTACGCTGAACGATTTTTCATAAAGAGCCAGCAGGTCGTCCATTGTGGCGATTTTTTCTCCCCGCTGGGTGAGCCTTGCCGCAAAGACCATGTTCTTCTCGGCCTCCGCAACTGCCTGGCAGTTCAATATTTTTACTTCAATCCGGTTGATTTGTATGTCCCTCCTTTACAATGGCTTTCAGTAAGAACAGATAGTTAAGGCTGTCTGTGATCTTTTCATTCCATGTGCAGATGTCGTAATCTGTATCACCGTCAAAGCACATGTCATACAGGGAAACGATATGCTTCGCCAGCATCCCGGCAAGGGCACGCTCCGGCGTGGTGTGCTGCAAAGCTGCCGCCGCCTTAAAAGCCCCAAGCCGGTCCGTATCGTCCCCGGTGTATTCTTTGGTTTTCCGTTGCAGGATTTCCCTGCATAAAGCCACCTGTTCGTCAAAGGCAGCATTGACTTCCTTTTGTGTGATATGGCATCCCTCCTTTTTGAAAACAGAAAGCCGGCTATCCTAAAGCATCTTAGAATAGCCGGCAAATAAATGGTTATGTAGTTGTTACAAGGTATTGATCTCTTTTTCCAGTTCCCGAACCGCCGCTATGACAGTATCGAATGCAGGTACATCACCATACAGCATATCCTTCATGGAATCATAATCTGCCTCTAACGCTGCGAACCGGTATTCCGGCGGGATCAGCTTTAACGTGCCGGGCACAGCCTCCGGGTACTTTGCCCATGCCCTGGGATAGAATTTCATTTTGAAATCCACAACCTTTTTAAGCAGGCCGAGCTGAGAGAAAGCTGCTTCTTTTACCTGGGTCATAGCCATGCGGTACAAATCGTAATAATGCCTGGAATACCGCTGCGGCATTTCCAGATGTTCCGGCCTGTTGGCCTCATGGTGCAGGATCGTAGCTTTTTCCCAGAAAGTCCGCTCTGGGGCAACCGTCAGAATATTCGTTCCTTTCTGCTCGAGCACATCAGGGTAATACTCCGCGGCATACGGCGTAATCTCCGCAGACTTTGCCGGCGTCCATGCGGCCAGTGCGCCGATTTCCAGCCGGATTACCTGCAAGGTTCCCGCATTGGTAAACAGTTTTGGGTAGGCAAAAATAACTGTCTGCTTTTCTTCCTCGTCCATGTGAATGTCAGCTTCACAGCCAAGCTCCTGAGATAACCCTTCTTTGATTGCGGGGCAGAAGGTTTCTGCCAGAAAGACCTCCGCCCGTGCATTCGCCTCTTTGTTGAAAGCGTCCTGTTTCGTGTTGGAACGTTTCTCCCAGGGTTCGTCTCTGCCATATCCTAAAACCCGCCAGTCCAGAATCAAGTCAATATCTTCGGAAAACCGGCTGATTAGGCGAAAGGCTTTCGACAAACTGGTGCCTCCCTTAAAGGTAATCGAATCTTTCCAGGGGGAACGTTGAAACAGATAATCCAGCGTAAAGCATACCCAAAAATCTTTTTCCACAATGGCATCGTTGAGCCCCATCTTATCTGCTGTGTTACGGAACAGCCCCCGCTTATCGTTGTCTGAAAATCTTGCAACGTTTTTCATCTCTATTGTACCTCCCCGGCAATCTGCCGTATCGCATTGTAAACCCAATCCGTAGATTCTGCCGCCTCTCTTAGCATAGCGGCTTTATCGTCCTCATTCAACCGGGAGCTAAGCGTCTGGATCGTTTTGGAAGTGACATTTGTTTTCCCCAAAGTTTTCAATGCCTGAATCACCAGAACCGTCATATAAGAAAGACCCGTGATCTCTTTATTGGTCCTGTGCTTAAATTCCAGCTTTGTAGAATTCCACTCATAGGTCTTATATGGACCGTCGCTGATATAGGACCATACCGCTGTTACCTGCGTGGAAAGCCCTAACAGGTTCAGCGCCGTATTTCCACAGGGGGCAATCGTCCAGTGGTAGTTCCGTGCCAGCGCCTTTGCTACCGCCTCCGGGTCCGCCGCTACATATTCTTTCAGCATTTCGCTGTATTCCGGCTTTTCATAAACACCTTTCAAAATCCGCCGGAGCGTACCTGCCTGTGTAAGCCGGTTCAGGTTCCGTCTTATGGTTTCCGTATCAGCAATATCAGCAAAATCAGAATTGACAAAAACGGTTCCTTCTGCCGCTGCGCCAATCCGCTCCTGAATCTGCCTGGAATATCCATTTGCCACTTTGCTCACCTCCTTTTGTCCCGAATATTATATATTATTAGGGACAGTTTTTCAATAGGCTCCGGGAGTTTTGTTTATAGTATTCCCATGCAGATCAGGATTTATACAGTAATCTCAAAAAAGGAAAGAACCGCTACCGGGAAGGGGCAGGGCATATACTACTTTTTTGTCCCGAATTTTATATATTATTCAGGACATTTTTAAGCAGAGGGTAGATAAATCCAGTCGTGCATCAGGCACACGCTGGGTTCGTCCTCTCTGGGAACCAGCCGGTAGGTACATTCCCCGTACACGGTCCGTTTGTCCTCAATCTCCATGCCGTAGGCCTTATAGAAGCGGTATTCCAGGTTGGAAATGATACACCGCAGGGTTTGCAGTGCCTCCCGCTGTGAGGTCACGATCAGGTCCCGGTCAATGCTGCGCTTTAAGAACAACAGGGATTTATAAAGCTGTACCTCTGTCCGGTAAGGGCGGCAGTCCTTATGTTCCAGCCAGCCGCTAAAGGCAACCGGCCCGCTCTGGATCACATCACGCTCCGGGTGGTAATATTCGTAGCAGTCCAGGTTGGCCGTATTCAGAAGATAGAGCATTTCCCGGACCTCATTTTCCGGCATATCATAGAACCGCAAAAGAGAGCGGTACAGATGGACGTAGCCGGGTATCGAAACAAGGGTATTCACCATAGAAAAATCCTCCTAAACAGCAGGTGCGGGAGCAGAACGCCCCCGCACCTATTTCCCATATTTTTGTTAATCGTTTACAGCCGCCAGTTTTCCCATGACGATGAAGCGGCTTGCGCCTCCGGGCGTACAGGTGGAAAGGGTCAGCACCTTATCACTGGAAGTCACGGTTACATCACATTCCACCACGGAACGCTCTTTCATGGCATTTAGCCAAGTGGTATAAGCCCCGTCATCTTTCCAGTCAAGCCTCCAGGGGGAAGTGTCGCTGCCGGACTCTCCGGGTTTTGCCACAAACGCTGTGAAAATGTCCACGATATAACCGCTGTCAGGGGCGACAAGATATATCTGCGGGTGTCCGTCAAAATAGCTCTGTTCGTCATACTCATTCAGCGCGGCGAACATGGAGCTGTCCCGCATATTGTGGCCGTAGATAATGGTATTGCGGTCCGAAAAATCCTCCTGATTTTCATAGTCTGCAAACAGGCAGCCCGTCTTATTATAGGTGCCGTCATACAGATGGTGCAGGTAATACTCGTTATCGTCCGTCTGCGTTACCGGGTAGTTAATGGCCGTATCAGGAAGGGTAAGCCACCCGATGACGTCCGGCCCGGTTTCCCTGAGAGCTTCAAAATCCACTGTGGGGAGAACCACAGAAGGGTCATCCCCGGCAGGTTCCGCTTCCGTGTTATCGTCCTCCGGCGCCTCGGTCTGTTCCGGCAGCTCTACATGGGAAGCAATGTCCTCATAGGCTCCGGCGCTCTCTGAATACTGGTTCAGGTCGCGTAGCATCAGGAACCCGCTGCCAAGCGCCAGCGCCGCACATAGAGAAACCACCGTAATACCAATGGCTTTTCTTTTCGGGGAAGTTTTGCTGTACTTTCCCTTTTTGAAATAGACTACGGCAAACAGCCCGCCAACCATTACAGCCAACGCCAGAAGCCCGCCATACAGGAAGATGAAATTATCATCCCCAGTTTGCGGTACCGCTTTATCAGGATTAGACGGTGTGGACGGATTGGAAGGTGTTTTCGGATTATCCGGGTTGTCCGGCGTTTCCGGTTTCTCCGGTTTTTCATTGAAGAACTGGATCGTTGCGGTTTCGTCTGCCTTGATCTCTACCGTGGCAGCGTCAGGAATGATATAGTCCTTACTTGCCCGGTTGGAGATTTCCGTTACGGTATAAATGCCGACGCGCAGCCCTTTGACTTCAATTACACCGGATTTTGGAGAAGTGAAAGTTTCACAGTAGGAACCGTCTGCACTTTTCACCTCAAAAGCAAATCCAGCCTTGCGCCCGTCGCTGGAATCCTTTGTGATTTTCAGATTGCCTCGGTACGCCTCATTGGTAAAGCCACGTCCGGCCTCGCCGTTTTCCACAACCGCCACCTGGCCGTCCTCGGTGATGGCAAAGTAGTAGACGTTTTCGTCAAGCTGGTAATTCGCCGGAGCCTTTGATTCTTTCACAAAATAGCCCTTTGCCAGAAGGCCCTCCGCTGTGTGGTAGCCTGCATCCGTCTCCTTCAGCGCGCCAATCTTCGTATCTTCGGAATCAAATTCCTCATTGCCGTTGGCATCCTCATACAGATCGAACACCGCGCCGGAGAGGAAACGCAGGAAGGTGTTGTTATCCTTGTCCTTTTTCTCCACAGAAGAAGGCTCGTCCACCGCTTCGGTTTTCATCACTTGTACGCTGCCGCGGATCAGGGTGTTTTCCACCTTAATCTCAATGCTCTGGCCGTCCACCCCGATATAGATATGGTGCTGCTGCGGGCTTACCGTATAAAGTGCCGGGGAAGAAATTTCCTTTACGATCCAGTGGCCGTAAGGGATATTCTCAAAGGCAAAGCTGCCATCCTCGGCAGTGGTGACAGTAAGCAGTGCGTTTTCCTCAGTAAATTCTTCCGTGTCCGGCCCGAATAACCCCATCAGTGCCCCGGACAGCTTCACATCTTCGCCACCTTCCGGGTTCTCACCGACTTTCACGCCGTCCACTCGCCCGCGCAGCAGATTGTTGGAAACAGTCTCGCCCTCATTCACAGGAATCTGCACCAGCGCCGCCTCCTGGCCGGCGTATTCAAAGACAACCGGATATTCGGTATCAGAGAGGATATAGGCGCTGTTTGTGGTGCGTTCCTTCACATAGTAGCTGCCAAAGGGCAGGTCGGAGGCAAAGGAAGCGTCATAGCCGCCCGCCTCATTTGGGTCAACGGAAACCGCCTCCAGAAGCCCGCCTGCCGGGATCACACTGCCGTCAAGGGCCGTCAGGTCTGCGGAAGCATAAAGGCCGAAAGAAATATCCTTGTATTCCTCATTCATGCCAAGCCCAAACAGCTCGTCCGTTTCCAGTGCTTTGAACAGGCTTACATCCACCTTCTGGCGCTCGTCATAGAGGCCAACTGCGGTCTGCGTCACTTCCACGGTTTCCCCCGCATAGGTAAGTTCTGCATATTCCGGCTGGGTATTTAAGACCATCCCCTCCGGCGCCTGGCGTTCCTCCAGTCGGTAGCGGCCCAGGTACAAAAGCCCGCTTTGGGCGGTACCGTCCTCCCCGGTGGTAAGGGTCTCCACAACCGTATCTTTTGCAGCCCGAAGCGTACCGTCACCGGTATAAATATCTTCATCCGCAATTACGTCATAGACCGCGCCCGGCAGCCCCATGACTTCATATACCGGCCGGTACAGGCCGTCGTTTTCCTGGACGGAAGCGAATACCTCGCCGGTCTTGGTGATGATAAGCTGTCCCTTCTGCGGCATATTGTACTGTGTAACCGTGACAACGGCCTCGCTGCCGTCAATGGCAAACGGCACCGGCTCATTGGAAAGTACATAACCGTAGGGCGCCGCCACCTCGTAAAGCTCATAATCCCCGGTGTGCAGAGGTTCCGGCAGCATGAGCCACCCTTCATCCGAAACATAGAAGGTATCAAGGGTTTCCGGGTTCGGATAGTAAATATCCTGGGTGACAAATTCTCCGGTAGACAAATCCTTGATCTGGAAACCGGTGCCCGTCATGGGGATAATATTTCCGGTCTCCGCATCGCATTTCTCCACACGCAGCCTTGCGGTAATGGTGCGGTTATTTAAGATATAGCTGTAGGTCTGCCCGTTGGAAGAAATAAAGACCGTAAAGTCCGGGATAAATGCCTTGCCTTCCTCACCGGCTACCTGATGGACCGTATAATGGCCGTAAGGGAGCAGCTTAGAGGAAGCGAAGCCGTCCCCATCGGTGGTGAGCAGATCACACTCGCTTTCCTTTGCCGCGTCATAACTGCCCGCTGCCTTTAAGTAAACCTCAAAGACCGCACCGGCCTCCGGGCGCTCGATCACGCCCTCATTGGGTTTATCCGTATTTTCATCCCCGGACACATCCGGTTCCAGGTCGTCCGTATGCTTCACAAGCTGGATATTGCCGTAAATGACAGTTTCCGTAACCTGGTTCTCTGTGGTGTTCAGTTCCACTTCATACAGGGTCGGGGAAGCACCCACCTCATAGACCGTATCGTTTAAGAGATAGCCGGTGCTCGGCTCGATCTCCCTTACGGTCCAGTTATCGCCGCAGACATAGTAGCGGGTCATAAAGCTGCCGTCCGGCCCGGTAGTGTAGGTGTCTACCAGCTCGCCGCCACAATAAATGCCGTAGACCGCCCCGGCAAGGGTGGCGTCGCCTTGGGCGGTGCCGGTGTCCGCGTCGCTCTTTACCACATGGACACGGAATTTTTTCAGGATATTGCTGAAATGCACCGTGGCGGTCTGGCCGTTTTCAATGGTGACGTACTGCGCGGAAGGGGTAACATAGCGGTCCACCGGCAGCTCCTTCACCAGATAAGTGCCGGGCAGCAGCTTTTCCTTGATCTGCCCGTTTTCCCCGGTAGTGACAGTTTCATCTACTTTATTTCCCAGAATGTCCGTGCCGGAAATGTTGAAGGTGATCCCGGACACAATGCCGTCCTCGCTGGTCTTGACGATCTTTGCGGTGCCGTAGGTTTCGGTTTTGACTTTTGTAAAGAAGGAAACCGGGTCGCTGGCGCCGGTCATCATGGTCTGGTAGCCCGGCCTGCCCCAGATCAGCATGTCATTGGCGACCGGAATATCCTTTCGGAATTCAAAAGTGACAGGGTCCATAATCATATTTTTACTGGTAAAGGTGTATTTGTTCCCGTTCCTTGTGACAGAAACGCCGCTGCCTTTCAAAGTCTCCAGGTTGATTTTCAGGTTATTAGTGTCCGTGACGGTCAGAGTATAAACTTTTTTCTCCGTGTCCCATTTCAGTTCCAGCTCCGGGGCTTTGCTTTTCTTCGTGGAAGTGAAAGAGGGGACCGTGGCATGGGAGGCAACCTGTGAAAGAATCCAGTTGTAGGCTTTTTCCGCAGGACGTCCGGCGATCACACTGAAATACTGGTTTGCGGAAGCATGGCCGTTTCCGTGCCGGCTATAAGGGTCGCTGCGAAGCTGCTGCTGGTACTCCCAGAGGATGATCTGTGTCGCCATTTTATAATCGTCCTCGTTAATGCCGGACACAGGAAGGGAGGCGCCGGGTTTCCAGCCGTAGATTGCCGTGAGGGTGATCCCCCGTCTTGCCTCGGAGGGGAGCAGGTTTAAGTAATTGCTGTTGGTGCCGCTTTCTGATGTATAGGTATTGTCGGAAGTGTTATAGGCAATGCCGCTCTCCACACAATAGACCTGCTGGCTGCTCCCATCCGAAGCGGTCAGCATATAATGCCGGTAAGCGTTGCCCCCGGAACTGCTGCGCACATCCATCGTTCCATCGGAATTGTAAACAAGGTAGGTGTAGGGCGCCGGTGCATAATAATGCTGCCCGTCAGATCCCACATACTAATCGCCCAGCCAGGAACTTGCTTTTTGCCCCGGCGAAAAGGCGAACGCCTGCGTAGGGATCAGCCCAAAGACGCATACTGCGCAGAGCAGGAACGCAAGCAGCCGCTTAAAACTGCCGCGGTAATGGATATTTGTTTTTTCCATAAAAAATCCTCGCTTTCTTAAAATAGGAAAGGACAGCCTTATTCGCTGTCCCTGTTGTCAAAATCGTCCTCGGAGAGATATTCCGGCTCTCCATAGGCTTCATCCGGGTCAAATCCTTCGCCGTACCCGTCATCCTCGAAATCCTCGTCATCCTCCGCCTGCTGTTTCGGACGGACGATCTTCACATAATAACCAACGCCGCCTACCGCAAGCAGGGCAATGATAATAAAGATAATCGTTCCAATGCTGCCATTGTCCTTTTTCGGCGGTTCGGTCTGTGTGGGTTCCTCCGTTTCCGCAGGTTTTTCCTTTCCGGTGCAGCCCTTCAGGTCATTCTTGCAGACCGGGCAGGCGGTATTGACTTCGCCGGCTTCGCACTTTTCCGTACAGGTGCAGATGTCCTCTGCCGGGATTACGCTCATGGTGCCTTCATTCTTTTCCGCCAGAGCCATCAAGTCAGCTTCGGTAACACCGTTCAGGAAGTAAACGTTGTTATCGTCCAGCTTTCCGTCAATGATAAGATAGAATACATTTCCGGCCTCGGTGGTGATCGTGTAAAACTGCTTATCATCGCCCTCGCCGGTTGCTTCATCCAGTACCGTGCCGGTTCCCTCCGGGGTAAACGCGCCCTCCGGGATAGAGGAAGTGGTTTCTGTTTCCTCCTGGGAATTGGAATCGCTGCCGTTGGTGCCGGTGGCTGTATTGTTGCCAGAGCTGCCCGGAGCGGAAGCATTGCCATTGGAAGTTCCCCTGCCCGAAGTGCTGCCGGAACCATTGTTCTGCGTGGCCGTGCTACTGGAAGAAGCCGCCGGTGTCTGTGCTGGTTTTGCCGCCGCGCTTTCCTGTGTGTGTGCCGCAGAGGATTTTTGCGTTTCCTTCGGTTCCTCATAATAGGGATTGTCAAACTTCACGGTCTTTGAACGGTTCCCGGCATAATCCTGGGCGTACACGCTTACCTGCTTTTCTGTGCCGGCATAATCCTTTAAGGTGACGGAAGCCGCCCCATTAGTCAGGGAGTTGATACGGTTCCCGTCCACAAAGACCGCCTCCACGCCGGAATGATCGTCGCTGCTTTCTATTTTCAGCGTATCGCCGTCCAGAGAAGCCGCAAGCTCCGGCGGTGTGGTATCTTTGTCCCCGGCGGCATAAGCCGTCAGGGGCAAAGCAATGGAGCTTATGACAAGCACAAGCGCCAGTAGTAAAGAAATTCTCTTAGTCCTCATTCATGTCCTCCTGTTTCTTAAGCGGACCATCCCCGGACGGGACGGACTGCTGCGATTTCAGAAATTCGGCCAACTGCTGGGGTGTCAGATGGAAACTGCGGGCAATCGCCACATAGTCGGTGTTCTCCAGCTCCGTTTTCTGTTTTTCCAGGTCGCGGAGCCTGGCCTGCATCTCCGCAATCTTGTTTTTCGTCTTGTCGATCTCTTTCTCCAGTTTTTCAATCTTAGGGTTCAATTTGTTACCTCCAATCTGTCAGGGCAGACGCCCAAATGTATAAAAATGCTGCTGCCAATAGCTTGTGTTGATGTTTGCGTAGGAGATCGGATCCCCGCAATGGATCATCATCCCGTTACCTACATAGATTCCCACATGGCTTGCGCCGCTGGTGTTATAGGTGCCCTGGAAGAAGATCAGGTCGCCGGGTCTTGCATCCGCGCTTGATACAGGCGTACACACGCCTAAAAGCCCGTCTGCGGTCAGGCGTCCGAAGTTCCAGCCCACGCCGCAATGATTAACTACCCAGGAAACATACCCGGAACAGTCAAAGGAAGTGGAAGGGCTTGCGCCGCCCCATACATACGGATAGCCTAAATACTTTTCAGCCTCCGCAAGCATGGCCGCAAATTTTTCATCCGCAAGGGCCTCCGGCGGTACATCATAATTGAAATAATTCCCTCCGCCGCCAACAGGAGCCTCCGGCAGATGCCGCTCGCTGGTATCGCCGGTATCGGCGAAATACAACGGGTTCATATACTGGCCGTCCACCAATACCTCCAGGTGCAGGTGCGGCCCGGTGGAGTTTCCGGTGCTGCCGACCTTTGCGATCACATCCCCGGCCTTTACCTCCTGTCCGGCAGATACTAAGATTTGTGAACAGTGGCCGTATTTGGTGGTAAGAGAGTGCCCCTCGTAAGCCTCGCCCTCAATGGCGACGCACAGACCATAGCCGCCCGCATTTCCGGCCAGCGTGACCGTGCCGTCATGCCCGGCCAAAATCTCCGTGCCCTGGGGCATCCCAATGTCAACCCCGGTATGGTAGTTCTTTTCCCCGCTGATCGGGTGTACCCGGTAGCCGTAGTAGCTGGTAACATGGGGCAGCCAGTTCGTGCCAAACACATTTTTCACATACTGCCGGTTGCCTTTGGTCTGCAATAGAATCTCGCAGATTTCCTTCTGGTCTGCGTCCATGCGTGAAACCACCAGGTTTTCAAGCGGCGTGGAAGTAAGCGTTACATTTAAGATGTGCCACTCATAAGGCACTTCTTCTTCGGTTTCTTCGCCGGTCTCCGGGTCAATGCTTGTTTCTGTCCGGTAGCGGATTTCCGTTTCTTCTGAAAAAGATAGGGAATACTGCCCGTTAAAAAGCTCCCGGAGGACGCTCTCAATCTGTGCATAGGTGAAATCCTGATACGCAGAGGTGAGATACCCCATTAAAACATAAGGGTCATGCTCAATGGGGCCGATGTTATAGCGGTATTCGTCATAACCGGGCCGGTCCGATTCCACACGGTTGATCTGCATCTGCAGGTCCGTTTCCCACTCGGTATAGACAAGCTCCGCATTGTTGATGTCCGCATCGTCCGCCAGATAAGTAGAGGCGGCAAGGCTCCCCAGCCCTCCGGTTCCCAGATTAGAAAAGGAAGAAAACAGGGATGTAATCAGGAAAAATACCAAAAGGAGCAGAACCACGATTCCGCATATAACCGGGTGGCGCTTGACAGCGTGAACCACGCCGGCAGCGATCTTTTCTGTTGTAACGGCGGTGTCCTTTGCACGCTTTCCCGCTTTTTTCGCTTCCCTGACTGCTTTGGCATACCGGCGTTTTATTTTCTGTTTCTGCCACATCCGGGCAAGAAGATTTTTCTTCAGCTCCGGGTTGTCCTGTAATGCCTGCCGGTAGGCAAGCCGGGCATTGGCCCTGGCTGATTTCTGCTGTAATTTTGCCACCCTGCGGTATGGCGCGGTCTTATGGCGGTGGTACAGGGTGCGCACCCCGGACTCTCCCACAAGCTCGGTGCGGTGGGCCGACTTTGTGCCTACATTTTCTTCCTCTGCCTGATATACTTTTTTATGGGCGTAACCAACCGCCATATTTGTGCCGGCCTTTACCGGGCGTATCGGAGCAGGACCCTTTACATGAACCCGCTGGGATTTTACCTCCTTTTCAAATTTCAGGCGTTTTTTGGCCTTGTCCGTATCAGGATCAGAAGATGTTTCCATGCGCAGCTTACGGCGGGCAGGCAGGCGTTTTTCCGCCTGTTCCAGCTTTTCCGCTGTCCGTTCCGCTTTCCGTCTGGCCTGGGTGAGCTTTTTATCCGCTGTTTTCGGTGGGAGCTCGTCAGCAGTAAATTCCAACTTGGAAGGCCGTTTCGGTTCCCCTTCGGCTGCCTCCGGTGGTTTCTCCTTTGGTTCCTCGGCTTTGGCCGCCTCCTGGAAACGCTGCTGGTATTTGTTGCCGTGCTGGTGCATCCGGGAACGGCGTTCTGCCTGACCGGGTTCTCCCTGTGTGTGGCGTTCTATACCAGAATTGCCACTATCAGAATCCGCACGCCGGGAATCTTCATATCTGAAATCCCTCCGGCGCGGTTCCGGTGCAGAAGGCTCATGGTCCAAATCTTTTCCAGCCAAATGTTCCAGCGTAGAAGTGTCCGCCTGCGGTACATCCTCTGTGGAAGGCTGTGTATCATCCGCTGCCTGCTGTGCTGCGGTTTCATACCTCCGGCTCCGGGCCGTTCCCGTAGAAGAAGGGGCATCCCTGGCCCGCAGCAGGTTAAAATCCTGTTCGCTCTGACGGGCGTCTATCCGTTCCTCCGCATGGGAATCACGGACTGGCATCCGGGTATCTTTCTTTTTCCTCTGAAATTCTTTGTCCCGCGGCACTGTTATCACCTCCAGTCATTTTTATTTTTCGGGAATTTACGCACCTGCCACTTCATCAGGCCGTGTTGTAAGTACGCTGTATAACAGGGTGTCCTTCGGAAAATGATCGACAAAGGGGATAATCACATTCCCGAAAAACAGAAGCCCCTCGCCAGGGCCGGAATGGGTCACATAGGAAAGCTGGTGCGGGGAAATCCCCAACTGCTTCGCCAATATCTGCCGGTCCCCCTGGGCCTGGTTCAGCATGTAGATAAAATCCGAGTTCTCAAAGATATTCTCAATCTCACGGGAGGCCAGCAGGTCCTTCACATTCTGCGTCAGGCCGCTGGGTATGCCGCCCCATTTACGGAATCTTTTCCAGATTTCCACGCTGAAACTTCCGGTCTGGCCTTTCAAAAGGAGATGGAATTCGTCGATATAGAACCAGGTCGTCTTATGTTTGGAGCGGTTGGCGGTAACACGGTTCCACACGGCATCCTGCATAATGAGAAGCCCGATCTCTTTCAGGGCCTTACCCAGAGACTTTAACTGGAAGCAGAGTACCCGGTGGTTGTTCATGTCAATGTTGGACCTGTGGTTGAATACATTCAGGGAACCATTGACGTAGATTTCCAGCGCCGTGGCGATATTCTGTGCCTCCGGCTCCGCCTGTTTCAAAAGCAGCTCATACAGGTCGCCCAGGACCGGCATATTCTCCGGGCGGGGGTCCTGCAAATAATCCCGGTACACAAGCCTTGTGCAGCGGTCAATAATGGTCCGCTCAATCGGGGAAAGCCCCTCCTTACCGCCGATAATAAGGTCGCACAGCGACAGGATAAAATCACTTTTCAGGGTGATGGGGTTTTCATCATCCGAATAGTCCAGGTTAATGTTCATCGGATTGATATAGTTGGTGGAAGTCGGGGAAATGTCAATGACCTGCCCCTGGGCTCCGAACTGCTGTACCAGAGGCCCGTACTCATTTTCCGGGTCCGCAATGATGATGTCATCCTCCGTTAAGAGGAACACATTGACGATCTCACGCTTGGCAGAGAAGGACTTGCCGCTGCCGGGCGTCCCCAGAAACAGGCCGTTTGGATTCTTTAAGTTCTTGCGGTTCGCCATGATCAGGTTGTTGCTTAAAGCGTTCAGGCCATAATAAAGCGCCTCGCCCTCCTGGAACAGCTCGCAGGTCGTAAACGGCACGAAAATGGCGGTGTTGCTTGTCGTAAGCCCGCGTTCAATTTCAATCTGGTTCAACCCTAAGGCAAGGGAGGACATAAGCCCCTGTTCCTGCTGGTAGTCCAGACGTTTCAGGGCACAGTTATACTTCTGCGCAATACCGGAGGCAGACAGAATATCATTAAACAGCTTTTGCCGCTTGGAAGCGATATTCTCCACCAGCACCGTCACAAGAAACATACGCTCATTCCGGCTCTGCAAATCCTGTAAGAGATTCTTCGCTTCTTCGCCGTAGGTGGCAAGGTCGGTAGGTATGATGTCCATGTCGTACCCGGCACGGACCGCTTTCTTCTGTTCCTCAATGGTCATTTTCTGTAAATCGGACATCTTGCGTTTGATGTTCTTGATCGCCTGGGCCTGGTCGATGGACTGGATATGCAGGTTCACCGTCACGGCGTCGTCCAGGTCTAAAAGTTCCGCCAGCAGCCGGTCCGTCAGTTCCGGCGCTAAAATCTGCAAGAAAGAGACAGCCCCGGAATGGTCGGCCACCCGGAAGGTCTTTCCGTCATTCGAGAACGACAGACCGGACGGCGCAATGAAATCCTTCGTGGAAAGCCCGGTTTTCGGCAGGTCCGCCCAGGTAAAATGAAACTTTTCCTGCCCGTCCGGGTGGAGCTGGCTGTGAAGGAGCTCCAGGCGTTCCAGCCCGTCTAATGGCTTTGCCTGTGCTCCCAGGGCTTTGAAATTCGCCAGCACGTCGGCCTCGATCCGCTCCAGGCGCATCTTAGCGGTGCGGAGGTCGTCAGCCTCAATGCCGAAGGTGATATATTTCCGCTTGGTAAGGCCGTTGTTGCCTTTTTGGAGCTGACCTTTCAGCATATCCCCATACTCTTTGCGGATTCCGTCATATTCGTCACCGCGGATGGGGATGTCAATACTGCGGGCGAAATCCTGCATATTGGCCCGCTGGTTGACAAAGGTAAGCTGCACATGGATCGAAGCGTCAAAATAATTGAGGAAATCACAGTAGCCCTCAAAAATCTGCGCTTTGTCATCCGCCTGCGCAAGCTGGTAGTTAATATCGAAAAACTGCACCGTCTTGGTGTAGAGCTTATCCGTCAGCCGGCAGATTCCATCCCGGTACATTTCCTTATAGGGAATACTCTGCTGGACCGTCTGTGGGGCGTCCGATTTCAGCCCGCTAAAAAAGCCGCCCTTCTTAGACGGCTTGGCACGGGAAGCGTTACGCCCGTTTACTTTTGCATCGGCCCTGGTCTTTTTTGCCTGCTTGATGTTTCTTTGCAGACGCTTTTCCTGGGCTTCCTGCTGTTTGGTTTTTGGCAATCTTCGTAACCTCCTTCTCTGACATGGATTTATACAGGTTTTCCGTCCGGTATGGCCGTTTCTTCGGCCAGAGCTTATAGCGGAGCCTGTTTTTCAGAAGTTTCTCCGCCGGCTGTCCGTCCCGCTCATACATGGCGAAAAAGAAAAAGGGCATCATAAGCCCGATCATCAACAGCACTGCCGCCGAGTTGCCGATAGCGCTGCGGGTAAGGAAATATACCGGCAGCCCCACAAGTGCGGCCAGGCTGAAACAAATGAGCTGGCGCTTCGTCAGGTTAAACGCCAGCTTGGTCTTGACTTTTGTTAAGTCCTTGGGTACGGGTACATAAGGCATTTTTTTCACCTCCAATCGTGGTATGCCGTCGCCGTCAATATCAATCCGATTCCCCCGTGTCCGTCTTTTCGGGCATCGTGATACTGGATTCCACTTCATTGCCCCACACGTCCCAGCCGGGGGTCTGCTGTCTCGCAAAAAGCTCTACCCTGGGCTGGTCGCCCATGAGCTTTACGATCTTATCCCGCACCTCGTCCGGTTTTTTGCTGTGCTGCTCGATATGGGAGATCACAAACTGGTGGATTCCCGCACACTGGCGTTTTGGGCGCCCCCTGGTCGCCAGTAAGCACACCTCCGCGTTTGAGCGGGTCCAGAATCCCATCCCATAAAACCAGGAATCCGCCTTGCGGTTCTGTTTCAGCCACAAAAAGGCCAGTGTTTTATATTTGAATCCCCATGCCTCCATAACACGGAACGCCTCATTAAGCTGCGGGAAGGTGGCCCATAGAAAAAGCGCACTGTCCCTGGCCGCAATGTCAGAAACCGGCAGTGCGCATATTTCTTCTATGCTCATGGTAGGGTAATGATTTTCGGCAACACCATTCCCGCGTTTCATATCGTAACGCCAGGGCGGGTCTGCGTACACGATGCCATATTTTTCGGTCTCCGGCATTATCGGGCCTGCTTATTCTTGGAAGAAGCGGATTTTGCCGGCGTTGCCTTGACCTTGCCGGCATTCTCCTTCAGGGCGCCGGTCAGGGAAGGCTTCTCCGCCGCTCCCTTTGTCGCCTCAAGGGTGGCCTGCAAATTTTCAATCGCCTGGCCGTACCCTTCGATCAGGGCGTCATTAAGCTGCCTGCGGAAATCCGCCGTCACCGGCCAGCAGACATCCCTCCATTTTCCCTGCTTGTCCTGGGTGGAAGGCATGTTGACATACAGGCCGTTTTCACCGGAGCAGATACGGAAGCCGTCGATCTTGAAACAGTCCCCAATCGTCACATTGGCAAAAGCCAGAAGGTTCCCCATCGGGGCAATCGGGCGCACATTTACATCCAGCTTCAAGCCTTCACCCGTCTGAGCCTCCGGCTGCATGGGTTCGTTGTTTGTCTTACTCATATAAGTCCTCCTTCTTGTTAAAATGTAGGTTGGTTACACGCTAATGCGAGTTAAAGATGCTTTTGGATAGCGAGCCTGTCTTAAACAGGGCAAAGGCCAGCAGGACCGTATAGCCTGCCGTGCCCCAGATCGCACCGTGAATATCACCGGAAGAAGGGATCGACTGGACCAGCACCGCGTAAATCGCGACACAGACCAGGATCAGAAACCCTTGGAAACCTAAAGCAAACAGGGAACGCAGGTAATTTGTCCCCATCTGCCCCCATTCACGGTTTGCCATTGTGGAAAAAGGTATGGGTGCCAGGCTGACCGTAAGATATATTTCAATCATACGGCCATACACAATGACAAAAATCACGATGGACAACACCCACATGCACAGGTTGATGATGTTGGTCTCCAGCCACAGGCCGATTAGTTCCCACATTCCCATTGCTTCAAGCTGCGTCTCCAGGTCGGCCAGCGCAGCGGTAACATCCATGCTCCCGTTGATCACGCCGGCGCTCTGGCTCACCACGTTCTGGGCGACGTCAAACACCGCCATGACGATAGTAAAGCAGTTGGTGAGCAGGTATGTGGCAACAAAAGTTTTGAAAATCCACTTGAAGATATTGAACGTATCAAAATCGTGCATGTTGTTCTTTTCCAGAATCATCTGGATCAGTTCGTAGACAAGAACAAAAGTCAGGATAATTCCCGCAATGGGAATGACGACGGTTTCAGAAAGATTCTGGATCATACTGAACACGCCGCCATTCCACCCCTGCGGAGTCTGGCCTACCTGCGAGGCCACATCCGAGACCTGGCTGTTGACGGATTCAAAGATACCGGTGTATTGTCCTGTGATCGCTTCAATTAAGCCCTCTTTAATCCAGTCTGTTATCCTTTCAAACAGACTGCCCATCGGCGATTAACCGAACAGGCCGGAGAGCAGCGGGATCAGCGTGGCACCCACCAGCGCAATTCCTCCGCCAGCCATAAGCTGTTTCATGCCCTGAGATTTTGCACCAGATAGCGATAGGTAATCCTTTGAAGTAATCGCCGGATTTTCCCCCGCTCCACACCGTGCATGAGAGTTTCCCCTCACACGGCGTTCCATCGAGTTTAGATTTCTTTCGTTTCAAACACAACTTACACACTTCGTTACAGCATTAAAAGATTGATTATGCGATTACAGGCGTTCCCGCCATTTTTCGCAGTTTATTCAGTTTTTCCAGTTGCTTCTTGTTCAGTTGGAGTTCCTTTAGGTACTTCTGGATTGTTTCTTGCAGGGTGGCATGGATTAAGATATGTACCGCTTCGGTTACAAGGACAAGGTTGCTGTATTCGTCTGTGCCGCCGTTTTCAAGCGGCGTTTTATGGTGACAACGAATGTCATAGGGCATAAGGTCAGCGTCAGTAATGGCGCATCGCCCATATTGAGCCGCAAACAGGGAAATTCGGTTGTCTGCAAACTCAATCGTTTTATCCAACACAGGGTTTTGCATGAGCCATATCATCGTGTCAGTATTGATACCGAGATTTTTATGGATTTCTGCCCGTCCCTCCAGCGTATACCGATTGACGGATTTCTTTTTGTGTTGGGCGTCCCTTGTTCGGACATATCCCATTGGAATGAGAGGGTGTCCGTTCAAAAACCTTAGCTGTTTACTCTTTCCATACCATTCCTTGATAAATCCACGTTCCAGTTTTCCTTTAGGAGTGAGTTCCCGCAATCTGTTTTTCATTTGCAATTTCAGCCCTTGGGACAGCTTCGGAAAATCCACGCTGATGTGTGTTGCCAGACGATAATAATTGTGAAGTCCGGCAACCACTGAATTGTATTGCTGAATGGCGATATACTGCGCCCGGTCATCTGCCGGATTTTGTATCGCCCGGATAGCGGTGGATATTTTCTCCTTTGCGTGTTTTACGGCTTTGTCGCTCATGTGTGAGCAGACTACATAATTTTTCCCTTTGGGATAGACTTTCATCTTAAATCCCAAAAACTCCGAGTAGCGTTGTTTTAGATTGATGACTTTAGACTTTTCCGGGCTGATTTCCAGTCCGAGCCGGTCTTTTAGGCATAACCGTGTTGCTTCAAACGCCTTTTCAGCGTCTTGTCGGCTCCGGCAGAAGATTTTGAAGTCATCGGCGTATCTCACGATATACATTTCTTTGAGATTACTCCGGCGCAATGCCCGGTAGGTATGGCTTTTAATATCCGTGCCGCGGACGTTCTGCCGGGTTTTGTAATCGTAATGGGTCGGCATTTCCTCCCATTGGGAAGTTACCCACCAGTCAAGCTCATTCAGCACAATGTTGGAAAGTAGCGGCGACAAAATGCCGCCCTGTGGTGTTCCTTTGGTCGGGGTTATCCTCGTTCCGTCTGGAAGTACCACCTGTGCCTTTAACATCTGCTTGACGATACACAACAGCTTTTTATCCCGGATTCCCATTCCCCACATCTGTTTTAATAGCTTTCCATGACTTACATTGTCAAAGAAGCCGTGAATGTCAATGTCAACCGCATAATGCAAGTGCTGTATCTGCATGAGCCGACAGCATTGTGCTATGGCGTGTTCCGTAGAGCGGTTTGGGCGAAAGCCGTTGGAACGCTCATGGAATTTTGCTTCACAGATTGGTTCAAGCACCTGTAAAATACATTGCTGAACCATGCGGTCAACGATTGTGGGTATACCTAACGGTCTTGTTTTTCCGTTGGGCTTGGGGATTTCCACCCGCTTGACCGGGCGGGGAGTATACCAACTGAACTGTTTTTGAATAAGCTGGACGAATTGTTCCTCACGAAGTGTAGCGAGGTCTTTGATTGTCCGCTTATCCACGCCGGGAGTACCGCTACCCTTATTGCCCTTGATTGTCCGGTATACCAGTTTGATATTTTCCTCACTTGCAATTAGGCTCATAAGGTTCTGAAATGTTTTGCCATTCAGACTATCAGCATACAGACCGTCAAAAGTGCTTTGCAGGTCGTAATACTCCGTATAGCGAATTTTGCTTTGTTTCGGTTTGTGCTTTTGCTGCTCCGAAGTCAACACAGGCACCCACCCCTTTCGGTTAGGATTTTCTTTGTCATACTCGAAGCTGTGTTTGTTGTGTTTTCAGATTTTGTTTCTAAACTCGACTTGGGGCTATCCCTCCACGGCTTGTTATCACCGCTTCATCGGTACTATGCCCCTACTCTCACCGGGATTAAGTGCGGTTATATCGGTTGCCCGACTTTCCCGCCCAACGGCTTGCAACAGCTTGTCTCATACGTTCCCGGCTTTCCACGTTCCGACAATCCTATCATTGAATACTTTTAGGTGCTTCCTCTAAGCCTGTGCCCGGTTCTAAGAACCTTACCGCCTGTAACGGTATGTGGACGTTCATAACAACCAATCTTACTAATCCACGGACACCCCAATTTAATGGGGAAATGCCTTTCGACAAATCCAAACGTTTAGACCCGTACATTCGGAAGTTCGTCAGTATTTTCATACATTCTCACCATGAGTATCCGACACCCGGCATATAGGTAACACCGTCCACCTCTGGACGGGTTTCGTGCGGATTGCTCCGCTTACGGTTACTCTCTGCCGACTTCACCGAGCTTTTGACAGTCGGATAGTTGCATATCCTGTGCCAATCGGAGTATCAGTGTGGGCGTTTCGGGGCGTTACTCCCTCATTCCACCCATCGGATTGTCAGTTCTCCTAAGATTTCAGGCTATAAAGCCTTTCGACTTAGTGCCTAACCTTTTCAGTTAGGAACGTGTCGCACGGTTGTCATTGCCATAACCTTCCAGAAGGTTGATGACGCCCCATGCGCCGAGGCCGGCACCCAGAGCAATAACCAGGATTTTCAGTGTATCAATCGCATTTGCAAAAAAAGCCATATAGTTCCTCCTTTAATTTAAGAAATATTGTTTTTGTGTTGTGGCCATTTCAGGCCGGAAACAAAAAAACGCCCCTGTGCTTCAATGAAAATCTGCATAAAGCACAGGGGCGGCATAGTTCAGGGTATACCTGAAAAAGTATTCAGTTGTCAGGGGAGGGGCGCGAATCCTCAATAAAACCTCCTTCCGGTGAAAAGAAAAAGCCCGCCAAAGCCAGAGACTTTAACAGGCAGCTACATCATCCTACAGCCGGAGCCTCCAAATCTTCCGCCGTGACTTCATAATTGCGGTACAGCTCGCCGGGGCGCATCGGCATCTTTGTGGATAAGAATTTCTCAATGTCAAAAGCGTTCTTCTCATTGAAATCGGAAAGCAGCCGGTAGTTCGGGTGTTTGGTAATATCGTACTTGCGGGAGAGGAAAGGCCGGACGCCCCTGATCTGTAGGAGGCATTTCCCGCCGTCCATGACGGCCAGCTCGTCCACCGACATCAAATCCTTTCCTAACTTCTGGAAATTCTGGCCGTGGGATTCCTGGCTGCCTTTCGTGACGCTGGTGTTATACATGTCGATGGTCTCCTTTCCGAGCAGGGAGTTCCAGCTTTTCAGCGTGGTTTCCTCCTTGCCTCCCAGGAAAAGGGAAGCGTCATGAGGTAAGCTTCGGTTCATCCTTCCGAAGAAGGACAAACGTCCACTCCCTCCCAAACCGCACGTACACCTCTCGATGTATACGGCTTTCCGCTTATCATATTTGCGGTATTGTTAAGAATGAATCAGTTTATGACAATCCGGGCATACCACCAGAGTTTTCCTTCTGCGTTTTCGCATTAGAAGCACCCAATCGGCATTGCCTTTCAAGTCCTTGAGTTTCTTTACCTGGTGGATTTCGAGATTCCTACAGTCTTTTCCGCACAATTCACAGGTATGCCTTTCCACACGCTGTTTTAAGGTGTTGGTTTTCGTGTACTTGGAATAATCCGGCAACTCGCTGACATTATCAAACTTCGTTGCCATCTCTTTCCGTTTGTACCCGTCTCTGTAAAACGTGGTGGTTTTTCTTCCTGCTTTTGTGTCATATGCAACTGTAAATAAATCGCCGACACAGTACCTCCGCTTGATTTCATGGACGTTGGTCTTATATTTACATGCAAATGTTTTATACATGCTGTATTTCATCACATTACCAAATCTGCCGATTTTGAACGCGTCATTGGCAATAGAATAGTAGTTGTACAGACCTCTGACCTCGGCGTTGTACGTTGCCAGTATCTCTATATCGCTTTTGTTTACCAGCTTGCCCCTGTGCAGGGCAACGAACCTCTCTTTGCCGTTCTCGTTGATTTTGATTTTTATTGCCTGATATTCAAGCAGCTTTCCGACCCATTTCTCTCTGGGAACCAGAAGCTTCACCACTCCTGTCTGGCATCTTTGAATCTTGCCATTTGCCAGCTTCTTCCTATTCTGGCTTCTTGATACCGTAATGTCATATCCTAAAAACCTTGCTCTGTCTCCTGTATGGGTGACTTTGGTCTTGGCATCTGACATTTCCAGTTTTAGCGCATCTTGCAGAAATATTTTCACTTCCTGCTTGACTTGCTCGGCGTCCTCTTTGCTGCCTATTACGCCGATAAGGAAGTCGTCTGCGTACCGGGTGTACTGAATCCGCTTGTAGTTCGTATCCAGCGGAACCGTCGGAGTCATACTTTTTTCTGCTCTTTCCAGCTCCTTTAACCGTCTGCTTCGTATTTTCCTTTCTTCCGGCGATAACTGCTCCCAGAGCCTTTTGCCCTCTTTTCTATACTCGTATGCCCTGTTTATACTTGTTTTGTATGCCGGTGAGAGCCGCTTTCTGGGCGCTTTCGTATTAAAATCTGCGGCATACTTCTCCATGAATTTATCCAGTTCATTCAGATAGATGTTGCAGAGGACAGGGCTTACGCCGGACCCCTGCGGCACACCGCTGTACGTCCTTTCGTATTCCCATTGCTCCATATATCCAGCTTTCAGAAATTTCCATATGAGCTGGATAAACATTTCGTCGTCGATTCTCCTTTTCAGAATATCAACGATTACGTGATGGTCGAAGCTGTCAAAACAAGCGTGTATATCTCCTTCTACAAACCAGTTTGTCCCCGTAAAGGTTTTCTGTATCTGCATTAGGGCTGTCTGACAGCTCCTGTTAGGTCTGAACCCGTGAGATTTATTACTGAATACGGGTTCATAAATACTTTCCAAAATCATCTTGACGACTTCCTGCACGAGTTTGTCATTGCCGGACTGAATGCCCAGCGGACGCTTTTTATTGTTGTTTTTTTTGGTAATATAGACCCGTTTTGCAGGTTTGGGGCGGTAACTCCTGTCTCTTAGGGACGCAATTATCCCGTGGATTCTTTCATTACTCATCCCGTCAATCGTCGTCCCATCGGCTCCAGCAGTCATACTGCCTTTATTTGCGTAAATATTTTTATACGCCAGCCAATAGAACTCCGGGTTGTACAGATTCCGATATAGTCTCTGGAACCTGTATGATTCATCCTCTGACTTTTCCGTCAAACTTTTTAATACCTCAGTTGGATTTCTCATGCCTCACGCACACTCCTTTCGTTTTGGTATCAGTAATAAGCTGCTCCCCTTCGCCATGTAAACGCTATTAACGTCTCGGACTACTATGGGAGCTGTGTGACCATGCCCGTTACCGGGTTTAGGTCATCCCCAGTTAGTAAAGACAAGATTAGCTTTCTGTGTTGTCGGCACCGACTTTCGCCATTTGCCCGCTGTCTTGCGGTTGCCTTTCCATGAGTATCACTTACTTCCATAACTGCGAAATGCAAGTAACATGGAAAACATACGTTTCAATCCTTTTCATATGTGGGGTGCGGATTCCCTTGCTCTGGCTATCGTTCAGGCAGTTTAGCTTTATACCTCATACACAGATTTTTACTCTTACACATTTGGACGCACAGGATTATTGTCCTCTTGTGCAGGCTGTCATAAATTCTAATAACAGCAACGACATGCTACACTCCCCTTCGGGTTTCCCCTCTCGGATAAGTCGTAGAATAATAGGTTGCTTCTGCTTGATATGAGCCTCCTTTTCTCTGTTTATTTGCAGACAGCTTGATACTTTTACCTACCGCTTGCTAAAGGCGGTATCCTGTAGTTACCACGTCGCCAATTTATATTGCGCTGGCGACTTCTGGGCGCACGCAGTTGCCGATGATGGTGTCCATGTTATCCTTATAAAGCGCCTTTAGCTGGCTCTGCGCCTGCAAAACCAGACAGGCCGAAATCTCCCTGGAACGGATGGTTGCCATCAGCTTTTCCAGGTTCGGAATCTGCCCGATATTGGCGGCCTCGTCGATCAGGCACCGCACATGTACCGGCAGCCTGCCGCCGTATTTGTCATCGGCACGCTCACACAGCAGGTTGAACAACTGCGTATAGGCCATGCTGACAAGAAAATTGAATGTCGCATCCGTATCACTGATGATAAAGAACAGCGCCGTTTTCCTGTCTCCCACCAGGTCAAGCTCCAGCTCGTCATACATGGTGATCTCCCGCACTTCCCTGATGTCGAATGGCGCCAATCTGGCGCCGCAGGAAATCAGGATCGATTTTGCGGTCTTGCCCGCCGCAAGTTTGTATTTCTTATACTGCCGGAGGGCGAAGTGGTCCGGGTCTTTCTGTTCCAGTGCATCAAACAATAAATCCACCGCATTTTTGAAACTTTCGTCATCCTCCCGGACCTCCATAGCGTTTATCATTTCTACCAGAGTGGAAAAGTTCTGCTCGTTTTCCGGGGCCTCATAATAAATATAGCCGATCAGCGCCGTATACAGCAGAGTCTCGGCCTTGACCCAGAAGTCGTCGCCGGATTTTCCTTCCCCTTTGGTGTTTGCGATCAGCACCGTTACCAGCTTCAGGATATCCTTCTCGTTGTGGATGTAGGCAAAAGGGTTATAGTGCATACTTTTTGAGAAATTGATTGTATTGAATACCTTGATCCTATAAGGCTCATACACGGTTTTCCCATCCTTCCCCTTTACCGGCTTTCCGTCCTTATCCAGCTTCGGCGTACCGCGGCTCAACAGCTTTCCCACCTCAATCAGAACCGTACCTTTCGGATCAGTGACGACATAGGAGCTGTGCATCTGCATTAAATTCGGTTTTATGAAAAACCTGGTCTTGCCGCTGCCAGAACCGCCGACTACCAGCACGTTCTTATTGCGGGCATGGGCCGGATTCTTCGGTCTGCCGGACATCATAAGTCCCTCGGTCTGTGTCAGGATAATATTGTTTTCCGGCTTCGGGTCCATAAAAGGGGCAATGTCCGCTTTGTTTCCCCATCGAGCACTCCCGTATTCCACATTTTTGCGGTATTTTTTCGCATCCTTTCCTTTGAGATAGACAGCCAGCCGAACAATGGCCGCACCGCATAATCCCGCCAGCCAGTCCAGCACCGCACCCGGCCACATGCTTTGAAAAGACAGTGAGAAGCCTTCGGACAGCCCTAACAATTTCTGTGAGGCGTCCGCTCCGGGGGCAAGGCGCACCGCTTCGCCCAGCTTTGCGAATACCAGAAGGAACAGAAGATAGGGCAGGTGTAGGATCACCTGTTTTTTCAGGGTATCGGAATCTATCTTCATCGTTCCGGCCCTCCGTGTTCCTTGTTCTTTACCCGGTCACGGCCAAGCGCCTGCGCCAGCTCCTTAAACTTATGAAGCTGGGAGAGCAGCGAAGGCCTCTGTGTACGGGCAAGGTCTTTCCGCGTATATTCCTTGAAAGCCGCCGTCAGTGCGTCCGCCTGGTTCGCCTTGAAATAGACCGTCCACTTCGGGGGATCGGTCCCCAGCTCTTTTTCAATGTGGTAGCGGACCTGGTGTTTTCTGGCGTACCGCTCAAAAGAGCGGATTCTGCCGGACACTTCAATGGTATTGGCCCCAGGGTCTTTATAGGTCAGCCGTTTCATGCTGTTGCGTCCGACTTTCGGGGTGGTGCGTTCCTGCTCCATCTTACGGAGCACCGCGGCAACCGCAGAGCGCAGCACCCGCCCGGACAGCTTTGCCGCCTGAATGGAGACCGATACAGTCCGCTGTTCCAAATCTTCCTGCATGAACATCCTCCTTCCTGATAAAATCTGTAATTATAAATAGGAAATAACTGTTTAACGGGCATCCCCGATCACCTGCTGGCGTGGGGCGTGCTCAAAGGCTTTTGCCGCCTGGTCCACCTGGATTTTTGCGTGTTTCAAAAGCGTCTTGATGATGGTCGCCGGGTGATCCTGTTCTTCCAAGTGTTCCACCATATCCTTACAGCCTTCCGGGAGATATTCAGCCATATCCTTACAGGCATCGGCCAAGTCACCCATGAATCCCCAGCAGCTATCCGTGAGCTCACCGTTTTTGTAAAGCTCAAATCCGTAGCACTCGCCCCGCAGGTAGCAATCATAAGCTGCCACCTCGCTGCGCATGAAATCTTCTGCCTTTTTCCGAATGGAGCCGGTCATTTTCTCACCGCCAAATTCCTTTAATGCGTCCTCTTTCGAGACATATATCCAGCCCACCTGCCCACTGTCCCAGGGATCATTGAAACTTGTGGTCTGCATGGCAAGGCCGCTGTGATCCATGAGGTACAGGGGCAGCGTAATGTATTTTTCAGAGATCACTTTCAGTATGGCATCATCAACCGCCCGTTCCTCCGTCTTTGGTCCATGCCGGAACCGGCTGCTCACAATGTTCACCATGTGTTCATAGCGTTTCAGACCCGCTTCATCATGCCCCACGGTATCTAAATACATCTCCCGCAGAAAATCATCTTTATTCATGTAATTGTGGCTGTCACCCAGCGCATAGCGGGGGTGGAAGCAGGCCATTGTCCCAAAATGCTCGTTTACCTCACGGGGAGAGATCAAAATATCGTCCGGCTGCACCATCAGCGCATAGGGGCCTTCTGCTGCCATCAGCATAAGCTATCAGCTCCTTTCCGGCTCTCTGGCCTTTTTCTCCGGCGCTTTCGGCTCTGCCTGTGCCGCCTGTTTCCTTGCGCTGTCAAGCTGTTCCCGCACGGAGACGTCCCGCTTTGCCTCCGGCTCCCCTGCACCGAAGAAACCAGGCAGCTCTTTAAAACCGATCCTGTCCACGTAATAAGCGGTGTCAGAGCCTTTCTCATGGAGAACCACCACATCGGAAACGGAAAGGGAGTGCCCCCTGAAATCAGCGGGATGGTCGATATTGAACCGCCTGTAAATATCCTCCAGTGTCTCACCCGGTTCCCGCTGCCTTGCATAGACCATCTGGTAATGTTCCCGGTTTACGGAAAGCCCCTTGTCCTGTACCCAATCCAGAGACATAAAACGGAGGTTATCTGTATTGTCCGATAAGTCAAGCTGGTAAATGGAATAGGCGCTGATCCCATACTCTTTTTCATAGGAAGAAATGCGCTCCAGAAACGGCGCCGTTTCTCCCTCCATGTGTTCCTCACGCTCAAATGCCGCCAGCCTCATGCGGATTTTCCCGGTATCCCCTGAAAGCAGCTCGTCCGCCATACGTTCCTTTTCCGCATGGGAATCCGGGTACAGGTCTGCATAAGCTCCGCTGTTCTGCCTGAAAAATTCATCCAGGTCAAAAGCCAAATCCGTGGTATCGTCAAGCCTTATGTCATCCCCGTCCGGTTCTTCCATGACAGAAGCCGGCTGCTGTTTTTCCTCCGATGGGAGGGGCTGTTTCACCGCGACGATCTCACCCGCCAGACGGAAGAACCTTTCCGGGTATTTGAACTGCTCACCGAACTTCTCCATCAGGTCAGCGGGAAGGTCTGTAAAATTTTCCTCGCCAAGCCCGACGATCAAAAAGTTTCCGGCAACAATATCATACATATGCCCGCCATCATCATAAAGAGCCCGGTTTAAAGGCATCCCTAAGAGCTTGCCTTCGTCATTACAGATCAGTGCCACCGGGTCCTCATAGGGGTAGGCTGCCTGAATATCTCCGCCAACGGCAGCCTGCAAGGATTCCAGACCGCCCTCAATTTCAGTTCCATAGGGCGATTTGCCCGGCTCTACCATTAACACCTTCATAGCTGCATATCCTCCTTCTTTTTATTTGCCGCACTGGGAGCGGCAGGTGTTTTCTCCTGCGTTTTGGCCGCAGACAACTTTCCCAGCACGGAAGGTTTTTCCGGTTTTTCAGGCGCAGGAGTGCCGCCCTCCAAAACATCGGCGGCGGTGCGGTCTGTTTTTACCGGTTCCTGGCCTTCCACCGTGTACCCCGGCAGGAGTGCTCCATACACGGTAAAATGGTGCTCATACTGTTTCGGTATCTGCGGGGAAATTTCCGTAAATAAATGGGAATAGGCTTTTTTCCGTCCTTCCAGGTACTTTTCTGCGGCCGCTCTGACCGTGTAGCGTTTCTGATTCTGCCCGGCAATCTTTTCGCCATAACCCTGCTTTGGGGAGTTCACATAAACATCCCAGGTCACATACCAGGCAACCGGTACGCTCTGTTTGGTTTCCCGGTCATATTTGGTATCTTCCCAAATACCACAGGTCATACGGTAGACGCGGTTACTGATTTCCTCGTCATTCCGCCAGTTATCGGTTTTACGCCATTCATTTGCGGTATGCGTCACCTCCGGGGTCCGCAGGTAAGAAAGCGCCCGGTTGATCATCTGCGTGGCGGCTGCCTGCTTTTCCCATTGCTTTGCCGCAGCGACCACAATCTCATAGGCTTTCTGTTCACCGTCAATACTGCCCTGGCGCATGGCCTCCAGATTTTCGGCACCCATTGTAATCAGGGAAGAAATGTCCACATCTTCACAAAAAATGCTGTGCTCGATTTTCAGCTCTGAACCTGGTTCCAAATGATCGCCGTACCGGTAAGCGCGGTAATCTTTATTTTCTTCCAAACTCTTTCACACCTCCTTAAATCTCCAGCGCATGGCTCTTTTTCGGTGCCGCTTGTGCCGGGGTAGTTTTTTCTGCCGGCTTCGCCGCTGCAAGCTGCGCCATGACCGAAGGCCTCTCTGCCGTAAATATGGAAATCTGCTCATTCTCCGCCAATGGCAGCACCGGAAGGGGCAGCGTCACATCCGAATGGGTAAGTATCTGCTCCCGTTTCAGGTCTGCCACGATCTCGTCAAATACCGCATTGATGGCCCGCCGTTCCTCACCTTCGGGATAGGCTTTCAAAACCTCCATTTTTCCGTCTTTATCAGTTGCAAAGGTGACGGCACAGTCTGCATGGCCTGCCAGATAATCCGATTGATAAGGCAGCTTATCCTTGATGTAACAGGCAAAGGCCCTGGCGGTCATTTCCACGTTGCTGTCCCAATAGCCGACGTCCTTTTCACATTCCTTACCCATGCGCACGGAATTCCGGTAAAAATCGGTCTCCACCCGTCCGAGCTGCGGCGCCTCCTTCTCCTGCATCCCGGACAGTATGTGCTCGAATATCTCCAGCCGTTCCCGTTCGCTTTTGGGAATCACCCGCCCGGTGACGGACTTCTTGAAGGCGTTTAACTGTTCCACGGAGCCGGCCTCGCCGGACAGAAACGCCTCTTTAAGAACCGCGTAGGTTTTCATCTGTTCCTCACTGCCATGCCGTTTCAGGGAGCCGAGCACCGCAGAGTCCAGCCAGCTTGCCGCATTTTTCTGGGTACGTTCTGTCTGCGCTTCGGTACGGATTGCCGCCTGCTCCGGTGTCTCCGGTTTATATTTCATGGTATCAACCAGCTTCTGGAACGGCGCATAGAGGCGGGGCTGTTCCGAGAGCATCCCCCTGGCGCCCATCTTCGTACCCAGGTAATCGTCTAATCCGTGCCACCATTCATGGGCTAAGGAGCCGGCCCCGTGCATCTTCGTAAGGTTGATGACCTTGCGGAGCGGTTCATAATGGGCCGCCGCATTCCCGCTGCCCCTGGCGCCGAAAGCGATGGCAAGCGTTCCCTGATAGGCAATGTCCTTATCGCTGACCTGCAGGGCAGCCGCCAAATCTTTGAGTGCTTCAAAGCCCATGTTGAGGGAAGCCTGCCGGTCATTCTGGTTCATCCAGTTCCCGAACTCGCCGCCCCGGAATCCGAAGGTATCAAGATAGTGCTGCCCGGTGATCTCCACGCCGCTCCGGTAATCCGGCCCGGTACGCTGCACAGCGATAAGCTGGGGAGGCACAAACCGTGTCTTTCCGTTTTTGCTCTTTCCCTTTGCCAGCTCCTGCACCCATTTCAGGGCAGCCTCCCGCGATTCAAAATTTGTCTGTAGGATGGAATAGCCTTTTGTCACATACCAGGTATCAGGTTTCCAGTCATTATTTTTGGAATAGGTATTTTTCCCATCGTTGAAATGAATTGCATAACCCTTCGGCACCTTCTGGTCTTTGGAAACGCCAAACTGTTCCTCCTGCGCTTTCCGGGTAAAGTTCCGTTCAAAATATCCTGCTGAGCGGACCATCAGGGCATTAGACAGCTTGTTTGTAATGGCCGGGTTCTCCCGGCCCTTCTCCGTCGCCTGGTAGTGGGTGCCGCTGCCCCAGCCCTGCACCTGCTCCAGATATCCGTTTTCCACAAAAAAACGGTCATAGACCTTCATTGCGTCCTCCACGGTGCGGACCTCCGAGACCACGCTTTGCAGCTCCCGTACCGTCTGGATATATTCTTTCTGCCTGACAAGGCGTTTCTCCGGTGTGTCGTCCCTGCGGTAATACTGCGGGGAGGCATTTAACCCGTCCCTCGCCTTTTTGATAAAATAGACCACGCCAAGGGGAATCCCATCCTCCAGCATGGCCTCATAATCCGGTTTCTTCCAGATATTATCTTTTTTTACGAATTTCTCGGCCTCGCGCTCATTCATGGCGTCCAGGTCCTTCACATCGAGCCCCCGGTCTTTCCATAAATCTTTTTTCGCGCCGCCGATCTTTTCCCCGAAATCTTCATGCTGTATGTTATCTGCCAATCAATATCACCTCCAGTCATAAAAAATCACCGCTCCGGGGAAGGGCGGTGTTCCTGTGATTTATCAGGCTGCGGGCGTATTCCCATGAGCCGGTCTGTTTCCCTATGGATCAGCCGGTCAATCGCTCCCAGGTCCTCCGGGGTAACGGCAAACTCCCGGTAATGCTCATACCAGAGGCCCGCCCGGACAGCCTCAATAGGCGCGACTTTTTCCGTTCTTCCAGGTAGGAGACGGTAGACCGGAGCCCCGTCGAGAAGCAACTGTTTGGCTGTCCCCAGGGGTATACGGTACATATCTGTGTCCGGATTCTGCGCCTCCTCCATATATTCTGTATTCAGTCGTTCTTCTAAATCCTGGGGCATATAGGAAAATGCCTGCTCCTTCCATTGGCTGAACCGGTTAGAATAGCGGTACTGCCATTCCGTTACCTGCTCCGGCGCATAGAGATAGCTCCAGGTTTTCAGGGCGTCCTTTTCGCACAGCTCCATTGATTCCCATTTTTCAATGCCTGCCTCTGCCTTCGTGCCGTCCCGGTATTCCATGCTGACGCCGTAAGGGTAAAGGGTATTCCGTTCTATATCCTGCCGCAGCGTGTCAAGGTCCATCATCAGGACATCCCCGTACAGGCGTCCGTCCTCCTTTCGTTCCGTGCGGAACAGAAAAGCCCTGGCTCCGGGGTATTCCGTCATGGTGGCCATCCGGTAAAGCTCTGCCGGGGGACGGTAGGCAGACAGCGCATCAGAAAGCCACATGTGGTTTTTCCCCATAATCGCAATGGAATCCGGCCCGGTGTTGGTTGCCAGTGAGCGCAGGTTGAATTCACTTTCCCGCAGGAAATCCCCGGCCAGGATATGGAGCCCATAGGCAAACACGCCTAAATCCGTATCCCGGACTAAGTGAATCTGTGGAAGTGGTTCGTTTTTTAGGTTTCTTTCCTTCGTCATTTACAAATCTCTCCCGTCCGTTGGAATGGGGCCGCCGGCAATCTTGCCAACGATCTCCGGCCCGGTCTCATAAATCTGCATGAGCCGCTTGGCCGTTCCGCATGGCTGCGCGGCGCCGCTGGTCCAGAGCCGGACCGTGGAAGGAGCGACATTCATCAGAAGCGCAAAGCCTTTCTCGTTCATATCCAGCTTTTTCATCAGGGCCTTAACCATATCGGGGCCATAGTCCGGGCACCGGGCAGCTTCGGCAATCATCTGTAAAGCGGTATTTTCTGTATTTGTCATTGTAAATTCCTCCTGTTATTCTGGTCCCTCGCTGTTAAGCCGGGGCAAAGCTGATTTTGTTGTGTTCCATCCTCCGGGCAAATTCCTGGACGGCATATTTCACTCCGTCAATCTCCGCATGGGTCTGGTCCAGGAACCGGCAGAGGGAAAAATGCGTATCGCCGTTCCCATAGGACAGGCAGAGTACGCCGTTATTGGGAAGCGAAAACAGTTCCTTTCCCGTGCTGTCCGTAAAGCAAATCTCTTGTTTTTCATTCATAAACAAATCCCCCTTAAATAGAAACAGCCGCCTCTTTCTGGCGGCTTGGCTGCTGGCGTTCCTGTATCTGTTCCCTAATCCGCAGCAGCTTTTCGTTGTAGTCCTTGCCTATGCGGGGCGGGTTGATTCCCACACGGATATGTTTGAACCGCTGATCCTCATGGAGCATTGCCTGAATCCTCCTGGCATTTTTAAGGCCGCCAAGGTCATTGTCCATGTAGAGGTTGACGCGCTGGATTTCCGGGTGGCGCTTAAGAAACGCAATCAGCGCTACATGGGAAGTGCCTCCCAAAGACAGCCGGTAGCCGTCCCATTTCCAGCCTTCTAACTCCTGCAGCGTGGCATGGGAGAGGGCATCAATAGGCGCCTCAAACACCGCCACATGTCGGCTGCCCGGATTCCCCGGCGGGTAGCAGAAGCTGTATTCCTTGTCGCTGCCGTAAACATCTTTTCTGAGATTGCCGGTAATGCTCCGCATACAGGCAAACTTTGCTTTCCCCGTATCATCCTTTCCCACAAACACACAGACCGGCTCGCCATGATACCGCGCCTCATAGAACAGCCCTTCCCGGAAGCACCGGCTAATCACATCAGGGCTGATCCCGCGCTGCTGCAAATAGGAAACGGCAGAGGTAGCGCACCGTCTGGCCCAGGGAAGAGAAAATGTTTTCTTCTCCGGTTCTTTCTGCACATGGGCTGTTACTGTTGTACTCCGATAGGCCGTCGTCTGCTGGATTTCTCCGCCGACCAGCGTATGGACCGCATCCACCAGCCCATAGCCCCGAATCTGGATCAGATAATCCAGGGCGTTGATACTCCGGCCCCGGCTGTTCCAGTACCAGTACCTTTTTCCGGTCACATAGACCAGGCTGTCATGTTCCTTGTGGCGGTAATTGGGTCCGTCCCGTTTCAGCACCCCAGGTTCATGGAACTGCAGGTATGCGAACAGGTCCGCCTCCCGCGCCGCCTGAATCTGCTCTGTGGTTACGCCGGGCATGATACCGGCACAGAATTTCTTTTCATCGTGCTTTGCCTCCTTCCTGTAATGAAAAAGACGCCCAAAGGCGCCTAACAGCCGTACAGGTCATGATTGACCTCGGCACGGTAATAACTGTCCATCGTTGCCGGAGCATTATACAGCGCCGCCAGCAGGTATGCCTTGATATTTCCGACTTTTGTGGTGTTCTTGTCAATACAGTCAAAGACATACTCCAAGTGGCCGGAATTGATCTTCAGGAAACGGCCCTTTACCACCTCCCTGGGAAAATCATCCCCAGCGATACGAATATATGGCCGTTTGGATAAGACCACTTCAAGCATAAGCTCCACCGTTTCGTCTAAGCGCTCCTTCCCATACCGGGAGACCATACAATCATACTCGATATTTTCTTTGATGATTTTGCTATATGCGTCTATCAGTTCAATCCGATCCATCCCATCCGGGTGGCCTGCCGCCTCCGGCTCTGCCGGATAGATTGATGGATAAGTCCTTGATATATCCGTTTTTGATTTTTTAGTTTTTAATGGATTAGTATTTAATTGTGCGGGATTTTCCTGTCTAGGTTCCGCCTGTTCGGGTTTTGCCTGTTTTGGATTTACCTGTCTTGGATTTTCCCGTTTAGGTGGAAATGCCTGTTTTTCGGCATTTACAGGCTTTTCATGAATCGTGTACTCAATATCTCCGAGCTGCCCGTTCTCATACCGGAGGCGCTGCCTGGTGAGATACCCGTGCCGCTCCAGTTCTTTCAGGGCGGTGGTGATGGAATCCACGCCGTCCTTACAGATATGGGCGAGCCCTTTTGTGGTATAGTCCCAATCTTCCGGCAGCGACAGCATGAGGGAGAGAAGGCCCTTTGCCTTTAAGGACAGTTCCGTATTGCGCAGATGGTGGTTGCACATGATCGTGAAGTCCTTCGTTTTTTCTACCCGGAATACAGCCATTTCACAGCCTCCTTTCTCCGGTCATTTCCGTTACAAGGCGCGGTCCCTGCGGTCATAGTGGAGATGGCCGCCTGAGACCTTTGCATGGTTTTTCAGTTTGACTTCGCCCCGTTCCTGGCTGTCCAAGAATTTCTGGTAGCCGGCATCCGTAAGGAACAGGCGCATCTTATCGCCCCTGTCACCCACAGGGGAATCACCTGAAAGTACGTCAAAGACGATCATGTGCTTTACCTCCGGGTCGAAGCGTTCCAGCGCCATGATGTCGTGCCCCTTCAATTTCTCCGAGCCGGATTGCTGCTTGGCCTCGGCAATCTTTTCCCCAATCGTCCGGGCCGGGTAGGGCAGACAGTAATTCTTCTGAATATCCCGCACGATGTCCATGCACTCGCCATCTGTCAGGACGCGCAGCTTTGCCATCAGGCTCTCCGCTGCCTTTCGCTGTTCGGGATTTTTTGTGTACCGGGCGGTCATATAAAGCTCGTTCAGGACTTTGGATTGATAATCACCCTCAACCTGAAACAGCAGCCGTTTTTCCATTTCGTTTAATTCCATGTGAATCTCCTTTCTCCTAAAAATGGGTATGAAAAAAGGGCGTCCACCTGCAAAAGTGAAACGCCCACGGCAATCAGCGGTCAGGCAATATACCGGACCACTGGCGCTATTAAATTTTGTCGTTAATGAAACAGCCTCCTTTTTTCGATAATTTTCTCGTCATATTTCAACTTGGAAAAGGAATTGAATAAATGACGGCAAACGCTCAAACCCCTTGAAAATAAAGGCTTTTTCCGTTTGTCGTTATTATACCGTAACGGCATTCCCATGTATCATTACTTATCAGTATGGGCTTTTCGGCGGTATCAATCGGGAACCGGGTTGGCCATGAAAGCGTGAATATAACTTACCGGTATGCACATATGTTTCCGACCGAGCAAAGTCAAATGGCTATGAAACTTAATGAAGAATTTAAGGAGGGAACAGAAAAATGAGCGGAACACATAAATATCCTACTATCAGCTTCCGTATTTCGCCCAGAGAGCGGCAGGAAATAGAAGCCAAGATATTTGCCAGCGGTATGAAGAAGAAAGACTATTTTATCCGCTCCTGCATTTACAACAGGGTTTGTGTGGTAGGTAAAAAAGAAACAGTCTATCAGATAGTTGAGAAGTTACAGGACATGGAAAAACATTTGACTGAATTAGCAGAAGGTTTTACAGAAAATAGGACAGAATTTATGGAGCAGGAATTAGAGGAAACGAAAGAATGTTATCTTGATTTGTTAAAAGCAGTTTTATGGATGTTAGACGGGGCGAAATATCTCTGGCAAGGCAAAGAAAATACCCCGGAGGATTAAACCGGAGCATTTTCGTGATAACAAAAGCCGAAGCCTTTGTACCATATCTCGCAAATATAGTGTATCAAAGGCTCCGGCGAATTTCAACGAAAATCGCACAGGAAGGAGCAGGAAATGGAACAGTTGCAGGAGCAGCAGGAAGTAAAACTTATCAGTATGGATATGATTCAGAGCCAACAGGTAGAGTGGCTTTGGTATCCGTACATTCCTTTTGGGAAAATAACAATCGTACAAGGTGATCCGGGTGAAGGTAAAACGACATTCGCTTTGAATCTGGCGGCACGTATTTCTAAAGGCGAACGGTTCGGGCAGGAGGACACTACAGGCGTTCCTTTATCTGTCATTTATCAAACCGCAGAGGACGGTTTATCTGATACGGTTAAGCCACGGCTTGAAGAAGCAAAGGCAGATTGCAGCCGGATTCTTGTTATTGATGACAGGGAAAAATCTTTAACTATGGATGACGACCGGTTGGAAAAGGCTATTAATACTACCGGGGCGAGGCTGCTTATCTTAGACCCTATTCAAGCCTATTTAGGTGGCGGTGTAGATATGAACCGGGCAAATGAGGCAAGAGATATGACAAAGAAATTAAGCCAGCTTGCAGAGCATACAGGGTGCGCCGTCCTTCTTATTGGACACATGAATAAAGCCAGTGGTGCCAAAGCCGCATACCGTGGAATCGGTTCTATAGATTTTTTCGCAGTGGCAAGAAGTGTTTTACTGGTGGCAAGAGTAGCGGAACAGGAAAATATCCGGGTTATGGCGCAGATAAAAAACAATCTGGCCGAAGAAGGACAGCCTATAGCATTTGAGCGGCGTAAAGATGAATTTCGATATATGGGTGCCTATGATATTACAATAGATGAATTATTAGGCGGCTATTGTAAGACAAATAAAATACAACAGGCGAAGCAGCTTATCAAAGGATTGTATGGAGAAAATGTGTTGATTTCCAGTGCGGATATGGAGCAGAAAGCGGAAGCAATCGGCATTTCTAAAAGAACAATGGATATGGCAAAAAAGGAACTGAATATCAAATCAAAAAAACAGGGAAGTAGCTGGTACTGGGATTTAGATAAATCATAAAATTCAAGAACGCAACAATGTAAGTCTTTCGTAATTGCAAGATTAAGTCTGCAAAGATAACCTTGCAATTTATAAAGAAATACAATGTTGCGTTCTTACTTTTTGAGGAGTGAAACGAGATGATTAGACAGCCGGAAAAAGGAAGCAGAAACGTAACTGATACATTTTATGCGGCAGAGAAAAGAAGAATAGATTTGCTCAACCAAGTGTTAAGGGAAGTGGAGCTAACCGCACAGGAAGAAAATACGTTAATATGGCTTGCCGGATGGGAGGATAGCACGGTAAGACATATCATATCGGCATTTGAAAAGGCAAAACGATAGCGTTTTAGAAGCCCTCGGCGTTTGAGAGCGAAATACACCCGTCGCACAAACCTCCGGTTTATGCTCTGGGTATATTTCGCCCTTGCAGGGGGCTTTTGCCCGGTAACGGGCAGGGTTCGTAAACGGACACCTTATGGTGTCCACTCACGGAAAGGAGCGTCATCTATCGCAAGAAATTCATTTATTCAAATATCCAAGCTGCATGATGTTCGAGGAAGGATAGACTATATATGCAGCCATGCCAGACAGGAAAATTTGTACGCTACCTATCAGACAGCAGATATGGAATTTTGGAAGAATCTTGCAAAAGAAAATCAGCAGGAGTTTATAAAAAGCGGAACAGAGGGAAAATGTATTGAAGCAAGAGAATTGATTATTGCCTTACCCGAAAATCATACAAAATATAATCCGCAGCAGGTACTTGAAACATTTACCGAAGCGTTTAAAAACAGATACTATATTGAATGTGTATCTGCCTTACATCACAATAAGCGAAAGACCAATTATCACATTCATTTAATTTTCAGTGAGCGGCAGCTATTACCGGAACCGGAAAATAAAATTGCTTCCCGTAATATGTTTTATGATGAACAGGGCAAGCACGTAAGAACAAAAAAAGAGATTTTAGACACAGAAGGAAAAGTACGGGAAAGTTGTAAAATTATTCCAAAGGGTTCTGTTTATGAAAGCCGGATGTTTACCAATAAAAATCAGTATTTCAAAAGTGATGAATTTCTGGCAGAAGAAAAGAAAAACTTTACAGAATTGATAAACCAATACATAGATAATCCGAAGGAGCGTTTACAGGTATTTGACCGGAACAGCGTTTATCTTCCCACCAAAAAGATTGGTAAACATAATCCCAAAGCGGCAGAAATTGAGAAGGATAATCAGACAAGGCAGGAATGGAATTATGTGGTGGATGAAGCGCTTATAGCGGGAGTGGATGAAAAAGAAATACGGAAGGTCAAGAAGCAGGAAATTACTACACAGGTTTCTAAATCTATCGCTGATAATGGCAGAAAGCCGGGACTGTTCCATATTTTCGTAGAACAGGCAACAAAGCATTTAAAAACAGTTATAGAAAAATGGAGATTGCCGCCGAAGCCAGTTTTAAAAGTTGATATGATTGAATTTCGTAAAATGCAGGACACAAAGGAAAAGCTGGAAAAACAAATTGCTGTAATCCGTAATCTGGAACAATATGAAATTCCAAATCTAAGGGAAAAACTGGAAGAAGTTAAAGGCTTGTTCAGAAGAAAGGAGCGGAAATCTTTAGAAAGCAGAATTGCGAATGCACAGGAACGATTATCTTCTATGAAAACATATCTGAATACTATCGTAAACAACGGTGGATATAAGTCCGTACAGGGTTTCATGCGGGTATATAAAAAGGCAGAGGGAGAGGTATTAGCCTATCAAAAAGCTATGGAGCAGTACCGCACCCGTGGCGGCCAGAAACCACCGGAGGAAGAAAGTATTCGGGAACAGTTACGGCGATTGGCAGAGGAGGCAAAAAGAAATGAGATTAGCAGAAAAATTACAGTTAAAAAAGAGAAGGGAGCAAGGTGACTATGACAGAAATGGAAAAGCACGTCATATTCCGAATGGCGGTTAAGTTAGTGGAATATGGAATTATTGAACAGGACAAAGAAGCTGAAAATCTGGTGCAGTGGTTTCTGTTAAGCAGTCGGATGAAAGAAAATAATGCCGAAATCCGGGAACTGATGAAAAACTATAAGGAAACAGAACTTCCGGCCAGAGAAGGTGTGAAGGAAGCGTTAAAACGTAATCAAGAAATTTGCAGACGCAGAGACGAGTTATATCACAAGCAGAACGATTTAAAGGGAACAGTATACAAGCTGGAACAAGAATTAAGCCGATAGGAAATAAGGGCAGTACTGGAGTGTTGGAGCTGCCCTTATAACAACTTATGAGTGTTCTTCTTCATCCAAAGGAGCGGCGTAGACTTCTGTCATTATTCGGACGCCAATGCGAAATCCGTCAATAAAATTTTGTTCTAATTCAAGCGGTAACAGGTCAAGATGGGAATCTATCAACTCGTCAAATTCGTCTTTTAATTCATCTGGCAGTTTTTCAATAAATACGGAATAGGATTTAAAAGCTTTATCCCGATTTACCTTTAAATCTTCGATTGTTGTCTGAAATTTTGAATAGGGATATAATTCCCCCTTATAAAGTTGCTCTAACATTTTTTCCATTTCGGAACCTCCTTGTACGATTGTTTCTATCCAGTGACAAGTTTAGCACAGTTTTTGATTATACTCAATATAAAAGTTTCTAATTAGTCACAAAAGTTTTGGAGGGTATAGTCATGCAGTGGATTTTACGGGATATTCCGCTGGGGAGAAATATTCAGACGGTGCGAATGGAAAAGGATATGACGCAAAAAGAAGTAATTGAAAAGCTGGAATTAATGGGAGGGCTTATGTCAAGAAGTACACTGGCGAATATAGAAGCAGGCCGGAGGAACATCAAAGCAAGTGATTTAAAGGCATTGAAAATATTATTTGATGTGGATTATGAGGAATTTTTCAAAGATTGAATATTGGTTTTTTAAGTGACATATGATTGTTTCTATCTAGTGGCATGATAATGAAATTTATTGTCTATACTCAAACCAAGTTACTAATTAGTCACAAGGTTGGAGGTATAGTATGCAGTGGATATTGCAGGACATTCCACTTGGAAGAAACATTCAGACGGTGCGAATGACAAAGAATATGACACAAATAGAAGTGGTGGAGCAATTACAACTAATGGGCAGTATGATGTCACGAAGCACATTGGCAAATATTGAAGCTGGAAGAAGAAATATCAAGGCCAGTGACTTAAAGGCATTACAAGTATTGTTTGACGTGGAGTACAGCGAATTTTTTAAAGACTAACTTAAAAAGGAATATATTACGGAGAAAACTATGTTATATTCACAGTTATATGAATATCTTGACGGATTCACAGCATTAGGAATTGATGATATTTTTAATCAAATAATTAATGAGTGGACTAATGAACAAGTGGAAGTCTTTGTGGGAAAATTATTTCTGGAAATCAAAATGGATTATTTTGAAAACCCTTCTTACTTTAATTTTTATGCAAATTCAACACTTGGAGGTGCGGCATATCCATGTAGTGCATTAGAATGTCGTCTTAATAACTTAGACAACCTATTGAGATTTTCTGCTTTTTATGCAGATAAAGTACTTATACAATCTCCAATCGATGCTCATTATGAGAGATTAGAAAGTGATAAGGATATAGACAGGGTTAGTTTAGCCACTGATATTATTATATTGTTATATATAAAGCCTCTTGTACTAAATGGTATTGTTGGCTTTTTTTCATCTTATATTTGTTTATGTCAAGAGTGTTTGAAGAAAATAGTAAAAAAAGAAGATGATATTAAAAGTAGTTTAGAAGAAATACAATCTTTCATTTATGATGATTGCTATAAGAATATCCAATGTACTTTACAAAGAGATGAAGATGGTGTTGCCTATTTTGCAATCCAAGGTGCTGAAAAATATGGTTACCATAAACAAACAGATATTCTTTTTGTTAAAGAACCACAACGTATTAGTGAATTATTGTTAGATAAAGCAAGTGTGAAGTTAACTTCTAAAATGATGAAGAAATTTGGTATTATAGAAGATTTAATTAATCCGGCGGTGAATGACCTATTTCAAGCACAAATAAACACCATGTTCTTGGATAGTTCTTACATAACCAATAGAGTATTTGATGCTGAAATTATTGAATTTATTAAGAATAAAGACATTAGCGGGGATTTGATTGATAGAGCGAATTTGATTTCGGATGATTTGTTTCATAGAGTTCCTTTAATAAGTGATGTTAGAGTTGAAGATATTGTAGAATTACGTTTAAAAGATGGGCAATCATTTGTAAACTATCGTGACAGTTTGAAT
>Ga0228674_1000091_pt1 | contig 69677 bp, 77 predicted proteins | sample 1D_rmetaG_FD_189054 | JGI IMG/M metagenome (GOLD analysis project Ga0228674, IMG submission 189054) | Seawater microbial communities from Monterey Bay, California, United States - 1D_r | ecosystem: Environmental > Aquatic > Marine > Coastal | place: USA: California | collected 2016-09-26
TCCGAAGGCTAGGTGATAAGCGAGTTTTTACTGGAAATTGGCAGATAAAAAGCACCTCATCAATACACTCTTTTTTGTGTGGGGGTAGGTACTATAGTCATGCAATACTCTGTTATACCTTCTCCCTTTGCATCTGATGTTCGTGAAATAGTAAAAAAAGCGTCTCACTAGGTACTAATCCTAATGCCTTAGTGTATTCATAAAACTCAACAACATCTAATCTCCTGTCGCCGGTTTCAATTTTTCCAACGAGAGAATGGGTGATGTTCAATCTTACAGCTAAGTCTCTCTGAGATAGGCCCAGGTCTTTTCTTGCCTTGATAAGTTTTTTTCTCAAGGATATGTGTAGTTTGTGATGTACTGATTTTCTCAAAGCCTTGTTTTTCCATGAAGCATTAGTATGGATAATAGATCTTGTTTTCTAGGGCGGTATTATGATGAAAATACTCCATGCACCGTAAACAGGTGCAATTCATAACTAATTTTCAATTTGGGCTATATTTCTGAGCTAAAAAATTAGTAACTCATGTGTTTATTAACTGTGTTTGTTTATTAATTAAAAGAAACGTTGATTTGACTAACAGTCTGGTGCTTTTAGTGTTATTGGTAGCTCCTATTCTGATAGCATTTTTGACGCTAAAAATATCATCAAAAGACCCAGTTATTTACTATTCTGATCGAGTTGGATGAATAATCATCTGTTTAAAATGCCGAAGTTCAGAACCATGAAATCTGATGCGCCGAGAGTGGCTACACATCTAATGAAAAATGCCGATTCACATACGACAAAAACTAGTAAATTTTTAAGAAAAACTAGCTCAGATCAGCTGCCTCAATTATGGGGTTTTATCAAAGGGGATATGTCTTTGGTGGGACCTAGACTGGCTCTGTACAATCAGTATGACTAATAAGATTACGCACCAGTAGTGGCGTTGAAAAGCTAACATCGGGTATTACTGGATGGGTTCAAATTAATGGAAGAGATGAAATTTCAATTGAACAAAAAGTTCAATTTGACACCGAATATCTTGAAAGACAGTCAATACTGTTCGACTTAGATATTCTGTTTAAAACCTTTATTCAAACCGTCTTAAGACGAAATATTAGTCATTAAGTCATGACCGAATGAAGCATCGCCTCACAAACCGGTGCAGTGGAGTTTTACTCTAATATTTATCTTTTTTGTTCTTTAGGTTCGAAAAAGTGATACCCGTCATTCTGTCTGGTGGTTCTGGTACAAGGTTGTGGCCATTGTCACGTAAACAATTTCCAAAGCAGTATTTGCCTTTATTAAGCGATAACACCATGCTTCAAGAAACTATTCTTCGTTTAAGTGGATTGGGTGATCTATCAGAGCCTATTATCATTTGTAATGAAGCTCACCGCTTTGTTGTAGCTGAGCAGTGTCAACAAATCAACATAACCAATCCAACAATATTGCTTGAACCTATTGGCAGGAATACTGCACCTGCTATTGCCGCAGCTGCACTTCAAGCGCAAAAAATATCGGAAGATTCAATACTATTAGTACTGTCTGCTGATCATTTTATTAAGGACGTTAATGAATTTCATAAAGCAATTGATATTGCATTCAAACAAGCACAGAAAGGCAAGCTAGTAACTTTTGGTATTGTGCCAACAGATGCCAGTACCGGTTATGGCTATATTAAGTCTGCCATTAATGAAACAGGTGGTGCTTATCAGGTTGAAGAATTTGTTGAAAAACCCGATGCTAAAACTGCTAAGTCATATTTAGAGAAAGGTAACTACCTTTGGAACTCTGGCATGTTTATGTTTCAAGCGAATACATTGGTTGATGAGCTATCTGAGTATTCATCTAACATTGTTATATCGGTGATAGATGCCGTTAGAAAATCCAAACAAGATCTTGATTTTATTCGTCTAGATGAAAAATCCTTTAAATCTTCACCCTCTGATTCGATTGATTGCGCCCTTATGGAGAAATCGAATAATGTGGTGGTCGTGCCACTTGATGCCCAGTGGAGCGATGTTGGCTCTTGGCCTGCATTGTACGATATAGGTGAGAAAGATAATAATGGCAATGTGATTAAAGGCGATGTTATAGCTAAAGATACGAAAAACACTTACATTAATGCCAGTCACCACATGATAACAACACTTGGTGTTGAAAATTTAATTGTGGTGGATACGCCAGATGCTACCTTTATTGCCACTCAAGATAAAGCACAAGAGGTGAAAGCAATTGTTGAGTCACTGCAATCAGATGTTCGTGATGAGGGTGAGTCAAATCGTAAAGTTTATAGGCCGTGGGGATGGTATGACAGCATTGGGCATGGGAGTAACTTCCAGGTTAAAAGATTACATGTCAATCCAGGTGAAAAATTGTCATTACAAATGCACCATAAGCGTGCAGAACATTGGGTAGTTGTTAGTGGTGTGGCAACAGTCACCAATGGAAATCAAGAGTTGACCCTTACACAAGGGCAGTCTACTTATATTCCACTTAAAACTGTTCATTGCTTAGAAAACCGAACCGATGAGTCTCTAGAGATCATAGAAATCCAAAGTGGAGAATATCTGGGTGAAGATGATGTTGTACGTTTTGATGATATTTATGGAAGGGTAAGTGAAAGTGTCAATCTTTAAAGATTTATCTATAACACTCAGTAAGAAAGATCTTTTGATAACATTAAGCACTGAGGATATTCGTCAGAGATATCGAAGGTCAGTTTTAGGTCCTTTCTGGATAACATTAAGCATGGGTATTTTGATTCTGACCCTGGGAACTCTTTATGGAAGCTTATTTAAAGTTGATCTCACTACATACATACCTTTTCTTGCTGCCGGATTGGTAATTTGGGGTTTTATTTCTCAAAGTCTGTCTGAACTATGCCTTGCTTTTGTGGAATCAGCCCACTACATAAAACAGGTAAAAATTCCGTTAGTTATTTATATATTACGCATCCTAGTTAGAAATTTAATTATCTTATTTCATAATTCCATCATTATTGTAGCAACGTTAATATTTTTTAATGCTGCACTTGTGTGGCAGTATCTGTTGATTGTTCCAGCAATATTGTTGTTATTTGTTAACCTGGCCTGGGTTGGGATTGTTGTTGCTATTGTATCCTCAAGATATAGAGATGTATCTCAAATTATCATAAGCTTGTTACAGCCAATATTCTTTTTTACACCAATTATTTGGACAGTAGATTTAGTTCCAGATAGAACTTACCTTATTGATTCAAATCCATTTTATCACCTGATAGAGTTGGTCAGAGCTCCAATACTTGGGCAGATACCAAGCAATTTGACTTGGATGGTAGTTTTGACGATGACTGTCTTAGGATGGCTATTTGCAGCGTATTTTTACAATAAATACCAGCATAAAGTTGCTTATTGGGTGATCTGATGTCTGACATATTAATATCTAACATTACAGTCGAGTATCCAATTTACGATGCTGATAATCGCTCACTCAAGAAGTCATTAATTAATACTGCAACTGGTGGAAAGTTTACAAAAAAAGGTGAAACACCCATGATTACAGCCTTGCAAAATTTTTCTACCCATATCCAGCATGGAGATCGTATTGGTCTAACTGGTCATAATGGCTCAGGAAAAAGTACGTTGCTACGAGTTATTGCTGGGATTTTAAAGCCATCTAAAGGCAATGTAACGGTTAACGGAAGTGTTTCTACATTATTTGATATTGGTCTAGGTATGGATGATCATCTTACTGGTTATGAAAATATCATGATCAAAGGGTTGTTACTTGGTATGACTAAAAAACAAATTTTAGAAAAGACCGATGAAATTGTGGAATTTACAGAATTGGGAAACTTTTTGAGCGTACCAATTCATACCTATTCTGATGGCATGAGACTTAGATTGGCTTTTTCAGTATCCACTGCTTTTCAGCCAGATATATTGCTAATGGATGAAGGGATTTTGGCAGGTGATGCAGCATTTATTGAAAAGGCTGAAAAAAGACTTGATCAATTTGTAGACAACTCCTCAATTTTAATTTTGGCAACACATTCAAGAGATCTATTAGATAGATTTTGTCATAAAGAAATAGCCCTAACCAAGGGTAGAAAAATATGAAAAAGATTAAAGGGCTGATTGATATTAGCGCGTGTTCACTTGGATTTTCTGGAATACCACAGGATACAAGGCGTAATTTCTCCATGTTAAAAGGGAAAATAGATCTTGATGGGTTGATTTTCAATGAAACGACCGGATTAAAAAAAAATAAATTTTCACTTTTAAAAGAAACGCACGTTAAAGAAAAACTAATTTCATCCACGAATGTTTTAACAATTTCTGGCAAGGAGGCAATCTACTTGACTGGGAGTAGTCAAAAAATCGCAAGAAAAATTAAAGTAATCAGGCATTTCTTATTGGGCGGCTTTATGCAGATTTTAAAACCTAGTTTTAAAACAAGTGTTCAACTTCTTTGTTCTGAATATGATGATTTTTTTTGGAAAAGGTTTTTTTCCAAGACGTTACCAGTCTCAGACAAGGGTAAAGTTGACAATACTATAATTAAAGTTAGCTCGCTTAGTAAGGCAATAATTCATGTAAAAACTTTATTAGGATTCCGTGTAAAAATTGATACAAAAGGTTATGATTTCGTACTATTTTCTGAACCTACAATTGTTTTTCCAACCAGAGGAACAATTAAGATTGTTAGATTTCATGATGCAATACCATTAACACACCCACACCTTATTAATGATGCTTTGAGTGTAAAGTATGTTTTTAACACTCTAGCACAGTGTGTAAAAGATGACTCGATATTTTGCTGTAATTCTGATGAATCACAAAAGGTATTGCACTCTCTTTTTCCAGAGAAGCAGATTAAAAGCTATGTTATTCCTTGTGCAATAAGCGATAGGTCTTTTCCAAATTATGAAGGCTATGAGGTTTCAAGCATTGTAAACAAATACTCCTCTTTTTCTTCATTAGGAGGATTTCCTTTAGAGTTTAGAGATATTACCAATATTGAGCGCAAATCTTGTGTTATTCCAGGTGATGGATATATTATTACTATTGCAAATATCGACCCAAAGAAAAACCAGCAAGCCCTCATTTCAGCTTGGGACAGATATAGATCAATTTATAAGTCTAATGTAAAGCTTATCATGGTTTCTAGTGTTGGTTGGGATGAGGATGGCTTGTTTAAAAAAATGAAGAAACATGTAATGCATGGAGATCTAATACACTTAGAGAATGTATCGGGTTATGACTTGACGGCATTACTATCCCAGGCAAAAGCGTTTGTTTTTCCAAGTATTGTTGAAGGGTTTGGGTTGGGAAATTTGGAGGCTGCAAGGTGCAAGTGCCCTGTAATTACATCAGATATTCCCGCACATAGATATGTAATGCATGAAAATGCATTTTACTTTAACCCGCATTCTGTTGCTGAAATGGTTGATAAAATTGCATTTGTTTTGGACAATAAAAATGTGAACCAGGTTTCTAAAGTGGTAGATTCTGCATTTTCTTATTCAGAAAGATTCTTTTCTTCAAACGTAGTAACAACATGGGAAGAGATGTTATTTGACAACATTAAGTAGGTTTTATAAATTGAAGATTCTTCATTTTTACAAAACCTACTTACCCGATTCAGTTGGTGGTGTTGAGCAAGTAATTAGTCAAATAGCGCTTAGTGGTACTTCATTAGGGGTTGATACTGAGGTTTTGGCATTGAGTCCAACAACGGTTGAACGAACTATCAAAATAGATAATCATTACGTTCATCGTTGTCAATCTAATTTTGAGATTGCATCAACGCATTTTTCTGTGTCCGCTTTTTTAAGGTTTAGGCAGCTAGCTAAAGAAGCCGACATTATTCATTATCATTTTCCATATCCATTTGCTGATTTATTGCACTTTATAACTCGAGTCAATAAACCGACAGTGTTAACTTATCATTCTGATATTGTTAAGCAGAAATACCTATTAAAGCTGTACCAGCCTTTAATGAATAAGTTTCTAGGTAGTATTGATCATATTGTTTCAACATCACCTAATTATTTAAAGAGCAGTAAAGTGCTTGCAAGATTTAGAGATAAAGTTAGTGTGATACCTATAGGGCTTGATAAGTCCACATATCCAACTCCAAGTAAAGACAGATTAGAGTATTGGCGGAAAAAATTTGGTGATAAATTTTTTCTGTTTGTGGGAGTAATGAGATACTACAAAGGTTTGCATATCTTGATTGAAGCGGCTCGTAACTCTGATTATTCAATTGTTGCTGTGGGCGCAGGACCTATTGAAAAAGAACTAAAACACCAAGTTGAAAATTTAGGCATCAATAATATCTATTTTACTGGTTTTGTTTCTGATGAAGATAAAGTGGCATTATTCAACTTAAGCTACGCAATTTTATTTCCATCGCATTTACGCTCTGAAGCTTTTGGTATTTCTTTATTGGAAGGTGCTATGTATGGTAAACCTTTAATTTCCAGTGAAATAGGTACAGGTACAACTTATATTAACATTGATGGTGAAACTGGCATGGTTGTACCGTCTAGCGACCCTGGCGCTTTGCGAGATGCAATGGATTATTTATGGAATAACCCAGTGGTGGCTAAAAAAATGGGTGAGAATGCAGAAGAGCGGTATTTGGATTTGTTCACGGCAGATAAGATGGCAAAATCTTATGTCGATTTATATCAAAGTTTGCTCGATTGAGTAACAAATAGAAAACTTCTTTGTTTCTATTTTTATCTACTTTAGATAAAAGTTTTCCTGATAAATAAACTACATTAGCCACATTAAATACATAAGTAATATGTACCAGTGTTATTGGTATGTAGTTAGCTTAATGGTGCTACATTGTTTGAAGATATTTGCTACACCCGCAATGTAGTAGATGTAGCAAATGTAGATAAATTAACCTAGATATCTTTTAAGAAGCGATTTTAAGATTGTGATAGTCATTTAGTCTGGTGGTAGTGATAACATTACCGCTAGATTCAAGTTTTGTTTTTACTTCAATACCAACAGTTTTAAAAGCAGGTGAATGACGCCTAAGCTCACTCATGACTCTTTTAGGGGTTTGTATCCAATTTTTTTACTGGTTATTTTGTCATTTTCCAAGCATGCTTCATCAGATAAGAGCATTGTTATTAAACATCATCCAATAGATAGCGATCGAGTTTATTACTCTAAGTTTATTGCTGATTTATCACAAGAGCTAAATACTGCTAATAGAGTGAAAGTTATTCATGATGTTTATCTGCCAACACTACTGAAGAATGCTATTGGTACTATAACAATTAATAGCATTGTTGGATTGTCATCCGTATATCACGAAACAGCTGTTATTTACTTGGATAGGGCTATATATGACAAAGAAAGGCTAACAGCTAAAGATGTAGATCTTGATGATGCTTGCTGTTTGGACCTTCAAGTGAATAAGGGCCTGTATAAAAAGTTTAGAGTTTATCTGGTAAAGAATACTCAAATTAATATGAGCTTTTATGAATGAAAGAAAATTGGAAAGACGATAATTGTGCTGCAATGCAATCTCATTATGCAGTTTATTCTGTTCCAGAAGCCGTTGCATTATGGTGTGGTGTAGAAAAAGATCAAATTAATGGAAGAGATGAAATTTCAATTGAACAAAAAGTTCAATTTGACACCGAATATCTTGAAAGACAGTCAATACTGTTCGACTTAGATATTCTGTTTAAAACCTTTATTCAAACCGTCTTAAGACGAAATATTAGTCATTAAGTCATGACCGAATGAAGCATCGCCTCACAAACCGGTGCAGTGGAGTTTTACTCTAATATTTATCTTTTTTGTTCTTTAGGTTCGAAAAAGTGATACCCGTCATTCTGTCTGGTGGTTCTGGTACAAGGTTGTGGCCATTGTCACGTAAACAATTTCCAAAGCAGTATTTGCCTTTATTAAGCGATAACACCATGCTTCAAGAAACTATTCTTCGTTTAAGTGGATTGGGTGATCTATCAGAGCCTATTATCATTTGTAATGAAGCTCACCGCTTTGTTGTAGCTGAGCAGTGTCAACAAATCAACATAACCAATCCAACAATATTGCTTGAACCTATTGGCAGGAATACTGCACCTGCTATTGCCGCAGCTGCACTTAAGGCTATTAAACAGTTCGGTGAAAATGCTGTTTTATTAATCCTGTCAGCTGAGCACATTGTCGAAAATCAGCTAGCTTTCAGGCAAGCTGTTTCTAAAGCAGTTAAACTCGCAGAGCAAGGCTATCTAGTTACTTTTGGCATTCAACCCACGTTTCCAGAAACAGGGTATGGCTATATTGAAGCGGTTAATGATGCCCAATTTCTTGATGTGGCAAATGACTGTTTTAGTGTGAAACGTTTTGTTGAGAAGCCGGTAAAAGAGAAAGCCGAGGAGTATTTTACAAAGGGCAATTATTTTTGGAATTCTGGAGTATTTTGTTTCACTGCAGGCACTATTTTAGAACAATTGCAGCAATGCGCACCTGATGTTTTAACAAGTGCCGAACAAAGTTTGGCTGCTGCGCGTTCAAAAACAGGTGACAATAGTCAGCAAATCCAATTAGAGTTAGAGACCTTTAGCAAAGCGCCCGATGTCTTTATTGATTATGTAGTAATGGAGAAGTTCGATAAAGTTGCTGTTGTAAGTTGTGATATTGATTCTTGGGGTGCTGTTAGTGAATTAAAACCGTCAGACAAAAACAAGAATAATGTTGTGGGTGAGGCTTTATTACATGATGTCAGTAATTATTATATTCAAAATGAGGGGCGGCTGATAGGGGCAGTTGGTCTCAAAGACCTTGTTATTGTTGGTACAGAAGATGCGTTATTAGTTGCCGATAAGAGTGGCAGCCAGGATGTTAAGGAGATTGATACTGCTTCAAAGCGCAATGGTCATACTCATCATAAAGTCTATCGGCCATGGGGTTCATATACTGTCCTTGAAGAAGGAAAACATTTTAAAACTAAAAAAAACACGGTAAAACCAGGCGAGCAAATTTCATTACAGCTACATCATCACCGCAGTGAACATTGGATAGTTATTAATGGTGTTGTACAAGTGACAAATGATGATGAGGAATTTCTATTAAATAAAAATGAATCGACTTTTATCCTTGCAGGCCATAAACATCGACTCGGAAACCCAGGTTTGGTAGATCTTGAAATAATTGAAGTGCAAAGCGGTAAATACATTGATGAAGATGATATTGTCCGTTTCGAGGACATGTATGGTTGCGCTTGATGGGTGATTTAGCTTGCTTTAAAGCTTACGATGTCAGGGGTCGTTTAGGGGATGAGTTAAACGAAGATATTGCTTATCGTATTGGCTGTGCTTATGCGCAATTTCTTAATGCCAAAAAAGTAGTCATTGGTGGTGATATGCGTCTTTCAACGGAGCCACTTAAGCAAGCTTTGGCGAAAGGTCTGATGGATTCGGGAGCGGACGTGCTTGATCTGGGGATGACGGGCACGGAAGAAATTTATTTCGCCTCCTTCTTTTTGGATGTCGATGGCGGAATAGAGATTACAGCAAGTCACAACCCAATTGATTTTAATGGCATGAAACTGGTCGGGCGTGGTGCAAAACCAATAAGCGGTGATACAGGTTTAAAAGAAATACAAAAGCTGGCTGAAAACAATGACTTTATAAGCCCTTCTCGACAAGGCAATATCCAAAATTATTCAGTACAAAGCGATTATATTGAACATCTGATAAGCTATATAGACCCGGCCAAAATTAAACCATTAAAGCTAGTGGTGAATGCTGGAAATGGTGCCGCAGGCCATGTGATCGATGCGATAGGAGAAAAGTTTCAACAAACTAATATACCGATAGAGTTTATAAAAATTCATCACCAGCCAGATGGCACTTTTCCGAATGGTATTCCTAATCCCTTGCTGCCTGAAAATCGTCAATCAACTGCAACAGCTGTTCGACAACATAAAGCGGATATGGGAATTGCCTGGGATGGTGATTTCGATCGTTGTTTTCTATTTGATGAAAATGGCGAATTTATTGAAGGTTATTATATTGTAGGCTTGTTGGCTGAAGCTTTTCTGGCAAAAAAACCAGGTGAAAAAATCATTCATGATCCTCGATTAACCTGGAATACCATAGATATCGTGAAAAAAGCTGGCGGTATGCCGATACAGTCTAAAACAGGCCATGCCTTTATAAAAGAACGAATGCGTGCTGAAAATGCCATTTATGGCGGTGAAATGAGTGCTCATCATTATTTCCGAGACTTTGCCTACTGTGATAGTGGTATGATTCCGTGGCTGCTAATAGCTGAGTTGCTTAGTTTGAACTATAAGCCGTTATCAAAACTAGTGAATGATAGAATCAACGAATACCCATGCAGTGGTGAAATTAATTATAAGGTATCAGATACTCAGCTTAGTATGAAGTATGTTGAAGAGAGATTGTTAACATTAAATCCAATTATAGATAGGACGGATGGTTTTAGTATGGAATTTCCGGACTGGCGTATTAATTTAAGGGCTTCTAATACAGAAGCACTTCTTCGACTCAATATTGAAACTAAAAGGAACTGCTCACTACTTAAAGAACGTGTTGATGCTATAGCAGCATTACTAAAAGAGTAGCCCTCCAATGCTTCAAAGTCTTTGGTCATATCGTCATTTGTACTGAGCTCTATCTGGAATGAGTTCATTAGCCGTTTTGCACGAAGTAAGCTCGGCGGCCTATGGATGATTATTATCCCGTTGTGTCAAGTGTTAATTTATGCTCTAAATAGCCCCCCCTATGATAGATTAGTAGTGTCGCTAAAAAGTGGTACAAAATTTGGTACAAAGTGATATATTTAGAACATCTAGCCTATAGATTAGATGGTAGTTGATAATTAAAGAAAGATACAGATATGGCCCGTATCGTTCTTGGGTAGGTTGCTTGAGGCAGACGGTGACGTTTGTCCCAGATGAATGATTGTTCTCGACAGAACCCGGCTTATCGGCCATCTCATTATTAGCTTAGTGTTTTACGGGGCTATCATAAATATGCCGTTTAGTACTTAATACCTCGAATCAAGCCACCTTTTTAGGTGGCTTTTTTGAATCTAAAAACAATAAAAATAAATTCCCGCAGAGATGACTAAATTTAGTCTAAATGTGTGAACAGCTTCACATAAACACGCTTCCTATTTAAGCTTGATTATCTTATCTTAATGCTAAGAAGTTACTTTAACTTCGAATCGCAGCACAATGATAAGAAAGTAGTCATGGGCCCTCACTAGAAATAACACTTCACAGCTATAACTTCAGTTCGCTAAGTCATTGTCCACAAAAGAGGATTTTGTGCATTTTGATGCTTGACACACCTTACCCTCACTCCTATAGTGTCAAAAAGTGGGTAAAAGTGGAACAAAGTGGATCAGCTTAATTTTTCTGACTAAGGCAAGCACTGAATGTTTCGAGGCGTAGCAAAATTTAATTTAGATGCAAAGGGACGGATGGCTGTACCAGCCAAGTTCCGTAAGCTTCTGGACGTCTGTTGCGACGGTCGAATCGTTATCACAATCGATCATGCTGAGCATTGTTTACAGATGTATCCCCTAGGCGAGTGGGAAATTGTCGAAGATAAATTAGTCAGTCTACCAAGTTTAGATCCGAAAGTCCGCCAACTAAAAAGAATGTTATTGGGTAATGCTACGGAGTGTGAACTTGACAGTCATGGCCGAGTATTACTCCCACCAAAGTTACGTGAGTTTGCAGATTTAGAAAAAGAATCTGTGATGTCGGGTCAAGGCAACAAATTTGAAATCTGGAATGAGGGTGCGTGGAATAGCTTAATGGATGAATCAGTAGAACTGGGTTTTGAGGGTGACTTGCCTTCCACCTTAGAAAATTTATCTATTTAGCGTAGCGATGACTGAAAAGGGTTTAGAACATATCCCTGTCTTACTCAATGAGACAGTGGAAGGATTGGCGATCAAATCAAACGGCTGTTATATCGACGGCACGTTTGGTCGCGGCGGCCATGCAAAAGCAATATTGGCAAGCTTATCGCAAAAGGGAAAGTTATTGGGGTTGGATAAAGATCCCGAGGCGATAAAAGCAGGGCAATCGTTAGCGAGACAAGATGGACGGTTTGATATCGAAGAATGCTCATTTGCAACATTGAGTCAGGTAGTTAATGCAAGATTGTGGCAGGGGAAGGTCGATGGGATTTTATTGGATATTGGTGTGTCATCACCACAACTCGATATGGCCGAGCGCGGCTTTAGCTTTCAAAAAGATGGCCCACTAGATATGCGTATGAACCCCAATGTCGGCATCAGTGCAGCGGAATGGATTGCAACAGCTGAGATGACTGAGATTGAGCGGATATTAAAAACATTGGGTGAAGAACGGTTTGGTAAACGTATTGCGCGCGCTATTGTCGAAACACGTGATGAATCGCCATTGATGACCACAAAACAATTGGCGGCTTTAGTTGATAAAGCTAGTCCAGTTCGTGAAAAAAACAAGCACCCAGCGACCAGGACGTTTCAAGCCATTCGTATTCATATTAATAATGAGTTGGATGACTTAACTGAAGTATTACAACAAGCAGTAGATGCATTAGCATCAGGTGGGCGCTTAGCCGTCATCAGTTTTCATTCACTAGAAGATCGTATTGTAAAACGGTTTTTTCGTGATCAAGCTAAGGGAGATGATTTACCTTCATATTTTCCTGTGACTGCCGATCAGTTAAACCCAACAATTAAATTAGTAAGTAAAGCGATTAAGGCAGGCGAACAAGAATTATCTGTTAACCCAAGAGCACGCAGTGCAGTACTTCGTATTGTGGAGAAAGTCACATGAGCTTTGGACGGTTGATTGCCCTCATAAGTGAAAACTTAGCCTTGGTGTTAATGGTACTAGCAGTCGTCACATCAGCAATTTCTGTCGTGTACAGCAAACATCAAAGTCGTGTCGAATTTGTTGCGCTACAAAAACTAGAACAACATCGCGACCATCTGAACGAAGAGTGGGGAAGGTTACTACTCGAACAAAGCACTTATGCTGGGCCAGGACGAATCGAAAGCCAAGCTAAATTAAAACTCAAAATGACGGTACCAGTGGCACAACAAACATTGGTGATAAAGCCATGAGCGGTCGCAATACGATTCATCACGTTGCAGCTTGGCGGATCAACTTATTGAGGTTGGTCTTTGTCACATTGGTGATTGGTCTAGGATGGCGGTTAGCCGATATTCAAGTATTGAACCCGGATTTCTTGCGAAATCAAGGCGATGCAAGACATGTCCGACAAGTTCCTGTTGCAGCGCATCGAGGCATGATTCTCGATCGTCATGGTGAACCTTTAGCGATTAGCACACCTGTCCATTCTATATGGATAAACCCACAAGAATTTGATGCCGACAAAAAACAACTAGCATCATTAGCGAAAATAGTGGGGTTAAAAGCCACTAAAGTGAAGAAAAAGGTCAAACAAAATAGTCATCGAGAGTTTGTTTACCTTAAGCGCCGTGTCACACCAGAAATTGCGGGCAAAGTGACCGACCTAAAATTGGCCGGTGTGGCATTACAACGGGAATACAAACGTTATTATCCAACTGCAGAAGTGACATCCCATCTCGTTGGTTTTACCAATGTAGATGATAATGGCCAAGAAGGCCTTGAGTTAATGCACGATGATGTTCTGACAGGCGTACCAGGTTTGAAGCGCATGGTACGAGATAGTCGTGGTAATTATGTTGAAGGTGGCGAACAACTGAAAGCCACTAAAGATGGTCAAAATATTCAGTTAAGTATTGATTTGCGCTTACAATATTTAACCTATCAGGCATTAAAAGAAACAGTGTCTCAACATAGGGCGCGATCGGGATCAGCTGTTGTATTAGACATTCATACTGGCGAAGTCTTAGCGATGGTTAACCAACCTTCATTTAATCCGAATAACCGCCGTGGTTTAAAAAGCAGTGACTACCGTAATCGTGCTGTGACAGATGTATTCGAACCAGGCTCAACCGTTAAACCCTTTACCATGGCAAGCGGTTTAAAATCAGGAATAATCAAACCGACATCGGTCATTGATACGAGACCAGGTACATTGAGAGTATCAGGTCATACCATTAAAGATTTTCGTGATTATGGCCAAATTAATTTGGCGAAATTGATCCAGAAATCGAGCAATGTCGGTGTAAGTAAAATAGCCCTAGCAATGAAACCAACCCAATTGTGGCAGGACTTTTCTGCGTTCGGGCTGTCTGAAGCAACAGGGGCTTATTTCCCTGGCGAAGCGATGGGAAGCATGCCAGACCCACAAAAATGGCGTGAACTTGATAGGGCGACTTTGTCATACGGCTATGGTTTAGCATCGACTGCATTACAACTTGCACGTGGTTACATGGTACTAGCCAACGGTGGCATTTTACAGCCAGTGAGTTTTATCAAGACAATAGAAAAGCCGCGTGGACGTAGGGTTTATTCAACAGATGTGATGAAGCAAGTAGTGAGCATGATGGAAGGGGTCGTTACAGCACAAGGAACAGCAAAGCTGGCGGCTGTAGATAACTACCGCGTTGCAGGAAAAACAGGGACAGTAAAAAAAGCTAACAGAGGCGGCTATACCGAAGACCGCTATTTATCGTTATTTGCTGGCATTGTACCTGCCAGCAAACCCCGTCTCGCCATGGTGGTGATGGTCGATGACCCAAAAGGTGAAGATTATTATGGTGGTTTGATTGCGGCACCAGTTTTTTCTGAAGTGATGACTGGTGCAATGCGTTTACTCAATATTGCTCCAGATGATTTGCCAAGTCCGCAACTTATTGTAGCTGGTAAGCAGTCATGACCAGTCACCAAGATAAAATGTTATCAAGCTTATTAGTGGGCATGGTTGGAGATCCCAGTTTAATAGCAGACATGGCGATTAGTAGTGTCTCAATGGATAGTCGTGAAATAGAATCAGGTGCGTTATTTATTGCTACAGCAAAAGAGGCAGAGCAGCGTCAAAGTCATATACGACAGGCGATAGAGGCTGGAGCAAAGGCAGTATTAATTGATGACATCAGTAGTACAGCGCTAACACAGCAAGCAGTACAAGTAATTACTGTGAATGCATTAGAATCCAAAATCAGTGACATCGCCGCTCGTTTTTATGGTCACCCATCGCTGGCTCAAACAGTGATTGCTGTCACAGGCACTAATGGTAAAACATCGGTTACGCAATTTATTGCCCAATGTCTTGAAGCTTCAGGCCAAGCTTGTGGTGTTATAGGGACTTTAGGTTGTGGTCGTATTGAGACTTTGATTGAGACAGGGATGACAACACCTAATCCAGTAGCGATGCAAGCCATGCTAGCTGATTTCTTTGAACAGTCCATTAACATAGTGGTAATAGAAGCCTCATCCCACGCTTTAGAGCAAGGTCGTTTGAATAGTGTGGCAATCGATGTGGCTGTTTTGACGAATTTAAGCAGAGATCATCTCGATTATCATCATGATATGGCGAGTTATGCCAATGCAAAAAAACGCCTGTTCCAATTTGATAGCGTGAAAACAGCTGTAATCAACGCACAAGATAATTTTGGCCAGAGTTTAATTGAAGAATTTGAATTCGAAGACACTATCCATGTGATGACTTATGGCCAAGACAGTAAGACAGATATTGCAGCTAATGATGCCAACATGACAAAGCAAGGTGTCAGCTTTAATTTAGTTAAAGAGGCGCTATCCGCCCAAATTAACAGCAGCCTATTAGGGTTATTTAATATTGATAATTTATTAGCGGCAGCCTGTAGTTTAGTTGCGATTGGCCTTTCATTTGAGCAGGTGGCAAAAAGCTTAGCACAATGCCAAGCAGCAAAAGGTCGAATGGAAATTGTTGGTGGTGATAAGCAAGCGACGGTTGTTGTCGATTTTGCACATACCCCTGATGCCTTATCAAAAGCATTACTCACCTTACAAGATCATAAATCAGCACAAGCTCAATTGTGGTGTGTATTTGGTTGTGGTGGCGATCGTGATGCAGGCAAGCGAGCAGAAATGGGCGCTACTGCAGAGAAATATGCCAATAAGATGATTATCACAGCCGATAATCCGCGAAGTGAAAGTAATGAAGCCATAGTGGAAGCCATTTTAAGTGGTCTAGAAAACCCACAAACTGTTTATATAGAGCATGACCGTCAACAGGCTATTTATCACGCAATCGAGCATGCAAAAAAAGACGACTTGATACTGGTAGCAGGTAAAGGCCATGAGCAATATCAAGAAATTGCCGGTGTTAAAAAGCCCTATAGTGATATTGAAACTGTGACTACTGCATTGAAAGCAGCGAATGATGCCAAGACTGCCATAGAGAGAGTAAGTTAATGACATTTACATTAGCGACAGCTGCTGAATGTCTCAATTGCAGGGAACCAGATGGTTCGGCATTGATTACAGGTGCCGCGATCGATAGTCGTCAAATCAAACCCGGTGATGTTTTTGTTGCTATTGCTGGGGAACAGGTCGATGGCCATGATTATATTGCAGCGGCACGAGAAGCGGGTGCGGTTGCTGCACTGGTGTCACGACAACAAGATGATGTTTTACCTCAATTAGTCGTTGAGGATGTGATCTCAGCATTTGGCACATTAGCCGCTCATTGGCGTGACCAAAGTACATGTAAAGTGGTTGCAGTGACAGGGAGTAACGGTAAAACAACCGTGAAAGAAATGCTCGCAGCAATTTTGTCACAAAGCCATCGAGTGATCGCAACAGCAGGTAACTTAAACAATAACCTAGGTGTGCCGCTGACCTTATTCCGCTTACAAGTCGATACAGAATATGCCGTGATAGAAATGGGGGCTAATCATCTTGGTGAAATTGCCGAATTAGTGACGTTAGCTAAACCAATTGTCTCTTTGGTCAATAATGTCAGTGCGGCACATATTGAAGGGTTTGGCAGTTTAGAAGGTGTTGCTATTGCCAAAGGAGAAATCTTCTCATATTTACCTGAAAAGGGTATTGGCATCGTGAATGCTGATATGCCCTATGTGGCTCAATGGCAGCAGTCTCTCAGCGATCACAAAATGATGACTTTTGCGTTAGAAGCAGAAGCAGATATAAAAGCGACAGATTGCCAATCATATGTGATTGGCAGCCATTTTATGGTCAAATGCGAAGAGACTTTCCACTATGTCGATTTACCATTACCGGGCAAACACAATATTGCGAATGCTCTAGCCGCGTTCACAGCTTGTAAAGCCTTATCAATTTCAATTGAAGACATGATTAATGGTTTAGCACAAATGAAAGGTGTGCCACACCGTTTACAATTACGCAAAGGGTTTGGAAATGCGACTTTAATTGACGATACCTACAATGCGAATCCAGGTTCATACCAACAAGCAATTGCAACATTGCGAACATTCCCAGGACAGCATTGGTTAGTCCTAGGAGACTTTGGCGAATTAGGCGAAGCCAGCGCAAAAATTCATAACGATTTAGGTCAACAGGCTAAAGCAGCCGGAGTGACGCGTTTGTTGACTGTAGGCCAGCACAGCGAATTAGCCAGCCAAGCTTTTGGTGAAGGTGCACAGCATTTTAGCGATATTGTTGATTTGCAAAAACAGTTAGAAACGACATTAGCAGAAGATGTGACCTGTTTAATCAAAGGCTCACGTTTTATGCAACTCGATAAATTAGCAGATGGACTTGCTGTGGAAGGGAAGAAATAATGCTGCTTTATCTAGCAGAGTATTTAAGCCAATTCGATACTGGTTTTTCGGTATTCCAGTACCTAACATTACGTTCAATACTTGGAGTAATAACGGCTTTAGGCATTGCCTTAATTGTCGGGCCAAGCATGATTCGCAAATTGAGCTTTAAACAAATTGGTCAAGTGGTTAGAGATGATGGTCCGCAATCGCATTTAAGTAAATCAGGCACACCGACAATGGGTGGAGCACTGATTTTAGTAGCGATCGCTATCAGCACTTTTTTATGGGCCGATTTATCAAGCCGTTATGTGTGGGTGGTTTTAGTGGTGACGTTGGCTTTTGGCATCATTGGCTTTGTTGATGATTACATCAAACTAGTACGCCAAGATCCAAAAGGCCTGCTGAGCCGTTACAAATATTTTTGGCAATCGATTGTCGGTGCCGGTGCGGCTATTTTCCTTTATTACACAGCAGTGGTACCCGCAGAAACAGAATTGATTATTCCTTTCTTTAAGGATGTCATCATCCCATTAGGTGCTTGGTATATGTTACTGGCTTACTTAGTCATCGTGGGCAGTAGCAACGCCGTTAATTTGACTGATGGTTTAGATGGTCTAGCCATTTTACCTACCGTCATGGTCGCTGGTGCATTGGGTTTATTTAGTTATTTAACAGGACATTCAGAGTTTGCACGTTATTTAGCGATACCTTATATCCCGGGTGTTGGCGAACTCACGGTTTTTTGTGCTGCAATGGTCGGAGCAGGCTTAGGGTTTCTCTGGTTCAACACCTATCCAGCACAAGTCTTCATGGGTGATATCGGTGCATTGGCATTGGGTGCAGCGTTGGGCTGTGTCGCGGTATTAGTCAGGCAAGAATTGGTACTACTCATTATGGGTGGCGTATTTGTTATCGAAACCTTATCTGTAGTTGTACAAGTTGCTTCATATAAATTACGTGGAAAACGTGTGTTTCTAATGGCACCTATTCACCATCACTATGAGCTTAAAGGCTGGCCTGAACCGCGTATCATCGTGCGGTTTTGGATAATAACTGTGTTCCTAGTGTTAGTTGGCATAGCGACGTTAAAAATCAGATGACGATGATGGCAAATAAACAAGCGCAAGCAAATACATTCTTGATCATTGGTTTAGGCCAAACAGGATTGTCTTGTGCTCGTTTTCTTGTTGAGCATGGCCATATTGTTGCGGTAATGGATACCCGTGATAACCCACCTGCTTTAGCAACATTACAAACAGAATTACCAGAAGTATTGGTCCAAACGGGTGGTTTAACGAATGATTGGATGCTACGAAGCGATACCATTGTGTTGAGTCCAGGCATTGATCCACGTTTGCCTGAAATCAAAAAAGCACGAGAACAGGGTATTGAAATCATCGGTGATATCGAATTATTCATCCGTTATGTCAATGAGCCAGTCATTGCGATCACTGGGTCAAATGGTAAAAGTACAGTCACAACAATGGTTGCAGAAATGGCCGTTGTTGCAGGTAAAAAAGTACAAGTAGGTGGCAACTTAGGTGTGCCAGCACTTGAGTTAATTACAGAACCAGCACCTGACTTTTATATTTTAGAATTATCGAGCTTTCAATTAGAAACAGTGTCGTCATTAGATGCACAGGCAGCTGTTGTATTGAATATTAGTCCAGATCATCTCGATCGCTACGACAGCGAACAGGAATATCAAAAAACCAAGGCCAAAATTTATGTAGGCTCTGGCACGATGGTGATTAACCGTGATGATCCATTGGTCAACAGCTGGTCAAAAGAAAACCGTCGCCAAATTGGTTTCACGTTAAATACCCCTGCGGATAATGAATTCGGATTAGTAATAGGAGACGACAAAACCTATTTAGCACAAGGTCAGCAAAAACTGATTGATATCGAACAGTTACAAATTACTGGTCAACACAATATGGCTAATGCACTAGCTGCTTTAGCTTTGGGGCAAGCAATGGCTTTACCCATCACAGCGATGTTGGAATCAATGAGTGAATATCGTGGCTTACCTCACCGTTGCCAATTAGTGGCAAAACAACAAGGCGTACGTTGGGTTAATGATTCAAAAGCGACGAATGTGGGTGCATGTATTGCGGCAATTGAAGGGTTAGCAAAAAATAAAAACATTATCCTTATCGCGGGTGGTGTTGCCAAAGAGCAGGCATTTTCAGATTTAACACCGGTACTCGAACAATACGTCAAAGCGATTGCCTTACTAGGACAAGATGCAGCCGTAATCGCTGAGAACGTACCAAAAACAACTCAGAAAAATCATGTAACGGATATGGCTGATGCAATACACTATGCCAAATCGAAAGCCGATGACGGAGATATTGTCTTACTATCTCCAGCTTGTGCAAGTTTTGATATGTATAGTAGTTATGTTGAGCGTGGTGAATCCTTTATCCAAGCAGTTGAGGATGCGCTGACATGAGTAAGAAAAATGTCCAGTACGATTTTGATAATGCTTTGATATTTGTGACAGGTGCACTGCTGATTATTGGTTTAGTGATGGTGGGTTCGGCCTCAATCTCTATTGCTGATGGCAAGCTTGGTCAACCGTTATTTTATTTCAACCGTCAGCTTATCTTTGCAGTTACTGGCCTTGTGTTAGGGACATTAGTAGTCTCAGTTCGATTAGAAGTGTGGCGACAGCTAGCGCCATTACTATTAATTATCGGCGTTGGCTTATTAGTGTTAGTGCTGATACCTGGCATTGGCCGAGAGGTGAACGGAAGTCGACGCTGGTTACCGCTGGGCCCAGTCAATATTCAAGTGGCTGAAATCATCAAGTTATTCTCTATTATTTATGTGGCCGATTATTTACATCGTCATCATGGTCAATTACACGGTTCGTTCTTCAAAGTGTTTGGGCCATTAGTGTTACTCGGGGTTGCTGCTTTATTACTGCTTGTGCAACCCGATATGGGTTCAGTAGTGGTTATTTTATCGACCGTACTAGCGATGATGTTCCTCGGCGGTGCGAGGCTTGATGTGTTTGCTGCACTGATGACTATTTTTGCTGGTTTGTTTGCGGTACTGATTTGGTTAGCACCATATCGTTTGCAACGTTTACAAACGTTTATGGACCCTTGGCAAGACCCTTTTGGTAGTGGTTTCCAATTGACCCAAGCTTTAATTGCATTCGGACGAGGTGACTGGTTAGGCGTTGGCTTAGGTAGCAGCATGCAGAAACTATTTTATTTGCCTGAAGCACATACTGATTTCCTCTATTCAATTTTGGCAGAAGAATTAGGTTTGATAGGAGCATTGAGCATACTTGTCTTGTTTTCTGTTTTTATTTGGCGTGCATTAGCTATTGGCAGAGCGGCAGAATTGGCTGGCCAAGTTTTTGGGGCTCAAATCGCATACGGTATCGGTATTTGGATAGGGCTTCAAGCCTGTGTGAACATGGGCGTGAATATGGGCGTTCTGCCAACCAAAGGACTGACTCTGCCATTGATGAGTTATGGCGGCAGTAGCTTGTTATTAACGTGTTTGGCGATTGCCTTACTCTTCCGCGTTGATTTGGAAACGCGTTTCCCAGAGCAAGCCTCTGCAAGGGTGAAACGCTAATGACTAATATCATGATTATGGCAGGCGGAACGGGTGGACACGTATTCCCTGCATTGGCTGTCGCTGAAGTATTAAAACAACGTGGCGCCAACGTTGAATGGATGGGCACGGCGAAAGGCATCGAAGCTCGCTTAGTTCCCGAAGCGGGCTATCCTCTGAACTTCATCAGCGTTCAAGGGTTAAGAGGCAATGGTTTGATAGGCTGGTTAATGGCACCTTTTAAATTAATCAAAGCCGTATCAGAAGCGATGGTGGCATTGAAACGTCACCAAGCCGATATGGTTTTAGGTTTAGGAGGCTTTGCTTCAGGCCCGGGTGGTGTTGCTGCATGGTTGTTAAGAAAGCCGGTCATTATTCATGAACAAAATGCGGTTCCAGGGTTAACCAATAAATTGTTAGCGAAATTGGCCAAGCACGTCTTGCAAGGATTCCCGAATAGTTTTGCTCAGGCGGATTGGGTGGGTAATCCAGTCAGGGAAAGCATTGCTGCGCTACCAGAACCAACAGAAAAAGCAAATACCCAACAGATTAATTTATTAGTGCTTGGGGGCAGCTTGGGGGCAAAAGCACTCAATACACATTTACCTCAAGCATTGAAGATATGGTCAACAGAGCAATCTATTACAGTGAAACATCAATGCGGACAAAAACATTTAGCAGATTGCCAACAACAATATCAGCAGGCCGGTGCCGATGCTGAGATAGTCACCTTCATTGATGATATGGCGGCAGCGTATCAATGGGCGGATATCGTAGTATGTCGCGCAGGCGCGCTAACAGTGGCTGAGTTGTCAGCAGCAGGTGCGGCCTCGATTCTTGTGCCCTATCCTTATGCGGTTGACGATCATCAAACGCAGAATGCAGAAAGTTTATCAAAAGTGGGGGCAGCAGTTTTGTTACCTGAAGCTAAGTTAACAGCACAAGCTTTGGCTGAAGAATTAATGTCACTAACGAAAGAGTCAGCAACCTTGTACAAAATGGCGACGGCTGCAAGAATACAAGCCAAACCAGAAGCAGCACAGGCTATTGCAAACAAATGTATGGCGGTGTGTCATGGATAAGTTGATTTCAGCCATGCAAAGTCGAATTAAACACATTCATCTTATTGGTGTCGGTGGTGTCGGCATGGGTGGTATTGCGGAAGTGCTACTCAATTTAGGCTATCAAGTATCTGGTACGGATTTACGTGAAAACGCATTAATTCGCCATTTACGCCGCCTAGGGGCAACCATACAAATCGGACACGATGCTAGTCATTTAGAGGGCGCCGATGTCATTGTTGTATCTACGGCAATTGATCAAGAAAATCCTGAATTAATCGCAGCAAGAGAACAACGTATTCCAGTAGTACCACGGGCTGAAATGCTGGCTGAATTAATGCGATTTAGTTACGGTATTGCTGTTGCAGGAACGCACGGTAAAACAACTACGACTAGCTTGATTGCAGCGTTACTAAGCGAAGGCGAACTTGATCCAACATTTGTGATTGGCGGGCGTTTGAACAGTTCAGGCACCAATGCCAAATTAGGCTCAGGTCGTTACTTGGTGGCTGAAGCTGATGAAAGCGACGCGTCATTCCTATATTTACAACCAGTTATGGCTGTGGTCACCAATATTGATGAAGATCATATGGCGACCTACGATGGTGACTTTAATAAGCTTAAATCGACTTTTTTAGAGTTTCTACATCATTTACCTTTCTATGGCTTGGCCGTAATGTGTATTGATGATCCGGTTGTTAGAGACATTTTGCAGGAAGTCACGCGTCCAGTTGTGACATATGGTTTATCCGATGAAGCTGATTTCCAAATTACAGATTTAGAGCAAACTGGAGGTCAAAGCCATTTCACGATCACCAATATGGCAACAGGGCAAGGGTCATCATTAACGCTCAATATGCCTGGTTTACATAATGCGCTCAATGCAACGGCAGCTTATGTGATAGCAAGACAGTTAGATGTTTCGGTTGCAGCCTGTCAAAAAGGCTTAAATAATTTTGCAGGAATAGCACGACGCTCCGATTTATTAGGTGATATAAGGACGGAAGATGGTCAAGCATTATTAATTGATGATTATGGCCATCATCCAACAGAATTAGCAGCAGCCATAGCGGCAACCAGAGCGAGTTGGCCCGACCGCCGTATAGTCTTGTTATTCCAGCCACACCGTTATAGTCGTACCCGTGATTTGTTTGATGACTTTGCACAAGTACTCTCAAACGTAGATGTATTGTTAATGCAAGAAGTCTATCCAGCTGGCGAGAAATTGATTACGGGTGCAGATAGCAAGAGTTTATGTCGAGCTGTTAGGGCAAGAGGGCAAGTTGATCCAATTTTTGTCGAAGATAATGGAGCTGTATTCGATTTGCTGCCAGGGTTGTTACTAGGCGGCGATATTTTAATGACGATGGGTGCAGGTGATATTGGCGCGACGGCACAAGAGATTGTCCAAAAGTTTGGAGTTCAGAAAGTATGACCGACTTCCTAAATTGCCACGGCGAATTATTTTTGAATGAATCACTAGCTAAGCACACCTCATGGCGTGTTGGAGGGAATGCTCGCCAATTATACAAACCAACGGATAAAGCTGACTTAGGCCAGTTTTTGAGTCAATTACCAGTAGAAGAGCCTGTTTTATGGCTAGGGTTAGGGAGTAATTTACTTGTCAGAGATGGTGGGTTTCTAGGCACGGTGATTTCAACTGCCGGTATTCTGCAAGACTTTACCGTTAACGATGATTCAATCGAAGCAGAAGTGGGAGTCTATTGTAGTAAGTTGGCCAAACAAGCAGCGAAAGCCAGTTTAAGCGGTGGGGCCTTTTTTGCAGGCATTCCAGGTACATTTGGCGGTGCATTGGCGATGAATGCAGGTGCACATGGAACTGAAACATGGTCATTGGTCTCGCAAGTCACCACTGTGGATCGTAGAGGTCAATTTCACATTAGAACACCAGATGAGTTTGACGTGAGTTATCGACAAGTGATTGGACCAAAAGAAGAATGGTTTATTGCGGGTAAAGTCGATTTTGAACAAGGCGATCAAGCCCATGAAACCGCTGAGATTAAATCGTTACTAAAAAGACGTAATGAAACGCAACCGACTAATCAACCTTGTGCAGGGTCGGTATTTAGAAATCCTGAGAATGATTTTGCGGGTCGTTTAATCGAAACATTAGGGCTGAAAGGCTTGACTGTTGGTGGTGCAGCTGTATCAGAAAAACATGCCAATTTCATTGTAAATACAGGCGATGCAAAGGCAGCAGATATTGAATCATTGATTTCGCTAGTACAACAAAAAGTCGCACAAGCGCATGGCGTGAACTTGCAAACAGAAGTTCATATTGTCGGGGAGGTGGCCTAAATGTCGACAATTAACTTTGGCAAAGTGGCAGTGTTGATGGGAGGCCAATCAGCTGAGCGCGTGATATCACTCCGCAGTGGTGAAGCAGTGCTAACGGCATTATTAACCCAAGGCATTGATGCGCATAAAGTGGATGTTGCCAACGATGCAGCAGCACAATTAGCAACAGGTCAATTTGATCGTGCCATCATTATGTTACACGGCCGAGGTGGTGAAGATGGCCAAATACAAGGCGTATTAGAAAGTCTTGCAATCTCTTATACAGGATCTGATATCACAGGCGCGGTATTGTCGATGAATAAAGCCTTGAGCAAAGACATTTGGCAGCAAACTGGCTTACCAACGGCGAGCTTCGCCCATGTTGATAGCGAAACCGATCCAGAAAGTGTCATCGATGAATTAGGTCTACCGCTATTCGTGAAGCCTGTTAATGAAGGTTCAAGTATCGGTTTGACGAAAGTGACACGATCGTTGGAACTACCAAAAGCTATTAACGACGCATTGGCTTATGACCGAGAAGTCATTGCAGAACGGTGGGTTGATGGCGATGAGTATACCGTTGGCATATTGGCTGGCCAGGCTCTACCCGTTATTAAACTTAAAACACCAAATGATTTCTACGACTTTGATGCCAAGTATGAAGCGAATACAACCGAATATATCTGTCCTGCGGGTTTGAGTGAAGACGTTGAAAAGGAATGTCAAAACATTGCGATGGCAGCATTCAAAGCCTTAAGGATGCATGGTTGGGGCAGAATTGATTTGATGCGGGATACTCATGGACAATTTTATTTACTCGAAGCAAATAGCATTCCCGGCATGACGGATCATAGTTTGGTGCCCATGGCGGCCAAACACGCAGGACTAGATTTTGAACAATTAGCAATAGAGATTCTCAAAACGAGCATCGATAAGGAGGCGAAATAATGGCAAGACAAGTCAAACGTGGCGCCACCCGCAAACCAGTTCGCAAAGAAAAGCAAGTGATCGCATGGCATTACATTGCACGCCAGGGGATTGTAATACTTGCTTTTGTGGCTGTTGCATCAAGCATTTTATATGCAAGACAAAGTCATATTTTGCCGATCTTACATGTCACTGTTGAAGGTGAATTCAATCATGTAGAAAAGGCCGTTTTGGTGGATGCAGTTAAGCCGTTTACAAGAGGCAGTTTCTTGGGTATTGATGTCGATAAAATCAGCGAAGCAGGCGAAGCTTTAGCATGGATTAAACAAGTGCGTGTGCAACGTGTCTGGCCCGAGAGTTTACATTTGATTGTTGAAGAACAAGTCCCCGTAGCGCGCTGGAAGAAAACGGCTTATGTCAATAATGACGGTGAGTTATTCCCTGAATCTAAAAAGCCATTTTCTGACGTCTTAGCAGTGTTAACTGGGCCAGAGGACAGCCAGTTATTAATGACAAAACGTTATTTGAGTATGAATGAGCAACTACAGCGCCATGACCTTGAGGTAAAAGAACTCACTATGGACAAGCGGCGGGCTTGGAATGTGATATTAAACAATGGCGTCAAAGTCGTATTAGGTAGAGCAGAAAGCCAACAACGCTTCGAACGGTTTTTACGCGTTTATCAGGGTGGGTTACAGCGTTATCAACCACAGATTAATGAAATGGATATGAGATATCCAAATGGTTTATCTGTGATTTGGAAACCAGGGCAAAAGCCTGATTTTAACGGAACAATATGATGACAAAGAAAAGTGATAAAGATTTGATTGTAGGGCTAGATATTGGTACTTCTAAGGTTGTGGCAATTGTGGCTGCTCCAGTAATAGATGCCGGACCAAGTGATAACGCACTTGAGATCATAGGCATCGGCACACATCCTGCCCGCGGCATGAAAAAAGGGGTTGTCGTTAATATTGAGTCGACCGTGCAATCCATTCAACGTGCTGTCGAAGAAGCAGAGTTAATGGCGGGTTGCCAAATTCATTCTGTCTACGCAGGTATCGCGGGAAGTCATATTCGAAGTCTAAATTCACATGGCACTGTTGCTATCAGAGATAAAGAAGTCACCCAAGGTGATGTTGAACGGGTTTTAGATGCAGCTAAAGCGGTTCATTTTCCTGGTGATCAACAGCTCTTACACGTGATGCCACAAGAGTACATCATTGATAATCAAGAGGGTATTCGTGAGCCTATTGGCATGTCAGGTGTACGTTTAGAGGCCAAAGTTCACTTAATCACAGGGGCAGTCAGTGCGGCGCAAAACATAAGTAAATGTATCGAGCGTTGTGGTTTATCTGTTGATGGCATCATTCTCGAGCAAATGGCCTCTAGTTACTCTGTCTTAGAGCAAGATGAAAAAGAATTAGGGGTTTGTCTTGTCGATATTGGTGGTGGGACGACAGATATAGCGGTTTATGTTGATGGCGCTATTCGTCACACAGCCGTGATTCCAATTGCAGGGGATCAAGTCACAAATGATATTGCTGTTGCACTCAGAACACCGACGCAATATGCAGAAGAAATCAAAATGAAATATGCCTGTGCTTTGACTCAATTGGCACGCGAAGATGAAACCATTGAAGTACCAAGCGTGGGTGATCGTCCACCACGCCAATTAGCACGTCAAACATTGGCAGAAGTGGTCGAACCACGTTATGAAGAATTACTAGTCTTGGTACAAGCCGAATTACGTCGCAGTGGGTTTGAAGAACTCTTAGCGGCCGGTGTTGTGCTGACAGGTGGAAGCTCGAAAATGGAAGGGGTGATTGAATTGGCTGAAGAAGTCTTTCATTTACCGGTTCGTTTGGGTTTACCGCAGCATGTTGGTGGTTTGGTAGAAGCAGTAAGGAACCCAATACATGCAACGGGCGTGGGACTTTTATTGTTTGGTAATCAGAGCGAAACAACAGGAAAAACAGAAGCTAAATCAGGAAGTGGTTTTAGAGACATGTTGGAACGAATGAAAAGCTGGTTTCAGGGCAATTTTTAAACAAATTATACGAAAATATTTATTACATATTTAACTCTGGGGAGAGAAAAATGACATTTGAACTGATTGATACATATGCACAAAATGCGGTCATCAAAGTGATCGGCGTTGGTGGCGGTGGCGGTAATGCCCTAGAACATATGGTGTCAAACCAAATCGAAGGCGTCGACTTCATTTGCGCGAATACTGATGCGCAAGCATTACGTAATAGCTCGGCAACGACGCAATTACAATTGGGAACAGATATCACAAAAGGGCTGGGAGCTGGTGCAAACCCAGATATTGGTCGTCAAGCCGCACTAGAGGATAGAGAGCGTATCACCGAAGTAATTTCTGACGCCGATATGATTTTCATCACGGCCGGCATGGGAGGTGGTACGGGAACAGGTGCAGCACCTATCGTTGCCCAAGTGGCGAAAGAAATGGGCATTTTGACAGTCGCGGTCGTTACCAAACCCTTCCCATTTGAAGGTGGAAAACGTCTTAATGTGGCAAACGCAGGTCTAGACGAACTAAGTCAACATGTTGATTCATTAATCACAATTCCAAATGAGAAGTTACTTGCCGTATTGGGTAAAGAAATGAGTTTGCTTAATGCATTCAAAGCAGCCAATGATGTCTTATTAGGCGCTGTGCAGGGTATTGCTGAATTGATCACACGCGAAGGTATGATTAATGTGGATTTCGCGGACGTCAGAACAGTGATGTCTGAAATGGGTATGGCAATGATGGGTACTGGTCAAGCTGCAGGCTCTAATCGTGCTATCGAAGCGGCTGAGCATGCTGTTTCAAGTCCATTGTTAGAAGATGTCGACTTAGCAGGTGCACGTGGTGTACTAGTGAACATTACTGCGGGTCTTGATATGACGATTGGTGAGTTCGAAGATGTGGGTAATACGGTTAAGGAATTTGCCTCTGATAATGCAACAGTCGTCGTTGGAACGGTTATAGATCCTGATATGACTGAAGAACTTCGAGTCACCGTTGTTGCAACAGGCTTAGGTGCAGAACAAGCAGCACACGTTGATTTGCCGACAGAAATTGAAGCACCACAAATGGAAATCGTGAAAAAGCCAGTAGATATTGATTACGATAAACCTACTGTCTTACGTAAAGAAGAGGCAGAGCATCAAAAGCAAGTAGCTAATGGTGATATCAATATGGACTATCTGGATATTCCTGCATTTCTACGTCGTCAGGCAGATTAGTGATAGCGTAAGTATCAGTAGGTGGTAAACATGACAGTTATGTTACAATCTGGGTCAATTTGGGTTTTGGGAGGTTTGCAGCGTGATAAAGCAACGGACATTGAAAAATGTGATTCGTGCGACCGGTGTCGGTTTACACAGCGGTGACACTGTTTATTTGACCCTGCGCCCTGCTGCACCTAATACGGGTATTATCTTCAGACGTGTCGACTTAGACCCGGTTGTTGAGATCAGTGCTAAAGCCTGTAATGTCGGGGAAACAGCACTATCAACGACATTGGTTGAAAATGGCCAAAAAGTTTCAACGGTCGAACATTTGCTATCTGCTTTTGCTGGGCTTGGTATTGATAATGCCTACATTGATTTGAATGCTGCCGAAGTACCGATCATGGATGGTAGTGCAGGTCCTTTTGTCTTCCTAGTACAATCTGCAGGCATTGAAGAACAAGCTGCAGCGAAGCAATTTATTCGCATTAAAAAGCCTGTTATCCTAGAAGATGGCGATAAGTGGGCGAAATTTGAACCCTTTGAAGGGTTCAAAGTTAGTTTTACGATAGATTTCCAACACCCAGTATTTACCGGCCGACCACAAGAAGTAGAAGTCGATTTCTCCTCAACGTCTTTTGTTCGTGAGATTAGCCGTGCCCGTACTTTTGGGTTTATGAAAGACATCGAAAAATTACGCGAAAACAATTTAGCACTCGGTGGCAGTATGGATAATGCCATCGTCGTAGATGATTACCGTGTCGTAAATGAAGATGGCTTACGTTATGAAGATGAGTTTGTACGCCACAAAGTGCTAGATGCAATTGGTGACTTATACCTACTAGGACACAGTCTGATTGGTGCTTTCAGTGGCCATAAATCAGGCCATGAAGTTAATAATATGCTGCTACGCAAATTATTGGTTCAAGAAGACGCTTGGGAATTAGTGACATTTGAAGATGATGAAACTGCGCCGATAGTCTTTAGTCGACCAGCAGCATCGATCGTAAGCTAAGATTCTTTACGTAGAGCCAAACGCTCAAGTGCGGCCTTTAAAGGCCCATCTTCCATTGTATCTGCAGTCTGTTTTAAAGCAGTTGAAGCTGATGCAGGTAGAGCGATAGAATTTGAGGACTGGTTCTCAAAAAGGGGTTGGTTAGGTCTAACCTTGACCTCAATAGTGTTAATATCTAATGACAAATCTTGTGACAGTTTTTTACATAGCACAGGAGCTTGAAAGCGTATTAAACTGCTGTAGGCAGCATTGTCTGTGTGAAGAATCAGGGTTGTGCCACTGATGTTAGCCAGTTTACAGTGAGCTGAAAATTGCGCAGGTAGACTTTGTTGGAAAGCATGGTTCAAACGCTCAAGTAACTGCGCATGCTGCGTTATTTTTTTTAACGTCGGGTGCTTATGACAAACGTCGTTAATATGTGTGGGTTCTTTGGCCATAACGTTTAATTGAAAAGGGTAAATGTAAGTATGCAGGTTATCATTATTTCGCCGAACAATACGACACACCGACACTGGCACTTATCACCTACGATGCTACGCATTGCGATAGCTTCAGCATTAGTTATCCTACTCTCTCTTTCTTATACAGCATACCAACTATTTTTCGACACCCCTAAAAAGCCAGCATTCTCAGTGTTTGAGGAAACACATGAGACGCAACAAGAACAAACAGTTGTTAGTCAGGAAAAACAAGAGCAAGTACATGATTACTACGCTAAGCGGCTAGGATCGTTGCAAGCTGAAGCATTTCGGTTGAAAGCATTAACTGATAAATTAGCAGAATTAAGCGGATTAGATATTGAGGCAGAAGGTTTAAATAAACCTATGGGACAAGGTGGTCTATCACGGACAGCGAAACTACTAACACAGAAGGAATTTGACTCTTTCTCCTCGCAGATTGAAGATAGTTTTGATAGGCAAGCTGCGGGGCTAGATCAGTTGCAAGACTATCTGATTACTGAAGATAATATTAAGTCAGCTATTCCAACGGGCAGACCGATCAAAAAAGGTTGGGTCTCATCGTACTATGGCTACCGAGCTGACCCTTTCACAGGTCGTAAAGTGTTTCATCATGGTTTAGACTTTGCTGGAAAAGCGGGTAGCGAAGTTGTCGCTGTGGCAGATGGCATTGTCAGCTGGCAGGGCTCTCGTGGCGGTTATGGTGAAATGATTGAAATAGATCATGGCAATGGTTATCAAACACGTTATGCTCATAATAAAGAATTGGTTGTTAAGTTGGGCGAGAGAATCGAAAAAGGCCAAGCCATTGCATTGATGGGATCAACAGGTCGTTCGACTGGCCCGCATGTTCATTTCGAAATTTTGCGAGATGGTAAAACAGTTAATCCTTCTAACTTTATCAAACGTTAGACCTTGTATTCTTAGATCACCGTCGCCATATTAAAGTCACCTTAGACCTCACAAGGACTACGCGCTATAATTGCGCGCTTAAACATCAACTCTATCCCCGATAGTGATTTCGGCTTAGCACAAGGTAGTAAAACGGTATGGTAAGTAAGTTTTTCGGTAAAGTCTTCGGCAGTCGAAATGATCGTGTTCTTAAAAAACTCCGAAAAGTGGTTAAAAAAATTAACGACTTTGAACCGACTATCGAAAAAATTAGCGATGCTGAATTACAGGCTAAAACTACGGAATTTCGCCAACAATTAGCTGATGGGCAAACCCTCGACGATATTTTACCGGAAGCATTTTCAGTCGTAAGAGAAGCAGGTAAGCGCGTTTTGAATATGCGCCATTTCGATGTTCAAATGATCGGTGGTTATGTCTTGAATGAGGGCAAAATTGCTGAGATGCGGACGGGTGAGGGTAAAACCCTTGTCGCGACATTAGCTGTGTACCTGAATGCACTTGAAGGCGAAGGTGTGCACGTTGTTACGGTTAATGATTATTTAGCACGGCGTGACTCGGCTTGGATGAGCCAGCTCTATAGTTTCTTAGGCTTGACTACAGGTGTTATCGTCGCTGGTTTATCACCGGATGAACGCCGTAAAGCATACAACTCAGATATTACTTACGGCACCAACAACGAATTTGGTTTCGATTATCTACGCGATAATATGGTGTTTAGTATTGAGGAAAAAGTACAGCGAAACCTGCATTTTGCGGTCGTCGATGAGGTTGACTCAATTTTAATTGATGAAGCCCGTACACCGCTGATTATTTCCGGCCCAGCCGAAGACAGTTCTGAACTATATCAAAGTATCAATAAACTGATCCCCAGCCTTGAGCAACAAACAGGTGAAGGTGAAGAAGTTGAAACACCGGGTGATTACAATGTCGATGAAAAAGCAAAGCAAATTCATTTTACGGAAGATGGCCATGAAAAAATTGAAGGTTTGTTAACAGACGCTGGTATTTTGGATGCTGATGCTAGTCTTTATGATGCAGCTAACATTGGCCTAATGCACCATGTCTCTGCTGCTTTACGTGCACATGTTTTATTCCAACGTGATGTCGATTACATCGTACAAGATAATGAGATTGTTATTGTCGATGAGTTCACGGGTCGCACAATGCCTGGGCGTCGTTGGTCTGAAGGTCTACACCAAGCTGTAGAAGCCAAAGAAAACGTCAAAATCCAGAACGAAAATCAGACACTGGCCTCGATTACATTCCAAAACTTTTTCCGTTTGTACGATAAGTTATCCGGTATGACGGGTACAGCGGATACTGAAGCCTTTGAGTTACAGTCGATCTACGGGCTTGAAGTGATTGTTATTCCGACTCATCGTGAGATGAAACGGATTGATTCGGCAGATCAGATTTATTTAACGACACAAGAAAAATACCAAGCGATTGCCGAAGCGGTTAAAGAATGTGCCGAAAAACAACAACCTGTCTTGGTCGGTACCTCATCGATTGAAAGCTCTGAATATTTGCATGGCTTATTGAAGAAAGCCGGTATTGCACATGAAGTGCTCAATGCTAAATTCCATGAAAAAGAAGCGTTTATCATTGCTCAAGCAGGTCGCCCAAGTGCCGTAACAATCGCTACTAATATGGCCGGCCGTGGTACTGATATCGTATTAGGTGGTAGCTTGGAAGCAGAACTAGTGGAGCTAGGTGAAGAAGCCAGCGAAGCTGACAAAGTTGCTATCGAGCAGGCATGGCAACAGCGTCATGATCAAGTTTTAGCTGCCGGTGGCTTACATATTATTGGTTCTGAACGTCATGAATCTCGTCGTGTTGATAATCAATTACGTGGTCGTTCTGGACGTCAAGGTGATGCCGGTTCGAGCCGTTTTTATCTATCGCTGGAAGATAACTTGATGCGTATATTTGCATCAGAAAAAATGTCAGGTTTGATGCAGAAGCTTGGTATGGAAGAAGGCGAAGCCATCGAACATCCTTGGGTGTCGCGTGCGATCGAAAATGCCCAGAAAAAAGTAGAAGGTCACAACTTTGATATTCGTAAGCAAGTTTTAGAATATGATGATGTGGCGAATGACCAGCGAAGAGTGGTTTACGAGCAACGCAATGAATTAATGGCAACAGAAGATGTGTCAGCCACAATTTCATCAATGCGAGAAACCGTTGTAAACGGTGTTATCGATCAATACATTGCGCCGAACAGCATAGATGAACAATGGGAGTTAGAAGGCCTCAATCTAGCGTTTCGTGATGAGTTTGGCCTAGAAATCGATGTTGCCCAATGGCTACAAGACGATGATGAATTACACGAAGAAACCTTGCGTGAAAAGATCATCATAGAAGTTCAAAATCAATCTGATAGTAAAGAAGCATTAACAGGCTCAGAAGTGATGCGTCATTTTGAAAAAGCGATCACGTTACAAACATTGGATTCACAGTGGAAAGAACATTTGGCGCAAATGGACTACCTCCGCCAAGGTATTAATTTACGTAGTTATGCCCAAAAAGATCCAAAACAAGAATACAAGCGTGAAGCCTTTGAAATGTTCACTACTATGCTCGATCGTATTAAGCATGATGTCGTTTCGCTTATTTCAAGAGTTGAATTGCATGCCCAAGAAGACGTTGAAGCCATTGAAGAACAACGTCGTCAATCAGGTGGCGATATGGAAATGCAGCATGACCAGGTTGATGGCATGACGGGCGAGACCGAACAAGCCAATCCGGATATTGAGCAACAAGCGAAACCGATCACACGTGAAGGCAAGAAAGTGGGACGAAATGAACCTTGTCCTTGTGGTTCAGGTAAGAAATATAAACAATGTTGTGGGGCCTTGTCTTAATGGCAGTAAATTTGCCTGCGATCCAAGCAGAACAATTATTGGCCGTTGACGGTATACGGTTAGCGACAGCCAGTGCTGGGATTAAAGTTAATGGCCAAACCGATTTAGTTTTAATCGAAATGGCACAAGGTAGTCGTGTGGCCGCCGTCTACACCCAGAATGCCTTTTGTGCTTCACCAGTCACCATAGCAAAACAACATCAACAAACGACAGCCCCGCGTTATTGCTTAATTAATTCAGGCAATGCGAATGCTGGCACTGGACAACAAGGTGATGAAGCAGCAATACGCTGTTGTGAATTATTGGCACAACAGGTTAACGGTAAAACGGAAAGCGTCCTGCCTTTTTCTACCGGTGTGATTGGTCAGCCATTACCCGTCGAGAAAATTCAAGCGGCACTGCCTGATCTGGCTTCTGGACTAAGTGCCGATAATTGGTTTGATGCTGCCCATGGCATTATGACAACAGATACGCTAGCTAAGGCTGTATCAAAACAAGTCACAATTGAGGGCAAACAAGTCACGATTACCGGCATGTCAAAAGGCTCAGGGATGATTAGACCGGATATGGCGACTATGCTGGGTTATATCGCAACCGATGCCAAGGTTTCTCAACCAGTTTTAGATAAAATGCTCAAGCAAGCGGTTGAACAATCATTCAACCGTATTACCGTAGATGGTGATACGTCGACCAATGATGCTTGTATTTTAATCGCAACTGCTAAAGCAGATAATGCTGAGATAACGGCATTTGATAAGGCATCAGCCCAAACTTTATATCAAGCAATTGCTGAAATCAGCCGACAATTGGCTCACGCTATTATTCGTGATGGTGAAGGCGCAACCAAGTTTGTTGAAATCACGGTTGAACAAGGACAAAACATGGTTGAATGTCGGCAGGTGGCTTACACCGTTGCTCATTCTCCGTTAATCAAAACGGCCCTGTTTGCATCTGATCCGAACTGGGGACGTATTCTTGCCGCCGTCGGGCGCAGTGGCCTGCAAGATTTTGATTTGAGTAAGGTGACGATTTATCTAGATAATGTTTGTATCATCAAAGGTGGACAGCCTGCGTCAGGCTATACAGAAGCACAAGGGCAATCGGTGATGGATAACAGTGAAATCACGATTAAAGTCGTATTAGAACGTGGCCAAGTAAATGATACTGTCTGGACTTGTGATTTTTCCTACGATTACGTCAAAATCAACGCCGAATACCGTAGCTAGATCATTATGGCAAAGCCTCAGATCACGACATTAAGTGAGTTTTTGCAGCATAGTGGTGCACGCTATCGTGTTTTTGATATGGCACGACGAGTTGCTAAAATCAGCAATGAAGATTTTGCAAGTATTGAACAAACGACTCAGCCTTATCCTTACCCATTGCAAAAAACAGCCCATTTCGCAGTATTATTTTGGAATCAACATCTAGCTGAAAAGCACTATATTTGGTTTCTTAAGTTCCCATTGGATGAACAAGGTCTATTGATTCAGGCCGCTCGGGATGAGTTTTTAGTCATGCTACTCGATCGCGTTGGCGAATGTATGTTGGCTGCCAATGAGGGCGATCGAATTGAAGGCGCATTAAAAGACAGTCCATACACTTTCAAGCCGCGCGAAGATAAAATGGCCGCTTTTAATGCTAAGGCCAGTGATAGTTTGGCGATCAAAGCGTCTCAATATTATGAGCCAGCATTAGCTTATTTTATGGGGAAAACGCCAGTAGAAGACTGGCAAGGCCTTGCCATGCAGGGTGTAGCAGATGTTGCAACCCGTTTATCGGAGAAGCAGACTATTGCCACCGTTGCGAATCATTTAGGCGATATCCCCCCCGAACCTTTTGTTAGTTTCTGCACATTTTTAGAACATTCAGAACCAACGGTCACACTGGTCGAGCAGTTTGCCAATAAGTTGAATGGTCTATTAGCAGCGGAAAAAGTTGAAACAGGCCATGTTGCAGCTTGCTTACGAGCAGTCTCAAATAGTCCAGCAACAGGCTTAGTCGATGATATGGTTGAGCTCGTATTAAAACACCCTGTTAGTCAAGACATTGAGCTACTCGCCACAATTTCAGGACGTGTATGGCGAATTATTGAACAACCTAAATTATGCCAATGTTTTGTAGAACGTTTAGCTGAAAACGGTGCGGGTTACCCCGGTTTTAGCCAAGTGTTAGCAGATGCCATGTATTTACCGGGCTGCCGTGAGCCCATTATGTCAGCCTTGCGTTCACCAGAACGTTCACAAACTCTGTCTTTGAGAGTGGGTGAAATGTTTAGTCAATCCTCGACTTGAGTGTGTGAATCAGCGCTTAGCATTCGCTGCCATTCCTGCTCTGCCATCAGGTCTATATTGTTTTCCACCCGGTCGGTAAATAATGTGCCCTGTAAGTGATCAAGTTCATGCTGGAAAATGCGGGCAATGAAACCGTCGTAATCTCTTTCTATGGTGTCTCCCTCGCAGGTTAAATAACGCACTTTAATATGCGTTGCCCGTGGTACTAATCCGCGGATACCCGGCACACTTAAACAGCCTTCCCAGCCTATATCCTGCTCAGTTGTACTGGCAATGATTTCTGGGTTAATCACGACAGTTTGTGGCATAACGGGTGCTTGAGGGTAACGAGCGTTAGGTTTGGAAGCCATAATAAAAAGCTGCAACGACACATCTATTTGCGGTGCAGCGATACCCATTCCGCCGACCTCTTCAACAAACTGTAATAGGTCACCTATCAACTCTTGAATGTCAGGGTCATGGACATTAACAATAGGCTTTGCTTGAAGTCGTAAATGTGGGTGGCCTAGCTGCAATAATTCAAATGACATAATTGAATCCTACACGACTTTATCAGTTCGGAACCAACCGGCGATACTATAGCGATCTCGCTTTGCCGGCAGCACTTCATGTGGAAACTGTTCGCTTAAAAATAACACCGTGTTACCAAAGCGAGGTTGCACGATTTGTAATGGCTTATCGCTAGTAAAATCATATAAGACCAATTGTCCCTCATCTTGTTCAGACCAGTCTGGATTTAAATAAAACACACTTGAAACAACACGGTTAGATTGACCACGAAAAGCATCGACGTGGCGCCGATAAAAATGGCCAGGCGGATAATGAGCAAAATGAGCTTCAAAATCATGTAGGCCAAGGAAAAGGTGCCGATTTAACTGCATTTTAAGTGCATCCAAGGCATCTAGATAGGTTTGCTCGATGGGATGAGTTTCAGACAGCCAAACCGTCCTATCATTACGCACCGTTTCAAGTTGTTGTACAGATTGTTGCCGTCCGACTTTAGCTGTATTAAAAACAGTTTCGGGTAATGCCGTAACGTGTTTATATAGTTGCTGTGTCAAATCAGCATCAATAAAGTCAGTTAAAACGATATACCCTTGCTTAGATAAAGCATCACAGATTAACGAATAGTCCGTTGTCATAGTTTAAGCAAAGAACCAATAGGCGACAGCAATGGCAGCCGTAATACCGGCAAAATCAGCTGCCAAACCACAGGCAGCCGCATGGCGAATTTTCTTAATGCCAACTGAGCCGAAATACACCGCTAAGACATAAAATGTCGTTTCGGTGCTGCCCTGAACAATAGAAGACAAACGGCCAGCAAAAGAATCAGCACCATGGACTTGCATGGTATCGATCATCATGGCACGGGCGCCGCTGCCACTAAAGGGTTTCATTAATGCGGTTGGCAGGCTATCAATAAAGCGATCATCGAAGCCGAACGCTAAAATAACACCGCGTAAGGCATCGGCTATTAAATCCAATGCCCCACTGGCTCTAAATACCCCAATAGCAACCAGCATGGCTACCAGATAGGGAATAATCGTAATGGCCGTTTCAAAGCCTTCTTTAGCACCTTCAATAAATGCTTCATAGGCATTCACTTTTTGAATAACAGCACCAGAAATGAATAGCATCACTAATGAGAATAATACTACATTACTGATTAAAGCTGATTGCTCTAGCATCACCGCCTGTGAAAGACTGGCGAAATAACTTAACAGCCCAAACACTAGGGCTGAAAACCCACCTAAATAGGCCAAAATGACTTTATCAAAAAGATTGATCTTCTGAACGGTAGTCACCGTTAATAAGCCAATTAATGTTGAAGCATACGTTGCAATCAAAATAGGAATAAACACATCGGTCGGATTCGCTGCACCCATTTGAGCACGGTAAGTAAAAATGGTGACTGGGAATAAGGTGACAGCAGAAGTGTTAATGACCAAAAATAAAATCTGAGCGTTACTGGCAGTATCTTTAAACGGGTTGAGTTTTTGCAACTCTTTCATCGCCTTAATACCCAGCGGTGTTGCGGCATTATCTAACCCTAAGACATTGGCGGACATATTCATCACCATTGCTCCTAGAGCAGGATGGTTTTTGGGGACCTCCGGCATTAAACGAACAAATAAAGGGCTAAGCCAAGTGGTTAGTACACGGATAAAACCACTGCGTTCGCCAATTTTCATAATACCGAGCCATAGAGCCAGTATGCCGGTTAAGCCAAGGGCAATTTCAAACGCCGTTTTTGACAAGCTGAACATCGCGGTCATTAACTGCCCGAATATCTGGGTATCACCAAAAGCAAATAGCTTAATCAGTGCGACTATAAAAGCAGCGACAAAAAAGAAAATCCAGATGATGTTGAGCATAGAGCCATTTTACATTGTCACGTTTGAATATAAACAGATTTAGAGAAATGGGGGAGTGTATTTAAATTCGGAAAGGCAAAAAATAAGGGCCAGAAGCTTCTATCTGACCCATATACAAGTGTAAATCACAAATGAGGCAAATCAAATAAGTGACCTACAATGGACTTGCGGGCGTATTTTTTATGTCCTCCCAGATATCATTTGCGGCTTTGATTCTCCCAGGAACATCTTAAAACCACTCATCTTGGATATTGGCATCTAAGTTTATATAGAGCGTGCCGTCAGTGACGCGCCACACCTCTGGATCACCAATAAACTTTTTGCCAACAGAAACCCCATAGGCACAAAAGCCGCTATATGCAGGGGCATATTTTTCAGGATCGCTATTAAAGCTTTGTAAATTAGCCTGATTTGCAAAAATATAAACAGCGCCCTCATGGTGGGCTGTGAAGTGGCCATTACCTTTAATCGGGCGTTTGCCTGTTTGGTAAGATACGACATCATAACCTTGGGCTGCAGGTACACTGTTAGCATGTGTATTTGCATAGACTTGTGTCGTGAATGCGAATAAGGCTAAAAGGCCAATAAAATTGTATTATATTCATTGTTATACTCCAACTTTAACTTTATTAATGATGCGTTTAATGAAGAAAGCGTGAGCTTTCTTAGGTACTATAATTACAAATAAAATTGATATGACAAATAATCAAAAAGCCATATTTAATACTAAATCGTATCAATATTTTGATATATAGAATTATTGCGATAGGAAGAGTCCGATGGATGCACTGACAAGAATTCTCGACACACTCAAATTATCAAGTACCTTTTATTACCGTACTGAACTGACAGCGCCATGGGGGATGACAGTGCCAGCAGAGGATAATGTCGCCCGGTTTCATATCGTGACACGTGGTCAGTGCTACCTTCAGCTTGAAGGAGAAGAAGATGGAACATTTCTATCCAATGGTGATTTAGTCGTTATTCCTTATGGTGCTTCACATAGCCTAACTGATTCAGCCAGCACACCTGCCAAAGCTGTCAGTAAGGTTTTGGATGAAGTCAACTATTCTGGTGAAGGGCCTTTAGTGTATGGTGGCGATGGTGCTACATGTTGTTTAGTGTGTGGGGAGTTTGGTTTCGATGAGTTGGGAACACACCTGCTGTTAGATAACCTACCTGAACTACTATATGTTTCAGTAGACAATACTCATAACACATAGTGGCTTGAGAGTACGTTGAGCTTTATTAATCATGAAGCGTTGAGCAATGCATCAGGCAGCCATGCCATCATTAATCGTTTGTCAGAAGTCATGTTGATTCAGGTTATTCGGGCAACGATTGTATCATCAAGTGACAAGCTACCTTTTTTATCCGCCTTTGCAGATCCTAGAATCGATACAGTGATGTCTGCCATTCATACCAATCCGACCGAGGATTGGACAGTAGAAAAGCTAGGTTGATTGGCAACCATGTCTAGATCATCGTTTTCTAATCTGTATACACAGTTAGTCGAAATGACACCGATGAAGTACATTATTTTTGTCAGGCTTCAAATGGCGAGTCGATTACTAATAGAAGCAACAATGTCTATTTCACGCATTGCGCAACAGGTTAGTTATCAGTCTGAAGCAGCATTTAGCCAAGCTTTTAAGAAACAGTTTGATCATAGGACTAGTGAATTTCATCGGGTATACAATCAGCAAAAAAGCTCTAACGCTATTACCTGAACTAGTCGGTGCTTTTTAGGCAGGGTGGATATAAAAAAGCCCGAATCTCCAAGAGAATATTCGGGCTTTCCTTTTTGATTAGAAATGAAGGTTAGACGTGTGCAATTTCACCTTTCATTGAATATAAAATGACAAGTACTTCGTCTCTTTCTTGTTTACCGACATTGTTTTTATCTAGTGCTTTTAGAACATCATCAGTAACAGCATTGAATTCTTGATCACTGATATTCATACCGGAATGAGCCGTTAACATATCATCACCTGAATATGCTTGAGGTCCACCGGTACCAGCACAGAAAAATTCCCAGACCACTTGCTGTACATGCTCTCCGTCACTTTTTGCATAACGGTTCTGAATCAGTGGATTACTAATGTGGTTAGCCCAGATATCAGCTACGATTTCCCGAATCTTGTCGCCGCCACCAAGACGATCATATAAACTTGCTTCGCTCATTAAAAATCTCCCTAAAGTTATAGCCAATTATGTTTTGAAGCCGATAAGATACTGTCGGACAACAAGTAATCAATATAGTCAATATAGACCAGCTGGTCAATAACGATATGATTACACTGTACTTGCTAAATAGTTGCCAAGCGGTAACATGATAAGAATAGTGACTTATGTATCAACAAATAGAACAATTATGGCCAGTAAAATTCTTGTCGGTTTCTCAGCAGTAGTCGTAATCATTGTACTGTTTATGGCCGGCTTTGGCGGAAATTACATCGCCAACCCAAAATTTACGATTGTGAATGAATCTACTTCACCGGTTGTGTTGACTGTGGGCTGGGATGGGAAAGGCCAACCGTTTGGCAATATTCCGCCGGGGAAAAGGATAAAATTCAGTGTCAATGCCAAAGCAGAAATGACACTATTAGCAAAGTTTCCTAACGGGAATACCGTGGTCAGCCCATCGATGTATTTATCGTCTGGTACGATTACGAAGGCTAAGATATTTGAGACCCATATTGAATTTGAGTAAACATTTTTTGTGTAGTACAAGACAGGTATTATTAATATCCTGACAGGTCATCGAATGATTCCGATATTAATAAGATGACACTGTGTAGAGGAGTTTGTCGTGAAACGGTTCAAAAATATACTCTGCGTAGTGGAGCATGGAAATGACAGTACTGCTGTAGTGGAACAGGCTACTCGCCTCTCGGAAAATAATCAGGCTAGGTTAACAATAATGTCAGTGCTTCCAGCACTAGCTAGCCATAATGGTCTGCTAGAAGATTATGCTATGGTGAATGAGCAAGAAGCCCTGTCTCTGAAAGCACAACAGCAAACACTAGAAAAGTTAATGGAGAGCTACCGTCAACTGGTTAAAATTGATGTTGAAGTGTCGACAGGAAGGACTTCTATAGAAGTTATTCGGTGATGATCATGATCTTGTTATCAAATGCCCAGATGTAACAAATGGCTCCAGCCACGCTTTTTCTGGAGAAGATAAACAGCTATTGCGTATGTTTCCATGTCCTGTCTGGATGACTAGATTACAAAAAGGAGAAACTTACAACCGTATTTTAGCAGCAGTCGATGTGGATGATAACCATGCACCAGCGGTATTAAAAGTACGCCAAGCATTGAATGAATCGGTCATGATATTAGCTGGTTCGTTGGTAGTTTCTGAATTTTCTGAACTGAGTATAGTGAATGCTTAGGAAACAACGGCCGAAAGTGTGATTCGTTTTGCACCTTTTATTCAACTTCCTCAAAGTGAAGTGGATACATATGTGGAGAAAGCGCGCCAACATCATGCTGATCTGTTAAATGCACAGCTTGAGCAACTCAATACTGAGTTGGGACAAGAAGCCATGAATTACATTAAGCCAGAGCTACACGGTCCAAAATGGCCTGCTAGGGAGAATGTTTCGGAATTAGCTAAGGAACTGCAAGCGGATTGTATTGTGATGGGTACAATAGGTAGAGTGGGTGTTCCAGGGTTGATTATTGGTAATACAACGGAGAGTTTTCTGGATCAACTGACTTGTTCGATACTGGCGATTAATCCCAAAGGGTTCGCCACGCCAGTGACATTATAATAATAGACAACTATTTATCCCATGCTTCGCGGGGTTTTGTTCTGTCTATTTCTATCTGAAGTGATTGTCCAGACTTGAGGATTTCAACCATAGAAATCAGCAGCGAAAAGACAATCGCACCAAGACTCAAAATAAAGCAAATTTCCCCTAATTTTTGCTGTTGCCAAAACAGTGAGAGCATGGCGAAAACACAAAACAAAAAGGAAAGTACCCCAAAGGCCTGCATGTATTTGATCAGATTGACACGTAAGTGCAAGTTTTCAATTTGCTCGATTTTATTCTTCTGGTCTTGTTTTTTGAGATCCTTATTTAATGTTCGAATGACATTGGCTAATGCTAAATAACGATTGGTATAAGCAAGGAACAGTAGAGAGATACCAGGAAACATGATGGCCGGATCAGTAATATTTAAAGTCATTTGGTTTACCGAAAGAAATATTGAATGTGGACAGTTTAACGAATATCAAAGCCAAAGCGACTGTCTGCTATTAAATAAAAATATCAAATAAAGTGATGGCATTACTTCTTATAAAGTTTAACGTATATTGACGAATGTTTATTGACCAAATTCCAGCCAAAGTATGACACGTGTTTTTGAAGTTTTCTATCAATTTTTAATTCTCGGCTGTATCAGCTTTGGCGGCCCTGCAGCACACATTGGCTATTTTCAGACCACATTCGTTCAAAAACTGAGTTGGTTAGATCAACAAGCTTACGTGAAGTTAGTTGCACTGAGCCAGTTTTTACCTGGTCCAGGATCCAGCCAAGTCGGGTTTGCTATAGGCTTAAGACGAGCAGGTTTGGCAGGTGGACTTGCGGCTTTTATAGGATTCACACTGCCGTCATTTTTTTTACTCTATTTACTTGCGATATTCGCGTTGGATAGCCGTGATAGCATCATGATAAATGGTGTGATACAGGGTTTGAAACAGCTTGCGGTCATTGTGGTTGCTGATGCAAGTCTGAGCATGTTTAAGTCCTTTTGTAAGGACAAACTGTCTATTACTTTGATGGTAATATCAACACTTTGTTTCCTTGTTTTTCCTAGTTTATGGATCCAAATGGCCGTGTTAGCCTTGGCTGCACTCGCAGGGATATTATTGTCTAGATCATCAGATAAATCGCAGTCGACATTGACGATGTTAGGAATAAAGCGATTTCCATTAATTGCTTTCAGTGTTTTATTTGTGGGACTGCCTTTTATCAATGCAGAACTGTTCGCTAGTTTTTATCAAGCGGGTAGCTTGGTGTTTGGCGGCGGTCATGTGGTGTTGCCGTTATTACAACAGACTGTAGGTGAACAGATTAGTAATGACCAGTTTCTGACGGGCTATGCAGCAGCACAAGCTGTGCCGGGACCGATGTTCACATTGGCGACATACTTAGGGGCAACATTATTGCCAGCAGAGCCTTTAACAGGGGCATTGCTTGCGACCTTTGGTATTTTTCTACCAGGGTTCTTATTAATCTATGGTTTGCAAAATACTTGGGAGACACTCACACAAAATCCGAAAGTAGCTGGTGGTGCAGCAGCCATTAATGCAGCGGTGGTGGGGCTGTTGGTTTCAGCTTTATATAACCCCGTGTTTGTTAGTGCTGTGACTCAACCCTTGGATTTGATAATAGTTGTGTTCGGTTTTTTAGCGTTGAGAATAATGAAATTACCGATGACTGCCTTGGTAGTCGTCATGTCTGCTATCGGGGTTCTTTTATACTAGAATTATTTAGCGTTAGATTCACGAATACTTTTAGCTCCCATACCCAAGATAAAAAAGCTGATAAAAGCAGAAACAACGGAAATAAGTAGGGCGAGATGCGGTTTTTGGCAACGGATGTGATCATGAAACAGCGAAAACTCGCCTTGACAAAATTCCTGTGCGATATGAGCCGCAGAGAAATACCAAGCAAGTCCCCATAAAGCAGCTGGGAAGAGGATCATCGACAGGATGACCAATGTGAAACCTTTTTTCATATTTAATCCTAAAATTTTTGACTAGTTTAGATCGTCTTATTATTTAATCAAGGTTTAGAAGAAAAATGAGGTGGATAGTTCATAGCAATGTAAAAAAAATCTGAGGAATTGGAGTTTTTTATGGCGGGTAATGCCATACGATGGACAGTTACTATTTCATCTCCTCGGTGTTACATAGGTGCTGTCATTAGAAGTAAAGCGTAAATTTTTTTCTATGACTTGAAAAGTCTCGTTAACTGGGGCTTTTTTATATGCGAAAATGAATATCCATTACCCTCAATAGTCTTTCAAGTTAGTATCGTACTTACTGAACCAATTCAAATAATTAATATCGTTCGTATTAATGAAATGGCAGTTCAAACAGCTGAAGGGGTGAATCAAACGCCCGAGGCTAGTAATGACTTAACACGGTTATCGACAGATTTGAGAACGCTAGTACAGCGGTTTCAAGTTTTAAAAATAAAGTGAAAACTGTTTGGAAACAGGCACGGCCAATCATTTTGGTCGTGCTTTTTGGATCAAATCAGAGACAGTATATTGACCAATATGTTCCATATATTGTTTTTGCCCGGTAAACAAAATACTTTTCAGTGTACAACCAGGGTTCAGTCGACACGGTTGGCTGGTACAGTCGACAGGCTTTAATGTTGCTTCCATTAATTCAACAATATCACGTAGATTAATGTCTTTAGTGGGCTTGCCCAGTTTAATACCACCTTGTTTACCTCTGATAGAAAGCACAAAACTGGCATTAGCTAATTTTTGTACAATTTTCATCATATGGCTGCGTGAAATATCAAAGAATTCGGATATTTCCTTAATAGTAGCCAGTTCTTCATCATCTTTCATCGCTAAGAAGATCAGGACTCGAAAGGCATAATCTGTGTGTTTGGTTAATTGCATGGCAACCTACGTTATTCATGTATTTAAGATTCCATTTTATCAGCTTTTATAGCAGATCAAGTCATCCCTATAGATATTAGTAGTCTATTTTTTTATTGAGTTTGTTTGTGCAACTAGTGTCATTGAGGTGCTCTCTGATATGAGAGTAAAAGTCAGCTTAATTGAATTTGAAGTATTCATTTATTTAATTAACTAGTGGTGCTTTTTTTGAGCCAAGTGTTTTTATGGCCCACTTTTGAAAGCTCGTAATAAAGTAAAATAGAAATAGAATTTGTTGTCGATATTAGGCTTTTCCGGTAGTCTAAATGCACTATTTTAGTGAGTGAAAAAGAGAAAATGACTGAACAAAAAGAAGTAAAAGAACAAAAAGATCCAACGATGTCGCAGATTGTATGGAGCGTACTTTGCTCCTTTTTTGGCGTGTCAAATAAAACAAATTATGACCGTGATCGAGTCTATCTTGAGAAAGCCGGGTTTAAGCCTTATCTCTATGCCGCAATTATTTTGACTATTTTGTTTATGCTTTCTGTTTGGACTGTTGTCAATATCGTTTTAAACAACTCTGGGCTTTAGAACAAAAGATATTGTAAAAAAAGCCCCTTTTCAGGGGCTTTTTTATGGTTAACCCTTTTTAGCTTCACGGCGCTGACTTGGGCGTCTTGCCTTATCACGAGGGCGTGTACGAGGCTTACCAGAACGTTTCGCTTTACGAGGACGTTCGCTGTTATCACCTTCACGTGCTTGCGGAGCATTAGAGCTCATCAAACTGATTTCTAATTGTTTATTACATACCCAAACTTTACGAAGTTGTTGGAATAAATCTTTTGGCATCCCTTGCGGTAAGTCAATCGTACTGTAATTATCTTGTAAGCTAATACGACCAATATCCTTACTATCAATACCGGCTTCATTGGCAATCGCACCCACTAAGTTTTTAACTTCAGCACCATGTTCACGACCCACTTCAACACGGTAAGTTTGCATGCCCGCTTCTGCTTCACGGATGGCTGAACCGAGCGTACGACGAGGAGATTTACCATCACGTCTTGCACTGCGATCACTACTACCTCGTTCCTCTCGGTCACGACGAGCTGGGCGTGCTTCAACATGTTTGACAGGTTTGAGTGGTCTACTTTTTTGAACTAAATAAGCTAAAGCAGCGGCGACTTCTATCGGGTCAGCTTCATGTTCTTGCTGATAATCATTAATCACATTTTGGAAGAAGGCCAGATCCTGAGATTCAATCGTTTCACTAAGTTGCTGGTTAAATTGCATTACACGACGGTCAGCAATATCTTCCGAGCTCGGTAATTGCATTTTAGTAATGGTTTGTTTCGTTGCCTTTTCAATCGCAAACAACATGCGTTTCTCACGTGGAGAAATAAATAAGATGGCTTCACCTTTGCGACCGGCACGGCCAGTACGACCAATACGGTGTACATAGGATTCAGTGTCATAAGGGACATCGTAGTTCACAACATGGCTCATGCGGTCAATATCCAAACCTCGGGCTGCCACATCAGTGGCAATCAAAATATCGAGCTTGCTCTTTTTCATACGGTCGACAGTTTTCTCACGCAAAGCTTGGTTCATATCACCATTTAAGGGTGAGCTTGAGTAACCACGCGCTTCAAGTTTTTCTGCTAGTTCAACGGTGGCATTTTTAGTACGTACGAAGATGATCATGCCATCAAAATCTTCGACTTCTAAAATACGGGTCAAGGCATCTAATTTATGGGTACCCGTCACCTGCCAATAACGCTGATTGATAGTATCAACAGTCGATGTTTTAGATTTAATACGGATCTCGACCGGATCTTTAAGATAACGTGTAGCAACACGATGAATAGGTCCTGGCATCGTGGCAGAAAATAAGGCCACCTGACGTTTTTCAGGCGTTTCTTTTAGAATAGTTTCTACATCATCGATAAAACCCATACGTAACATTTCATCAGCTTCATCTAACACTAAGGATTGCAATTCACCTAATTTTAATGTGCCGCGACGAATATGATCTAAAACACGACCCGGCGTACCAACAATCACTTGAGGGTGTCGTTGTAATTGACGTAGTTGAATGCCCATGCTTTGACCACCATAAATAGGCAACACATGTAAACCTTTAAGGTAACGAGCATAAGTTTGAATGGCTTCAGAAACTTGAATCGCTAATTCACGCGTTGGCGCTAGCACCAACATTTGAGGTGACTTGGCTTTGACATTAATCAGGCTAAGGAGAGGTAAAGAAAAGGCGGCTGTTTTACCTGTACCCGTTTGTGCCTGACCTAATAAATCACGGCCTGTTAATAAGGGCGCAATACTTTGTGCCTGGATAGGGGAAGGGGTTTCATAACCGGCTTCGTGTACAGCTTTGAGGATCGGTGCTGCTAGCCCTAATTCTGAAAATAGGGGCATCGATGGTGCTTGTTCTGTTGACATGGTTAAACCTGTGAAAGTCAGTTTTAAAAGAATAAAACTGTTAGAGGGGGAAATTAATCGGCAGAGTATACGCGATTATCACTATAAAATACAGTTAAATCAGACTGTTAAATATTCATAACACATGTTGATGTCCAAAACGACTTAATTCGGGCAGAATAAAAAGAATTGAACTGCAGAGAGGAATGACCATGGATAATTTCTCAGTTGATGCATAGACACCTAAAGAAATTGCGGCGAGGATTGAAAAGGTCGGAATCAGCAAAAGTACCAATGATCCTATTCGGATACTTGCACTGGCTATTTTGGCCGGTGCCTTCATTGCATCAGGCGCAGTATTTTAGACAATGGCCACTTTTAATAGTGCGGGAATTCCTGCCGGCTTAATGCGTTTGCAAGGGGGACTCGTTTTTACCCTTGGCCATATTTTAGTGGTAGTTGCTGGTGCAGAGCTGTTCACCGGTAACAACTTAATCGTCATAGCTTATGTCGATGGTTAAGTGAGTTTTTATCAGTTGATAAAAAATTGGTTACTTGTCTACATTGGCAATTTATCGGTGCTTTAGGCGTTTTATTACTTATTTACTTAAGTAATCATTGGTCGACAGAAGTTGGGGCGCTTGGGGCTAAAGCTATTCTTATTGCCAATGCGAAAGTGAATTTAACGTGGATGGAAGATTTCAGCAGATGGGTACAATGTAATATCTTAGTCTGCATGCTGTTTGGCTTTGTTTTGCGGGACGGAGTGTTACCAATAAAGTTATGGCAATTATCTTTCCATTACAGCATTTGTAGCAATGGAGTTCGAACATTCTGTAGCCAATATGTATTTTATCCCTGCTGGAATAATGGCGATGCAACAAGCGGATTTAGTCACTTTGATAGGTGAGAGTCTTGATTTAACGAATATGACTTTATCTAGTTTTTTCGTCAAAAATTTATTACCCGTGACATTAGGTAATATTTTAGGAGGGAGTGTTTTTGTCGCACTGTTTTATTGGTTTATTTATTTACAACATTAAAAGGGAAAAACGATGGAACATACTTATAAACATATTGAATTAACGGGGAGTTCAACTGAGGGCTTTGATCAGTCTTTAGAACATGCTATTGCAAAAGCATAACAAACAGTCAAAAACCTACATTGGTTTCAAGTGATTGAAACGCGGGGTTACATTGAAGAGGGTGGTGTTAAATATTGGCAAGTGCCGATTAAAGTTGATTTAGGATAGAGGATTAGCATTTAAGCTTCACATCTAGTCAAAAAAAAGGGTTTTCGAGCCATTCTCTATATTTGAGTGAGAAGAGCAAGCGTTTTCAGGTCTTCTATTCTGACACGGCTATTTCGTGATACGAGTAAACTTTGAGCCTTCGAGTGTTAAATTAACCATCAAGCCCTTGTTACTAAAAACAAAGCCAACGATAGGGTCATGAATATTAATCGTATTTATATCTTCAGCAGCACCCCACTCAACAAAGGCGACAGAACCGTCAACACCGACTTTCCAGCCTTCAAATTGCTGGAATTTAGTTAAGGCTTCCTCACTAAGAAAAACTAATATAATAGACTTTGATTGCGCGCCTGCCTGTAGACCAATTGAAGCAGAGGCAGTATTGTAATAAGCCCGTGTTTGGTCATTGATGACAAGTGCTCCTTCACCATATTCACCACCAATAAAGAAACCGGCTTTTAAGACTTTTGGAAAGACCAAAACGCCTTTAGCACGTTTTAAAAACTCGTCACCGCCGGGGACATCCTGACGATACTGCTTCAGTGTTTCATTGACACCAATATTGATTTCAGTTGATGAGGCAGCGAAGCTAGTGGAGGGTAAAGAAGCAAGAACAAAGGCGAGCAGGCCAAAAAAGATGATGAAATAGGGACGCCGGCGTTGATTAGGCATGTTTCAAACTACCTGCTTCAGTAAAGGTAGGTCTTAAAGTAGCATGTAATTAAGGTGGAATAAAGCCCCTACGCCTACAAAAAAATAGTCATTGGGGTGTTTTAATTGAGGTAATTTAGCCGATGCCCTGACTAGAAAGATATTCTTCATAGCTACCTCTAAAGTCAACAATGCCTGATTCAGTCATATCAAAAACACGCGTAGCAAGAGAAGATACAAACTCACGATCATGACTTACGAAGAATAAAGTACCATCATATTGGCTTAACGCCATATTAAGTGATTCAATCGATTCCATATCCATATGGTTAGTTGGTTCATCCATAATGAGAATATTCGGTTTTTGCAGCAATAATTTACCGAACATCATGCGGCCTTTTTCACCTCCAGATAACACGCTGGCTTTTTTATCTATCATTGAGCCTGAGAATAACAGTCGACCGAGTGTGCCACGAATCACTTGTTCATCATCGGAAGGTTTACCCCATTGTTGCATCCATTCAAATAGCGTTAAATCATCTTCAAAAAAGCGTTCATGATCTTGAGCATAATAACCAATATTAGCATTTTCAGACCACTTCACTTCACCAGATTTAGGGGGCATTTCATTGGCTAAGGTTTTAGTTAATGTTGATTTACCAATCCCATTTGGACCAATAATAGCAATACGCTCACCGACTTCAACCATGAATTTAAAGCCTTCGAATAATGCTGGTTCATCATCATAGCCTTGGCCTACGTTGATCACTTCAAGGGCATTTCTGAATAATTTCTTGTCCTGTTCAAAACGAATGAAAGGATTCACCCGGCTCGAAGGTTTAATATCATCTAATTGGATCTTATCAATCTGTTTCGCACGAGAGGTCGCTTGTTTAGCCTTGGAAGCATTAGCAGAGAAACGGCGAACAAAATCTTGTAGCTCTGTAATTTGTGCTTTCTTTTTCGCATTATCAGCGATTTGTCGTGCTCTTGCTTGGGTCGAAGCCAACATATATTCATCGTAGTTACCCGGATAAATACGGAGTTCACCAAAGTCCATGTCTGCCATATGCGTACAAACACTGTTCAAGAAGTGACGGTCATGCGAGATGATGAGCATCGTGCCATTACGTTGATTAATAATGTCTTCTAGCCAACGAATCGTATTAATGTCCAAGTGGTTAGTAGGTTCATCAAGTAGGAAAATGTCAGGCTCTGCAAATAACACTTGAGTCAATAAAATACGCAGTTTCCAACCGGGTGCTATTTCACTCATAGGGCCGTAATGTTGTTCTGTTGGAATACCTACACCGAGTAATAATTCACCAGCACGTGATTCAGCAGTATAGCCATCCATTTCAGCATATAGTCCTTCAAGCTCAGCGACTTTTAGACCATCTTCTTCTGACATCTCAGGCAAATTATAGATGCGATCACGTTCGTGGTGGACTTCCCATAGCTCGGGATTTCCCATAATAACGACATCGATAACACGCTGATCTTCATAAGCGAACTGATCTTGTTTTAGCACAGAAAAAGTTTCGTTAACATCGAGACTAACATTACCGGAGGTGGGTTCTAATTGACCTGATAGAATTTTCATAAAGGTCGATTTACCACAGCCGTTGGCACCAATAAGGCCATAGCGGTTGCCCTCACCAAACTTAACTGAAACGTTTTCAAACAAGGGCTTAGCACCAAATTGCATGGTGATATTTGCAGTAGTTAACAAGGCGGTGTTCCTGTGGTTGTGATGCGTAACGCAATCTAGAAAAACGCGCCATTATACATGGTCTTACTGTTGTTCGATAAGGCTTATTTTGGCTTTTCGGGGTAGTTTCTTTATGGTAGCTTCACGTTTTGAAGCACTGCTACGATCCAAGTGTGGTTCAGTAAATACTATTTGTTTTGCTGGGCTGGTATTAAAGAAACGTGCACCGGCCCGTTTGGATTGATGCTCAGAAAAACGGCGTACTAAATCAGTTGTAATACCCGTATAAAAGTGGCCATTCTCGGCCTCAACAATATAAACAAACCATGTGCTTTTTGAATTGGTCATTAAGCCTCTTTGTCAAAGTCAATCGACACAGAATTAATACAATAACGTAAGCCTGTTGGGCCAGGCCCATCATTAAAGACATGGCCTAAATGAGCATCACATTCGGGGCAACGGACTTCGACACGACGCATGCCATGACTATCGTCAAAGACTTCGGTGATGCTATTGGCAATCAGCTGATCTGAAAAGCTTGGCCAGCCGCAGCCAGAATCAAATTTTGAATCGGAAGAAAACAAAGTATGCTGGCAACAAATACAACGATAAGTGCCTGTTTCATGATGGTCGACATAAATGCCAGAGAAGGGAGGTTCAGTGCCTGCTTGACGGGTGACGCGGTATTGTTCGTCAGAGAGTTGTTCGCGCCATTGCACATCGGTTTTTTTGATGGAAGCCATAATGCAAAACCAAAATAAAATCAGGAATGCTTATGGTAACTGATTTTCTTCTGGAGTGGCGTTAATGCCACTCCAAAAGAAGTTCAGTTGTTGGTGGAGAGCTTAAGCCGTTCCGGGTTTAAACTGCGCCAATAATGAGCGTGAGCTATCAATCGCATTATTGATTTCATCAGCAACACTAAGGGCCTGATTAACCGTTTCGGTTGTACTGTCTGCAAAGGTTGTGACATTAGTAATTTTCTTACCAATTTCATCGGTCACTACTGACTGTTGTTCAGTAGCAGAAGCAGAGTTTAAGGTGCGGTTTAATGCATCACCCGATTGAGCAGCATGTTGAACACTTTCTTCAGTCTGCTGATTACTTTCGTTGATCGCAGTGACAGCTTCTTGTGTTTGGCCTTGTAAACGTTCAACAATGCTACGAATTTGTTCCGTTGATTGTTGAGTACGTTGTGCCAAAGTACGCACTTCATCAGCTGCAACAGCAAACCCAAAACCTTGTTCACCAGCACGTGCTGCTTCAATCGCTGCATTGAGTGCTAATAAGTTAGTTTGCTCAGCGATGCCTGTGATAACTTCAAGGACTTGCCCAACTTCTTGGCTATCTGCATCAAGCCTCTTAATCACGTTTGATGCATTATTAATACGGCTAGACATCGATTCATTACTCTCAATAGCTTGTGTCACAATCTCGCTACCATTTTCGGCTTCTTTGTTGGCCTTATCAGCTGCTTCAGCGGCTTGAAGGGTATTTTGAGCAACCATTTTTAATGTTGCTGTCATTTCATGCATCGCTGTGGCAACCATGCCAACAGCAGTATGTTGTTCGTAAACACTAGCAGTTGTATATTTTAATGAGTCTAATACTTTTGATGCTTTGGCGCTAATGGTTTCACTTGCCGCTTGAATACCCACAACTAAATCATTAACAAGGCGGAAGAACACATCGATGTTTTCTGCATCTTGCTTATCTTCAGCACGACAATAGTCGCGGTATCAAGTTGGACATCGAAATTTTTAGTTTCAACAGCAGCAGCAACATTCGTCTTAAAGCGTGCACTTGTTAAGAATTGTTCTTGCATAGTGGCACCAAAGAATATCAAAGCGGCAACTTCGATACCGGCAAAAGAAAAGTGAATAATGAATGTCACTCAGTTACAGTTTTCAGCGAATAACTGTAGAGGGACACCCATAAATTCAACCCCAGTCAATTGGAAATACATGAAAATGAAATGACGAACACCAATTAAACCGGTTGCGGTAACTAGGGGACGCCAATCACGGTAAATCAACATTAACGTAAAGACGACAAATACATGGAAATGCATTTCTATTCGGCCAAGCTGTTGCGTAACGAAAATAGTGGCAAACACCATCAAACACATTGATAAAATAATACGTGAGGCCAAAGTCCTTTTGATAGTCGTATAGGTGAAAAAAGCAGCAGCAACGAGTAAGGCAGGAATATCACCTTATAGGTGTATATCATAACCCTTGGGGACGATAAGCCATGCAAATGGCAAGTGGGCTAATAGAATATAGGATATAAAGAGACGAGTGCTCGTAATCGAGCCTTAACTTCTCGGCTACGGTTTGGTCAATCTCATTCACTTAGTGTATCTCCAAGTGTTTGTCATCCATGACTTATAATAATTAAAGTGTTTGTGTCATTTCTTGCAAATCTAAATAGTCTTTTAGTACAGCTTTTTCATTTAAATTTAAATAAGGATAGGTTTTCACCCACCGTCCGTTTTTATCAATTAATTGGATCGATGAATCGTGTTCAAGTTCATCACGTGCCTTGACTCTGACGTATGTATTGAACTGCTCGGCAAATTGTTGCAAAGCTGCTTGGTCAATATTAGCGAGATAACTTTTTAAATGTTCAATGTTGTCACGTTCGTTATCAACAGAAACAAAAATTAAGCGCGTATTTTCAGGCAGGACAGATTTGAGCTTGATAAATTGAGAAAGGGTAAAAGGGTAATTATCCGTGCAATGACTAAAGCCAGAGGTGAGCTAAGTGATATAGCCTTTTAGAACTTCGATGGAAAAAACACCCTCAACTGTACTAGCAATGATGGGTGTCGTAATTACTCTATCTCTTCTGAGCCCATAGCCATTGTCTAATAAGTTACTGCCAAAAACAGTCCAAGCGAGAGCTAGTAAGATCAGTAATGATGGAATTAGAATGTTTATTGTTTTTTTACGCATAGCGTGTTTAATGTTTGTCTCAATATTAAAAGTTAGACCGACACATTTATCTAAAGATAATTAGGTATCGGCACAATGCTAGAAGAATTTAAGAAAGTGATTTAACGCTGTGATTATCATCATAAAATAGACAAATGGTAATCTGTCTTTATTAAACACATGTCAAAAACGACTCAACATCACGTTGGACGACATAGTAGAACAGTGAACAAAGTCGTTTTTTAGACTAAATCACATTTACAAAAAGAATTTATATGAAAAAGACGAGAAAGTTAATTAATTGTGACCTAGGCGAATGTTTAGTCCTTAACCCTGATGGTCAAATCATGCCATGGATTGATCAAGCAAGCATCGCATGTGGGGGGCACGCTGGTAATGATGACAGTATGGCTAAGACAATTAAGCTCGCGAAGCAATATCAGGTTAGTATTGGAGCACACCCCAGTTATCCTGATAAGAAGCACTTTGGCAGGCGCAGTATAGCGATGTCATTAAATCAGTTATTTGACAGTCTTGTAATGCAAGTCACTACGTTAAATAAACACTGTCGAGATCAAAAGGTGACGATGGATTACCTTAAACCGCATGGTGCTTTATATCATGACATAATGCATCAAGCACCGATTGCAGAAGTGATATGTGATGTGATTAAAGCGACTAAGCAGGAGCTCAAATTAGTTGTACAGGCTGGTGTGAATACAGAACAGATTATGGCCTCAGCAGCAAAAAAAAATGTGCAACTTCAATTCGAAGCATTTGCTGATAGAGCGTATCAAGGGGTTGAATTAAGGCTCAGGACTGAGGAAGGGGCCGTATTAGCAACGCCAGAAGAAATTGAAAACCAGTATTATCAATTATCAGCCTCAAATGCTTTTCAAATAGATACTATTTGTTTTCATTCAGATCATCCACCCTCTGTTAAAGCATTACAGCATCTTCAGGTGACGACTACGTGCTAGATATTAAAGTGGCTGGCGAAAATGCCATCATTATTTATTTAGGAAACCAGATAGCAGAAAAGGTGGTCGAGGACATCACGTTTTTCACCGCCTTATTAAAACAAGAGTTAGGCAATGTCATCATAGATATTGTGCCTTCTTACACCAGTATAATGTTGTCCTATCGCCTAGATAAAATCGACCATAAAAGCTTGTGCGAACAAATAACAATGCTGATTGAAAACAACACTTTGATGATTAAAATGAATCAGGATGTGTTGTTAGAAATTCCTGTTTTATATGATGCTGATGTGGGATTAGACCTCGCTGATTATCTACATGAAAAAAGCCTGAATTTAGACACCTTAATCAAGTTACACACTGAGCGTGACTATCTGGTCTATGGGGTTGGTTTTAGTCCCGCCTTCGCTTACCTAGGCACAGTAGAACTCAGGTTAGAAACGGCGAGGCTAGAAACACCAAGGGTTAAAATACCAGCAGGTAGCGTGGGTATTGCCGATAATCAAACGGCCGTTTATCCCATTAGCTCGTCAGGCGGTTGGAAAATTATAGGTCGAACGCCTTTAGATTTATCATTGGCCAATCCAGATAACATTAACTTATTCAAGGTCGGTGGTAAGGTACGTTTCCGTCCAATTCAATTGGCTGAGTTCTTAGCACTGGGCGGCGAAATATGAGCTTTCGTATTATCAAACCCGGGTTTCTAGCGACTATACAAGATACCGGAAGGGCGGGTTATGCTGAACAAGGCCTCAGTCAGTCGGGGGTTGCCGACGAACAAGCCTACCATTGGACGAATTATTTGTTAGGTAATCACTTTAATGATGCAGCAGTTGAGCTCACGATAGGCAACGTCGAATGGCAAGCTTTAGATGATATGGAAATGGTGATATGCGGTGCCGATATGGGTTTCACCATCGACGAAAACCCCATTGCGATGTGGCAAACAGTATTAATCAAAGAGGGTGAAGTCTTGCGCTGCCAAACATCCAAGAAAAATGCAGGGTTGAGAGCAATAATAGCAGTCAAGGGAGGCTTTCAGAGCCAACCTGCTTTTGGCTCTAGATCAGTCAACTTACGTGAGCAAATCGGACAAGTAATTAAAGCCGATGAGACCTTGCTGACATCATCCTTGGTGATACAAAAAACAATCACACGCCAGATACCAGATTATTTTAAACCTGATTACACCCAACCATTGGTATTAAGGCTGATACCGGGCTATCAATACGATGACTTTACTGAGCAGCAGATCGAGATCTTATTAAATCAGCACTATTTATTAAACGCGACTTCAGATAGAACAGGATGCAGATTACATGGTCAGGCTATCCATAACGTCCCAGAAAAAATGATTTCTGAAGGCGTGACCTATGGCAGTGTTGAAATTACGACAGATGGTCAGCCAATTATCTTACTTAAGGACAGACCAACGATTGGGGGCTATCCCAAAATAGGCACAGTGATGTCACTTGATTTATCGCAACTAGCGCAAAGGCAAGCCGGCACACAGATAAAATTTGAATTAATGACCTTAGAACAAGCACAGCAACAGCGCAGAGAATTTAACCTTTTCTTTGGCTTATATAACTAAATCAGTACTTCTTGTTTAACTTTACTACGCATATGGACAAATTGTAGGCTAACCGTTAACCAACTGGCTAAGGCAATAGACCACCAAATACCAAAGATATTGGTTTCTAATACGAACAAGGCAATGACGATAAATAGTGATGGTAATATTAATTGACGAGCAAGGTTAAAATACATCGGCACAGCTGCTTGCTTCATTCCTTGTAGGACTGCACCTGAAATAAAGGAGAGCACGTAGGCAGGGAGAATAATGGCTTCAACACGTAGATAGCCAACACCAATTTCAATGACATTGGGATCATCAGTAAACAGTGAAATTAATGTGCTAGCAAAGATGAACACTAAAATACCACCAAGGACCATCATCGCTGTGCCGATTTTGATTGAGTCGAGGGCAACTTTCTCCATTCTCTGAAATTGCCGGGCACCATAATTAACACTGACTAGGGACAGCACAGCAATATTAATTCCGACTGTAGGTAGCAATACTAACTGTTCTACACGTAACGCAATTCCTAAGCCAGCCACAGCACCTTCACCAAATTGGGCAACGGCCGCCGTGACGATGATTGAGCCTAATGCAATTAGAAACATATTGGTGCTGGCAGGCAAGGATTGATTAAACAGGGCACGATAATACGACCAATTAGGAATCAAGTGTTGCCACCGTAAACAATAGCCTAATGCACTCTGTTTTACTTTCCAAGACAAGTAAAGTGCACTACCTAATTGCGTGAGTGCTGTAGCAGCAGCTAAACCGTAAACACCCCAGCCAAAGCCAAACATAAGCAACGGATCTAATATGATATTGGCTAAAAAAGCCACGATAAGACTGTTTCGAAAACTAGTGGTATCACCCAAGGAATTTAAAATACCATTGGCCGCCATCACATGAGCTGAGAAAGCCAATGTCGGTAAGATAATGGATAAATACTTTAAAGCATCATTTAGATAAGCACCTTCAGCACCCATAAGATGAAAAAGGTCAGAAGCGAAGATCAAGACAGTTAAACCAATGACGATGGCAGATAGCCATGAAAAAGAAAGTGCTTGTCCCGCAATTTCCTCAGCTAAATCATGCCTTCCTTCACCACGGGCATTCCCAACGAGGGTATTGGTACCTTGGCCGACACCAATAGCAACAGCGATACCCAAAAAATAAATCGGTGCTGCCAGAGAAAGTCCCGCTAGGGCGGTTGATGACAACATGCCGGCATAATAATTATCGACAATGTAGTACATCGTATTGAAAAACATACCAATACTCGCGGGTACAGCGATTTTTTTAAGTAAATGCGGTATGGGGTCTTTGGTCAGATCCAAGTGCGTTCCTAAGTAACGAAATACAGAAAAATCACAGCGAATAATGAAGTGCTCTTAGCCGTGAGCCAGGAGCAAAATTATAGCTTGTCTTGGATAAATCTGTTGGTTTAAAACGCTAGCCACAGAAGTCACGAGGGCTTGGGTGGCTAATCATGTTGATGGTTGATTAAATTCTAATCGTACCGCCATAATACGATGGCGCCCTCATAGAAAAGTTTTCACAGTAGGTCAATTTCTGCTCTTCAAGAATACCAACGGCAATTTTTTCACCCATACGTAACGATTCGATATAGTCGGTGAAGTAACGCACACCGGCCCAATCACGTCCAATCGCAATATTAGATGCCAGTTTATTTAATTCACCTTCAACGGTTAGTGATCCATCAGTGACAGGTGCTGTCTCCAATTTTGAACTGTCTGGCGTCGGGACAAAAGCCGTTGTGTCATTGCCCGCTAAATTCAGTGGATGTTTATGATCAAAAAAGGCTTTCACAATCCCTAAATCATTGCCACATGGCCAAATAAGCGGAATAACGAGTATTTCATTCTTCTGCTTCGTATCACATAACTTTTGAAACTCATCCGCTGCACGAACACAGTTTCAGGTTATTTAGAAAAGCCTCGAATATAAATAAGAATTTGCTTGTAATCGCAGGCTTTCAGTTGCTTAAGAAAAGAGACACTACCAATTTCTGTATGTTTTTCATCTTCACCATACTCACAGAAAAAAAACAGAATTACTCGCAGCATTATTATCAAGATCAAAACTGAAATTGCGCCCAACACGGGTCAGGACACTTTGTTTGGAGAAACGGTTCGTAGTAAATAACATGTAGACTCCCTCCTAAGATGTCAATAAAAATAGAACATCTTCATTCTAAATCCAATAAAGGCAGTAAAGCAATAACCGAATTGAGTTGATTAAATAACGGGATTTAATGGGGTTGTTACAGCTGGCTGATAGGGATCAATACCTCATTCCGTCGTAAAAACCATGGCGTGAAAGGGGCGTTATATCGCGCCCAAATAGCTTGGCCATTTATTCGATAACCTGATTGTTTAATCCAGGTCTCGAGCTCAGCTTTATGCTCTAAATAATTAGACTCACTCCAAAAACCTGAATAGTGAATAGCCGCTATCGTCTGGCTAGGTACTTGTCTTAGAACAACACGGTCATCTTCAGGTACCGGTAGGGTCTCAATTGTGTATGTATTAGGCATCATAAAACTAATAGCCCAACCGTCACCTACTTGCTGCTGGCCTGCGGGTGCCGTAACGGCGATTTCTTCATTTGATTGTTGTTGACTAACAGGGGCAGTCATAGCGATATCAGTTTGCGATCTATTACTGCCTGTTATGTAGCCGAACAGCCGCTGAAAAGCCGCATTACCCGCTTCTTCGATATCTTCATAAACAACAGTTTCGGCCACAATGTGTGGTGAATAGAGACGCACTTCAATATCACCGTGTTCTGAAACGAGGTCGTACTCTGCTTCTTCTATCGCCATAACGGGCTTAATTGAAAAAAGAACAAGGAAGAGCGGGGGAAGGAGGAAGCTTTTTAACAATGTCATAAAATACGCACTGGAGATTATTGATACAGTATTGTGTCAGGTTTAGACCGTAACAGCACAGCTAAGTTTACGAAGTATTAAAATTTTCCAATATTAGCAATAGAGATTATGTCTGAAAGTCGATATTCAGAGAAGAGACATTGTTTGTTATGATTTTAAATATGAAGAAAAGGACCTTAAAATGTTTCTAGATAAAGCGCCCACATGGCAAGCAAGTCTGTCTGCTGAAATTGAACAGCCTTACATGCATGGTTTAAAGACATTTTTACGGGTAGAAAAAGATCAAAAAAAGATTATTTTCCCCCACTCATCTAACTGGTTTCATGCATTAGAAACGACACCACTAGATGAGGTCAAAGTTGTCATCCTTGGCCAAGACCCTTATCACCAACCCGGTCAAGCCCATGGTTTATGCTTTTCAGTGCAACCGGGTGTTAAAGTCCCCCCATCACTCGTTAATATATATAAAGAATTAGAAACTGACTTGGGCATCGCGATCCCAGACCATGGTTATCTTGAAAACTGGGCTAAGCAAGGTGTGTTATTACTCAATGCTGTATTAACGGTAGAAGACTCAAATGCCAATGCCCACCAAGGAAAAGGCTGGGAACAATTCACCGATAAAATCATCAGCACGGTCAATGAGCAATGTGATCACGTTGTCTTTATGCTCTGGGGCAGTTATGCCCAGAAAAAAGGCAAGATGATTGATGATCAAAAACATCTGGTATTAAAGGCAGCGCACCCGTCACCGCTTTCAGCTTACCGTGGTTTTTTTGGCTGCAAGCATTTTAGTCAAGCGAATAGTTATCTGGTAGATAAGGGCAAAGACATTGTTGATTGGAATGTACCAGGATAAAAATCAAACTGGCTGACCCCTTACTTGTTCATCACAGAGAAAATATTTCTTAGTCCCACACGATTTTTTCTAAGTTATAGCTCAACATGTTTTCTATTCATAAGGCCCTAGGCAGTGGCGTGCGTTAGCACATCCTGCTGGCTTAGCTTGTTAATTGCCTTTATGGTCAAGCAACTCAATAAAGATTGAAAAATCATCTTTTTTACTCCTTTGTATGGTAACGCATCGATATGTGGTTTCATTTCTTTCGGCATGTAAACCGGATTATTTATGTAAAACCACATCATAAGAAATCGATGCGGCCAAAATTGTGTATTGTTTGTTTTTTCAAATAATTCTGATGCCAATAATGGTATCAACCATGCCGTATCTGAAAAGAATTTCACCATTTTATCTGGTTCTTTGTCTACATGATGAAAGAAGTTCCTGGGCTCTCTAAATGCATATAAGAATTCCTTTTTAATATTGAACTACTCAAGCATGGGATTATCCTCAAGATTTCTCTCATGCGATTTTGCTTTGCAAATATCTGAGAGTATTTCATACGAAGACCATGCCGTTGTATAGACAGTTATTGGGTCTTCCTCTTCAAAGAATAAACGAATAGAAGACTCAGCTGCCTTTCTGCAACTTCAAGCTTCCCTGATTCAATTAATTTTCCCATACTGAGTTTGATAGATTTGATAAATCTCTAACCTGTGAATGCTTCTCTACAGCCAATACTTGAGTAGGAGAAGCCTTCGCTGTACCTGCCAACCTGAAAGCTGCAATAGCTGTAAACAGTCCACCGAGCGCACCAATAAGGCTCGCAACTGCGGTTAAGGCAGAAACAGTGTTTTGATCTATCGCGATTTTAAACTCTTCTAAGCACATAACAGCCTGTTAATGAGGAATGAGTCCTCATTAACAATATTAACGGGAATCCCTTATAGTTGTTTTGATGCCGGAATGAGGTTTTTATAAGGCTATGTTTTCCCTGTATTTTTACCTTGAACCCATTTTGTTCGCTTTTATTAAAGAGGCAAGATACTCCTTTAATATTGTCTGAACATAACGAGAAACGATACATTGCTATTGAATGAGAATCAGAGTCAATGATCTTAACAAATATCGAACAGCTGAAAAGAACGATGATCGCGTACAATACCCGTCATGATAAAGCTACAAAACCTTTCTATCCGTCGTGGCACACGATTATTATTTGAATCTGTTAATTTAACGATTAATCCCGGTAAAAAAGTCGGTTTGACCGGTGCTAATGGCACAGGAAAATCGAGCTTATTCGCCTTATTGCAAGATAAATTGCATGCCGATCATGGGCAAGTGACCTTTCCACCGCATTGGGTAACAGCCCATGTTGCCCAAGAAACCCCCGCAGTTGATGACTCGGCATTGGACTATGCCTTACTGGGTGATACTGAATATATTACCTTACAAACAGCATTAGCCGTAGCCGAAGCAGAACATGACGGTGCAAAACAAAGTGAATTGCACGATCAACTAGCGGCGATTGATGGTTATACGGCGAAGAGTCGTGCCGGCAAGTTATTACATGGCTTGGGTTTTACAACAGAACAGGAAACACATCCTGTCACTAGTTTTTCTGGTGGCTGGCGGATGCGTTTAAATTTAGCCCAAGCGTTAATGTGTCGCTCTGATTTATTATTGCTTGATGAACCTACAAATCACCTTGATTTAGAGGCGGTGTACTGGCTAGAAGAATGGCTACGCAATTATCTGGGCACATTAATCTTAATTTCTCATGATCGTGACTTTTTAGATCGTGTTGTCACTCAAGTATGTCATATCGAACAACAGGGAATTAAAAGCTACACCGGTAATTATTCTGATTTTGAATTGGCGCGTGCAGAACATCTAGCGAACCAACAAGCGGCACACCAAAAACAGCAGCGTGAAATAGCCCATATTCGCATTTATGTCACACGTTTTAAAGCCCAAGCCACCAAGGCGAGACAAGCTCAAAGTCGGATAAAAGCGCTAGAACGCATGGAGCTGATTGCTCCGGCACATGTTGACTCGCCGTTTCATTTTAAATTTTTCCCACCAACACGACTAATAGCACCGTTATTGAGCTTGGACAAAATTGCAGTGGGATATGGAGAAACGCCCTTATTGTCTGGCATTAAATTGTCATTAGCGCCGGGTGACCGAATTGGCCTGTTAGGACCTAATGGTGCAGGTAAATCGACGTTGATCAAATTGATAGCAGGGGTGTTGCCACCGCTACAGGGAAAACGCAAAGAAGCGAAAGATATTCGCATTGCTTATTTTGCTCAACATCAATTAGAACAACTATATCCTGAAGACAGCCCGGTTAAACATATCTTACGGCTCGATCCTAAAGCATCGGAAGCTGAGTGCCGTAATTTTGTCGGTGGGTTCGGTTTCCACGGCGATGATGCATTAGCCCCAGTACGTCCCTTTTCAGGGGGAGAAAAAGCCCGCCTGGTGTTGGCCTTGTTGGTGTATCAAAAACCGGCTGTTTTATTATTAGATGAACCGACCAATCACTTAGATCTTGAAATGCGTTTAGCCCTAACGATGGCTTTACAAGATTTTGAAGGTGCCTTGGTTGTCGTTTCACATGACCGCCATTTATTACGCACGGTGGCAGATGACTTATGGTTAGTCTCAGATGGCCAAGCAAAACCCTTTGACGGCGATTTAGATGATTACCGACAATGGTTATTGATTAAGGATAAAACAGCAAAGGATAACTCGACCAAAACCGAATCGCCAACTGCCATGGCCAACACAAAGAAAGACGATAGAAGGATAGCAGCAGAAGCCAGACAACGATTAGAACCCTTACGAAATAAAGTTAAAAAAGCAGAGAAAGAGATGACGTCATTACAGCAAGTAATCAATGACGTCGAAGAAAAGTTAGCCGACAATAGTATGTATGAAGCATGTAACAAAGATGATTTAAAACAATTATTATTAGAGCAAGCAGCTGCAAAATCACAATTAGAATTGGTTGAAACGGCTTGGCTAGAAGCCAGTGAAGCCATTGAATCAGCAACACAACAAGCTTAGGGAAACCCTGATTAAGTGATGAACTCGTATCTTGTGCCTAAACTGCAAGCTCTCTTTGTTGTCAATCTTCGCAATAGCATGCTGTTACGTGCGACTGACGCCTTGACAGTGAACAGTTTGAATCACAATCTACAACATTCAGACTTAACCAGAGCTTCCTTAATCGCAGAAATGAAGGAAAGAATGTGGAGTTATTGTCATTAAAACAAGTGACCGTCAGTTATGGCGGACCAAATTTATTAGATAAGGTTGATTTTCGACTTGACCGTGGTGAACGCGTTTGCTTAGTTGGCCGAAACGGGGCTGGAAAATCAACCCTAATGAAATTGATTGCTGGTGAAATCACAGCCGATGGTGGTGAGATTATAGGACAAGGTTTAAAAATAGCGCGTTTAGAACAGGAAGTATCAGGCAGTACAGAAGGGACTATCTTTGATGTCGTAGCTCGAGGCTTAGGTGAAGTCGCGCCATTACTCATTGAATACCACCATGTATTACATCAATTAGAAACAGATACTTCAGATGCTGTGATGACTGCTTTAGAAAAGGCACAGAGTAAATTAGAAGCGGCAGATGGTTGGAGTGTTGAACAGCGCGTTGAAAGTGTCATTTCACGTTTATCATTGGATGCTGATAGTGAATTTTCAGCTTTATCAGGTGGAATGAAACGCCGGGTATTATTAGCACAAGCCTTGGTGAAAGAACCTGATGTCTTGTTACTTGATGAACCGACAAACCATTTGGATATTAACTCAATCACGTGGTTAGAAGAGTTTCTAAAAGGCTATGCCGGCACAGTTTTATTTATTACCCATGACCGAACTTTCCTACAAGCCTTAGCCACGCGTATAGTGCAATTGGATCGCGGTCAATTGGTCAGTTTCCCTGGCGATTATCAAAGTTATTTAGAACGTCGTGAAGCATTACTTGCTGAAGAAGAAAAGCAAAATGCGTTATTTGATAAAAAGTTAGCACAAGAAGAAGTCTGGATCCGTCAGGGGATTAAAGCTCGAAGAACACGTAATGAAGGCCGTGTTAGAGCACTGCAACAATTGCGTAGGGAACGGAGTCAACGCCGTGAAAAGCAGGGCAATGTCAAAATGGAGTTGCAAGAGGCTCAGCGTAGCGGAAAATTGGTGATAGAAGCCGAAGACTTAATGCAAAGCTATGATGGTAAAACCTTGTTTTCCGACTTTACGACATTGATCCAGCGTGGTGATCGTATCGGCGTGATTGGGCCCAATGGCTGTGGTAAAAGTACCTTATTATCGATTCTATTAGGTCGAAACAAGCCCGAACTGGGCGAAGTGACCTTAGGTACAAATTTAGAAGTGGCTTATTTCGATCAATTACGCAGTCAATTGGATGAAGAAGTCAGCGTGGTAGATAATGTAGGACAGGGCAGTGACTTTGTTGAAATAGGCGACTCGCGTAAACACATTATGGGTTATTTACAGGACTTCCTATTTACACCTCAGAGGGCAAGAACACCTGTTAAAGCTTTATCAGGAGGGGAACGAAACCGTCTATTACTGGCAAAACTGTTCACTCAACCAGCCAATCTATTGGTGATGGATGAGCCAACCAATGATTTAGATGCCGAGACTTTAGATTTATTAGAAGATCTTTTAATGAATTACCACGGGACTTTATTGTTAGTCAGCCATGACAGGGCCTTTCTTAATAATGTGGCGACTAGTACGATTGTTTTCGATGATGATAATCAAGTACGTGAATACGTCGGTGGTTATGATGACTGGGTACAGCAGCGTCAATTGAGTAAAACAAGGACGACAGCGAAAGAAAAAACAGCGCCTAAGCCTGTAAAAATATCAGGGAAAAAATCCACCCTTACCTATCAGGAACAAATCGATTTAGATGCTTTACCCAAACAAATTGAGTCGATGGAATTAAAACAAACGGAGCTACATAGTAAGGTTAGCCACCCGGATTTTTATCAACAGGCGCTGGATAAAGTGACAGCAGTGCAAGATCAGCTGACACAACTCGAAGAGGAACTTGAATTGGCTTATGACCGTTGGCAACAATTAGAGGCCAAGCAGGAAAACGCTTAATGGCAGAAGCTGAATTACTTTACGCAACGGAAGAAGATGGCAGGCTGATTAAGGTTTGGCAACAATCGGGCTTACGTTGGCTAGAATTCGGCGATGGATTGATTCAAACTGAAATTGACTTAGCAAGGCCAGACTATTTACCAGAATCTTTCAATCGAGCCATCTTATCAGGGGCCTTATTCACTGGCCAAGTGCCTGACAAAGTGCTACTCGCGGGAACAGGCGGTGGTTCGACAGCACGTTATTTTGGCAATCGTTTTCCTGATGTTGTGGGTGATGCAGTTGATTTGTCGGCCATAGTACTCGATATAGCACAACGGTTTTTTGAATGCCTCAACGGGGAATACTGGCAATTGATCGAAGCAGATATCAGAGAGTATGTAAAAAATTGCCCAACACGCTATGACCTGATTGTGATGGATATTGCGGTTGGTCAAGCTTCGCCTGATTGGATCACAGACCCACTTTTCTTAAACGGCTGCTGACGCTTACTGACTGATGCTGGTCATATCGCAATTAATCTTATTGTCGAAAATAAGCAGAATTTTCTGACTCAACTGGCCGCTATTAGAAAAGCATTTGATCGCCAAACAGTCTGTGTGTCCTTAAGTGAACACCGTAATGTCATTATTTTAGCGTTTAATCAGCTTAACCATCTTGAGCATAAACCTAGCCAGTTCAGCCAGTTGGAAAACCAATGGCAAATTGAGTTTGGTCAGTTTTATCAACAAATACTAAAAGATAACCCAAAAGGCAGCGGCTTTATTTAGGCTTGTTGACGAAAGAGCAATAGGCCCTATGCATCGTGTAAGATAGCCAAAATAACAAGAGGACACACTGATGGATATATTGGTAACCCTGACAGAATGGACTAAAGCCCTAAATGGCATTGTCTGGGGCCCAGCGATGTTGGTGCTGATTTTGGGTACGGGTCTATTTCTGATGTTTGGTCTTCGGTTTATGCCAATACTGAAGCTGGGCTATGGCGGTAAAATGCTCTGGCATGGCCGTGAATCAGGCCCAAAGTCTGAACAAGGTGACATATCCGCCTTTAATGCACTTATGACCTCCTTGTCAGCGACCATTGGTACAGGGAACATCGCGGGTGTTGCAACTGCAATATTCCTAGGCGGCCCAGGTGCGCTATTTTGGATGTGGATGACGGCCTTGGTGGGTATGGCAACCAAATATGCCGAAGCCGTGCTAGCTGTACATTACCGGGAAACCGATGCAAATGGGAATAAGAGCGGTGGGCCGATGTATTACATCAAAAATGGCCTGAGAAGTAGCTTTGCATGGCTGGGTACGACCTTCGCTATTTTTGGCGCAATGGCAGGGTTCGGTATTGGTAACACCATTCAAGCTAATTCTGTAGCTGATGCGTTAAATAGTAAGTTCGACATTCCTTACGAATGGACAGGTATTACCATTGCCGTTTTAGTGGCATTAGTCTTATTAGGCGGCATTAAGCGTATCGCCCATGTTGCAGGAAAGTTGGTACCGTTTATGGCTGTCAGTTATGTATTGGCCGCAACGGTCATTTTATTAATACATGCCGAACAAGTCCCTGCGGCATTTGATCTGATTTTCACCTATGCATTCACACCGATTGCTGCGACAGGTGGTTTCACGGGTGCCGCAGTTTGGGCAGCTATCCGTTTTGGTGTGGCACGTGGTATTTTCTCAAATGAAGCCGGGCTTGGTAGTGCACCAATTGCACATGCTTCAGCTATGACCAATAATCCTGTTCGCCAGGGCACTATCGCAATGATGGGTACCTTCATCGATACGATTATTATTTGTTCAATGACAGGCTTAGTTATCATTGTGTCAGGGGCCTGGACCAGCGGTGAAACAGGAGCTACTTTATCGTCATTGGCGTTCGAATCAGCGATGCCTGGTATCGGTTCTTATGTGGTGACATTGGGGTTGAGCGTCTTTGCCTTCACAACTATTTTGGGTTGGAGTATCTATAGTGAAAAATGTGTCACTTATTTGCTTGGTATTAAGGCGGTTATCCCATTTCGAATTTTATGGATTTTGGCAATACCGGTAGGCGCTGTAAGTGATTTAGAATTTATATGGCTGGTAGCCGATACTTTAAATGCTTTGATGGCATTACCAAACTTGGTGGCCTTATTACTATTAAGTCCAGTGGTATTTGGTTTAACAACAAGCTACTTTAAGAATACAAAAAACGGCCTGGTCTCCTGAGAAGACTAAGCCGTAGGAGATAAAAAAGCTAACTTCAGGGGAGGATTATTCATCAAGTAGAGCGTCACGATCATCTTCACGTATGCGTGGCATGATCCACATCTCGTACATTGAAACGATCCACATGAAAGCAAAAGATAATCCCATGGTGCCACCACCAATAATGACGAGCCATGCAAAATGTGGATTAAGCTTGGTTAACCACCATGAAGCTATATCGATCAGTAAGAAGATATAAGGCATCACGATAACAGTCGATTTAAGGGTCTTTGGAATACCAGAAGCCAAACTGAAAATCAGGCCGACAAACATAAAGATAAAGGCGATACCAAATAAATGAATGTGCGATACGCGAGCTAGCGAAGAAAAGCTCGCGCCAGTGTCGGTTTCAGAGACATGAGCGATATTTTCAAATTTGGTGAAATCGGGAACAGGCAAACCAGAAGGGGGACTATGACAGGCAACACAGCTGTTATCGAAGATTTTGCGGATACCAGTGTCATTGAAGCTTTTTTCATCAGCCCCTTTACGTACCCAATTGATAATTTTTAAGCGATCCGCTTCTGGTGCCTTCATTTTCATGGAACCGTTTAACTTAGATTCGAGTGTTGAACCAGAGCGTTTTCCGTAATAACTATAGACAATATCGTCTGTCGATAAACCTAACTCACCATCAGCCATACCGTGAGTAAATTGAATTTGTACGATGGCCATTAAGTAGCCGACAGCGACAACAACTAAATAACCCGTAAAGAGTGATTTCAGTGCTGTACCTTGACTAGATAGGTTAATGCTATGTTGAGTGGTACTCATAATATTACTCGCTTATTGTTAGCACAGCGTCTCATAATTTATTAAAAAAACGCGTTTTAATAATTCCATTTTTTTATTTCAGGGTTATTTAACCCCGTTTTTCTTCCTAAGCAATAACATCTGTATACCCGTTAAATGTAAGTACTGGAAACCCCCGAATTAGTTATAACTAACTAAAAGTGTTACAGCAAGTTATTGCTTTGAATTATTGAAACATCTAGATTCAACTCAATTAATTTATGGTGTTATTGTAGATATAACAAAGCAAATTAATTGAAGACTAGTTTGAGTTTTGTAACACACGCAAATGTCATTACTAGACTTGTTTCAAATTTTCACGGAATTATTTATCGACAACGTTTTAATAGCAATGTTAGGAATTAAAAGGTTGTCATGCAATTAAGAGACAAAAAAATGTCAGTTAAGGTTCAACACTATTGTTCTCTTGCCGTTTCGGGACCAACGGTGACATGCGTTAGGCTGTATGTAATCACAATATGGCTTTGGCGTTCTTGTTTTGTATTTTCATCGACATGAGTTTCACACCAATAGGACTTTATTGAAAACCCGTTAGTCGATAATAAAAATATTTTAAGCAATAAAAAAGCCGGTTATAAATAACCGGCTTTAATAGTCTTCTCAATAAGAAGATGACTTAGCCTGGAACAACGTTCTCAGCTTGTGGACCTTTTTGTCCTTGAGTCACTTCCATTGTTACAGATTGGCCTTCTTTCAAAGATTTAAAGCCTTCTGCTTGAATAGCGGTGTGGTGTACGAATACATCAGGACCATCAGATTGCTCAATGAAGCCGAAGCCCTTTTCGTCGTTAAACCATTTAACGGTGCCTGTTACTTGTTCTGCCATGTTAACCTCTGTACTAGTGT
>Ga0228674_1000092_pt1 | contig 68889 bp, 80 predicted proteins | sample 1D_rmetaG_FD_189054 | JGI IMG/M metagenome (GOLD analysis project Ga0228674, IMG submission 189054) | Seawater microbial communities from Monterey Bay, California, United States - 1D_r | ecosystem: Environmental > Aquatic > Marine > Coastal | place: USA: California | collected 2016-09-26
CCCATCCAGCTCCCCACCTCTCCACCGACGCCGCACCCCCTGTCTCAGAAATCGGGGACCGCCGTTTCCCCCACGCCCCAGCCCTGTCCCAGTTCGTTTTAGTCAAGCGGAGGCCAGCATGGGATCGCGTGAGTGGTTGGGTTCAGTCACGCTGCTCGGGTGTTCTGAAAGCCCTGCCTCCATCTGTTTTAGTCAACTTTGCTCGGGGGTTCTGGAGGACGACTGCAGGGGCTATTGGTTTTGGTTCGGGTGCCTGGAAAGCGTTGACCCCATCCGTTTTAGTCAAGCGAGTGGCCTCGGTTGAAGTTCACTGCCCCCCGGTATTCGATCAGCGGTTGGGGGGCCAGTGCTGGTCTGGAAATGTTTCGGGCAAGCGGGCTCTGGGTTTTGGATCGGCGGTCGCTGGGGAGGTTCGACAGGCTCGGCAAAGCGTTTTAGTCAAATCTTTTTCAAACTCCTGCAACGCCCCACTGCCCCTGTTCTGCGATCCGGTTGCTGGGCCTGCGTTGAACGGCTGGGGGGTGTTCCGTGCTTGAGCTGTCCCCCTTCTTGAATGCCATTGCCCAAGCCGACGCCCCGCTGGAGGGCAAGGCCAACGGGTGGCAACGCAAGGCTGTTTTGGCCGAGTTCGGCAACGCCTGCGCCTTCTGCTCCGCTCCGCTGGACCTGTCCTCTCCAAAGTCATGGACGGCTACGTCACTGGTGCCCGCTCAACTGGGCGGCCCCGCTGGCGTTGTCGAAAACTGGGTGCCTGCCTGCCGTCCCTGCGCTGCTGCCAAGGGCCTGCGAGATGTGGTGAGCTGGTCGGAGTGGCAAGCGAAGGCGGCCCCTGACCGGGTGGCCCTGCTGCTGGAGCGTCGGCGATCTGCGTTGCTCTACGCGGAGAACCACTTCACCCCGTTGAGCCGTCACTCGAAGCGCGAGCGCGTGCTCTCCCATCTGTCGGCACGTTTCTCTAAGCCCCGCTTCAGGGTCTATGCCTGGTCGGGTGAGGTGGATGGGGAGAGGGTGGGTTTGGTGGGCTGGAGCACCCGGTCAGGCGATGCCTTGGCACTGAGCGAGGCCCTGCTGGCGTTACGACTGAGGGACGGGGGCGAGGTGCTGGCAGAGGGCCAGGTGATCCTTCTGCGAGTGCCGCCAGACGCGTTCCTAGGGGCCGTGTGGGCGCTCATTGAGGCCCATGGGATCGTCGTTGAGTTGGACGTGCCAGGCGGTGGTCCGCTCGATGTGGGCGACTGGAGGGAGTGCTGGCGCCACCGAGTGATGGACCCGGTGAGCAACCACAAGCGCGTCCCGATGACCGGAGGCCAGGCCCTGCCTCATGCCCCTAGAACGCTCTCCACCAATCCTGATTCGATTCGTCGGCTCGCCCAGCTGCAGGAGCGTCGGCGTGCTGACCGGTTGGAGGAAGCGGAGTTGCGGTTTCGAGAAGCGATGGCCCGGAAGACCAAATACTTGGAGCGGGTGAAGCGTGGGCTGGAGGCCCCGATGCCGTTGGAAGAATACCGCGCGTGGGCGGATGTGGTGCGGCAGCTAGGCGTGGCCTGGGCTCGGATGGTCACCGAGAGCCGGGAGCAGTAGTCACTGGTCAGACATGCAACGTGTTTTCGAAAATGTCGGATTCGGGGTCCGTTTCAATGGTCGTGCTGCCGTCCGCCTGGACCGTTACTGTCACCGTGACGTTTGGATTCTTATGCTCGGCGACATAGACACCAGGCTTGCCTGGCACGGGCTTGAGATCTGAGGGAGTGATGAGGATTCCGTGCATGATAGGGTCCATGCCCTGCTCAATATCTCTCTCGTCATCGCTGTAAACCGGGACATCGATCTTCGCTTCACCCTTCAGCATGTTCACTTCCTTTCCGTGGTGTGGTCTCGCGAGTATCCATGTTTCGGAACCACCCGGCATAAGGGGAGTTCTTCACCAGGTGCCGGTTCCAGTCCCTCTCCCCATCCGTCCACCACACCGGACCACGTTCGCCCAAGCCCCTCTTTGCGCTGTCCACGGCGCGCCGCGCGGCGGCGAGTGCTTCCCCATCCTGGTTGGCTTTTGCTGACTTCACGGCACGCCGGGCGTCCATCAGCTCGTGGACCAGTCGCTCCCTCTGCGGCTCGCTTAGGCCCGGGTTGGTGGTTCGCCAGAGGCGCCCTCGGACGATGAGGTAACGGCCGTCTGGGGTGGTAAGTGGAGTCATGGGGAAGAGTGTATGGGGCCAGCGGTGACGGGGGAGCAGACAAGAGAAGGACGGCCATTGATCCGCCCTTACTTTCAAGACACCTCTTCCTCTTCCACCTTTTTCAGCACCAGGTCCGGGTTGGCGCTGATGTAGCACTGGCCGTTTTCATCATCGATGGCGGCCCCCACCAAGCCCAGCTTGTGCGCCACCAGGGCCCGAACGCTTTGCAGGCCCCAGCCGTCGATCTGCTCATCCCAGGGGTCGCAACAGTCGCTATCGTCACCGCCGATGCTCTCATCGCAATCGTCGAACTCAATGGCGCGGCAAAAAACAAACTCAACGGTTTCATCGTCCAGGTCATAGCCCATCTCTGCCATGGCTTCCTTGCAGGCTTGCTCGGCCATGGTGAGGGTCAACTGGAGCTGTTCGCCATTCCTGCCCACCGCCCGGGTTCCTTCTTCCACGGCCAGCTTCATGTTCCACACCAAGTTGGCGGTGAGAAAATCGCAGTCGTCTGGGAGGCTGATCTGGTAACTGTGGGGCCCGAAATGCTGCTCTTCGCCATCCGAAAAGCAGAGGCCACGGATTTCAGAGGTTTGCCCATCAAAGGGCTCCAAGGGCTGGTCGGCCAGGTTGGCATTGCGGGAGCAGTGGTAGAAATGACGCATGAGCATGGCGGTTATCTTTTCTTTTTTGGGTCGGCGTCATAGCCCCCCCTACAAATCCAGGTTACGACAGGACATAAAAATGTAAACCCTAAAACAACACATTTATTTGACTAAAGTGCAGAACTGACGGGCAACCGCAGAAAACCCAAAAACCCGAAACGCTTCACATTTCCCGCCCAGCACTGGGCCCGGCGGAAGCCGAGGCCCCACCCGCCTTTTCTCCACAACGCTTTTGCTCTAGCCGCTTTTTCCGTTGCTCTTTCCACCCGCCGCCAGCCATAAAAAAGGCGGCCCATGGCCGCCTGTCGTTCACTACCAACCTAGGGCTACCGTTGTTTCCTCGCCCGCCCCACGATGGCTTTCCGAACCTGTCTCCGCATTGGATCCAGGTCATCGGTTGCCGTGGTCACGACGAGGCGACGCTTGCTCTTTTTGAGCTCCTGGCAAGCCCAGGAAGCCAGCGCAATGAGCGCGGTGGTGAGAATCGGCTGTTCTTCCCCGGTGACGTCCTGAATCTGCTCCCGGAGCTTGGGCGGCACGGTGACCATCGTTCGCTCCACACGCGCCCCGTTCTCGTCGCGGTAGTCGAACATGGTGGAGTCGCGTCCCACGTCCAGATGAACCCTCTGGCCGTCCCGCAAGTAGGGCCGCTCTTCTTGGAAATCGAAGTAGGTCTTCCGCCCAGGCGCGTCCCCTGCAGCCACCATCAGCTCTGCCAGCTGCTCTTCGGAAAACTGGTCCAGATCAATGAGCGGCGCATACGTGCGTTGCGGCTTGGCGTGGACCACTTTCGCGGCCTTGGACAGGTCTTTGCGGGCTTTGGCAACGGCGTTCTTGGCGGGGGTCTTCTTGGCAGCCATGAGGTCCGGCAGGGGCAGCATTGGGATGTCCATCATGCATTCCCCCGGCCTGGGTTGGCCAATCTTTTTTGGATAGCCTGACCTACCCGCAATATATCTTCTCGGGCGTTAGCCACGCCCGCGCCGCGCATGGAAAAGACGGTCTCCCCCAGCTCATAGAAGCTTCCCAGCGCAGCGCGCTCGGGGATGACGATGGCCCCGGCCAGCTCCGGGTCTTCCAGCCGCCGGCGGTGTTCAGCCCGCTTGATGTTGACCCGGTTGGCCACCGGTAGGAAGGCCTTGCCCTGCTTCCGGAGGGTCTCGATGGTATGCAGGTAGACGACGTAACTCCCGCCGTCGAGCAGAGTGGGAACGATGTAGAGGTCGCCATCCGGAAGCTGATCTTTCACTGGGGCGCTGGGCGGCAGGTCTTGGATTTCCAAGTCGAACCCGGGGGAGGCCGAACGGCCCACGGTGAATGGGGTTTCGTCGGAAAGCGCGGCCCAGGCAACAGAACAGCAGTGCGGATCTCGGTCGTTCACCAAAACTCGGTGTTGGGAGGCGAAGAGCGCAGCAAGATTGAGCGAAAGCGTCGTTTTGCCAACGCCCCCTTTGAAACAACAGACGACGAGACGCATGATAGAGATCCTTTTATGGGTAGGTCATGCAACACACTAGGCTGCAAACCTAATCCCGCAAGGGCCTCTGCATCCAGAGGGTTTTCGCCGTGCAGACGTCCGGGATTCAGCGACCCAGGCCGCGGCGGGAGCCGTGGCCCTCCCCGCCCCTTCTCCCACGACGCCTTTCGGCGGCGAGTAGCCGCCGGCACGTGCTTCAAACCTTTTCAGCGACCGGTTGCTGAGTCTTGATGAACGCTGGGTGGTAGCGGTGAAGGTGGGTGTTCATCAAATCCGCGGTATGGCGTGCGAACCATGCCTGCATGGCCGGGCAAAGAACGGCCCCGCAGACCTCCGCCAGCGTTCGGCCTTCGTCCACCCGTCGCCGCTCCAGCTTCCCCGTGTGCCCCCGTCGCACCACGAACCGCTCCCCGATCCGAACCAACGGATTTGCCCCGGCGTCCATGAGCGCCTCCACCATCGCCGCATAGCGCGCCGCCAAGATCCGGTCCGACTGGATGGCCTTGGAATACATGACGCTCGCGACGGCCAACGCAGTGATGCCGGGATCGCCGGCCACGCCAGCGTCCAGGTCGGGCGTCCCCTTGAGTGTGTGGAGCCACCCATAAAACGCCAGCGGGTCGTTGGTTTGGATGGCCCTGATGAGGCTTTCGGTCCCGGCGCTCATTGCCCACTTCCCAAAACCCCGATGAGCACCAAGGCCACCAACGCGTAGAACGGCACCAGCATGATGCTCCACCACTGCCGGGATGCTTCCTGGGCCTTGCTGCCCTGTCGAACAGGAGCTGACACGCGATAGAGGCGCACCAGGGCGCGCCCAGCGGTGATGGGGTTGGCGACCAGGTCCTGGTAGAACACCGTGGTGCCCAGGAGACCGACAAACAGCAGGGCCATGTTCAAAAGGCTCATGCGAAGCGCTCCTCTTCCTTCTTCCAACGCCGCTCATGGCGGGCGCGGGTGGCCAAGCGCTGGATCCTGCGGTGCTTGTCGGCCAGCTGGTTGAGGCCATTGGTGCGGTCCAGGAACCGCGCGGCGGTGTGGAGTTGGAAATGCGCCAGGTCAGTGCTGGCAGGCTCGACGGGATGAATCTTCATGTCTTCACTCTCTTTTTGTGGATAGGTCGGCTTACCCATTAAACCGCTCCTTCACCACGATCCAACCACATCGCCAACCGATGTCAACCCATTGATTTGAAAGATTTTTGACTAAAATCAAGAACTGCCGTAAGGGCTTGTCAAAACGCGGTTGTGTCGCATGCTGAAATGCATGACACCGTATGCCCGCCCTCGCCGTTGTTTGCCCGCCCCCGGCTTTGGCCTGGTCGAGTTGCTGCTCGCATTGGGGATTGCCACCGCAATGGGGGCCGCCGCGTTCTGGGTCTACCCCCGCGTTACCACCCGGGTGAAGGTTGCGTCGGACGTCGAGAACGTTCGGGACCTGGCCAGCCGCGTTGATCGGTCCCATGGCGTCGTCGGCTCGTTCCGCGGCGTCAGCACGTTGAACGTGCTTGAAGATGGGCTGGCCCCCACCGACTTCCGCCAAGGCAGCGCAGCGACCATGAGCAACGCGTGGGGCGGCGCGGTGACCGTGGCCCCAGCCACGGTGCGCTTGGCAGGAGATGCCTTCACCGTGGGGCTGTCCGGGCTTCCTGCCCGGGCCTGCGTGCCGTTCGTCTCAGCCGTGGCCGGCGACGCGAACGTGCGGGACGTGATCGTGGGCAACACCAGCCTTCTGCTGAGCAACCGAGGGAGCTTGGACGTCCCCGGGTTGGGATTGGCGTGCGGGGCCGATGGGGCCGTGGTCGAGATCGTCTATTACTCGGGCATGGTGGCCGGCTCGTCGGTCGCCGTGGTGCCCACGCTTCCCCTGCCATCCGCGCCCGCCGTCCATGGCCCCTCAACGCCACCCCCGGCTGGACCCGTTTCTAGCGCGCCCAGCGTCAGCGATGCGGTGCCAGGCGTTGCTGGGAGCGTGCCGCCGGGCCCTGGCGTTGCGCCTTCCCCGGCGGTTCCGCCGCTTCCTGTTGCGCCCAGCGTTCCGGTGCCTCAGCCGCTCCCAACGCCGGTCCCCACCCCGGCTCCGCCGGCCTTGGTGCCGTGCCGGCAATCGGAAAGCTCGGCGGCCCGGGCGAGCTGTCCGGCGGGCACGTGGGGCACAGAGACGGTGCGCACGCGCCAGGTCTGCGCTCCCGGCGACGTGGATCCAAACTCAGACGCCGCGTGGGAGCATCCCGAGGCGTGGGTTCAAGCCCAGACGGTGGCGGCCGTGACGACGAGGGATTGCCAGGCCTGCCCTGGAGCCGCCCAAGAGGAACGGGATCAATGGCTGCCCACTTCGCAAGCCTGCCCGTCGGGTCAAACCGGCACGCACACCTGGGAACGGCAGCAGGTGCGGTCGAGGGACGTATTCACCCATTGCCCGTTCGGCACCACGACCCTGCCCGGGCCCACTTACGGCGGCTGGTCCCACTGGGTGGATACCGGGTCTCGTCGCTACGAGGTCAACACGTGCAAGCCCACGGCCGCTCGCTGCAGCGATGGCAGCTTGCAGGTTGTGGCATGGCACTCCGCCGATTGGCAGGACGTTCCGCCCCCCTCGGGTTCGAGTGGCATCTCCTACTGGTATCCCGACGCGGTGGTGCGCCTGACGCCAGCGGAGAAAGCAAAGCTGGACTGGGCCATCGCCAACGTGCCCATCCACCGGGTGGAGACGCCCGCACCGATGCCCGGCAACTGGCCCGCCAACGTGAGCGAGTCGGCTTTCTATGAAGAGCAATGCAACGCGCTTTCGGACGCGGGGAACATCCGCTACGCCTACTCTTACGATTTTGAGTGCGTCTCCAACATGGGCATGCATTACTGCGACTACAACTGGACCAGCGGCGGCACGTCCTTGGCCGTGTGCCGGCAAGCGTGCGCGTCCGACCTAGTGGGCAAGAGCAACAATCCCTATCGCTGGGAGTGGCCCGAGTCGTCCGTGGTGGCTTCGACGCCCTACACCACCTGCACGGGCCAGCCCGGATGCACGCCCAACGGCGGGTTTGGCACCCAGCAAGGGCTGCCTGCGTGCAACGAGCACAACGTCGGCCAGACCGTCGTGTTCAACTGGTATCGGCAGTTCTACAACCCAGTGCGGGTGGACTACCAGGTGCTGACGCTGACATGCAGAGGGCCTAGCTGATGTGCCGGGGACCATCGTCCCCGCCCATAGGTCAGTCGCAGAGATCAAACCTCAACGGCTTGCCATCCCACCGACCATACAGCTCGCCACTCCCCCAATAGCTGACCCGGCCTTCGCTTTCGCGCCGAATCGCTCTGAACACGCCGTTTCCCGGTGTCTGGTCGACCAAGCTCCCATCAAGCACCGGGAGAACATATCCAACCAGGCCATCCGGCGGAGTTGCTTGAGAAGGGATTGGTAAAAGGAGAGCACCTGTCGGCGTTTCTCGAAGAACGATGCAGAAGCACGGGTAGCTGAAGCTCTTCCAGGAAAAGACCAGCGCAGGATGCGTGCCTCGGGAACGAATCTCGTCGAGCAGCGGGCCGAGCGAAGTCATTGCTAGCGCCCTGGCCTTCGCCTTCATGGCCTCTTGGCTTGCCTCCTCGCACCAAGATGCAACGTCCGATGAGTCGGCGAGGATCAGGTCCTTATTTCGGCTAGCAAAGCGCTTGGCGACGTTTCTGTAGCGAGACGTAGTAACAAACAACCCGCCCGCCTTCTCCCGCAGGCTATGCGCCTCAAGGGCTGCCACTGCATCAAGATCTATAGGACGATGCTTGGCGTAACGCTTCGCTTGCACCAGCGTGAGGGCATCCCCCAAAGGGGATTGAATCCACATTCGGACATCCACGCCTTCATCGGCGCTGCCCGGTCCGATCTGAGTCCGCCAGCCTCTGGCCGTGAACACGCTGCTGATCAGCTCTTCGAACGCACGGGGACTCAGCCGATACAGGTCATCTGGGCGCTTCGAAAAATATTCGTAGATATCGCCGGAAACATCCGCCGTATCGGCCTCGATCAGCCGACAGGTCCACCTCCAGCGAGCCCATTCGTCGAACCTCTTCTGAAGGTCGGACTCCTGGTCAATGAGGTAGTAGCCGGCGGTGACGTGGTCATCTAGCTCAATGAATACACCGATGGACTCCAATGCCGCGTAGAGCTCCTCGGCCTCGTCCATCCCTTCATTCAAGCAGCGCCCCACCATACCTTCGGACCAGAGGGTCAAAATGGAAGAACCCTCACCCGGCTCAGTGTCGTAGTGATCAAGTGGATCCTTGTGCCCAGAATCACCCCACAGGTCGTGGCGCTCTGCCCATGACTCGGTGATCGCCTTGGCTTGGGCAACCACATCCTCCAGCTCTTGATCCGGCTTGGCCCTTGACTTTCGAGCACCCTTGATACTTTTAGATGAAGTTGCCACGACATATCTGCCGTCCGATAAAGTTGGAACGTATACTCCGCCCAACCGACATCTTTTTCCACATCCTCGGACGCACATGACAATCCTTTTCTTGATTGCGCTAGCCCTTGCGATCCCTACCAGCGGCCTATCTCTACTGGTCTACGGTGCAGTATTTGTAGGGAAAGCCATCCTTAAAGCTAAAGTAAGGATGCAGGAGGCCAACAAGAACATCGCCTTTAAAGCGATTGACAGCGAGGGCCCGAAGAACCTTCCCTCTTGGGTTAAAAACGAGGATCGGCGAGATGAGTTTGTCAGCGCGCTGCTGATGATGGCTCAGCGAAGAGGAGTTCCGGAGGCTTACTTGGGCGTGATGCTCAACACTCGGCAGTCTCTAGAAATCCTGTTGGGCTTCGCAGCAGAGATGGAGAAGAACGGCGCCTCTTTCGTGGAGCAGCAGTCCGGCAGCATCGATTTCGTCTGCCAGATGTGGGATCGCTTGGACGCAGCAAACAAAGCTAAGTTCGCAAACATTGATCTGACAGAAGAACAGTATCGCAGCCTCCACACGCCAATCGAACGCCGACTCCCCATCAACGCTCCGAGGCGCAACGATGCCCGCACTACCCAAATGATCGAATGGGCAATCGAGACTCTTGGCAAAGAGCCAAGCGTAATCGGAACCGCCTACGACGAGATTTCCTACAGCGCAGTGGTCAGCTACGTTCATGAACGCAAATGCACGATCATTACGCGAGTGGCAAAGCCCTACGGCGACTGGCTTGAGTTCCAAACGAACGTGCGTGGTCGGTCCTATCAAGTCACACTGGGAATGACACACGAAGGACACGGTTCGGTGCTCACCTCTCATCCCGCCTAAGATGTCAGTCCATGCGCTGGCTCATCGGGCGTCCGGCAGGGCCGTTCTATCCCACGCCCGCTTGACCCACCCGAACACTACGGCCAGCACGCCGATCAACAGCACGCCCCAGAGCCAAGCCAAGTAAAACGCTGCGGTAGCGATCTCCCCAAGCTGGGGATGCTCCGCATACTTGAACCCCAGAACGGCGGCCGCCACCACCGTCACCACGCCCAATCCGCCCCCGAGCAGCGCCCCTTTCAGGAAGCCGTGCTTCCGAAAATACGGCATCCGCCCCGTTCGGACGTGCCAGTCCCAGAGCCGCTGAGCCCGGAGATGGAGCGCCAGGCAAAATGCCAAAAACGCGAAGACGAGCGCACCGGGCACACAACAGACCACGCCGATGAAGAAGTCGCGCTTCATCACCTCCAGGCCGGCCGCCAGCCCAACCAGGCCCAACGGGCCCAAGATGACGCTAGGGAGGATCAGCGCGGATGGGCCCGGCGGCGCATACACAACTTGCTGCGGCGGATAGCGGTTCATATGGTCCTCCCCTGTTGGATGGCTGCACGCTTGATCGGGACCGGCGTGCAGTCAAGCGGCGGACTGCGGCCCGTTTAGCCCGCAGACGTCCCTTCGTCGGTCACTTCGACCACTTGCCAGCCCTCGCCCTGCGGGCGGAACAGTGCACGCAGCTTCGGCTTGAGGGTGCTTGGCTCGGGCTTGGTGGGCTGGCCACCGATGGACCCCTGCGCTTTTACCGACCCGCCCACCATGCATTCTTGATCCCCATTGGGCTTCTTCTCGCAGTCGAGATCCAAGCCGCCCGCGTCGGTCACTTCGAACCGCCAAGAGCGCTGGAGGGTTGCCTGCCTCCCCTGCTCGGTGAAAAAGCCTTCCACGACCTTCACCCCGTCCTCCTTCGTGGGGCCCTTGTCGCCAGAGCAGGCCGTCAGGGTCAAAAGTGCCGCTGCTGCGGCCACGATCATTGCGTGCTTCATGTCATGCGTCCTTGTCTTTGGAAGGAGTGATGCCGATGATCTGGGTCTTGTAGCCGATCTCCAGCCGGTCGATTTGGAGAACGATGTCGGGCAGGCCGTTGGGCTTCAACCTGCCCTCCACGACCTTGAAAAAGATTCGATCTCCCGTGGCGTCGCGCCCCACCCGTCGCAGCTCGGCCGCGTCTTCCGGCCTCAATCGCAGCGCGGCGTGGTAGCGCCCGCCATGCTCGACCCCGACCACCGCACTCCCCTTGCCCAACGGCGAAGCGCCGATAACAGCCGTCGGAAGAAAGTCAGGCGAACGGGGATACCAGTCGTGGTTCATGACCAGCACGTAGGCGTGGAGAATGTTGGTGCTGGGGTCGATCTCCACGTCGATGTAGGGCCGCAGGTAGAACGCGTCGGTGGAGGCGATCTGCCGCGCCTTGGCCTCAAACGCAGAGGCCCGGTCGCCCTGAAGGCCTACGCGTTTGAACTGGTGCCCCCATGAGCCAATGCAGTGGGTTCGCATCGCCGGTGCCAGGGCAGCGCCGGCCTTGGCCTGGGCAAAGAGGTTGTCTTCGCACATGCCGAAACCGGCCGACGCGGTGGCCGCCAAGCCCCACCGGATCCGGGTGTAGCCGTCGAGCACCGGAGGGTCGCCGTCGTCCCAGTAGGTGCCGGCAGGTTCTAGGTAACGCTTAGTCGCAGGCGCGGATGCGGCATCTTTCCCCGCCTGCATCAACCCCTTGCTAATCCTTCCCAGAATGCCGTCCTGAGCAGTGGCGGCCCCGCTGGACAACGCCAGGCACACGGCCACGGCTGCAATCGCTTGCTTCATCCATCCCCCTGATCCCGGCCACCATGGCCTTATTTGCCATTTTGGCAAATGCGGTGCAGCATGGGAAGCGGCAGACTTGGGGATTGTTCCCGGTTCGTGATCGCCCATGCCTGCCCCTCTCGCCCCAGCTCACACGTTTGGCCGCCGCTTGCGCGAGGCCCGGCTGGCCAAGGGCCTGACGCAAGCACAGTTGGGGGCCGTGCTTGGGTTGGACGAGGAAAACTCCGCCGCTCCCAGGGTTTCTCGTTACGAGAGAGGAGATCGCGTGCCGGATCCTGCAACGATGGAAAAGCTGGCCCAAGCACTTGGCATGCCGGTCGCCTATTTCCATGCCACAAATGATCTAGTGGCAGAGACGTTGCTGGTGATGTCGCGGCTTGAACCCGAACAGCAGCGAGAGCTGCTGACGAAGGTGAGGGATTACGCCCAGAGCCGTGGCGTGGCTATCGATCCTCCCGAGTAGCGACAACGATCTCAGGGAAGAGAAGACATGCTGAAACGACTTCGACGCTGGTGGCTGCCGCAGCATGCGCCAAGCCCTATGGCGCCGGAGCAGTTGCAGGCGCTGATGGACATCAACCTGCTAGAAATCCAGTTGGCGGCATTGGACGCCCTCAAGTCCTCGACGCCAGCCGCGGAAGCGGCCAGACTGCGATCCCATGCTTGGCTCGCGTCGGTGCGTGGGCAAGGCCCGGTCGGGACGCCGAACTGGAGCGAACTGCGGGCTGAAGCGCGAGCACTGAACCGTGATTTGGCGGCCGCCCTGGCTGCCTCGCACGTCGCTGCGCCTTCTGACATGTGAGACGTGCGTATCGCTGAAATGCTCCCCTTCCTACGACGATCACCGACTTGCCTCTAAATGTGACCCGCGTCACTATTGAGGAAGGGGGACGGAGCCTTCCTGGCTACCGCCAATCACTAGGGAAGTGACCGATGGCAAAGAAGGACGGGGCTACCGCGCCCACGACGCTCGAAGACTGGTTGAATAGCCGCCCAAGCTGGTTGCGCATGGCGGCAGCCACGGTCATCGAGCACCGCCGCATGCCGAACGAAGAGGAGATGGAGGCGCTGGCGGATCACTGCCTGGCCGAGGCAGCCAAGAAGCTGGATGCTCCCCACCCGGCGTTGGCACCGGGAACCATCTTGGGGACACCCACCGCCGCTGAGCTTCGCATCGACTCGGTCTCCTCCATCTGCGGCGTCAATGCCCTTGGCGAGGACGCGGCATTGGACCTCAGCCAAGGCCAGATGACCGTGGTCTACGGACCCAACGGGGCCGGGAAATCGGGCTACGCCCGTTTGATGAAGCACGTTTGTGGCGCGCGGGCCAAGGGATCCATCCACGGCAACGTGTTCAAGCAGAACCCGGCTGCCGCCTCTGCTCTGATCAAAGTCACGGCGACGCGAGCCGACGGCACCACTTCGCCTGCCGATCTCACTTGGCAAGCATCCGACGGCCCCCACGCGACATTGAAAGCGGTCCCGGTCTTCGACTCAGCCACAGCGCTGGAGTTCGGAGACAGCGCCACCACCGCCACCCATCTTCCCCGGGCGATGCGGTTCGTCGGGATGCTCATCAAGATCTCCGATGACTTGGCCACCCAGTTGAAGGCCCGCGCGGCCAAGCTCACCAGCAAACTGCCCATCATCCCGGAAGACCATGCGCAGAGCAGCGCTGCAACGGTCCTCCGGAAGTTGACGGCGAAACTGACCGAAGAGGAGATCAACCAGCGTTGCGCGTTCCCCGCTGCACTGAACGATGAGCGTTTGGCACTGGAGACCGCGCTGGCCCAGGCGAACCCTGAAGTGGCCCACGCCAAGGCCGTCGGAGAGCTGGAACGCTTGTCGCAGATGGCCACAAGCGTCTCGGCGTTGAGGGAGAGCTTGAGCGACGAGAAGGCCCAAGCCCTCTTGGATGCCCGCAGCAATGCAGAGGTCAAGCGCCAGGCCGCCACCGCCTATGCCACGGCATTCCTCAACGGGTTGCCGCTCAAGGGCATCGGAGACGCCGTGTGGCGAACCCTTTGGGACGCTGCAAAAGCGTATTCGACAGGTCTTGCCTACCGTGACCACCCTTTCCCCCACGTTGGGGACGAATCCCGTTGTGTCCTCTGCCAGCAACCGTTGGGAGACGACGGCAAGGCCCGCTTGGCCAGCTTCGAGAGCTATCTCAACGACACCCTGCAGACAGAAGCCAAGAGCGCGGAAGACGCGCTGACGACGCTGAAGAAGGCATTGCCCAGTCCTCTCACCGATGTCGCCTGGCAGGCCCAGTGCGCTGCTATTGGCTTGGAAGCCCCCCAAGCCGCTGAGCTGCTTGAGGCCATCCATGCGAGGTTGAAAGCCATGGCCGGGGCCACGACGGCTTCGGCGGTGGAGTGGTCGGTGTGGACCAACGCCTACGATCAGAAGGTCAAGACAACCACCGCTGATCGCGACGCGCTGGCGGGCTTGCTGGACCCGATGGGGCGGAAGGAGAAGGAAACCCGCCTAGCAGAGCTGAAAGCACAACAGTGGCTGTCGGAGCAGCGCGATGCGGTATGGGCCGACGTGATCCGCCTCAAACGCGTGGGAACGGTGGAGGCCGCTGTCCGGTCCACCTCAACCAGCCAGTTGACGACCAAAAGCAATGACATCGGCGAATCGGAGTTGGCCAAGGGCTATTGCGACCGCTTCAATGCCGAGTTGCAGGCGTTGGGCGGTCATTCGCTGCCCGTCCGCATGTCGTATCGATCCCAAGGTAAAGGGGCGTTCACCTTCTACGTTGAGCTGAAGGACGCGCAAGGTGCCCAGAAGAATCGTGAAATCCTGAGCGAGGGGGAGCAACGCATTGTGGCGTTGGCGGCCTTCCTGGCCGACGCGACGGGCCTTGAACGGGGCATGCCCGTGATCTTCGACGACCCCATTTCCTCCCTGGACCAGCGCTTTGAGGAGGCGGTCGCCAAACGACTGGTGGATCTGGCCGAGCATCGCCAGGTGATCGTTTTCACGCATCGGCTGTCTCTAATGGTTCTCCTGCAGAACGCCTCGAAGCAGCGGGCCAACCTCGATCAGTCTACGGTCAAGGTCGCGGTTGAATCGATCGCCCGCGATGGAAGCAGGACCGGCATGCCGGCGCAGATCAATACGTTCTCTCTGAAGCCACAATCCGGCTTGGGACAAATGGTCAGCAGCATCGGACAGCTCAAGAAGCTCGATCCGCCGCTGAAAGAGCTTGCCCTGAAGGCCGCCTGCAGCAACTTCCGAATCTTGGTTGAGCGCTCTGTAGAGGACGAACTTTGCTCTGGCGTCATCAACCGCTACCGGCGCGAGATCAACACGCTCAACAAGCTACAGCGGCTCAGTGCAATCACCCCAGCAGACTGCGCACTGATCGACGGGATGATGACGAAGTATTCGGCATTCGAGCACTCCCAACCCACCGACACCCCCAGTTGGCTTCCGGGTCCGGACGAACTGCTAAAGGACGTTCAAGACATGCTCGAATGGTGCAAGGAGTTCGGTAAGCGAGCGGAAACCGCGGCGAAACCCAAGGCGTAGCCCTGGCCACCCGTTACTGCGTGCTCAGGTTCATCAGAAGCGCCGCTTGCCAGCGCTTCCCACAGCAGGTGGCAGCGCTTGATGCAACTCGTGCGCGCGAAGAAACGCGTGCAGCCACTCTTCGGCGTCCTTGACGCCCGTCAGTTCCCGAATCACCACCCCGGCCATGCAATCCCCAGGGACGGCAAACAGGTCGTCGTTCAGATCGCTGCTGGACAGAGGGGTATGGAAATCGGCCCCCTCTTGGAACGCCTGAAGCAGGTGCTGCCGGGCAAGAGGATCCCGGCGTGCCGCCCATGCGAGGCGAACGAGCTCCGACGATGGCCAGGGTGCGGGGGTCATCAGAACTCGTAACCGTCTGGCACGCCCGAGGGGATGCCCTGCATGGGGCCCGAGTAGCCCACCTGCTGAACCAGGTTCTGGGCGGTTTGCGACATGCGATCCAGGCGTTCTGGGACTTGGTCCAGGGCGAACAGAACCATGCCAAAAAGGGCGATGTTGAGCAGTTTGTTGAAAAGTTTTCGCACGAGCGGGGTCCTCCGTGGTTGTCAGGGGTTCGGGTTTCAAAAAAGCTGGTGGTGTTGGGCGATGCCGAACAAGCAAAGCGCCCAGGTGGCCGCAATCGCTGCAGGGGCCAGGCAGAGCGACACGCCGAGGGCAATGTCCGACAGCTTGGCCTTGGGGTCGGTCACCATCTCCCATCCCAGCTTGGCCGCCCCCATCCCCGACATGGCGTCGAACAGGAATCGCAGGAGGGCTGCGGTGGTGGCGAAGGTGGACCGGGCGGGCGCTTGGGTTTGGCTGCGGGTATTCATCAGAGCGCATCCAATCGATCAGCAATGGCCAATCCGGCGACCAATCCAGCCAAGAGGCAAAAAGCAAAGAACGTCAACATGGGGTTTCCTTTGGTTAAAGAGCATCAGCGCTCTTCTCTGATCTCAAAGTAAAAGAAAACCAACTTTTCGCAATAGATTGACCCTACATTTTTATGACTAAAACACAAAACTGACGGGGAAAAGCAGAAAACACAAAAACCCTGAAACACCTCACATTTCCAGCCCAGCGTCGGGCCCGGCGGAAGCCGAGGCCCCACCTGCCCTTCCCCCAATGCGCTTTTGCTTTGAGCCACTTTTGCCGTTGCCTTCTCTCTCCTAGATCTCAAAAGAACGCGGCCCGGGGCCGCGCCTGAAAAGCCCCCTCCGGGGAGGTTAGGACATGGGCCGGGGCTTCCGCCCCAGCGTCCGCGTGGCTGTCCTTGGCCCCATGCCCGCAAAAGGCAGTCCGATTCGTCAGGCGCTGGCTTGGATGCATCGCCAGACCAACTGGCGAACGGCTTCTGGCTGACGAATGCCGATTCGGTTGGCGTCGATGAGCAGGGCCATGGCGACCTGGGGAGCCACCTGCACACTGGGGAGCGCGGTTTTGTAGCGCTCTCGCCCCTTCGCCGCCTCTCCGGTCCAAGGCGTGGGGCGTCGAGGGGAAAACGGTTCTCGAATCTGGGCGTGTTGCTCGATGAGCTGGGCCAGTGCAGCGCGCATGCTCAGGCCTTGCGCGGCGGCCAGGGCTTGAAACGCGGCTTTGCTGGGCGCGTCAATCCACGTTTCGTGGATGGTCTCCACAAGTGGCATGTTGTTCCGCTTGGGTTGTAGCGTGTAGCGGCTCATCCGCTCCTCCTCTTCTCCTTCAGGTCTGCTCTTACATACAACCCCGAATCCATAAAAACGAGGGCCATCTCGCGAAACGAAACGCCCGCCGGAAACTCTTGACTCCAGACCACAATCCCATCTTTGAGGTAGCTGTATTCCTGGCGAGTCACTACGCCAAAGCCATCTTCTGAGTCGCACATGTATTTGACCCGGTGGCGGTAACCGGCGTTCTCGATTTCAATCAACTCTTTCATTCGAACCCTGCTTGTGAGGGCCAGAGGACGTAGCGCCTTCTCATGCGGTCCTCCGGCTGGGCTTGGCCATCCATCCTTGGGCGGCCGCTTCTTCAGCGGTCAGCAACGCGGAAGTGCCCAGGAAACGCGTGAGCTGGTAATGGCCGATGGTGTGGGGATACCGCTGGAGGTGGGCGTGCATGTCCTTGCCGAAGTAGCACGTGGACCCAGAGCGGCGTTGATAGGCGAAATAGCGGCGGCGACGCGTTGCTGGGGGTTTCATGCAGCCCCCCCGCAATCGTCGCAACGCTGCATTTCTGCCGGATACGTTGAGAAGGGGTAGGCCCCTTTCTGCCCCACTTCCCCGCAGCACCCGCACTGCATGAGCCCCCGGGCGGTTTGGCAAATCGCGACCTCCGGGCCTTGCCAAACCACGCCGACCACCACGGCTTCCCAGGAGCTGCCGCTCCGGGCAACCACAGTGAGCCTGTCGCCGTTCCGAACATTCGGGGCGGGCACCCGGGCGCCCCATTCGCCCGACTTGAGTTGGAGGGGCCTGGCGTGGTGGTGGGCCATTAGAAGACCCCCCGATAACCAAGGGCAACAAAGCCTGACCGGCCAATAGCGCAAGCAATCATTAGAAAACCTTTGAAGAGGGGGCATTCCCTCACTACCCACTCAAACTAAGCCCCCTCAAAAAAATCGCAATACTTTCACCCTACGTTTTATCGACTAAATATCAAAACCGCCATAAGGGCCGCAGATCGCCGGAAAACTTGAACCGCAGCACATTTCCCGCCCAGCACCGGGCCCGGTGGAAGCCGAGGCCCCACCCGCCCTTTTTCCAACGCACTTTAAAAGAACGCGGCCCGGGGCCGCGCCTGAAAAGCCCCCTCCGGGGAGGAACGGCCCAGGGCCGGGGCTCCCGCCCCAGCCCCCGCTTCGCCCTGGTTCAACGCCCACAAAAAAAGCCCCGGTTTCCCGGGGCTCTATCTGCAACGCTGTAATGCCGGTCAGGCCTTATACGGGTGCGCCGGCCATTCCTGGTCCGGGTGCTTCTTTTTCCACGCCTTGCCTTCAGCGGTTTCGGCCCACGCAAGGAAGGCCTTCGGCTGACGTCCAGTGCCAGCCCAGGTGGTGCCGTCCGGGATCTGGAACTTCGGGGCGCGACTGATGCCGGCGCTCGCGGAAACCGCCTTGCGTGGCTCAAGCAGCGCCTTCAGATCGTTCTTCTGCTTCGTTGTGTAATGCTGCCCAAACTGCTGCAAGGTCTCGTAGACTCCTGCAAAGCTGGCCCCGGCTTCGGCCGCAAGCGCATCGCCTTCAGCCTTTTCCATTTCGGCCAGTAAGGCCTCGGCCTCGGCCTTTTTCTTTCGGATTTGTTCAAGCGTCAATGCCACGGCTTTCCCTTGGGGTTGGTCAAACCCCGATCCTGCCTTTTTGCGAGATTACTGTAAACCCTCAACGGCCCAACTCCGGCTCTCCAGTGGCGACTGCCACGGGGCTTCACCCTCAAGAGTCACTGAGGGCATGCCTTCCGCCGGCCACTGGAGCAAGCCCTCGGAGGTTAAGGGGACCGGCCGTGCCCACCTCCGCGTTCCACCATGCAATGCCGCAATGTCCAGGGGCTACCGGGCGCCGGCAAAGCCTTGGGCAGCGGTCCCGCGATCCGGGCGTTCAGGCGGTCAACCAGGTGCAAGGCGTGCTTGTGGAAGATGACGTGGATGTTGCCGTTCTTAAACCGCCCGCCCAGGAACGGCTTCAGCAGTTCCCCACCTCGTGCGTCACCAAGAACCCTTCGGAGCCCCGTGTCTCATCGGATGCAGGCTGCTGGGTGGCGCGATTGGCCTTCATGGCCATCGTCTCGGCCCAGACCCGCAATCCGATGTCCTGCAGAAGGATATCTTCCCTCTTTCGTGCGGTCGATTCGATGATCCAGTGGCGGCCATACGCGCCATGCAGCAATGGCCCCTCTGGCCATCCTTTCCGGGCGACGGTCATGGCCAGTCCGGCGATCAACTGAACGTCAAAGCATCGCCCCGTCTCTTCCTCGGATAGCTCCAAGCGTGGAGCAAGCAAGGCTTCCCGGGCCTTCGTATCGGTCTGTATGACCCGCTCAAGCTCTGCTGGGGTTGGAGCCTCCATGCGCGTCCACACTTGCGCTGGCAAGCATGCCTTGACCCAGTTCCAAGCGCTTGCGGTGTCGTCAGACGGATCAGCCGGGTGCAGGATGAGCCGACTTTCAAACAACGCCTGGAGGGTTTCCGGGTGCTTCCACTGGCGACCGTGGATGTAGTGTCCCCAAGCCAGGATCTTGTCGCACACGGGCACCACCACGGGTGCTGGCACGGTCAGGAAATCGTTCAACGCGCGTCGCACTATTTCGCCCAGGCTGACCTGCTCCATCCATGCCCTCGACTTCAACGTCGCCACCAACTCTGCTGGGGCTGACACCGGAGCCAGGGCGATGCGAGGCCCAGGCACCAGGCCTTGCGACGGGGATAAAGGCTTGGTGATCGCATCGGCCAACACTTGGCGCACGGCTTCGGCGATGGTCACGCCAGAGGTGCTGGCTTGCACTTGCAGCGCTTGGTGCATGGCCTCCGGAAGCAAGACCTTGGGAAGGCGCTGCGGGGATTGAGGCTTGAAAAGACGGGGCATCAGCACGGCCCCTCTCCGCCGCAGTTGGAGGCCGGTCCCGTGCATGGCTGTTCATTGTCCCTCTCCAGGTCTCGCTACAACCAATGGCTTAGCAACGGCCCGGGAGAACTCAATCGTGGTCCTGCGCGTTGAGAATAGACCCGTCACCGTGACCGAGCAGGCATCCCAGCCTGAGCGTTCAGCAACGCGTAAACAGGCTTCACCGATTCGTTGGACGTCATACCCATCCCTGCGACTCTCAACGAGCTCCTCAAGCACCGGCAGCAGTCGGTCATAGCAGACGTTCGTTCGAAAGAGGTTGCCACCTGCGGTGCTTCTGCAGAACTGCGAGAGTCCTTCGCCGTCGTCCGGCGGTGGCCGTAGTGACCAACCCGCCAGACCCAACAACGCGGCTACCGCCCCTCCCAGCACGAGGCCCCTCGCCCTTCGTGACTCGGCCAGCGCCCGCAGTGCGTCGACGGAACGCTGATCCACTGTAGCCACACGTTGACGCCATTTATTGGCCCACTCATTCGACAACCCCATAAGACCCTCCCGTCTGAATGTTCGATGCATTCATCCTTGATCGAAATCTGACGTCTGCAATAGGCGACCACCCGTTGGCATTTGACTAAATATCGAATCCGCGAGACTGCCCACAAAAACCCGTGGCATTGCGAAATAGGCCGCATGTCAGACCGTCTTGGATCCGCGACTGCCAAACTCAGTGAGCCAAGGGGCTTGACGCTTCTCTCAGCGTCTTTGGGGTTGCCCGAGCGACTCAATAGCCACGTGGCGGCTATCGCCAAGCGGTCTAAGTCGCCGTCGCTGCCGGCTTGTAAGGAGCGGCCCGGAGGCACGGCGGCCCAATGGGCCACTCCGCCTGGCGTTCACCGGCCCCAGACGCAGGATCTGACTAATCTATCGCGGTAGCCCCACATGATGAAGGTGACCGATGGCCGAGGCCGCCCGTCAGACTGCTCTGGAGTCATTACGGATCCTTGATTCTGATCCCGAGCCCTTTTTCGACGCCCTGACCCGGGCCGCGAGAAACATGACGGGCATGCCGATCGCCCTGATCTCCTTGGTGGACGGGGATCGCCAATGGTTCAAGGCCCAAATAGGCCTTCCCGGTGTGGACGAGACGCCCCGCGACATTTCCTTCTGCACCTGGGCCATCCAGTCCGATGAGCTGTTTGAGGTGGCAGACGCCGCCCAGGACGCCCGCTTTTCGACCAACCCGTTGGTCCTGGGTCCGCCTTTCGTCCGCCACTACGTCGGTGCGCCCATCAGCGCCAATGGCCAGAACGTGGGAACGCTTTGCCTGCTCAGCCCAAACCCGGGAACGATCTCAGCGGAGCAGGGAGCAGCCCTGTCATGCTTGGCCCAGGCCGCCGCAGTCGGCATGCAGCAGCGCGCTCGCCTTCTTGAGCGGGTCAGCGAATCCCAGGCCTTGCAACGGCGTTTTCAGAGAAGCCAGTTCTTTCTGGAGCGCACCAATGCACTGGCCAAGGTCGGAGGGTGGGAGCTGGTGCTTGGAACTGGAGAAGTCAAATGGACCAAGGAGACCCGGAGGATCCATGGCGTCTCTGACGACGCGGTGCCCGGCCTGGACACGGCGATTGCCCTGTATCCGGAAGGCGCACGGCAGCGGCTGGAGGCCGCCCTGGAAGACTGTATCTCATCGGGTGTGCCCATCGATTTGACCCTTCCGTCCAGCAAGCTTTCGGGGGAGCGCACGTGGGTCCACGTGGTGGGCCAGCGGGAAGAGACCGAAACCGGTGCCCGATTGATCGGCGCGATCCAGGACGTGACGGAGCAACGGGCGGCGGTCGAGGCCTTGGCGCATAGCGAGGCACGCTACCGCAGGCTGTTCCAACACAGCCTCGGCCTCATCTGCACGCATTCCTTGGACGGGACGGTCACGTCGGTCAACCCTGCGGCCTCGCACTCACTGGGTCTCTCGGAGGGTGACGTCGTCGGCCGATCGCTGGCCGAGCTCATTCCCCAGAGCAAGCAGGACGCGTTCAAGGCTTACTTGGATCGCATCCGGGAAAACGAGAGCGACTCGGGCATGATGGAGCTGGTGGCCCGCGACGGATCGCGCCGCTTCTGGGCGTATCACAACGTGCTGGACACAGAAGCCCAACCGCCCTACGTGCTGGGCCACGCGCAAGACATCACGACTCAACACATCCAAGAGCAGCAGCTCCACGACTTGGCGACCCGCGACCCGCTCACCCGAGCGTTCAACCGTCGCTACTTGGCCGATCTGGCCCACCAGCAGTTCGATGGGTGGGGCTGTCTGGTGTTTGACTTGGACCACTTCAAAGAAGTCAACGACACCCAAGGCCACGCCCAAGGCGACAAGGTGCTGGTCGACTTCGTGGCTTTCCTGTCCGCCCCGCTCCAAGGCGAGGAAGCGGTGGTTCGGCTCGGGGGCGACGAGTTCCTCGTGTTCGTCCCCGATGCGACGTTGGAACGGCTGAGCGTGTTGGAGGACACCTACCACGAGCGCGCCGGCGAGGCACCGATCCGCTTTTCCGGCGGTTGCGCCATTGGTCGGCCCTCGGAATCGGTGGCCGATACCATCAATCGCGCAGACATGAAACTCTACGACCGCCGAAAGCGGGAACGGCAGTGAGCCTGCCCTCAGATCCGGGCATGGGGCCAGTTGTGGGCTGCCCCCTTACGCCGATGATCGCCTTTAGCGTAGCAAGCGGCCCTTCAGTGCCGCCCAATCTCACCGATGGAGAGGGCAACATGGATAAGCGGGTGTGCTTTGATTTCGAGATTGATTTCAGCAACGGGGGCGGGATTCAGGGCCAAGGCTTCCGGCTGGACATCGCCGGTGACGACATCACCAATGAGGCGTTGGCCGACTACATCGTGCGCGACATGCGCCTGCTGATGGTGGGTGAGGTTCGCATCCTCAACAAGGAAATCATTGAGGAGCCTCATAAGCGCCCGGCGCACGACCAAGACGGTTCAACTGTCCACGACTCAAAGGACGGGTGAGCGGCCATGCATCCTGATGTTCTCGGCTGGGCTGCAACCGTAGTGCTGATTGCCACGCTGGTCCGGCAAATGATCAAACAGTGGCAGTCTCCCCACCCCGAAACGGTCTCCAAGTGGCTGTTCGTCGGTCAGATGACCGCGTCCACCCTTTTCACCGTCTACAGTGCACTTTTGGGGTCAACGGTGTTTGTGGTGACCAATGCCCTGCTGCTGCTCACGGCCGTGGTGGGACAGATCCTGGCTTGGCGTCGACGTCGACGAACCGACGCATCGCCTCCCTGCTGACCCAGTATTTGCCGCACCAAGAAAGGCCGTCGTAGGCCTTGAGCAGCCGCTCTCATCAGATCCGAAACGCGCGTCGCCTGACATGTTCGACCCGGCCTCCGACCGTGACCAGCGTCGAGATGGCCCAGTCGCTGGAAGCGGACACGGGCGGAAGCAACAAGATCTCAACGCCGGCCCCCATCGCCGCGCCTTTCCATAGCTCCACGGCGCTGTCCCCGCTGGGAGTGCGGTGGAGGCCCCAATCCGAGGCGAACTCCGTCAGCTCCTGCCTTCCATGAATCCCATCGAGCGCGCTGCAAAGCGAATCATACTGAGCACTCCTCACTCCCCCTTGCATCGTTTTCTAACCTGCGCTTCACCATCCATCCCAGACTACTTCATGGCAGACATGAAGATCGAAAGCCAGTCTGAATCCCTCAGGAGAACGCCAACTTTCTGACGGGGCAGCCTCCGATCCATTACCTGAAGCTGGGACCAGGGACGACACGCAGCGGATTCAGGCAGGTTTCCGCCTGTGCCTCGCAGAAACCCTATCTGCCACGGACCGGGGCAGGATTACAGCCACCCGCGCTTTCGCCCGACGAAAATTGAGGTCGCGCCCAACCCCGCCATGATGCCCACCGCAATCCAGAAGCCTTCGGTCTTCATGCCGAAGAAGTTGGCATCGAAGTTCATGCCCAACGCGCCCGCGATGACGGCCAGCAAGCCGGTCACCACCGTCACGAAGGTCAGCAGCTTCATGCGTTCGTTGGTTTGGAGCTCGGTCTGGGTGCTGAAGAGCTGGAAGCTGCCAACAACGAGCTCTCGGGCGTTCTCAACCACGTCCAACGCTCGCTCAAACCTGTCGTCCAGATCGCGTAAGTGCCGCGCCACCTCTTCGGCCCCGTCAGGCACGAAGTCCGGCCGCGAGAGGCCGTCGAAGACAGTTCGGTGCGGTGCCAGCATCCGTCGGAGCCGAGAGGCCGCGGCTCGGAGCGCGGCGAGCTCGGGCAGGGCCGAGCGCCCAGGGGGCTGATCAGACAAGATCCGACTCTCCAACCGTTCGATCTCCACCTCAAACAGCGCGACGGCGGAGAAATACGTGGAAAGATGCCAATCCAACAATGCGGCCACGAAGCTCGCCTCGCCCAAGCAGCCGATGTCGCGGGCGCTCTCGGGTTCCCGCTCCCGCAGATCGGCCAAGAAGGCAATGTCTTCGTCGTGGTGGGTCACCACAAAGTTCGCCCCAGCCACGACGGTCAACACCGCGCCTTGGAACTTCAGCCCCTTCCCACGCAACACTGCCACTACACGCGCCATGAAATGGTCGGCGAACTTTTCAAGCCGGGGATTGGTGGCGATGGGACTGCTCGGCAGGGATGCGGGATTCAACCTCAGCGCGCGCCACACCTGTTCGGCTTGCTGATTGGGAGCCCCGCATAGATCCACCCAAAGAAGTTCGTCGTCGCTCGGAGGATTGCTAGGAAGATCCTCCAATCGAAGCGTGCAACTGCCCTTCTCGCGATAAAGCTTGATGGTCAAGCCACTTTCAGGAACGTCGGGGGTATCCATGCGGGAATCTTGCCGAGCGCCAGTTGAGCCACACGTGAAGATCCAACACTGCGCTTGCCCCGCGGCAAGAATGGCCTTGAAACTGCGCTACGCCGCCCGGACGGTCGTTGAGGTCCTCGGGGCGAAAGCGAAGACCCTTAGGGTTCGACAGTCCAAGGTCTAACTGCGCTCACTCGCTTCGCAAGGCTATTCATCCTTCGGCATCGGCGATCCGCACATACGCTTCTGTCATCGCCGCAGAGAAGTGAGCGCCGCAGCGAAACGCATTCAGCAACGCGCCCAAGAGGTAGCGGTGCTCGTCGACGGGGAACAGATCCACGTGGTGCTCGCCCTCTCGAGTCGCGTGCTTCACTGCATTCCGCAGTCCCACCATGTCCTCTTTGATGTCACGGTAGACCAGATCCTGGCGGGCGCTCATCTGCCTGGCCACCTGGAGCATGTGCTCGCCAATGGTGGGGGTGTCGTTGGCCGGGGGCAGCGCGCGAAGCATGTCCTCTGCCGTGCCGGCCAGAAGCACGACGGTGGCGGGGTGATGGCCCGCCAGATAGAGCGCGCACGCGGCTTCCAAGTGGCCGATGGCGATGTCCAGTTTGCTCAAGCGCATGGGACCACGCCGTGGGAGGGACGTTCATCATAACTCCCATGGCGGCGACCGGCCCGGGGAGTTCCTCATTGACAGGGCGCAGGGCTCCGGCCCTGACCGCTTCCCTTTCTGGGCACGTCTGATGGTGCAGATTTCTCCGTTTCCTCCGCTACGCGCGTGTCATAACCTTGATTGCACCGGTCCTTCACGCATCGTCGCCGACCAGCGGGGCATGGTAATGGCTCTCCCTAACTCGGATGCCCACATGGCTATCAAGACCGCTGAAGAACTGTTTGTGCACGAGCTCTCTGACATTTACAGCGCTGAAAAGCAGCTGACCAAGGCCCTGCCCCGCCTGGCCCGTGCTGCGGAGAATCCGGACCTGGCCGCCGCCTTCGAGACCCACTTGGAAGAGACCCAAGGGCAGATCGAACGCATCGATCAGGTCGTGGAGGTGCTGGGGATCCGCCTGAAGCGCATCAAATGCGCAGCGATGGAAGGCTTGGTGGAGGAAGGCAAGGAAGTGATCGATTCCATTGAGAAGGGCCCGGTGCGCGACGCCGCCCTGATTGGCGGTGCCCAAAAGGTGGAGCACTACGAGATCGCCTCCTACGGCACCATCGCGGCGTTGGCCAAACAGCTGGGCTACAAGGACGCCTTGCCCTACCTTCTGGAGACGTTGGAGGAGGAAAAGGCGACGGATGAAAAGCTCACCCTGCTGGCTGAGCAGGGCGGAAACCAGAAAGCCGCGAGCAAGTAAGCAACCACGGTGGGCCTTCGGGCCCGCCTTTCATTTGGGAGCAGGAAATGTGGCGTCGCAATGGTCTGTCGATCGTGCTCTTCGGCCTGATGGTGCTCTTTCTGGTGGGACAGGCTCTGACCGGTTGGCAGGTCCACAATGAAGAGCTGAACCAGCACGGCGTGGCGGCCATTGGCTTCTGGGACTACTTGGCCAGCGGGCACTTCAGCAGTGCCACGTTTGAGAACTGGGAAAGCGAGTTCCTCCAGATGGGCATGTATGTGCTGCTCACCGTCCGGCTGCGTCAAGCCGGCTCTGCTGAGTCGCGCCCCCTCGACCCAGCAGAAGAAGAGCCCCGTGTAGAATCAGGGCCGGTCCCTTGGCCGGTGCGCAAGGGGGGCGTCTGGAAGAGCCTCTACGGCCACTCTTTGGCCATTGTTTTCTTTCTCCTGTTCTTCCTCTCCTTCTCGCTCCATGCAGTGGGAAGTTGGAGAGCCAAGTCTCAGGAAAATCGACTGGACGGGTTGCTGCCCCCATCGTTTACCGATCACCTCTTCAGCAGCGACTTTTGGTTTGAGTCCATGCAGAACTGGCAAAGCGAGTTTCTAGCGGTCTTGGCGCTGGTTGTGCTGACCATCTTCCTGCGGCAGAAGGATTCGCCACAATCCAAGGCGGTGGAAGCGCCGCATTCACAGACGGGGGACTGAGGTGCGCACGCCCGCCCTCCTGATCATCGACCTGTTCAGCAAGTTCGACTTTCCCGATGGGCAGCAACTCGCACCGCTGGCCCTCCGGGCCGCGAAAAAAGCCGGTCAGATTCGAACGGCGTTTGACGAAAGGGGCTGGCCCGTCATCTATGCCAACGACAACTTTGGCGACTGGAAGTGCGGCTTTCACCAGCTGGCGGAGGTGTGTCGCCATGAGGGCGGTCCGGCCGGTGACATTGCCCGACTCCTTTTCCCTGGCCCGGATCATTACACGGTGCTCAAGCCGAAGCACTCGGCGTTCCTGGCGACCCCGCTGGCCGTGCTTCTCGCAAAGCTGGACGTTCGCACCCTGGTGCTTGTAGGCATGGCCTTGGATTCCTGTATTCACGCCACCGCTATCGACGCACACTCGCGGGAGTTCTCTACCGTTGTCATCTCCGACGCCACGGCGTGCCTGCCAAAGCGCCGGTCCGCCGCGCTGACGCTGCTGCGATCCACCGGGAGCGTCCAAGTGCGCACGACCGGAGCGCTGCTTCAGTCAATCGAGAGCGGCCCTCGCCGTTCAGCGATTGATCCTATTGGACGGAAATAGAGACATTCTTGAGCCCTTCGGGGCCTGCGTTAGGGGAGCAAGCCAAGCAAAGATCGGTGTGCGGCCACGCCCGCCAAGGCTCCCTCCCCCACCGCCAGGGCGATGTTCCCTGCAAACCGGGCTGCATCGCCGCACGCGAACACCCCTGGGATGGTGGATTGCTTGGCCGAATCGGTCGTGATGCATCCCGCGTCCTCGGTTGCGCAACCCAAGCATTTGGCCAAGCCGGAGGCCAACGTGGTTTCCGGGTGGACGAACAAGGCTTCCACTTCGCGGGAGCTGCCGTCTGCGAGAGTCAAGGACGCTTTGCCGGTCATGCCAACCAGGGCCTCCTTCTCCAGGGTCGCACCGATGCCCCTCAGCTGCAGAGAAAGCTCTTCCACCTCCGACGCAGAAAGCGCGCCGTCGTGGAACGCCGTGATCTGTCCCCACTGAGAAAGCGCCCTGACTTGATCCATCGCTTCGGATCTGGACGCAATAAGCACGCCGATGGCTGTTCCGCAGATTTCATAGCCGTGGCAGTAGGGGCAATGGAGGACGGTTTTTCCCCATCGCTCCGCGAGCCCCGGGACGTCGGGCAACCGATCCTCCACGCCGTGCGCAAGTATCAGTCGCTGGGCGTAGTAGTAATCGCCGGATACACAATCGACACGGAACCCGGCCTCCAGTGAACCGGCGGCGTCGGTGGCCTCATCGGTCACCCATTGCACTCCCTCGTAGGCCAGCAACTGCCGGCGGCCGGTCTCAAGCAAGGCTGCGGGGCTCGCCCCATCCCACCCCAAACACCCGTGCGCCTTCCCAGCGCGTTGGTTGCGGGGCTGCCCGTGGTCTATCACCAACACCGTGCGGCAAGCGCGCGCCAACTGCAAGGCAGCCGACATGCCCGCATAGCTTCCGCCGATCACGATGGCGTCGAAGGCAGGCAGGTCCTGCGAGGTTGGCGGGCTTGGACTGGTCATCTTCGCTTGCTCGATGGGGGAAATGCGCCGGGCGGTCGCGACACTCGTTCGCCCGAACTGGTTGGTTCAGAACAGCTCGGTCTGGGCCGGTGGGTAGACAAGCGCTGGCCCGGCGGCCTGCGCCATCGGGTTCAGCGGATGCGGCTTGGGTTCGGCGTGGGACACGATGTGCAACACCTCATGGCCCCGGTGCATCAGCAGGTCGGAGATGAGACGTCGGTGGCAGCGCCACCAGGGTGCCTCCGCGCACATCAGCGCGGTCCGATGTTTGCCCCCCAGTGCAAGCACCTTCGATAGCCCGCCGGCGAACTCGGCGGTCGCCATGTGGTCTGCGTAGCCCTGAAACGCGGCGTTGTCCCACGCACCATTGGGCGAATCCGGCTGCACCTTGCGCCGCCCGCCCAGTTCAGGAATCCAAAGATACTCCACGCCGTGCGCTGGCAGCGTTTTAGCCATCTGCTCGGATGCGAACCAAGGGTGACGACGCGATCCTGGGAAACGACGCACGTCCGCGATCGCCGAGATGCCTTGTGCGAACAGCAGGTGTAAGAACTCGTCCCAAGGTCGAGTGGAATGCCCGATGGTCCAGACGGTCACCGGGGTCGGAGCGGGAGCATCGCACTGCATGAGGCTCATTGGACAGGAGCCGGCATCAAGCCCGCGTGCTCATCACGTGCTCGGCAGCTGCCAACGACGCTCGCGTCTGCCCGTCTACGCTCGGACACGACCGCGGGGATAGCGGCTAGTCGTTTCGGGCCCATTTCGACAAGTTCTGCTTCAACGCATCGATGCCCTCCCAGGGATCCTTGCGGCGACGTTTCAGCTTGCCCGGCACGTCCTTGATCGTGAACGCGTCAGCCCGTTTGAGGTTTGGCAGCTCGCTCCACGCCAGAGGCATCGCGACAGGCGCGCCCGGTCTACCCCGCAGGGAATACGACGCCGCTGCGGTGGCACCTCGACCGTTACGCAGGTAGTCGACAAAGATCCGCTTGTTTCGAAGGGCTTTGGTGGCGGTGGCCAAGAACCGCTGAGGTTCCGACTGGGCCAACGCGTCGGCGAATCCTTTGGCGAAGCGCTTGGTCAGGTCCCAGTCGCACCCGGGATTCAAGGGCACCACGACATGAAGGCCCTTGCCTCCAGATACCCGCAGGAAGGACTCCAGCTCTAGTTGGGCCAGAAGCTTCCGGATATCAGTGGCAGCCTTTTTTACCTCCGCGAAAGGCACATCTGGGCCGGGGTCTAGATCGAATACCACCCGGTCGGCACGGTCAGGCTCCTCCGCGTGGCTTCCCCACGGATGGAACTCCAGGGCATTGAACTGGACCAGCTCCAGCAAGCTGGCCGCGTCGCGCACTACGAGGTAGTGGGCGTTGATGCCGCTGTCCTCCTTCAGCTTGACCGAGTCCACCAGCTCCAGCCCGGCGGTGTGGTGCTTTTGGAAGAAGCAAGGCTTGCCAGTGCCGGCGGGACAGCGAATGATCGACAAGGGCCGGTTGATCACCTCGGGCAGCAGGTGATCCATCACTGCCGAGTAGTAATCCCAAACGTCTTGCTTCGTATAGCCGTCGCCAGGGAAAAGGACCTTGCTCGGGGAGGACAGTTTGGGGGGCACGCGTTCGACTTGAGGCGTTGCGGCGGTCTTGCGGGCAGAAGACGCCGCCGATGCCCGTTTGCCACGGGCCGGTTTCGCCGGGGCGGCGCGATCCGAATCCGCCAAATCATTCACTTCCTTGTCGGCCCGCACGGCTTTCAAGGAGGCTTGGCGCAGCAGTTGCTGCCCCCCGATGCCGCGATAGAACACCTCCACCACGAAGCGCGGCTCGAACCACGTGGCAGAGCGAAGATCGGTGTCCTCGGTGGGCACGTAGGCCGTCGGCTTCTTGCCTCCCCCTTGGATCCTCTTGCTCACGTCCTTGATCAAGGCGTCGGAGAACCCGGTGCCCACCCGGCCCACGTAGAGCCAACCGTGTTTGGCGTCGGGCTTGGCCAGTAAAAGCGAGCCAAAGCCGCTGCGGCTGCCCTTGGGGGCCGTGTAACCGACCACGGCGAACTCGTCGCTGGCCAGCTGCTTGGTCTTGCGCCAGTCGTCGCTGCGGCCGAGGTGGTAGCCGCGATCGGCGCGCTTGGAAATGATGCCTTCAAAGTGCTGTTCGCCAGCCAGGCGGTAGGCTTCGTTGCCGTCGCCTTGGACGTGAGAGCTGAAGGCCAAGTGGCCGGCCTGGCCCGCCAGCAGCTCCTGCAGGAGCGCCTTGCGCTCCAACAGAGGTGCTGCGGCCACGTCCACGCCATCGATGTAGAGCAGGTCGAAGAGCGCGTAGGCCAGCGCGCCTTGCCGCTCCCCGGACAATGTCGCCTGGAGCAGGTTGAAGTCCTCCTTGGTGCCCGATCCGGCGATGAGTTCGCCATCCAAGGCAGCAGAGGTAAGGCCCAACTCCGCCACGGCGTCGCGTATCTCGGGGATCTTGTCGGTCCACTCCAACGCGTTGCGGGACCAGAGCCGGACGGCCCCATCGGCGACCGTTGCGAGGATCCGATACCCGTCCCACTTGATCTCATGGACCCATTGGTCGCCCTGCGGCGGGGCCTCCCCCAGCGTGGCCAACTGGGGCTCGAAGGGGCCGGAAGGCGGAGCCGCCTCTTTCGCTTTGGGCAGGACCAAGGCCTTCTTGGCCCAGTTCTTCCGTCGCGCACGCTTTGCAGGGAGGGCTTTGAGCTTCTTCTTGTCGGCTTTACCGCCGCCGGCCCTCCTGATGTCTGCCGTTGGGGCCGCCGACACATCGGCGAGCAGATCGTCCGCTTCCAGATCGCTCGCATACGCATCGTCGTCCTTGAACAACAGCCACTGCGGCTGACGGGCAGGCTTGCCGGAGCGGACCAGGTGCCACCCGCCTTTGAGCTTGGTGCCAAACAGCTCGAAGCGCAGGTGACCCTTGGCAAGTTGTGCCTCTGGGTCTCCTTGGGTGGCCCAGACGCCGTGATCAAACTGGGCCACGTGCCCACCACCGTATTGCCCTTTGGGGATCTCGCCTTCGAAGCTGGCGTAGTCGACGGGATGGTCTTCTACTTCCACGGCCATGCGCTTGACCTTGGGGTCGTAACTGGGGCCTTTGGGGACGGCCCAACTCTTCAGGGCGTCGCCGATTTGCAGCCGGAAGTCGTAGTGCCGGCGGCTGGCGTGGTGGAGTTGGACCACGAAAATGGCGCGCTGCCCTTGGGGCAGCGCTTTGCCAGGCTCCGGCTCCTTGGTCTGGTCAAAGCGGCGCTTGCGGCGGTATTCGACCAAGGACATGACGGCTCCTCGTTACTTGCCCAGGTGCTTGCGAACGGCCGCAGCGGTGGGGCCCACGGCTTTGACGGCGGCCCGGAGCTCGTCGGCGGACACGCCCAGCGCCTTGGTCCAATACTGGAGTTCGTAGTCTTCGTTGACGTTGATGCGGTCGCGGTCCGGGCTGCCGGTGTTCTTCTTGTCGTCGCTCATGGGATTCTCCTTGGGTGATCAGGCGCTCTTTAGAGCCTTCTTGGCGGGGGCTTTCTTTGCGGCTTTCTTTGCTGGGGCCTTCTTTATGGCGGCCTTCTTGGCAGGCTTGCTGTCTTTGGTGGAGGACTTGGAGGCGGTCTTCACCGGCGTTGCTTTCGCCGGGGTGCGCTTGTTGGTTTCCAAGCTCTTCTGGAGCAGCGCCATGAAGTCCACCACGTTGGTCGCCGAGTCCTCGCGATGTTCCGGTTCCTCGAAGGTGGTCGTGGCTCCGGCCTGCTTCACCCGCTTCTTGATGATGTCGGACAGGCGCTCGCGGAACTCGTCCTGGTAGCTGTCCGGCTCCCACTCAGAGGTCATGCTCTCAATCAGCTGCTTGGCCATTTCGAGCTCTTTGGGCGCAACCCGGTAGTCCGACGCCCCCCCCTGCGGCAGTTTGTATTCGTCCGGAGCCACCAACTCCTGCGGGTAGCGAAGCAGGATCATGATCAACGCATCGCCTTCGGGCATCACCGCGCAAATGTATTCGCGCGTGCGGATGACCACCCTGGCGATGCCCACCTTGCCGGTTTCCTTCAGGGTCTCTCGGAGCAGGACATAGCCCTTTTCGGCCTTCTTGCCGGGCACCAAGATGTAGGGCTTTTCGAAGAACCTCAGCCCGATGCTCTCGGCGTCGACAAAGGCCTCCACGTCGATGGACTCGTGCGTCTCGGGGGCGGCCGCGGCGATGTCTTCTTTCTCTATGACGACGTAGCTGCCCTTGTCGTATTCAAAGGCTTTGACGATGTCCTTCCAAGGCACTTCTTCGCCGGTTTCGGCGTTGACCCGCTCGTAGCGAATGGGCTTTTTGTTTCGTGCGTCCAACATGCGAAAGCTCAGATCCATGCGACGCTCGCCGGACATGAGGGACACCGGAACGTTGAGCAGCCCGAAGGACAACGAACCACTCCAGATGGGCCTGGGCATGCCAGCCGCCTCCAATCCTAGGGCCTTTCGTTGTAGGCCCGGCCGCGTCGGCCGGGCGTGAACCCGGCCGGCGCGGCGCAGCGGTTACTTTTTGGCTTCGACGCCCGGCGTGGCGTCGCGCACCATGAACTCTTCGGTCACCTCGGGCAGGTGGGCCGCCAGCCAGTCGGCCATCGCCTCTTCCTGCACGAGGATTTCTTCGCAGATCCGGGCCGTTTCTGCATCGCCCACCGTCTTCGCTGCGGCGATCAGGGCCGTGTAGGAGGCGATCTCGAAATGCTCGAAGACGTAACCGGCCATCGCGCCTTTGACGATCTCGTCGGAGGCCGTCATGCCGCCGACGGCCTGACCGAAGGCTGCCATCTTGCCCATCACGTCCTTGAGGGTCGACGGCGAGCCGCCCAAGCGCTTGATGCACCCTTCCAGCCGTTCGCGCTGGCCAATGGTTTCCTGAATGTGCTCTTCAATGCGCGCCTTCAGCACTGGGTAGTGCTCGATGCGGGACGCCTGCCCCTTGAGCATGGTCTCCGCCTGCTGCTCCATCGCGTGGGCGTCGCGGAGCCAGTCCAACAGGTTCTCTTTGAGCTCTGCCATGAATCTCCTCCTATCGTGTCGGGCGAAGCCTTACCGTATCGAGGCTGGGATGCGGATCAAGCGATCCCCGAGTGAAGGCTTGGCGAACGGCGGAGCGTCCGAGACCGCCGATGTGTGGGCCTGGCGATCGATGGTCTTCGTGGTGAACGGCGCGCATGCAACGCATTCGCAGGCCATTGACCGCTCCCGCCCCATGCTGAACGCTCCTCAGCGCCAGGCCATCCTCATGACCCGTTCCGCGCTTTTGCTCGTCTTGCTGGCCCCCTCTCTCGCCTTCGCTCAGCAGGGGGACGGAACCGACGTCCAAGCCAACGTCCACACGTTCAAACCGGCCAAGGCAGAGGCGACGCCTGAGCACGTTCAGGCCCTGAAGGTGCCCAGCGGCTTCCAGGTGCGTCCCCTTGCGCAAGGCCTTCAGAATCCCCGGATCATCGCCGTAGCGCCGGACGGGCGGATTTATATCTCACGTCGAGATCAAGGCGACGTGCTGTTGCTGGAGGATGCCAATGAAGACGGAGCCTTGGACGCCGAACCGAAGGTGGTCTTCTCACGTCCAGGAGCGCACGGGCTGGCCATCGCCAACGGGCAGCTGTATGTCGCCACGGCCAACGACGCGTGTATCGCGCCCCCATACGCCCGGACGGCACGTTGGGTCCAGAGGAACGGATCATCAACGACCTGCCCGATGGCGGTCAGCACCCCAACCGCACGCTGGCCTTTGGCCCTGATGAGATGCTCTACATCAGCGTGGGCTCGTCCTGTAACGCGTGCAACGAGACCAATCCCGAGCATGCGGCGCTGCTGAGGTCCTCGCCGGATGGCAAGAGCCGGTCCATCTTTGCCAGCGGCCTGCGGAACACCATCGGCTTTGCTTGGAACTCCAAAACGGGGGAGCTGTGGGGGATGGATCACGGCATCGACTACTTGGGCAACGATGAGCAGCCCGAGGAGCTCAACCGCATTCAGAAAGGAAAGAAGTATGGTTGGCCCCACATCTGGGGCAAGGACGGGGTGAATCCCCAGAGCACCCCGCCAGGGCAGATCAGCAAACAGCAATGGGCGGCGACAAGCGAGCCCATGGTGCTCGGCTACACCGCCCACGCGGCCCCCATGCAGATGCTGTTCTACACCGGCCAGCAGTTCCCGGCAGCTTACCGGGGGGACGCCTTCGTGACGATGCGCGGTTCCTGGAACCGCAAGCCTGCGTCGGGCTACGAGGTGGTGCGGGTTCGTTTCAACGCCGGCAAGCCGGTCGGGTTTGAGCCCTTCCTGACAGGCTTCCTGGTCGACAACGGCCAGGCGCATATCGCAAGGCCCGTCGGTCTGGCGATGACGAAGGGCGGTGCACTTTTGGTCGGCGACGATGCCAACGGCGTCATCTACAGAGTGACTTACGGCCCAGGCCAAGCGTCCGCCTCCCCCGCGACCGCAGTGCCTAGCGGGCCCTTGATGGCCCAAGTCAATCAAGGCTCGGGCGTGCCGTTGGCCAAGGATCGGATCGGCAAAGCCGCCACGTTCGAGTTCCGCTCCCCGTCGTTCTCCTCGGGCCAAGCATTGCCTCCCCGCTTCAGCGCGTATCACGACGATGCATCGCCCGCTCTTTCTTGGAGCCCGGTGCCTGGTGCCAAGTCCTATGCGCTGATCATGGAGGATCCGGATGCAGCCAACGTCAAACCCTTCGTTCACTGGGTCGCTTACAACATCCCAGCGACCACGCAATCGCTGCCGGAGGGCCTGCCGGTCGATCCGCGACTCCTGAAGCCGGAGGGAATGCTGCAGGGGGTGAACAGCCGGGGGTCTGTGGGGTATTTCGGCCCCAAACCGCCAGTGGGCGATCGACCCCACCATTACCACTTCCAGCTGTTGGCCTTGGACACCGTGCTTGATATGAAGGCCGGGGCAACGCGGGACGAGGTGCTGAAGGCCGCGAAGGGCCACATCCTAGGCGTGAGCGAGACCGTGGGCACCTACCAGCAGGTCGAGGCCCCGCTGAAATAAAAAAGGGACCCGAAGGTCCCGACCGGTGCCCAAGGCCCGGAAACTCAATGAACCTCCAGTTCCTGGCAAAGGGACTGGAGGGCCGCGGCGATCTCTTTTAGGCGAAACGGCTTTTCAAGGAAGGGCGTGCCTTTGAAGCGTTCGGGCAGCCGGTTGGCCCCAAGGCCGGTCGTAAACAGGAACGGCACCCCCAACTCGACCAAGCGATCGGCCACGGGGTAAGACTCGACCCCGTTCAAGTTGACGTCCAGCACCGCAACATCGAAGGCCGCCTCCTCGGCGCATACCAAGGCTGTGGGCAAATCTTCGGCCGTCTTGGAGACGTCGTAGCCGACTTGGGCAATGGCCTGCTCCAAGACCATCATGAGAGTGGGTTCGTCCTCTACAAGAAGAACCCTTACTGCTTTGCCGTCCAATCCCATGACTTTCTCCCTACAAGCGCTCTGAGTGGATGTGCCACGATTGGACAGTGTGGCCCGAGGGCTCGCCCGATTTGTTAAGAGGGCGCAAAAGGATGACGGCCGTCGCTCTTCTACACTGCGCACTCTGTCGCCCTTCGGTGGCCCTGCCGAGAGGATGACCCATGAACCAACCAGCGAAAGCGAAAACCGATTTGAGGGACGAGAGCCGGCAGTTTGCCCTGCTGGTGAACTCGGTCACCGACTACGCCCTATACATGCTCGACCCCAGCGGGGTGATCCAGACCTGGAACCCGGGTGGGCAACGAATCAAGGGCTACCAGGCTGCCGACGTGGTCGGCACCAACTTTTCCCGCTTCTACCTGCCCGAGGAGGCCCAAGCCGGCCTACCAGAGCGAAACCTGCGGACCGCGGCCTTAGAAGGGCGCTACGTCGCCGAGGGCTGGCGATTGCGGCAGGACGGGACCCGCTTTCGTGCCAGCGTCGTGATCGATCCCATCTGGGAAGACGGGGAACTGGTGGGGTTTGCCAAAATCACCCGCGACATCACCCAGCGCCACGAAGCGCAGGAGCAGCTGCTCCAAGCCCAGCGCGATCTCCTGCAGGCGCAGAAGATGGAGGCCATCGGCAAGTTCACGCTCGGCTTGGCCCACGATTTCAACAACCTGTTGACCATCGTGGCCAACTGTTTAGACCTCATCAGCCTGCGGGTGAAAAACGGAGGCGTGGCCAAGCTCATCGATACCGCGCAGCGGGCCGCCGAGCGCGGGGCCCTTCTGACTCGGCAGTTGCTGACCTTCGGCAAGGGACAAACCTTGGTGCCAGAGGCAGTCGACTTGGCCGCCTTGATGGCCGAATGCGAAGCGATGCTGCGCCGCTCCGCCGGCGACGCGATCGCATTGACCGTCGAAGTTTCCCGGGGCCTTCCGACCCTGTCGCTGGACAAGGCACAGCTGGAGGCCGCAATCCTTAACCTGGTGTGCAACAGCCGCGACGCCATGCCGAAGGGCGGAACGATCCTCATCACGGCGTCTGCGCGGCAAACCCGTGATCCTACGTTGCCCAACACCAGTGAAAGACCTTACATCTGCCTGAGCATCCGAGACGACGGTTCAGGGATTGAGGCAGACCAGCAGGCCAGGGTATTTGAACCGTTTTTCACCACCAAACCCATTGGAAGGGGCAGCGGGCTGGGCTTGAGCCAAGTGTTTGGCTTCACGGCCCAGTCCGGCGGGTTCACCGAGCTCCAGAGCGAGCTTGGGAAGGGAACCCGCGTTAGCCTTTGCTTCCCCGCACCAGAGCATTGAGATGCCGATCCACGTGTTGTTTGTTGAAGACGAAGACGATCTCCGCAGCGTCGTCGTCGAGGCCCTGACCTCTCAGGGCTTCCAAGTCACTCCCGCCAGCAACGGGGACGAGGCCCTCGTCCTCCTGCGCGGCAGCGCCAAGTTCGCGGTGGTAGTGACCGACTTCAACATGCCGGACAGCGCCGACGGGCTGGAGGTCGCGGCGGAAGCCGCGGTTGCTCAACCCCAGGCCCGCGTCATGCTCGCGTCTGGCCTTCAACGCTCGCAGCTGCCCCCGCTGCCCGAGAACGTTCGATTTCTCCCGAAGCCTTACCGCTTCCGACAGCTTGTTACGGCGATCCACGAAGACTTGGGCTGCACGTAGGGGGCGGATTCCTTGCGCGGCCAGGCGGTCGCCACTGGTTCATCGTCCTACCAGTGCGCGTCTGCTCACTAGGAACAGCAGCCGGTCGATCGCCGTTGCGTTCAACGCTTCTCCATCCCCGCGCACCTTGAAACCAGCCCAGTCGCCCACCGCGACCTCGCTCAACTCTTTGACTTCCACAGGCAACCAGCGCATAGGCCAGTAAGGCAAGCGGCGATCCTTGATCGTCCCTCTTTGCAGTTCGATCAGATCGTGATGACTCGAGGCTCCGAGCACCCTTGAGAACGCCACGTCCAACCCGTCCGGGGGGCCTTCCATGTATTGGAGGAAGCGCGTGCCGTCGAACAAGAGCACCCCACTGACACCTGCGTCCCGGTTAAATCGAGTTGCGTCGTCGACCAGCTCCTGGAGCTTGCCGCTCCGGAGGCCAAGCAGATCGCCGCGCAACGCGTCGGATGCCTCGCTGACATACACCACGGCCCTGATGGGCATTGGGCGCTCCTTCTCAACTGGTCTGGCCATCCCCCCTTCCACGAACTCTAGTCCCGCCCACGCATTTAGGCAATCTCGTTGGGAGATAGTGCCTACAGGCGGCTGTTAACTTGATCCCGAGTTCCAATCGAGTAACCTTTGATTATGGCCCTTTACAACATCGCGGAACGTTTAAGCACGGCTAAAGAACTAATCAGCAGGGGCGATGACGCGTCATTCATCTACGCCGCGCTGGAACTACGATTCTGCTTGGAATCTGTGGCTTATCAGAACTTGGCTGCATACGGTGAAGACGTTTCCACCGAGCTTGCTCGCGAATGGCGACCGGACCAGATCATCAAAATGCTGGCCACGTTCGACCCCAACTCTGATCAAACAGCCAGCTTTTCCATCTCGGTCACGCCGCTGCCCGAAGACCTCGATTTCGCCTCAACTGACTTGAAGGCCGCTTTCAAGGACAAGGATTTTTTGCCGATAGGCGAGGCCAAACGCATTCCTTGGGGCAAGTTTCGCAGTTACTACAACTCGTTGGGGAGCTTTCTCCATTTGCGCAAAGATCTGACGAACGCACGGCCGAAGATCGAAAGGCTCCGTGTTCTCATCGGTGAGCTGGAAGAGGTTGCGAGCTCGACGCTGATCGCTGCCGGCAAGGATCTCGCGACGGGCAAATGCGTCGACTGCGGCCATGTGCTGATTCTCGGCCCGGCAGAGCAAGCGGGGGACAAGCCCGTTTTCTGCCCGAATACCAAGTGCAACTCGAGCTATTTGGCCATCAAGGGGGACCCGGAGCGACGGGTGCAGAAGGTCGAAGCCCTGGGGCTGCGCTGCGAATGCGGGGCCATCGTTCCTATCTTGCCAGAGAGGCTCCTCAAGCCTGCGGTTTGCCCGGAATGTGGGTTGACCGTTTGCGCAGTCATTGCTGCAAAGGCAAGAGTGCTAGGGGTGCCGCCCACTCGCGAGGGAGATCTGAGCGGCTAGTTGCACCTTAACTTCGCCACTTCGTCCACGCCCAGCAGTGGAGACGGCAACACGGCTTTGCACACGTCCGACACCTCAACGGCCATCCCCGGCTCGGGGTGTTCCAGGTAGAGCGCTCCGTCGTAGCCCACCATTGCTTGTTCGTTCGGCGTAGATGCCAGGGTGCCCGGCGCGATGCTGGCCCCTGTCAGAGTGAAGGCCCGGGCGTTCTGCGTCAGCACGGGGAAGGTCACCCGCACACCGCCTTGGCGGGGGGCCACCGATTGCTTTTCGGTCTCCCCGATCTCCACGCCCACCGGCAGCTCCTTGTCCTTGAGGCTGACGGTGGTGGGCAGCAAGGAGGGAACGTCGGTCACCAGCACGCGGCCTTGCTTGTTGGTCTGGCCGACCGGCGCTCCGTTGACCCGCACCGGCACGCCCGCCTGGCCCGGCACGTCCACGACCGCGAAGCTGGCGTAGGCAGGCCTTCCGAAGGCCACACCGCGATGGTCCAGGAACGCGGAGCCAGAGAAGTTGGCCGCCACCTGGGTTTGCCCGTCGTAGCGGTCCAGCATGATCCGGGCGTCGCCGTAACGGGTCATCGCGTCGGCCGTGGCCCGGGTGCTGCCCAGTTCGCCCTCAGTGTGCTCTGCAGCCAAGCGAAGGCCGCCCTCGGTGCGGTAGGTCGCTCGGGTGGTCAGGGCATCCTGGCCTGGGGCCTGGCGGGCCCGCACGCCCACGCTGGCCTTGCTGCCGAAGCGGTAGGTGTAGCTGGCGGACACTTGAAGATCGTCGCCTTGAAGGTCTCGGAGCACGTTGGCGGACACCTGGCCCGCGGTGCCCAGGTTCGCGCTCACGCTCAGGGAGGCGAAGGCCAGGCTGGAGCGCCCCGTGTCGATGGCGCTATAGGTGCCACGGACGGTTAAGCGGCGATCTGGGCGATAGGAAACGCTGGCTTGGGTGCGCGACGCGATGGGCAGCGCGGTCTCGCTCTGCAGTCGCCAGAACCCGTCGTTTTCCTCGTGTTCCAATCGCACGCCAAACGTGGGCCCTTTGTAGCCGTAGGCAACAGCCCAGCGCGTCCCGCCGTCGCTTGAGCGACCCACCTCGCCGTCGAGCACGCCCCAGGTGCCCGGGGCCCAGGTGGAACCAACGGTGACGTTGCCCTTGCCCTTCTCGTCCACCTGGCCACCGGCTCGGATGGTCCAGCGGTCGTTGACGCCCCTGGCCCAGGAAGCGCTGACGCCGGCCGTGCCGTAGCGGTTTTCGTCTTCGCGGACCTGGCCAGCGGCGATTTCCCACGCGGAGAGGCCCCGACGCAGCAGGGTCGGGGCGACGTAGAGCCGTGCAGTGGAAACGGCGGTTTCCCGGCCGTAGGCGTCACGCACCACCACAGCCGTTTGGCTGGCCCCCAAGGCCACGTTTCGCCCGTCCACGGTGAAGGGGCCGGCGTTGACGTCCTGGCGCGTGATTTCGGCCTGGTTGGACAGGACCTTGACCTGCCCCGGATCCAACGCGATGCCCCCCAAGGTCGGGACGGGCCACGTCGGCGTGAGCGGATCCAGCGCTGCCGGGTCCTTCGCGAGGCGAATGCCGCCCAGCGCCACCGGGCCGATGCGGGGCGTCGCGTAGACATCGCCGGCTTGCCAAGTCCGTTGGCGCGGCAGGTCGTCTTTCTGCCAAGCGGTCATGCCGCGGCGCATGCCAAACCCGTTGGGGGATTGGTTGAGCTGCCCGGTGGTGGAGACCACGCCCCAACGCCCTCCGGTGCGCGCGTCCAGTGCCAACGACGTGGCTTGTCGGCCGCCTGCAATCTGGGTGGCGAGGTTGTAGTTGACCAGCACGCCCCCGATGGCGGGCGACACCTGAGAAACCGGGGTGCCTCGTCGGGTGAGCTGCTGGGCTGGCTTGCGGTCGGCGGGGATGGTGAGCCGGACCGTGGCGTTCTCGGGGTTGTAAGCCACCGAGACGCCCAAGGCTTGGTCAGTCAGGTCGTGCCCCTCTTCGCCCGGGCGAAGGGTCACGCCGAGCTGCTGCCAAGTCGTGGCTTCCGCGACCCAAGCCCCGTTCTGCTGCCAGAGCAACACGGGGTCTTTGGCGGGCTGGCCGTTGGCCAGGATAGCCGCTGCAAGCACGGGTTCCACCCCGTCTGGGATGGCCGCGTGCGCGGTGCCGATGGACAGGGCCAGCGCGAGGCCCAGGACGCTTCCCCGCCGCATGCGTTGCCCTTAGTCTGCGGGGACGGTAGCGGGGGACCCGTTGGCCGTGATTGAGAGCGTGGACGCTTTCAAGCCGGGCTTGAGCTCAACCAGCTTGCTCTGACCAGGGAGCACCCACCCCAGCGCCCCTTCGCGCCATGCCGGCATGCCTTGAGGACCGACGGCGGTCAGGCGCGCGGCGGTCGAACCGGTGTTGGTCAGCAGAAGGCCGTCGGCGGTGAAGCGGGCCGTGAGCACCGGAGGACCGGCCTTGGCGTCTTCAAACCCCACCGGCAGGTTCTGGTGGATCAACAACTGCACCTGGCCCGCCGTGGACGGCTGGGGCAACTGGCGCAGCAGCACGCGGTAGTAGCCGGGCGTGCCGACGCCCTGGGTGCGGACCAACCGCACGGCCCGGCGGGACCCAGGTGGGATTTCGACAATGGACGGTGCCGCGATCACCGCCTTGGCGGGGCCGGTCACGTCCTGCCCGCTGGGATCTTGGGACCAGTCCAGCACCGTCACCTGAAAGCGCTCGGGGGTTTCCCCATGGTTTTCCAAGGTCAACGCCCCTGCCTTTTCTCCAGCCGGGGCCACGATGCTTGTGGGAAACAACGACACGTTGCCCGCCCACGCAGGAGCGGCGCACAGCATAAACAATGGAACCACCAACAAACGCTTCAACATCATTCCTCCAAATCGATCACCTCCTTTGATCCAACCAAAACATTTAAAGTTGTCAACCCACCCTCAAAAGAAAACCCCCGGAGATATCCGGGGGTTTGGTAGAAACCCTTTAAGGGTCAGTAAGTCAGGGTCACGGCGATGGTATCGGAGAAGGTCCCGCCGGGCACCTTGTTCAAATCATAGAAGGCATAACCGATGCCAATCATCTGCTGCTCACCGGTTCCCACGCCCTCCCAAGCGTCGGCCCCACTGCCCCACACTTGACTGGCACCAGGATCTTTGAAGAGGCCGTAGGCGACGAAGTTTCCGGCCCCATCGGACACGGCGCGGTGATTGGGACGAGCAATCGCGGCGCCGTAGTTCAACCCATCGCCAGGCACGATGCTGAAGGCGGTGCCTTGGTTGCAGCGAACCATCAACGCACCATTGGAATAGCCCTGCGTGCCGGACGCCAAGCCGTTGTATTCACCGCCGCCCAGCTGGGTCACGAGCAGGCTGCACTCGTTGTTCACGGTCGCAGAAATCATCAGGTCTTCGGTGACGTCAGCGGCGGACGCCGAAGTGGCAGAAAACGCGGCCATCAAGGCCAGAGAAAAAGAAAGGGTCTTGCGCATGAAAAATCCTCCTCGGATATTGGGGAAAAGGGATATGGCCCGGCTTGGGCTTACTTCACCAATACTCGATAAATCTATTTCCGCAAGAGGATCTGACAACACGATTTTGCAGATGCCAACCCAAGCGCTTGCACCGAAGACACGAGTAAGCTAAAAAGCAATCGCCGGTCGCAGAAGCGTCGGTGTTGTGCCCGCATAGCCAATAGGCTCCGGGTGCCCGAGGTCCACCCAATGGGGGCGCGGGAATCTTTTTTTGATTCCGGAGCCATCCATGACGACCAAGCGCCGCAAATCCCTCCGCACGTCTGCCTTCCATGCCCAGTTCGGCCGCTGCTACTACTGCGGCCTGCCGATGTGGCTCGCAGCTCCTTCAGAGCTCGGGCTGAAGCCCAGCAAGGCTCGAGCCTTTCAATGCACCGCGGAGCACCTGGTCGCCCAGCAGGATGGGGGCCGAGACGTATCCGGGAATGTGGTGGCCGCGCATGCCCGATGCAACCAGTGCAGGCACAAGCGAACGGGACCAGCTCCCTCCCCTGAAGCGTTCCGGGCCTTGGTTCAGAAGCGGCTGGCAGTGGGAAGATGGTGGTCCAGACTGCCGCCAGGGATTGCGCATGCTCCTGTATGACCTCATCAAGCTCTACGAACCCTCGTTTGAGCCGGCTCGCACCAAGGTTCACTTGGCCCGAAACAATAAGATCGAGGATCCGATCGATGTTTGGCTGGACGGCCGGTTTGACGACTGGCAGTGCTGGCAGCGGCAGCGGAACTTCGACCGGGACATGGTCTTGTCCCTCATCCAAATCCCCAATACCTACCGTTGGATGTTCGCCGGCCTCTTCCGATCCGTGGGAAGCAGGCCCGATGTGGATGCCAACGGAACGCCCCACGTTGACTACACCTTGGAACGCATCGACAGCACACTTGCGTTAGAAGGACGCCTCTTCGTGACAGGGAAATACGTCAGCCGCACTTCCTACCTCAGAGGCGAGACCCTCTCGGGGGACATGGTGGTGCACGAACTTCTGGCAGAAAAGCTGGGAGACGGAGAGTTCCCTGGGTTCGGTCAAGTGGACATCGACAAAGGCACCCTGGACCGCATCGTTGCCAGCGGCAACAACTCTTGGCGTGCGGCTCTTTCCAGTGTCAAAGGCATCTATCTCTTAACGGACAGCAAGACCGGCCTGCTCTACGTCGGAAAAGCAGACGGCGACGCCGGCATCTGGGGACGCTGGTGCCAGTATTCGAGCACAGGGCACGGCTGGAACAAGGCCTTGGTCCAAGAGTTCGGCATCAAGGCCACTGACCGTCAACGGGATCTCCGCTTCTCGATCCTCGAAGTCATGGACCGGCGCTCCCAAGAGAGCCAAATCGACAAGAGGGAGTCGCACTGGAAGCGGATCTTGATGTCCCGCAACGGCTACAACCGCAACTAGCAATGTTCAGCGGAGCCGCAGAGAACCGCCATCTTGTGATCGTTAGCGGCATGCCCGGGGCATGCCGTTCTCGGCACACGAATGCTCTTTCAGACAGGCAGGCGCTCGGCGATCCAATCCATCCATTCGGATTGTGCAGCCGTCGCATTGGCACTCAAGGGTCCACGCCCAGGGATGAGCTCAAGGGCGTCTGCTTCGGCGCGGAACTGAGGGAAGAACGGGCCGTTGACGCCCGTCACGAAGTAGTCACCCTGTAATACGCCGCAGGCTTGGCAATGGTTGGCCCAATAAGTGGCATTGGCGGTTTCCGAGCGCCCTGGCTTGAGCCAAGGCGCCGCCTCGCGCACATGCGCAGCGACTTGATCGTCCAAGTCCTGGATACCATGCAAAGTGGCCGCATCGCCTGCTTCCGGCTCGTCCCCCGGCTCATCTACGTCTGCGTAGTCCACGAAGGACGGCACCCACACCGACGTGACCGGCGTTGCCTCGCCGCACTTCCAACACTCCACGCTGGCCTGCAGGAGTGCATAGCTCGGAGCGGACAAGGTTCGTTTCATTTGAGCTGCCCCACGGCCGCCGCTCGCACCTCTTGAAGACGCGGGGACAGCTTGCTGCCAGACAACTTCCCTCCGCGGCTGCCCCACGCCTCACCGACGACCGCCAGGGCCATGACCACGGCGTGGAGGAGATCCGATTTCGTCCGCCCCTGCTCGCTCCACTCGCCCGGAAGGGCAGCCAATGCAGCGACCGCGTCCTTCCCTGACAAGTATTGGACGCACGTCAAGGCGGACCAGTGAAGTCCAAACTCAGTGCGCAATCGCGTTCCCGCCTCCTCTTGCAAGAGCGTTCCGTCGGCCATGTCGAGCAACACGTGTGCAGCGGCCAACGCCTTGGCACGGGCATTCGCAGGGCCTTTGTCCACGGGATTAAGCAGCCGGCTTCGGCTTGGCCTTCTTGGCAGGTTTCCGAATCGGCTTTGCCTTCCCTGCCTTCTTGGCGACTTTCCCCACCCTCGCAGCTCCCTTAGACGCGGCCTTCTTCACCTTCCCAGCGGCGGGCGGGAACTTGGCCCCAGGGTTGGCTTGCGCCCACGCCTTGCCCTCGACCGACTTGGCCCATGCCGTGAAAGCCTTGGGTGCCAGCCCTCGGCCTGCCCAGGTCTCTCCCGTCGGGAGTCGATACTTGGGGGCGACTTTGCCGAGCTTTCGGCCTTTCAGCGGCCCCGCAGAAGATTTCGGGGAACGCGCCGGCTTGACGTCGATGGCCTCGCCAATGAGCTTGGCAACCTGACGACGCTGGGCGGGACTGAGAACCTTCGCATACTTCTGAAGCACCGCAATCGCCTTGGGCACCTCCCCATCGCGCTTCTCGACCAGCCGCTTTTGGGCTTCGAGCTGCTTGATTTCCGCGTTGATCGACTGGAGGGTGGTCAAGGCCAAGGGAAATACTCCGTTGAGGGCAAGCAAGGGTTATAGCCCATTGGCGGGACAAGGGCCAATGCAGGACCGACCCGTCGACCCGCTTACTCACAATAGCGCCACCTTCCCAGCGACTAATCACGCGTTGCCGGGCCCTTTCATATTGGGATCGTAGGGCCGAGATATGATGCCGGCATGCCCGTTCGCCCTGACCTCGCCTACGATCTGCTCAAGACCTTCAGCAAACTGGAGTTCCAGCTTCGACGGCATGGAGATTTCTTCCGGAAGGATAGGCAAGGCGATCCGATTCCCGATGTGGCTTGGCGCAAAGTGGAAGACCGCGCCCGCTCGCTTGGCGACGCCTTTTTGGAAGAAGTCCCCGAATGGGCACGCAAGCGCCTTCTTGGTCAGCGCGACGAACGCCCCATGAAACAGAAGATCGTGGAGGAAGACGGGCGCCTGGTGGCCCGTTTCATGCCTAGCCCCTTGGATGCAGACTCAGATGCGGTGGCGCTGGTCCAGGCCATGCAACAAGTCCGCAACAACCTCTTCCACGGGGGAAAGGAAGATTCGGAAGAGGATCCATACACGGAAGACGACGACTGGGTGTATGCCGCGACTCAAGTTGCCCTCGCCCTCCAACGCGCGTTGGTGAACGGATGGCTCGATAGCAGCGGGGAGCAATAACTCAACGACCAGCCCCATGCCATCAACGGCTCGGCTAGTCAGGGGGAGTGGGGAGCGGTCTGCTGCGTCATGAAGGTCGGACACCCGTCTTGCCGCATTGCTTTGGCGTAGAAGGATGGAAGCTCCAAAGCAGTCACCCCCTCTTCCACTGCCAGTTGAAGGGGGATGGCCTCCCAGAAGCTCACGATGGCATTTGAGAAAGCATCCAAATGCTCCTCGGTCACGCACATGTGGGTGTAGTCCACGTAGCGCCACGACCCCTCATCTGACTCCAGTTGGGGAACGAATCGAGGGAAACGCTGCTTCAAGGCTTCGAAGGCCGGGCCTTCGCCATGCTTGAAGACGTTGACGACCAGCCGCAAGGCCTCGAGGTCTTGGTAGTGCGGCACTGACGGCACATCCCACCCGAAAGCGACCAACAGCGCCTCCAGCTGAGTCCATTCGCACCGCCAGACCTGATCCCGGGTCTTCTCTCCAATGACCCACCCGGCCTGGCGCAGTTCGCGAGCGACGCGGACGCGAAAGCTCTTTTCGAAGTGGTGATACATGCCAGCGGCGATACCCAGCAGGGTGCGCTCTCGCATTTCATGGAGCAGGTCGTAATGTTCGAGGCTCTGATGAAAGGCCGCCTCGTAGACCATGGACATGTCCCATTGCTCGGGGTCGAAGCACTCTGGCGGATTCTCCAAGCAGTCCTGCTCCATGGCTTCCGCCTCTGCTTCGATCGCAGCAAACGGCGTCAGGAGGCGGGCTTTGGCTTGAGCCAAATAAAAGCGCTGCTCTTTGACTCGCAAAGCGATCTCTTCTGCCATGAAGCAGAAGACGCCTCTGCGCCTGCGCGTGACCAGGACTTGCATTGTCGGCACCGTTTTCCCTTGAGGGCTTATGGGGTAGAACGTGAGGTATAAGGCCGGTCTTCCATGACTGCTTGCTTACCTCTTTTCCCGAATGGCAGCCTGAAGTTGCTCGGTCACGCTGTTGCCCTTCTCGTCCCTCAGCTGGGCCATGAGGTAAATCCCCCTGCCCTTGCTCTTGGTGGCCCAAAGCTCACCGATCATGCGCTTCTCCCTCTCGGAGTCCGCCGTGTATCGGTCGCCGCCCTTGTATTCGACGACCAGCAGGCGACCGTCCTTGAGCTTTGCTACAAAGTCAGGGTAGGTCCGCTGCTTGGACGTCGGCATCCAGAACTGGCTTTTGTCCACCAGGTTGCGGACCCAAAACTCCACCTCGTCCAGCTGATCGATGGCCTGGGCGCAGAGGAACTCCTCGCCCACCTTGCCCCCGGCGGTCTTCCATTGAAGATCGCCCACGAAGGGGTAGTAGTGCTTGCGGAAGCGATATGTGCCGCCTTGGTAGTAAGAATGCGCTGGATACTGGGTCATGTCCGCCGGATAGGTGAACATGGCATCGGGCTCGTCGCTGACCACGATCTCTGCGTCGGCACCAAACAGGGCCTGCTGGAAGCCATCCTTGAGTGCTTCTGCCTTGGCGATCTGGAGCTGTTCGCCGAGCTTCCGTCGGAGCACGAACTGGCCATTGAGCAGTTGCGATAGCGAGAAGCCCCGATCTTCGGACAGCCCGCTGATGGACCGGCGCAACCACTCCCGCAGCACGGGCTGCTTGACCGCCGGATCGCGGATCTTCTGGTCCAGCCAGCCGACCAAGTCCGCTTGAGTGCGGTCCTTGGCGAAGCCTGGCAAGTAGGTGTTCACGTCGTCATCAATCGGCGTGTAGCTGACCTTCTCTTCCACCAAATCGACTTCAAAGGTCTTGCTATCTGCGTTGAACTTGAGGCTGGTCAAGTCCGGGGGATAGGCCAGCAAGTCCCAGGTGAAGCCCGGCGGCGTGGCGCCGCTCTCCACGAACTCCAGCTCGCCCTGCTCCATGACGCCCAGCCGCGGCACGCTGAACACTGCGCCGTTCTGGCTGGGTGCCTTGACGGCCTTGGCGGCGATCTGGTGCCGCTGGATCGTAGCCGTCGCTTCCTCGCGCTCCTTGGTTGGCACAGCCTTGGTGATCGCTTCCACGGTGGACTCGTCCACCTCGCCCGTGATCTCCACCGAGCCGCCCTTGCCTTCCTCGTTCGGAGTGAAAACAACGCTGGCCTGGTCCCGAGCAGGGATGCCGGTAAGATCAGGCTGTTTGCTCACAGCAATGGTGGCCCTGGGCGTCACGGGCACCGGATTGACCTTGCCGCCTTGCAAGTCCAAGCCGGGACCAGGGGTGGGATCCGGCAGCACCGCGCCCACGGCCTCCAGAGGGTTGAACCCGATGTCGATGAGCGACTTGGTGAGCTCTGCAGCAGCCAGATTGAACGCCGCAGTGGTGACGTGCGCGTAGGCCTTGTTCATGGCCTCCTGCTTGCGGCGGGTGGCATACGGCATGCGCAGCACGCGGCCCAGCAGCTGCTGGATGTCCTTGTCGCTCTTGACCTGGGCCACCGAGCAAAAGACGTAGGCAAACGAGCAATCCCACCCTTCCTTGAGCGCTTGCTTGGTGATGATGACCTCGATGGGGCAGTCCTTGGCGAACAGGTCCACCCCGTCGATCTCGCGCTGATCGCCCGTGGCGATGGCGATGGCTTTTTCGGGCACCTTCTCGTTGTCGATGAGGTGCTTCTTGACCTCCTCGACCGTGGCAGTGCCCTTGGCGTTCTCAGCCTGAATCAGCAGGATGGGACGGATATAGTCCGGCTCGCCCAGCGCGGTCTTGCCCAACTCGTTGCGGCGGGCCACGGCGCTGCCCACGGCCACCTCCCATTGCCCGACGTGCTCCTTGAGCACGACCGGGAACTTGATCATGTTCGCGTTCTTCAGCTCAAACGCGCTGACGCTCACCAGCACGTTGCTCTTGCTGGCCTCGGGCGTGGCGGTGAGTTCCACCACCACCTTGGCGCCCAGGCGCTCGTAGACCTGGTAAGACAACGGCGTGTTGGCGTTGTGGGCTTCGTCGGTGATGACCAACGGGCCGTGGAGCTTGAGCAGGTTGGCAAAGGACGCAATGGCCTTGCCGGCTTTGTTCTGCTCCAGGTAGGCCAGATCGGACACGCTGCCGGCGAAGTGCGCTTCCAGGTCCTCGTGGTGCTCGTAGACCTTCCGGCCTTCCTGGTTCTCCACGCGCAACGCGGCCATGGTGGTAATGACCACGCACACCTTGGTGCCCAGATCGGCGGGGCGGATGTGGGTGAAGTCTTCCACGTCGAACACCGCGACCTTGCCCCCGAACGCCTCGTCCAGTTCCTGGCGGTAGGGATGGCGGGGATTCTTGAAGGCCTCCAGCGTCTGGGTCTTGATCTGGGTGGTGGGGACCATCCACATGACCAGCGGAAACTCGCGCTCGAGGTAGGCGTCGCCTGCCGCCTGGATGATGTGCGCGCCCATGACGGTCTTTCCGCCGCCCGTGGGGATGCGTAGGCACACGTAGGGCGAGGCCTCCAGATGAGGCATGGGTTTGTATTGGGTGACCAGACCGGCATCCGCGTTCTTCTCAAACGCGGATGCGGGGCCGGTCAGCCGGGCGTCTTCGAGGAACTGGGCCAGGCTGGACAACGCCCGCTGCTGATACACCTTGAGGGAAAGAGCCATGCTTAGCGTGCCTTGATGTCGTAGGGGGTTTGCTTGAAGGTGATCTGGAGCTCCTCCAGCCGCTCTTTAGGCAAATCGCAGGATTCGCCGTAGATCACCTTGGGACCCTCGAAGGTCTGCAAGCCTTTCAACACCCGCTTGGTCAGCACGTTGCCGCCGGTCTTGCTCTCATCGCCCAAAATACCGTTGAACAGCAGGTAGTAGCCGACCCCGTGGTGCTCGCCCAGGAACGGCTGCTTCGGTGCTCGAGTGGAGCGTGCGGCGCCAGTCTCGGCGAACCAGACGTGGGCGGCCAGGTGCTCGAACTTGATGCCCTCGCGGATGTGGCCCGCATCATCGAACACGGGCACACCGAGCTTGTAGAAGCGGAAGCCGCCACCGCCCCTCCAGTCGGCACTTTTTGAGATGCCTCCTTGCTCACCATCAACAACCTTTTTCATCCTGGGTTGACCAAGCAACCGAGCGTGCTCACCGACTTCTATCCCAATCCATTTCCGGCGCATCTTGTGAGCAACCGCAGAAGTAGTCGCAGAGCCTAGGAAGCTATCCAAAACAAGATCCCCCTCTTCAGACGCTATGTGAATGACACGTTGAAGGAGACGTTCAGGCTTCGGCGTCATGAAGTTTTCACTACCAAAAAGTGCGACGACCTCTTTTTTCGCTTCCTGCGTATTTCCGACATCTGAGTTCATCCAGATCGTCTGAGGAACTACACCTTGCTTGACTTCCGAAAGAAATCTTTTTATTCGAGGAGCGTTGTTCCCTGCAGCGCCCCACCAGATCCGCCCATCGGAATCCATTTCCTGAAACTTCTCCTTCGACACACGCCAATACATTCCGTTTGGAGGGCCAGGTATTACCCTGCCACTGGGGCAAGTAATCGGATATGTTCCAGCGCCATAGAAGTTGCGCGCTGAAAGGTCGCCTGAGGTCCACGGACCACGCGGATCTTCATCGGGGTTCTTGTATGTGGCAGTTTGCCTCTCAGACCGAGGCATGTCGTTCGGGCGCCAAATATCTGCGTCTTTTGCATAGACAAACAGATGATCATGGTCGACGGAAAGATGTCGAGCACTGTTCTTCGGAGAGAAGACCTTCTGCCAAATCGCGTTTGCAATGAAGTTCTTACGGCCGAACACCTCATCTGCAATGACTTTGAAGTAATGGGCCTCATTGTCATCCAGGGTTATCCAAATCGATCCATCTTCAGCCAACAGATCTCGCAACAGCTCTAGGCGCGGATACATCATCGACAGCCACTTGGCGTGCTCAAGGTTGTCGTCGTAATGATCAAAGGCGCTGCGAGTGTTGTAAGGCGGATCGATGAAGATGCACTTCACCTGCCCTGCGTAGTAAGGCAGCAACGCCTTCAACGCATCCAAGTTGTCGCCTTCGATCAGCATGTTCGGAGAGTCGACCTCCCCATAGGACAAGCTGGCCACCGGCTCCAGAAGGCGGTAGGGCGTCAGGGCGGAACGGGTCAGGTCTTCATCACGGTTAGACCAGTTGAGCAGCGGCATCGAATACATCCCATCGAACAGGCACCAAGTATCGTTCAGAGGGTGCATTTCGGCCAATGCTCCAAAGCCTAACGGCGGCTAAGCCTTTGATCGAAATGACCTTCCCGTGATCGGAGCCTGATCGCGAACTATATGCTGGGCCACTTAACGACCGCCGGGCCAAGAGGCAACTAGGCTACGGACGGCTGAGGCCCACCTTCCCGCAGTAGCGATAGACAGCCGAGCTGCTCACCCCAAGCTCCCGCGCCAACTGAGCCCGGCTGACCACCTTCAAGCGATCCCGAACCTGGTCCAGGCCCAGCCCCCGGAAGCTGCGCTGCTCCGGCCTTTTCAGGACACGCCCTAACCGAAGGGCTTGGCGGTCCAGGCCGATGGTGGCCGGCGACACGCCCAAGCGCTTGGCCACCTCGGCGGATGTGAGCCCGGCTTGGATCAGCCGCTGCACCTGCTGGCGGCGCTCGATGAGCTCGCGGGCTTGGCGGGCCCGAAAGGTCTGCCGTCCGGAACCCGCCAGGCGGTGCCGCCGGACAAAGCGGTTCACGGCTTGGTGGGTGACGCCCAAGCGTTGGGCCAGGGCGCGCTGGGTCATCCTTTCGTCCAGCAAGGATTGAACCTGGGCCGGGGATCGGCCGCCGAGGAAGCCTTTGCGTGGACTCATCGATCCATCGCCGCCAAGTCGCCCTGAATCTCGGAGGGTGACACACCAAGCGCCTGGGCGATGGCCCCAAGCGTCAGGCCTGCGGTCATGCCGGCGCCAATCGCATACCGCCGCTGACGTTCATAGGCTTGGCGACGAGCCTCCGGGTCGATGGGCATGGCATCGGACGGGTCTACCCGTCGGGCGTGCTCGATTTGATCCCGCTCACCACACGTTTGGCGGTGCGCGGCTAGGGCGTCGTCCACGTCCTTGCTGAAAGGCGTGTTGCGTTGGGCTGCGTCGTAGAGGGCCTGGATGTCCGGAGACATGGGGAGCAGCTCGAAGCTGCCCGGGCCGGAGAGAGGGCCTGGCTCAAAAAGGGTGGAAAGCTCGCGTGTCATCGGCCCACCCAGTAGCCCAGTCCCGCGCTAAGCAAGGTGGCCGCGTATAGAGCGGCGTCCTCAGCGCTGGAAATGTTGAGGGCCATTACCACCGCCCCGAATGCGAGCGTGAGGACGCAACCCGCGAAGATCCCCCCAAAAATCGCGAAATCCACGTAGCGCGATGCGTCGCGCTTCCCGGCGCAGAATAGGGCCAGCGATTGCTTTACGGTCGGGTAAGTCAACGCGATCATAAAAGAGAGAAACGCCGCCGAGCAGAGAAACACAGCAAGGACCAGCATGGAAAGGACCAGCATCGTCAACGCACTCATCCGCGCGACCTCCCCTTGCCCCAGAAAAAGGCCAGCAGACAGAGCACCGCGACCGTGCCGAGGACAAACAGGCCTCCCCCGGTGGCGAGCTGGTGCCAGACGCTGAAGGTGGCTTGGGCCAAGAACGCGGCGATGACCACCATCCCAACTCCAAACAGCCCGCCATGGATCACGACGCGGCCGTGCGTGCGAGCGTCTCGCTCACCGCCCCTCACCCGTTGCCAGGCTGCCTTGGCGTCGGCAAAGCGCTTCAGCGTCCAGAGAGGGACCAGGACCATGAGGCCGAGCAGGGTCAGCAAAAGAATCGCGCTCACCATGGGCGGCCCCCCGGGTGACTTCTGAGAGGGCGCGCTTGGAAGGTGAGAGGTTGGCCCCACTGGCTGGGCTTGAGATTCCACGCCATTGGCAGGTGGTGCAGCTCGTGAGGTTGCGCAGGGGAGCAATCCATGCCGTCTAGAATGAGGTGACCGTAATGGTGGGCAATGCTTTTGAATGTGGCTCCCATTAGCGCCGCCCTTTGCCGGTCGTTGCCGCGTTGGCAGAGCGCACGCCCCAGCCCTTGGCTTGGCGCAACCGATCGATCTGGGCTGCTGCTTCGTGAGAAAGGCCCAGGTATCCGCTCTCGTCCATCAAAACGTGGCCTGGAGATTGCTTGAAGTCCTCGATGCTCAGCGCGGCATCGGGGCGCTTGCGGAAAAATGCGAGCCATTTCATCAGCGCTGCCCTCCAACGGCTACATTTTCTCTGCCCGCACCGATGACTACGGATACGGAAGCTGCCTCAAGCTCTGTAATCACTGGCTGCGCGGTCCCTTCGGAGCGGAGAAAAACTTGATCCCCCACCTCAAAAGCCCCCTGCTCGTCGCCCTGCATGTAGAACGGCAGAATGCGGCCAGCGATGCGCAGCGCACATACGCTGTCATCCACACCGTTGTTTCGCGTGTCGCGGCATGGGACGCGCTCATACGTCACTCGGAGCGTGTAGTAGCGCTGCGCCTCGTCAATCACCCACAGCGTGACGCTTTCGCGTGTTGCGGGGTTCTTCTTCAAGATTGAGTTGTAAGCCGCGTATGGGCCACGGCCCGGCGCTTCCATGGGTTCGAAGGACTGAACCCCGGTGGCGGTTTCCGTGGGGGACGCCTCCCAGGCGTGTGTGACCCTTACTGCGATGGTGTGCGGCGTGATCACGGTGGCATTCACCCCGACGGCAACGGCGACCGAATCGCTACGGGGCTCGGCGGCGCTGGCGGCAAGGGGGAGCAGGCTGGCAAGGGCCAGAGAAAGAATCAACGCGCGCATGAGGCCTCCTTTTTTGAATGGGTTGCACTACCCATAACAAACGGTTTGGTTTGCGCAAGGGGATCGGGAAAAGAAAAGGCGGCTTTCGCCGCCCTTTCCCTTGGCCTTAGAAGCGCGCTCGCAAGCGAGGGGCTTCCAGGGTTTGGCCGTCCTGCCCATGGGCCTTCATGGCCGCACCGACCTGCCGTTGGGCGTCGGCCCCAAACCCGCCTTCCGGTGGTTTCCAAGCGTTGGCAGCGGGAAGAAGCTCGTCCAAGAGCTTGGATCGGTTGTGGCATCGCAGCTCGTTCTCAGCGTTGCTCAAGAACGACTTGGTCTCTCGTTTGCTCGCAAAATCGATGGGCTTCATGCCAGGCTCGTTTCGAAAGCCGTTGACGTAGTTGTCAAAGCCTTGCTCGCCGACGAGCTTACACTCTTTGTTCCAGTCCGCCCCTGCGAACACCAGTTCTCGGCAGAGTTCCGTGTTCCCCTGCTTCGCCGCTTCGTGAAGGACGCTGTAGCCGGCATAGTCGTTGTAAGCCCAGCCCTCGTCTCCGTCGATGTTGAACGTTCGGTTCCGACTGACCAGTTCTTCGTTGGGATCCACCTGCTCCAGCAGACGTTTGGCGTCGCCGGCCTCAATGAGTTCCACAATGTTGAACACGCGGTCTTGCGCCTCCTTCGTCTGCTCCGCCTTTTCCGCGGCCTGCTCTTTCGCTTCGGCATCCCAATACCGAGCCTCGTGGTAGTGATCCCGGGTCGCATAAGGGGTTTCCCCCCTGTCGTTCTCCACATGGTGTTGCGAAACGCCTCTCCCCACCCCATCGACCAACTCTTCCATCGCGCGCTCGTCCGCGGTATGGGCAGGAATGTTTCCCTCCATGTCTTTTGCGTCAACCTGGGCCCCGGCCAACACCAACGCCTGCACCATCTCCCCCGTTTTGACGTAATGAAGCGCGGTTCGGCCCAGCGCATCGGTGTCCCTCACACTACCGCCCTGCCCCAACGCAGCGACAAGCTCGCTGGGCGTCTCGGCCAGGAAAATCGGGTCGGTCGCCGCATCGACGCGCTCACGCGGCGAAAAATCGTCTCGGTGGTTCCGAATACTTTCTCGATAAAGCATAGGATCATGTTTTAGCGCTGGCTCGCCATTCGAGTTCAGCAGGGAGGGATCGGCCTTGGCATCCAGCAAGCGCAGCACAACGCTTGGGTCGCTGGCCAGGTGGAGCGGGGTGTCTCCCCCGTCCGTCCGCAGATTCACGTCGGCGCCGGCATCGATAAGCATGTGGCAATCGCCTTCAAGCCCTCGCTTCGCAGCAACATGCAGAGCGGATTGCCCTTGGCTTAGGGCATTGACATCCGCTCCGGCCTTCGCCAACAGCGCCAAACCTTCCGCAGTAGGTTTTTCGGACCAAGCGGGTTCCCTTTGGTATGTGCTCAACAGGCGATCAAAAGGCGAACGCCCTTGTTTGTCCAACGCGTGAACATCCGCCCCAGCCGAGATAAGCAGTTCCATCTGCCACGGCTCCTGACATTTATGCAAGGCGGAATCGCCGCGCGCGTCGCGATACCCTTTCACATCGGCGCCGTCTTCGATGGCCTGCCTTACCTCGTGCTCGAAGCGACCCTTCGTCTTCAGACCAGCGAAGGCCAAAGTGTTCCCCAACCGATCCGTTGCCTCATCGTTGAACGATGGGGGCACACTTTGAGGGCCCTCAACGGGCGAAAGGGTTGCCGGCTCCGCTGAAGCCACTGGCCGCTGGCTTGAATCATCCAAGCGCTCCCGGACCGGGGGTTCAAGCGGCTCAGAAGAAGCCACGCCTGGTAGTTCCGTGTCCTTTTGACGGATGAAGGGTCGAAGTAGATTTGAAAAGACATTGCCAGCCATGGTTCCTCCGCTTGGTGAGTGATACTCATGTCTTAACAAAGAAAGGGGGATGCGCAAGGGGCTGCAAAGAGAAAAGGGGCGGCTTTCGCCACCCCTCTCAACCCAGCGTAAGAAGCTCAAGAAAAAACATGGCGCCTAGTTATTGATTTCTCAGGTCGGTTAACTAAGCATTCTTTCCACCCCGGCGACAGCAACCACCGGAAACCACCAAAAACAGCAAGGATAACCACCCAACCACCTTCTAACCGCTCACCCTGGAAAAGTTCTCAGTTAGAAGTAGAGGAATCGGACCACAGCCGGGACTTCCCCCAGCACATTCATTTCTAACTCGAAACCTCAAAAGGTCAACCCCCTACCTGCGCTAAGCAACCTGGCGCTCCTTGCGTCGCGATGGGGACCTTCGGTCGGCTTCCGCCTTCCGCCTCTGGTCCATGCCCTGCTCCTTCTTGACCTGCGGCAGCGGTTCGCGCTCGAACGCGGGAATGTCGAGGAAGGTCATGACCTTCTCGGCTTGGCTGGCCGCGCGGAACAGGCATTTCGCGTCGTCTTCAAGCGCCCTCATCCAGCTCTGCAGGTAGCCCGCATGCTGCTCTTCGTGTTGCCTGCCTAAGCCAATGCCCAGGCGCTCGGAAATGAACAAACTGGACAGCTCTGCAACCAGCTCCTCTTTGGCGTAGTCCTGGCTGCCGAATCGCCCGGTCTGGTCTCGGTCGAGGCGGTGCTTCGCTCCAGTCCAATGGGCCAGTTCGTGGAGCAGCGTGGCCTGATAGCTGACGTCATCTCTGAAAGTGTGGTGCTTCGGCAGGTGGATTGAATCGGCAGCGACGCTATAGAACGCCCGGTTGCCACCGTCGTGGTGAACCTTCGGCTGGTGACGGTCCAGCAGCTCCCGCACACGCAAGTTACGGATCGACTCGGGCATGACGAAGGGCGGCGGGGGCTCCGGCATGCCGTCGATCTGGCTGGCATTGAACACCGTGGCGACGAACACCGATGGTCCCTGGTATCCGCTCTTCTCTTCGCCTTCGGTCAACGGCTCGGCACCGTCTTTGGCTTTGCCGGCCTTGCTGAAATCCCAGTAAGCGATCTGCTGGCCCTTTTCGCCGCGCTTGACTTGGGCCCCAATGCTTTCTGCCTGCCGGTAGGTCAGCCAGCGATTGTCGTTGTAGCCATGGGCCATCTGCGCCCCGAGAAGGATCAGTGTGTTCGAGCCCCTATAGGACTTGCCCGAGGTTGGATTCCACGGCCCGTTGATCGAGCCGTTCTTCGGGGCGTCGGGGTCGTTCCAGGGTCGGCGCCAGGGGATGGTGCCCTGCTTCATGAGGTCGAGCATTCGCTCGGCGGTGGCTTGGATGAGATCGGAATACTTGGACATGGGTGGTTGCCTCAAATCTTTTTCAACCTCCTGCGCCTCTCAACAGGTGGTTGTGGGTAGATGGGGTCAGAACTCGATATGAAGGGTCAGACTCTTGCGGTGATACAACGCTCGCCGCACCAGCTCGGCGATTTCGTCCTCGCTGCGCAATCCCTGGTCGCCGTCTTTTCCCAGACGGACGTGGAGACCAAACCCGCTTTGCACGAGCAAGTATTGCGGGTCCGCTTCCGGTGTCTCTGGGCTCTCTAGATCGGCAGCGGTGATAGCTTCTTCGTGGAAAGCGTCTTCGGGAATGTGGTCGGGCGATGGCATGGGGGCTCCGTCTTGGTTTGGATACCCCTTTGCAATAGCGCACCATCGCCGGTTGTAAAGGCCTACGCGGCTTCAGCCATCGGTGCGCCCGACAGGAGGGCGATGGCTTCCATGGCCTCTTTGCTCAGAGGGTCACCCAACGGAACCTCCTCGTCCGGGATGGCCTGGGGAGCCCCGCCCTCCAGGCGCGGCTTCAATCCCCCCACGCGCAGGTTGACCCAGCGCTCGGCCTTCGATCCCTTCGTCGCCTTCTTCTGCTTCTGCTGGAGCCCCGGCATCCGTTCGCGCACCCGCTTCCAAAGCTCTTCAGCACCCACCGGCTTGCGGCCCAGCTCATCCAGAACGTAGTTTCGGTAGTCTGCATAGATGTCGTTCTTGTCGGTCCACGTGCCTTCTTCTTCGATGACCATGCGCTCGGCGAAATAAGATGCCGTGGTGTCCGTCTCTTGCCGGGTCTGCTCGGCCAGCGCTTTGACGGCCTCGGGCATTTCCTCGGGCAGGCCGCCACGCTCAATGAGGCGCATGGCCCCCTCCAGCAGCCAGTCGATGATCACGGCCATTTCCGCCGGGTCCTCGGTCAGCTTCTTGTGGAAGTCCGGATCGCGGTCCTTGTCGTTCTCGGCCAGGCGCACATTGAACGGGATCATGCAAATCTTTCGCCAGAAGCCGTGTTCGTGACTCGTCACCGAGAACATGGCGTTCAGTGCCAGGAAGAGCGTGCCGCGCGGCACCGTGGTGTAGGCATCTTTGCCCTTGTTCTCCGCTGACATGGGATCGCGCGAGATAAGCGCCTTCAAGACCTGCTGGATGGGATCGGAGAGGACCTTGGGCGCCTCTGTCGCCAGATAAAGAGTCTTGGAAGCGAGAGGTGCCATGGCGAACTGCCCATCCAGCTTGTCGATGCGGACCGCAGTGTTCTTGGGGTGGATGGCTCGCAGGACGTGAAGCAAGGTGCTCTTGCCGTTGCTGCCGCTTCCCAGCAACAGGAAGGCTTTTTCCAGGCACATCGGCATGACCGACGACGCCATGGCTTCTTGAAGCAACCCTCGCACGGCCATGTCCGGCATGAAGCGATCCAGATATTTGGCCCACCGCGACTTGGGGTCCAACGGCTTGGGGGTGTAGCGGCCGGACCTCACCTGGTCGAGGTTGAGCTTCGCTGGGACCAAGGAAGTGATCCCGTGTTTGGGGTCGGCCGGCAGGTATTCGATGTAGGCCTTCTTGTTGGCGTCCTTGAGGATCTCCAGGTAACCGCCCTTCAGCGGCACGATGGCCCGATGCTGGCTTTCAGGCAACTTCATGCCAGGCAAGCGGATCATTTCGAGAATGGCCGTCTTGACGCAGCTGGTCGCGCTGCTCTGCTTGGCGTCCTCCGGGGCGTGCTTGCGCATCCAGTCCAACGCGTGGGCTTCTACTTCCCGGGTGGCTTGCGGGGCCCAGATGCCTTCGGACTCATTCCACTGATACAGCGAAAAATCGATCTCGCCGTTGTCCATCTTGCCGCCAATGCGGAAACAGTTGGCGCGGCGCATATCGTCGGCATAAGCCAGCTCAAACGAGAGGTCTTCCCCAATAACGCCCAGGTCATCCGTGGCGTCGTTGGGATTGGCATCGGCCCCAAAGGCCTTGCCCTTTTTCTTCGGAGCCTGATCAACGGCGTCGCCATTGGCCTCCCCGCCCTTGACAGGGCCAGTCTTCGACTTACTCTTCATGTTGTAATCCCTAGTAGTAAACGCCCCGGTTCGCACCCGGGGTTTTTTATGCCGCTTGACTGGGGCGATGCACCCACTCTTGAAGCGCCTGACGCATGGCCTCGGAAGGGGTTTGCCCACGGGCCACCGCCGTCTCCTCCACCAACGCCTTAAAACTTTTGCTGACCCGGGCCTTCAACAACTCATCCCGTGCGGTCTTTTCGCGTTTCGTCTTCACTGCCTGCTCCGTTTCTTGATTTGTGGTCCTGTTGTGGCCACAAATCCATCTAAGCAGGCTTTACGGAACTGGCAAGGGCTCGCGCCAACGGATGTTCGTTTCTGCTTTCGATGCTCCAGAAACACTTGAAAGTGTGAAATACCTCAAGCATCAGCCTGGGAGGTAGCAAGTGCTTGTTACCCACTTGTTACCCTTCAAACCCTTATGTTTACTGGGGGTAACAGGTGGTAACAAGGTAACAAGTGGTTTAAGAGATCCACGCAAGAAAAATCCACTCACCGCTCACAACATCCATGCATACACCCATCGGGAGCTCGCGATCCACCCGTTACCCTGTTACCCCTTGTTACCTCCTTATGGGACAAGGCTTTCACGGGTAACAAGGGGGTAACAGGTGCTTGTTACCTGTTAGGAAAAACAAGAGCAAAAGCGGCTTGAAGCAAGAGCCGGCGGCTGCTCGCCGCCGAGTCTTGAAGAGGGAAAGGCGGGCCTCCGGCCTCTACTCGTAGAGGTGGAAGCGGGACCAAAACCCGGGGCGCCTGGGACCGATCAGTTCGTTCCCCACCGTGACTTTGACCGCCCCAAGCGGCAAGAAATGAAACGTTTGATTCGCGTGGATCTGCAAAGCCGTCATCGCTGCGCACAACGGATCGATGTCCCCCGCCAGCACCAGGATTTTTTCGCTTGGAAGGTGTTTCTGTTGACTCCTGATCGCGGCAAGGGCAAGCGAACCCGCGCCGCAACAGCTGTCGTAGACCTTGGCTCCGCTCCCACCAGGCCGATGCCTGGTGGCAAGGGTTTGAACCAGATCGAGAAGATCGCCGGGAGTGAAAGACTGACCCAGCCCTTCCCCACCCTTCCTGGCCAGCAGCTCGGCATGGACCCGTCCCAGGACATCGTCAAACGGCCTGCTTGCGAAGACCGCTTTGATGTAAGCGTTGATGGCTGCTACCACTTCAGGCGCTTCTTCGACATTTTTTTTCAAGGGTCCAAAAGCAAGGACTTTGGTGTCGAGGTGACCCTTGGTGTCTGCGTGGATATGTGCCATTGACATCAGTGCGTGCTGAACGAACGTTTCGAATGCAACCCGCGGATTCCACGGCTTGCCAGGAGTGGAAGGGATGGCGCGGATGGCCTTCACAAGGTTGGCGACCTCATTCATCGTTGGCCGCCCCCATGTCAGCGCCCGTCACCCGGTTGGCCTTCTCGAGCCGGATCTCCTCATCCATGGCGATGAACCGATCTCGCGTGAGAGACCAAAACACCACCCGCGTTTCCAGGTATTGAGTGATGATGTCTTTGCACTCGACCACCACGCGCCCGATGGGCATCCGCCAGATCAACTGGTTTGACAGCAACTGAAGTGCGGTCATCGCAGCACACAACGGATCGCGGTCGTTCGCTTTCACGGTAAGCCCCCGAAGGGCCTTCGAATCCTTCCCGGCCAGTTCGTGAAGCTTCACAAGCAACAGCGTGCCGGCTCCGCAGGTGGGGTCACCCATGGGCCACTCGTCTTTTTGAGGCGCTTGAGCAAAGGCGTTCATCGCCCTCGCCAAGCCCCAAGGGGTGAAATGTTGAGCGTCGTTCTTTTTCCCTGACCACACCAACTCATTAAACAATCGGCCCAGGATGCATTCGAACGGCTCGAAGGTTTCCACTGCGCCGCCGTAGGCCTGGCCCGCTTCGTGGCACCAATCCTCGCTTCCTTGCACGTCAGTCCCAAGCAGCGTCAAGTCACACCAGGCGACCAAGGGCCCAAATCCCCGGGTGAACAACTCCTCGGCCTGATTGATCACGCAAACCTTCAGCGCAAACGCGGTGAACTTGCGCATCTTTTCCCTGGGCGATTCCCCGGGGATGGCTTGGATAGCCTTCAACAACCGCTGGTAAGCATTGTTGCGGGGATCGGTCGGCTTTGCCTTCTTCGAAGTGCCCTTACTCATCGTTGGCCGCCCCCACGTCAGCGCCCACCCCAGAACTCACCCGGGCAAAGTCCAGCTCCAGGAAACATCCGCGGATCTGCCCCTCCCTGACCGCCCGCTTCAAGCGACGGGCGCCCTCCTCGCCGTAGGCAATCCACGCAGGGCCAGCAGGGGGCGCGTCACCTACGTCTCCGTTGGCCCGGTGGAACTTCAAGCGGCCCTCCTGGAAGACCACCGCGCTGACATCGGGGTGGTTCAGCACGAAACTTTGGAACCAGCGGGTCTCGGTTCGCGCAAACACCAGGGCGATGCCGCCCCCCGGGTGGTTGGCCATCTTCTCCATCCAGGCCTCTTGCCCCCGGCCGAACGGCGGGTTCATGAAAACGAAGGCATCCGCCGGCCATTCCGACGCCAGGCCGTCATCGCTGGGCTTGAGCATCCGAGCCGCGGTGGGCCACGGCATCCCGTTCTCGGGCGTTGCCGGATCCAGGTCGAAGGGCCCCAGGCCCGTGAAGCCTTCCCTCGGGCTGCCCCAAATATGCTCCGGAGGGGTGAGCCAAGTGGTGGTTGTCTCGAACTGCGGCAAGCGGTCGAAACCAACTGTGGCTGCGGCGAGCTTTTTAGTCCGGGGGATGGAGGTGGTTTTGCGCTCCTTCGGCATGAAGAGGTTGTTCGGGTCAGACGAAGCGGAGAGGATGTTCAATGTGCACACCTTATGGTTGATAGGGAGTTGTTGTTAGTTCGAGGGATTCAGACCTGCGTAGCGGGTCCGAGGTACAGCAAGGGCATCTACGGCAGCTGCACGTCCAGGTGCATGGCAATGTCTTCCAGCGCGTCTTCGTCGGCTTCACCGCCCTCGACCAATGCCCCCACGACAAGGCTGACGTCCACGTCCAGATCAATTCCCCAAATGCTCCACGTCGGCGCATTGAGCTCCTCGGTGCTGAGCCCGTGAAACTGACTCAATGCGTCTTCCCATGACTCGGCTTCGAAGGTGTAGCGGCGGCTGGCGAGCCCCGTCGCCGTCAGCAAGAGGCGTTGCGGCAACGCGGGCGCGACGGGATCGGCGACACCATCGTGGTCGTCCTCCTCGTCCGATCCGAACTCCATCTCACCGGCTCGGTTGAACACGTAGTCCGGGATCGCCTCGTACACCGCGTCCCCCACGCCTCCGCATACCTCGTGTTCGATTCTTTCCAGAGAGTAGGCCGATGACTCAATCAGCCACTGTGCGGCGATTTCAGGATCAAGCGATTCAAGATGGTTGATCGCATCGGACACACACGTGACATCCATGGCGACGCTGTAGTCGACCCACACCGGGCCGGTGACGCTGATGGTGTATCGCTGTTTCATTGGCTGTTCCTTGATGATTTGGCAAAGCTCCGCCCTCACGGCCAAAGGGCCGCGTTGAACGTTTGCTTTATGGGGTTGGGTTACTGCGCGCCAGCAGAGAGGCAAGCGATGCCCGCACTGCCTTAGGCAAGCCCGGAAAGGCGATCGCTGCCCGGGTTGGGGTTACGACTCGGACTGCAAGCCGGGCAGCGGCGCCGTGCGCAGGAGGGGCTGGAAGCTGCCGAGCCACGAGGGAGGCTGCAAATCGCCGGGTGCATGCTGATCGTATGTATCCAGAACAAAGCCGGGCTTGGATGAATGGCCTTTCGTAGCGGCGCGGCACCCCACGGACTCGACCACAAACTGCGTGTCGAAATGGGTCACGACTGCTCGGTAAGAACCGTAAACTTGAATGCAGGACGTGACTTCCTCCGACGTCAGCAAGTCCGGGAGCGTCATTTCAAAGAGTTCCCTTTCAATGCTATCCATCCCCTCAATGAGGGAAGCCGCACTGGTCGTCAAATAGATCTGCGGAACGATCGCTCCATGAGATCGAGAGGAACGATTCGACTTCCGATTACGGCGGGATTTGCTGCTGGGCTTCTTGCTCACGATGGACTCCGAAGGTTGATGGATGCGGAAGGTTGGGTAGCGGTACGAGAGGACAGAGATCACCACCACGAGTCGTAGAAGACATTCCAACCCTGATCGATGAGGCGGCACGCTCCATCGATGAAGATCAGGTCGAAGTGCTGTTCTTCGGGAAGAGACTCGCCAAAGAAGTGCCCCTCCGTTTTCGGAAGCTGTCCGGAAAGCACGGCCTGCCGGAGGTCCTCCAGGTCCTGCCTAGACAGAAACAGGGGCTTCTTGTTGAACTTCATCGGGTCTTTGCAGCCGCTCCGGCTGGCATACAGCGCCTGCATGTAGCCATGCAGATCCGGGTGCTTGCGCCATTCCATGATCGGCACGGCGGTGTTGTCCACCACGTCTTTACGGGTTTTTCCTGCAAACATATCGAGTCCCACGGGAGCATCTCCTTGGTTTTTGGGTAAAGCTTCGCCGTCGCGGCAGATCTGCCGCGCGGAAGAAGTGATCGAAGTAGTGAGCCGCTTGGCCTGACCTACGCCCTTACTCGGAAGCGGTCACGCCCGGACTACAGGTTTCCTTAGGCACCGACCCAAAGTGCGTGCTGAGAGCAGTGCCACTGGGCGGGCCTGGTAGGCGGGGGAAGTGTTCAAGGGCGTCTCCGTTTCTTGTGCGCCCATCCTACCCACTCGCTGGCGACCTCCCATGAAGGGCTAAATCACTGAAAGTGATCGTTTTTCAAGGGCTTGCAAGCAATCATTTTCACGACAAAGTGCGCGAGGACCCGGCATTCGGGCATCCCATTTCGCGGTAAGCCTTTGCCTCAGCCGAGGCTTGCCTCACGCGCCCTGTTCAGCGCTTGGCGGACATCGCTCAGGATCGAGTCGACAGCGTCCATCAGCACGTCGTGCAGACGCCGCTCGACCCAGGGCATCTGGAGCGCCTCCAGGGTCGTGTGAGGCTTTGCGAGGTGGGCAGGGTAGGCCGCGGCAGAGCCAAGCACCCGCCCTCGATCATCCACCGCCCAAGGCAGCACGCGTTCAAGCGCCTTAATGCCAAGCCGCTTGAGTGCCTTTGTCAGGGATTCAATCTCGGCATCGGCCTCAGCGCGCCTGATCTTGGCTACAGCCAATGCTGCCGACAGCGCACTTGCCTCATCCTCTTCGATACGTTGGCGGCCGGCCGATATCCATCGCCCGTTCACCTCCGCCTCGCTGCAATCCAGGACGGATCTCCAGTTGTAACGGGTGCCACCTTTGTTGCTCTTCGCCCTCGTGAAATCAGGAAAGAGCCCCTTCCCCGCCCGGCGTCGACTGTTCAATGAGTCTAGGCTGATGCCCATCGTGTAAGCGGCGACGGCGCCGCTCACATCAGGCTCCAAGCCTTTTCTTGCTCGCGATAGCTCGTCCTGATGTTGCTCGCTCAATGTAACGAGCGGTGACGTCGGATCTTTTCGAGGCCGGCCACGACGCTTGCCCCCCATAATCCCTGGGTCTCGACCTTTAGCTGTTGGCTGGCGTTCTCTCACTGGGCGGCCTCAGAAGCGGAATCGACCGCCACCGACATCTTTTGCGGGTCGGGCAGGCTCAGGCAGAGAGTCGTCCAATGCGTCTTGGCGGGCAGAAGAACGCGCCACCCGCAAGACCTTTTCCACCTCGTCCAACGCAGCGCTCATGGCGGCGTCGTAGGGTTCTCTTGCGTCGACGCTGACCCAAGCCTCCAGCAGAGCCTCGGACAGCGATGCATCCCACACGTTGCCTTCGTCCAGGGCCCGGTCCAGCAGATCTTCCGAGACCGAGAGAACGTGACCGGCGATACAGCCGTCGCTCATTACCCACCCATGGCTGATCGACACGCAGTCTCGCAACGACAGGAAGGACACGCCCTTGCCGACCGCCTTCTTGAGCTTCTCCAACTCCGTCCGGCCCGTCTTTACCGCGAGCTCCCGCTCGAGCTCGCGGATCTGCTGGCGCAGAGCGTCTTCCTCTGCCACCAGCCGGCGCTCCTTGGCTGAGCGACCCAATCGAGCGCGCTGCCACTCGACGAGATCCTCGTACAGATAGCGGACGTGCTGATTGGCCCCGCCGTGAAGGCTGCCCGCGCCTTTTTGAAAGGGCGGCCCCAGCGGGGGCGACCGGCGGCGCCACTCGCCCAGCGTGTCGAAATGCACCCCGAGAAACTGGGCTGCGGCCTTGGTTGAAACGGTGGGCGTCAGGCCGGCTGCAGCGCGCGACAGCTCTTGGTCCAGCGCGCGTTGAAGCTTGGCGCGGTAGTCCTCGTCACTGCGAACCGTTTCAATCGTCTGCATGGCTCAGCGCCAACTTCCTGTTCCTTGGAGCGAACAGTTTAACCGGCTCCTCGCCGGCCTCGTCGAGGCGGGGCTTGTCCAGCCCCTTGAGCCGGTTCCAGACCCGGGGACTGCGGGCCACCATCATCTCCTCAACCTCACCAAATGCCTCGCGAAGGCGTGCCCACTCCTGCTGCGTGTAGCGTTCGGAGACCGGAGACATGCCATCGCCACCGGCCGTGCGGACGTGGTGGTGGAGCATCTGCGAGACAATGCGGCTCTCGCCAAACTTCAGGGCCGCATAACGCCCAAGGGTCCGCCGCAAATCATGCGTGGTCAGGCCCTGGTCGACGTCATCCCGAATGTCCCCCGTATCTCCCTGCTGCCCAACCAAGCCCGCGTCGCGACGCACATTGGCGAGGATCGATTTGCTATCGAGGTAATGGCCCGACTTGCTGCGGCTAGAGCGGGCGGGGAACACGAAGCGTGTCCGGTCCACCTTGCGCAACGCTTCCTGGACGCCTGCCTCCAGTGCAGCAAGGACCGTTCGTGCCGCCCCCTTGGCCTTGGCTGACTTCAGCAACGACTCTGCTGCAGCCAGTTCGCGCAGGGCACCGTCGTCGTCCAGCCGGGTTTCAAAGCGCAGTCGCAGCACCCTCTCCGCGAAGTAGCTGATCGGCAGGAAGCGCTCTTCGCCCGATTTGGTGTCGAACATGAAGACCTGCGGGCCCTCCCGCTTCGTATAGCGGTTGATCTCCCCGGGCTGGCCCAGCCAGACCCATGACACTTCTTCTTGGATCAACTCGCTGTGGGAACAGCGATCCATCCAGCGCAGTTGCGCGGCTTCGCTTCGACGCGTGCCCCAAAGCAAGGTCAGCAGCAGATAATCGGACGCGCCGGCGTTGTGGCCACCCTGCTCATCCCGGCGCCCCACAATCGACTGCAACACCTTTGGGAGCGTGTTGTCGGTCAGCGGATTGCGGACCGCCGCCTTCTCATAATGCTTGCGGAGGTTCCGGGCGCCTCTCAGCAAGTGCCTATCAAAGATGGCCTGCAGGGGGTTGTGCCTCAGCCTAGACTCTCGCCCTTCCCGTCCCGCCAGGACGCTCTCACGTTTCAGCACCATGGCCACCGCGCGATGGGCATCCGTGAAGCTGTGTTCGGTGGCGGCCAGGCCACTGGCCCGGACGCGCTGGACATACTTTCCCGTGATCCCCAGGCTTTCCAGTGTCCGCGTATCCAGCTCCGCCCAGTCCTCGTAGCCCGCCAAAGCTTCTCGCATCGGGGTCGGAATGCGGTTGGATCGGACCATCGCGCTCTTGCGCAACGCGTCGAACGCGGCTTCCACGTCGTCGTCGGTCACATCGGCCACGGCCCGCTGAGCGAACCCCACTTCCGGACGTGACAATCGAGCAAGGCTGTCCTCCAACGCCGTCAGGCTGGACTGCTTCACCAGTCGCTTGGTCACCCGGTCCTTCATGTCGGCGATGTAGACGTCGAAACAGTCGGCCACGGTGAGCCGAGCCAGTCGACCGTCCTCTTGCTGCTGCTGGCTAGCCCGCGCTGCCCGAGTCTTCGGGTTCTCGCCTGACGCCTTGAGCTCCTGAATCAGCTCCCGGGCCACGGAGTAGGCCTCTTCCAGCCCCATGTCCGTGACGTTGCCCAACGCAAAGCGGCGGACCCCCTGCGTTCCGCGCCGAACCACTTCATAGGTCGTCCGGGTCTTGCCCACGTAGAAGCCAAACCCTACCGGCGCCCCTTGGTTTCCATCCAGCACGCGATAGGCCTTATCGCCCTGCTCCGCCGGCCGCTCCACCAGCTTGGCGCGCTTGCCCAAGCCTCCCGACGCAGGGATGCGCCGAACTGAAAGCTCCATCACCTGTTGGTGGGTCAGACTAAACTTGGTGGCCTGGCGCCGGGTGGCGCGGTCCGTCGCAACATTTTTTGGCATGATCGTCCGTGTCCCGATTGGCGTCGCAACACGATCTTTGCCCAAGCAACCGGCCGTCGCAACACCATCGCAACAAAAAACCCCGTTACTTGCCGTTTCTGACGGCAACCCGCCTTCACTCACCGAGACGGACTCCATTGCAAGCCACTGATTCAAAAACAAAACGGAACGAATCCAAGGGGAGTCAAGAGCACACCCCCCTGATGAAGCAGTTCTTCGCAGCCAAGTCCGACTACCCGGACCTGCTGCTGTTCTTCCGCATGGGCGACTTCTACGAGCTGTTCTACGACGATGCGCGCAAGGCCGCGCGCCTGCTCGACATTACCCTGACCCAGCGCGGCAGCTCCGGCGGCGCGCCGATCCCGATGGCCGGTGTGCCGGTGCACGCCTACGAAGGTTATCTGGCGCGGCTGGTGGCGCTGGGTGAGTCGGTGGCGATCTGCGAACAGATCGGCGATCCGGCACTGGCCAAGGGCCTGGTCGAACGCAAGGTGGTACGCATCGTCACCCCCGGCACGGTCACCGATGAGGCATTGCTGGACGAACGCCGCGACACCCTGCTGATGGCCCTGTCGCGCACGAAGCAGGGCTACGGCCTGGCCTGGGCCGACCTGGCCGGTGGCCGCTTCCTGGTCAACGAAGTCGAGACCGACGACGCATTGGAAGCCGAACTGGCGCGGCTGGAGCCGGCCGAACTGCTGGTGCCCGACGAAGAGAACTGGCCGGAGTTCCTGCGCCAGCGCACCGGCGTGCGCCGCCGCGCGCCGTGGCTGTTCGACGCCGACAGCGGCCGTCGTCAGCTGCTGGCGTTCTTCAAACTGCATGACCTGAGCGGCTTCGGCATCGACGACAAGCCGCGCGCCACCGCCGCCGCTGGCGCCCTGCTCGGCTATGTCGAGGAAACCCAGAAGCAGCGCCTGCCGCACCTGACCTCGATCGCGATGGAAACCGCCGGCGAGGCGATCGCGATGAATGCCGCCACCCGTCGCCATCTGGAACTGGATACACGCGTCGATGGCGACACCCGCAACACCCTGCTGGGCGTGCTCGACAGCACCGTGACGCCGATGGGTGGCCGTTTGCTGCGGCGCTGGCTGCACCGTCCGCTGCGCCTGCGCGAGGTGCTGGTACAGCGCCACCATGCGGTGGAAACGCTGATCGACCGCGGCAGCGACGCCGACATCCGCGAGCAGTTCCGTCGTCTGGGCGATCTCGAACGCATCCTCACCCGCGTCGCGCTGCGCTCGGCGCGCCCGCGCGATTTCTCCACCCTGCGTGACGGCCTGGGCCTGCTGCCGGCAGTGCGCGAGGTGCTGGCGCCGCTGGATTCACCACGCCTGCAGGCGCTGCATGCCGCGCTGGGCGAACATGACGAATGCGCGCAGCTGCTGGCCAGCGCCATCGCCGAGATGCCGCCGCTGAAACTGAGCGATGGCGGCGTGCTGGCCGACGGCTTCGACGAAGAGCTGGACGAGCTGCGCCGCCTGTCCACCCATGCCGACCAGTTCCTGGTCGATCTGGAGCAGCGCGAGCGCGAGAGCAGCGGTATCGCCACCCTGAAGGTGGGCTACAACCGTGTGCACGGCTATTACATCGAAATCAGCAAGGGCCAGTCCGAGCGCGCGCCGGTGCACTACACCCGCCGGCAGACGCTGACCAATGCCGAACGCTACATCACCGAAGAACTGAAGGCCTTCGAGGACAAAGTGCTGTCCGCGCGCGACCGTTCGCTGTCGCGCGAGAAGTACCTGTACGAGCAACTGCTGGATACCCTCGGTGGGCAGCTGGAACCGCTGAAGCAGTGCGCGGCGGCGCTGAGCGAGCTGGACGTGCTGGCCGCCTTCGCCGAACGTGCGCAGGCACTGGACTGGGCACGCCCGGAACTGCAGGCCGAGCCGTGCCTGAAGATCGAGCGCGGCCGCCACCCGGTGGTCGAAGCGGTGCGCGAACAACCGTTCGAGCCGAACGACCTGGACCTGCATCCGGACCGCCGCATGCTGGTGATCACCGGCCCGAACATGGGCGGTAAATCGACCTACATGCGGCAGAACGCGTTGATCGTGCTGCTGGCC
>Ga0228674_1000093_pt1 | contig 68853 bp, 77 predicted proteins | sample 1D_rmetaG_FD_189054 | JGI IMG/M metagenome (GOLD analysis project Ga0228674, IMG submission 189054) | Seawater microbial communities from Monterey Bay, California, United States - 1D_r | ecosystem: Environmental > Aquatic > Marine > Coastal | place: USA: California | collected 2016-09-26
ATTAACTTAATAAATTGGAGATTAATTATGGCTTCTTTTAAAGCAATAGTAGTTATGGTTATCTGGACAGCTATCGCAGGATATGGCTTGTTCACAATCGGTGCTCATGAGCACTTCAGAAACCCAATGTGGGCTGTCGGTACTGGCGTCGCATTACTTGTTATTCATATGATTAACATGGCTTTATATTTCAAAATTGCTGGCGAACGCCCATTTGAATGGTTTAAATAAAGCATTTTAGCAACACCGAAAAGCAACGATTATTAGCGACTTAGCTGATATCGTTGCTTTTTTGCAACAAGCGCCTGGAAAATACCACTTTTTGTCACAAAAGCGCGCTCTACGTCTAGACTTCCCTAATAAGAACAATATATAGTCCGATATAACACAATGTGTTAGAGACAAGCGTTAAAGAATTGATTTTAGTGTTAAAGCTAAACTTTATTCTCTAACGAAAATAAGATGATTTTGAAATTGATTTATAAATTTCACTTCCATCGCTCAATTTATATAAATGAACAACAAAGAGGCAAATAAATGAAAAAATTTAATCGCTTAGCTTTGTCGACAGCGCTGCTTGCAGCAACGTCTACAAGCGTGATGGCAGGGCCTTATGGCTATGACCTTCACAATGTCTTAGCGCCTGTTTCAGCTTCAATGGCTGGTACAAGTATCGCTAAACCATTAGATAACGTATCTGCAGTATTTGGTAACCCAGCGGGTTTATCAGAGTTCCGTGGTACAGAATTCACATTCGGTGCAACATGGTACAAACCAAGTGCCGTTTTAGAACATGATGGTACTGTAACAGGTGTAGCTGGTGGCGGTGCTTTCAAGCAAAGCAACCGTAACGAAGGTTACCTTGTCCCACAGATTGCTGTGACACAAGATCTTCGTGGCTTAGGTATTCCTGGCACACTAGGTGCTGGTGTAACAGCAACTAATGGTATCGGTGTTGAGTATCGTAAAGAGCCTAACTCTCTAGGCGCGAGTGCTGAATTAATCGTAATTGGTGCAAACTTTGGCTTGAGTTGGGATTTAACAGAAAAACTAACTATCGGTGCAGCAGCGACTACAACGTACTCGATGCTTGATTTAGGCTTACTTTCTACATCAGCTCAAACACATGATATTGCCTTTAAAGGTAGTTTGGGTATGACTTATAAGCTACCACATGCTACTCAAATTGGTATGTTCTACCACTCAGAGTTGCGTCAAGATTTTGATGATATTATCCAAACCTCACCAAGTGGTGCGGGTAGTGATGGTGTCACAACGAATCTAGTTATTGAACAACCTCGTACACTCGGTATTGGTATCAGTAATGAAATGCTAATGGATGGCAACCTACTATTAGCTGCTGATGTCATGTACAAAAACTGGGCAAATGCTGATTTTTGGCAAGATATCTACGTTGACCAATGGATTTTCTCTATGGGTGCACAATTGACTCAAGGCCCATGGGAATTCCGTGCTGGTTATGGCTATGCCGATGATCCGACACGTGAAAACGTCAAAGGTCTAACTCAGCTAGCTAATGCCTGTTCTGGCTTACCAGCTTCATGTGCAGTTATACCTACACAAGGTGCATTTGGTATCAACGTAACTGAATACCTACAAGCAGCTCAAACTCAAGTTATCTACCGTCACCGTGTCAGTGTTGGTGCTGGTTATAAAGGTTTCTTAGCACCATTCTTAGATTTAGATATGCATGCAGCTTACCAACTTGAAGAAGATAGAGACTATGGTGGTAGCCCAGGCGGACAATTCGCTAATGACCATACAACCTCTGAAGTTTCATCTTGGCATGCTGGTTTTGCACTAACATGGCACTTTGAATAAGCATTAGCTTGTTTCGTAATGGCTTATAGTAGTATTATCATACTGTAGCGCCCGTTACTTAAATTAGAAAGCCAGGGCATTTTGTCCTGGCTTTTTTTATAAACAATTGAACACATAGAGAGACTAAAATGAAAAAACTACTTAACACTGTGTTATCTGCTAGTTTATTAGCGGCTTCATTCACTGCTATTGCAGAAGAAGCAAAAGGTCCAACATTATTCGAACGTATTGGTGGTGAACCAGTTGCTCGTGAAATCGTTTCTGATATCTGGGATAACCATGGTAAAAACCCAATTGTTAAAAACCGTTTCCAATACAGCGATCCTGTATATGTAAAACAAAAAGTATATGAAATCTTCGCAATGGCGACTGGTGCTGATGTTGAGTACACAGGCCAAGATATGAAGACAACGCATGCTGCTATGAACATCAGTGAAGCAGAATTCAATGCGGTTGTTGACGACATCATGCTAGCGCTTGATGAAAATGCTATCGCACAGCAAGAAAAAAATGAAATCCTAGCGATTCTTTGGTCTGTACGTCCAGATGTTGTTAACTCAAACGTAACAACACAAGCTTTATCTCCAGCTAAAGCTCAACCTGCACACTAAAATTTATTTCAGCCCTTATACAGTGTATAAGGGCTGATTTATTCTCTCAGTAAAACCCTTCCTCCCTCAGCCACCTCCCCAAAAAACATTCCTAAGCAAGCGTTTTAATTGGCAAATTTAACCAAACGCGCTATAGTCACGCCTTTTTAAAATAGATGGCCGTTAAGACAATGACTGATTTGGTATTTCATAAAGCAGAAAAATATATTAAAGAAGATTTAGAATATTATTTCTCTGGCGAACGCGATATTCATAGCCAAGTTAAACCCGGTCAAGATATTTATAGCTTTACACCTGATTCAACTCATCTCAACATTGATTATAAAGATGGAAAGGTGGGCAACTTCTTCTTACCCTTTGCCCCTGGTTCACTTGATCGCGTCTATATTGGTATTAGCTTCCCACTGTTTGCAAATAATTGGGGAGCAGCTTTTCTCCGCCACTTAATGACCTTAGTCAAGCCAGACGGTTGTGTCGTTCTGCCCGTCTACCCTGAGATGCAAGCATCAGAGAAAAATTTTTGGGCTAGAAGTATTTTAGAAAACATTTTTATCAGCCGTAGCCGTTGGAAAGGGATGAGTAATATTTGGGCTGAAAATGACGGCGTAATGTCAATGCGAATCGGGCGAAAGAACCCACCAGAAATAGACAGTACCGCAAACTATTTGTTACGCCAAGGTAGTCAATCAATCGTCAGAGAACTTATTCGCGAGCCAGAAGATCAGCATACTATAAATGACCATTTCCTAAGCCTGCACCAAGCACATTGGGTCAATATGACAACCAGTGCTATCGTTGAGAAAATTATTCAAGATCATTATGGCAGGAAAGGCGCCGTTCATTTTTGTGCGCTTGGCGATGATATTAATAACAGTTTATTAGCCACCGAATTGTCCCTTAGCCCTTATATCAACATTGAAAATGCTGTGAGCCAAATTACAAATGCTATGCCATCACTTCACCACCCAGATGCACTTCTAGCCTTCCACAGTAGAGAATTGGGTAATAAATTACACCTTGTAGCCGATCAAGACAGTGCTTTAGCTACAATGGGGTTGAATGTCATCAGTATCATTAATACTTTGTCGGATAAAACCAATGACGAACAAGCAGCGATTATCAATGGAGCTTGGCAAAAACTCGCGCCTAATGGCTTATTAATCGTACATGAAACTAATTCAAACCTCTCTCCAGAACATATCAATCAACAGCTAAGCAAACTAGGAACAACTAAATATTATTCATCTATTGTTGCTTCTGAACATAAAGCCGATGTAGAAATAAGCCACTATTCACTTCTTATTGAAGAAGAACTAAGAGAAGAAAATAAGAATAAAGCCGGCGTTTTTTGGGTCGTTCAGAAATAGTTCAGCTTTCTCCTGTAATATTGCTAACTAGATGCGCAAATATGGTTATAGCCTTTGCTTTCGAGCTAATTTGGCTACTGAGTTTGAATTTGTCACGTAACAGGCAATGAATAGACTAAACAACGATAAAACTCAGCACGTTAGCGTCAATTATCGACTTTATTCATATAACAATACCGGATATATCGCCATAAAAGCTAAAACATATTTGATATCAAGTTAAGAGTTGTTAATAATATCCTGTTAGTAGTATTAAGTTATCGCACTCGAAATACAGGTTTATACGTAGTCACAAAGTGCAGGTGTCTAGCGTAATGTATAGGCTTACAATTTATTTTATAGAAACCCATACAGGTGGATAGTGAAAAAGTTATCTGAAAATACAACTGATTTACTTCAAGAAATCAAGGCCGAGGCAGCGGAGTTACCGAAAAACAAACGTCGTGACTTCATGCTAAACGGATTAAAATTAACCGCAGGAACAGCGCTTGCCACAACAGTCGGTCAAGTCGCAGCAAGCCAATCGAACTTGCCGCCTAACGTTCCTGAATGGAGCAAGACCCTAGGGCGAGGCGTTGTCTCAGTACCTTATGGTCAGCCATCATCATATGAGTCGGATGTTATTCGCCGTACAGTCGAATGGCTTACTGCTGATAAAATTGCTTCTATCAGTATGACACCGCTACATGAAATGAGCGGCATCATCACTCCAAGTGGCTTACATTTTGAACGCTACCATGGCGGTGTTCCAGATATTAATCCAAATGAACATAGATTAATGATCAACGGTATGGTTGACCGTCCGCTATTGTTCACAATGGATGACTTAATGCGATTCCCATCAGAATCACATATTCACTTCTTAGAGTGTCCAGCAAATGGTGGTATGGAATGGCGTGGTGCACAAATGGAAGCACTTCAATTCACCCACGGTATGTTAAGTGGTTCTGAATGGACTGGTGTAAAACTATCTACACTCTTGCAAGAAGCAGGAATCCAACCTGGTGCCAAATGGGTCCTAGCTGAAGGGGCAGATGCCGCTGGTATGTCACGTAGTATCCCAATTGATAAAGCATTAGACGATACACTGGTTGTCTTTGCCCAAAATGGTGAGATGCTTCGCCCAGAACAAGGTTATCCTGTCCGTTTATTTACGCCAGGTTGGGAAGGAAACACCAGTGTTAAATGGTTGCGCCGCTTAGAAGTTGGTGATATGCCTTGGGAACACCGCGAAGAAACCTCTAAATATACAGACTTGCTTGCAGACGGTACTGCGAGAAGACATACCTTCGTACAAGAGGTGAACTCTGTTATCACCTCACCTTGTCCGGAAAAACCAATTCAAGGTAAAGGGCTATTACAGCTTGAAGGTATCGCCTGGTCAGGCCGAGGTAAAGTGAAACGTGTTGATGTTTCTCTTGATGGCGGTGTGTCATGGCAAACAGCCAAAATTAAAGGTTTAGTGTTATCTAAATCACTGACACGTTTCAGTATGGAAATTAACTGGCAAGGCGAACCATTGCTACTTCAAAGCCGCGCTATTGATGAAACTGGATACGTTCAACCGACGCTTGCACAATTACGTGAAGCGCGTGGTACGAACTCTATCTATCACAAAAACTCAATCCATACTTGGCAGGTACAGACAGACGGGGCGGTAAACAATGTACAACTCGGTTAAAAAACATTTTAAAACTTTGGTTTTGGCAGTTGCTGCACAAGGCCTTTTAACATCAACTGCAGCTTTTGCTGATGAGCCAAAATATGGTTTCGGCCGTATCGCAACTCAAGAAGAAATTGCAGGTTGGGATATCGATATCCGTCCTGACGGTCAGGGTCTACCAGCTGGTAGCGGTTCTGTTGCTGATGGTGAAGGCTTATACGAAGCACAATGTGCGTCATGTCATGGCTTATTTGGTGAAGGTGAAGGTCGTTGGCCTGTCCTAGCAGGTGGTCAAGGTACTTTGAACCATGAACGCCCAGAAAAGACTGTAGGTAGTTACTGGCCTTATGCAAGTACTTTATGGGATTACACACGTCGTGCAATGCCATTTACAGCGCCACAGTCTTTAACGGCTGATGAGACCTATGCGATTACTGCTTATGTCTTGTACCTTAATGAGATTGTTGATGAAGACTTCGTCTTGACGAAAGAGAACTTTTCAACCATCAAAATGCCTAATGAACCGAACTTCTTTGAAGATGATAGGCCTGATGTGAAAAACACAGCGTGTATGAAAGATTGTAAAGATCCTGCTTCTATCAAGGTTGTCTCTACTATTGCTGGCGTGACGCCACTTGAGCACTTAGAAGAAGGGGCTGCTGAGGCTGCATCAGAAAATACACATGGTAAAGCCATTTACGATCAATCATGTGCTGTATGTCATGACCACGGTGTAGCCGGAGCTCCTAAAACGGGTGATGCTGACGTCTGGGGTGACAGAATCGCTACTGGCACTGAAATGCTCGTTAAACGTGCTATTACAGGCTATGTCGGTGATGAAGGTGTTATGCCTCCTAAAGGCGGTAACATGAGTTTAAGTGACGAGGACGTCGCTGAAGCTGTTCATTATATGATCGAGAAAAGCCAATAAAGATCTTAAGAGGATATAAGCTATCATGAACAAGTTAACACAACTTCTTACAGCGATGCTCCTATTTCCATTATTGCTCTCTTCTGCTTACGCAGACAACATAGCAGAAGGTAAGGAGATTTCTTTTGATAGAAAGAAAGGCAATTGCTTAGCATGCCATGTAATGGATGACGGCGAATTAGCTGGTTTAGTTGGACCGCCTTTAATGATGATGAAAGTCAGATTTCCAGACAGGGCCGTACTAAGAGAACAAATTTGGGATGCCACAATCAGAAACCCCGCCACATCAATGCCACCATTTGGTCGCCACCGTATGATGACGGAAGAAGAAATTGATAAAGTCGTGGATTATCTATACACGCTATAGTGCCCAACAACGATAAGAAATAACCTGGAGAAAACATAATGCAACGAAGATTACTACTTAAAAGCCTACTAGGCTTTACAACAATGGCTGCAGCAATGACTGCTATGCCGAGACTAGCGATGGCTAAATGGTCTAAAGCGTTCGATAACGGAACTGTTGACGGTGCTTTAAATGACTTATACGGCAGTGCTGAATTAACTGCAGATGATGCAATTACATTGAAAGTGCCAGAAATTGCTGAAAATGGTTCTGTTGTTCCTGTCACTGTTAAGTCAAAAATGGCTAATGTCACAAACATCAGTATCTTTGCTGACAAAAACCCACAACCTCTAGCAGCCTCTTTTACGTTACCAGAAGGTACTGCTGCTGACGTCTCTATCCGTATTCGCCTTGGTGAAACTCAAGTCGTGAAAGCGGTCGTTGAAGCTGATGGTAAGCTCTACACCAAAGAGCAAGAAGTCAAAGTAACAATCGGCGGCTGTGGCGGTTAATCTCTAAAAGATATTAAGGGTAGAAATATGAAAATTAAAGCAAAAATGAAAAAAGATATGGCTGTTGTTAAGGTGCTTGCTAAGCACCCTATGGAAACTGGCCTACGCAAAGATAAAAAGACAGATAAAGTTATCCCTGCTAAGTTCATCAAAGAACTTGTTTGTACGCATGGCGATAAAGTGGTCTTTCATGCTGACTTTGGCCGTGCGGTTTCTAAAAACCCATACGTGTCATTTTCATTCGCAGGCGCCCAAAAAGGTGATACTTTAGCAATGACATGGACAGACAACACTGACGAAACGCTGACTGTTGAAGCGCCAATTAAATAAGACGATACATTCAAGGATCTTTATATGAAAGGTTTAACTTGTTTGTCTGCAATACTGCTTGGTTCGCTGCTAGTCAGTGCACCAAGTTATGCAGATCCTCAGTCTGATCAAGACGACATTAGGGCTTTTTTTGAAAAACGCTTCCCTAAAGTCGAACTGGCAGGCTTTGCTGATGGCGTTTATGCCATTAATGAAAATGCTCGCACCCAATGGTTAGAAATTGAAGAATTTCCACCTTATGAAGACGCTGTTGATGAAGGTCAAGGGTACTTTGAAACACCTTTTGCCAACGGTAAAAGCTATGCTGACTGCTTCCCTAACGGCGGTATCGGCATTAAGCAAGATTATCCGAAGTTTGATACTGATAGCGGCGAAGTCATTACCATTGAATATGCGATCAATCAGTGTCGTACAGCCAATGGTGAAGAACCCCTAGCTTATGGTCAAGGTGAGTTAGCTTATATTTCAGCTTATATGGCATCAACGGCAAGAGATAATATTATCAATGTCGTTATCCCAGATGATGAACGTGCATTAGCCGCTTATGAAGCGGGCAAGAAAATGTTCTACGAGCGAAAAGGCCAGCTTAATATGGCCTGTGCTACTTGTCACATAAGTAGTGCAGGTGCGCAATTACGTGCAGAAATCACAAGCCCTGCGTTAGGTCATACTACTCACTTCCCTGCATTTCGTTTTGCATGGGATGATATTGGTACTTTACAAAAACGCTATGCGGGTTGTAATACACAAGTTCGAGCTAAACCTTTCGCACTTCAAAGTGAGCAATACCGGAACTTAGAGTATTTCCACACATATATGGCTAATGGCTTACCGCTCAATGGCCCTGGCTCAAGGAAATAACATCATGGCAAAAACAACTTACTCTGCCTTCTTGGCTTTGCTTGCAGCCAGTGTAATGATGACTGGCTGTTCTGATTCAGGAATGGACACCGCAACAGATAATCCTGCAACAGCACAACATGATGAGGCAGTCGATCTGGATACGTTGATCACCGATGCTGAGTCTTCACTCGCTGAAGCGGACAAACTGGGTTTTGCATGGAGTGTGACAGCACCTCTTTTAGAGGAAGCTCACACTGCTGCTAAAGCCGGTAACAAAGAGCAAGCGATTGCTCTGTTCCAAGAAGTGAAACACCAATCTATGCTTGCTATAGAACAGGCTCACTATGCCGAGAAACATTGGCAATTACTTATCCCAAAGTAAATAATTAGTTTACTTTCAAAATAATTGAAGGAAAAAGACATATGAATAAAACGACACTCAAAGTAGCTGCTCTGTTTTTGTCACTTTTCGCTGCAGGTTCAGCATCAGCGCTTGATGTGCAATTAACACCAGAATTACCATCAGTTGAAGTGATGAATCATGGTGAGAAAGTGACCATCATGAGAAATCAAGATACAAAAAATACAATCAGCCCTGATTACGCAAAAACATCTAGAAAATGTCCTCCTTTCTGTATCCGCCCAATTGTTATCGCGGAAGGTGTTGAAACATTAGGTGAATTAGAAATTATTCACTACGTTAAAATGGTTAGTGATGGCGATGATTCAATTCTCGTTATTGATTCACGTACACCTGACTGGGTTGCTAAAGGTACGATTGCCGGCTCTGTTAACATTCCATGGACACATTTAGATACTGCTAAAGGTGCAAGCCCATTTGATATTGCTGAAATCATGCAAGAAAAATTTGGTGTAGAAGAGCAAGAAGGTCTTTGGAACTACTCAAACGCTAAAACATTAGTTCTGTTTTGTAATGGTATGTGGTGTGGTCAATCTCCACGTAACATCAAAACACTCTTGAAGTTTGGCTACCCTGCTTCAAAAATCAAATGGTACCGTGGTGGTATGCAAAACTGGGAAACTTTAGGTTTATCAACAGTTAAACCTAAGTAAATACCCAGCTTTACTTACACTGTACAACAAGACAGCCTGGAACTAAGTTATCAATACTGGTTCTGGGCTGTTTTTTATTCTCTTACTGAAAAATGGTTAATTATGAATCGTCGTGAATTTACTCAGTTACTTGCAATAGCAAGTGCAGCCAATATTTTCCCTAGGACTGCGTTTTCTAATCACACTGCATCAAGACCCGAAAGCATGTATGACATACCTAATTTTGGTAATGCTCGACTGCTTCATATTACGGATAGCCATGCCCAACTAAAACCGATTTACTTCCGTGAACCGAGTGTAAACATCGGTATTCGCCATGAAGATGGCAAGCCGCCTCATATTGTAGGGCAACCATTTCTAGATTATTTCAACATTAGTGCTAATAGCATTCAATCACACGCTTTTACCTCACTTGATTTTATTGCAGCGGCAGAAAAATTCGGTAAAGTCGGTGGTTATGCTCACCTGAGTACTTTGGTAAAACAATTACGCCAAAGCTATGGTGATAATAATCGTTCATTATTACTCGATGGCGGTGATACATGGCAGGGTTCTGCCACAGCGTATTGGACACGCGGCATGGATATGGTTGAAGCCTCCAACCTATTGGGCGTCGATGTCATGACAGGCCATTGGGAATTCACATATCAAGATACTGAAGTCTTAAGTAATATCGAAGCCTTTAATGGTGAATTTCTTGCCCACAATGTTAAAGTTAACGAAGATGCTTTATTCGAAGGATCACCTGCTTACGATGAAGATGAAGGCTATGCCTTTAAACCCTACACGATTAAAACAATGGGTGAGCATCGCGTCGCTGTGATCGGCCAAGCTTTCCCATATACACCGATTGCTAATCCAAGCCGTTTCATTCCCGACTGGACTTTCGGTATTCAAGCACAAGAACTGCAAGACCTCATTGATGAAGTTAAAGAGACCGAACAGCCTGATGCTGTCGTTCTTCTCTCGCATAATGGTATGGATGTCGATATTAAACTTGCAGCGACTGTTGGTGGCTTAGATGCTATCTTAGGCGGACATACACATGATGGCGTGCCTAAACCTGTCGAAGTCACTAATGCCGCAGGCGGCACCACGTTAGTGACTAATGCCGGTTCAAACGGCAAGTTCGTAGGCGTCCTTGACCTCGAATTAGGCAAAGGCCATGTTAAAGGCTTCCGTTACACCTTGTTACCCGTTTTTTCTAACTACCTTGAAGCTGATCCTGAGATGGACACTTTCATCAATGATGTTCGTGCTCCCTATGAAAGTCAGCTTAATGAAACATTGGCTGTTTCTGATGAATTACTTTATCGGAGAAGTAACTTCAATGGTACGTTTGACCAGGTTATTTGTGATGCTCTCCGTGAAGTAAATAGTGCTGAGATCTCTTTGTCACCAGGCTTCCGCTGGGGTACAACTGTTATGCCTGGCCAAAACATCACCTTTGAACATGTGATGGATCAGACTTGCATCACTTACCCAGAGACCTATACACGTGAAATGACTGGCAGTGAAATCAAAGCCATTCTCGAGGATGTCTGCGACAACTTATTCAATGTTGATCCTTTCTATCGTCAAGGTGGTGATATGGTCCGTGTTGGTGGTATGGATTATGTTTGTGACCCTCTGGCTGGCTTTGGTGAGCGTATCTCAAATATGACCTTAGATAATGGTAAAACTGTTGAAGCTAATAAGCGTTACAAGGTCGCAGGCTGGGCAACGGTTAATGCTCAGGCAGAAGGTGCGCCGATCTGGGATGTCGTCGCTGGTTATTTACGCGACAAGAAACAATTCTCAATTGAAAAGCTCAATACGCCTAAATTGAAGAATATGGCGGGCAACAAAGGTATCGTTACTTAAATTAATGGCATAGTTCAAATATCAAACCCTCTTTTATTTAAACCAAATGGTTGACAATAAAATCAGCTTACGTATTATCTAACTCATACCAACTAGTTGGTATGAGTTAGATCTGTGATTTTATTGCCAAGGACGGGCGTTAACAAAATCCCTATCTCTAAATTATAAATGCCTAGGCAATCTGCCAAGGCTAGTCATAAAGACAGATACTATGAGGGTAACGCCATGTCACAAACTGATGTAAAAAATGCCATGATGAAAATCATCACGGGCATCCAAGAAAACCCAAGCTCATCTAAAGTTTTCTTCCGTGCAGCTACGCAATGGGAAGAGGACGTTCGCTGTACAGCACAGGTAAGAGACTTCCCACCAATGGTGATCGATGAGCCCCCTGTTTTAGGTGGACAAGATGCTGGCCAGAACCCTGTTGAGTTAGTCCTAGTTGCCTTAGGAACATGCCAAGAAATCATGTATTCCGCTTATGCATCGGTCATGGGTGTTGAAATTGATTCTGTTAAGGTTAATGTGAAAGGTAATTTGGACCTGAAAGGTATGTTTGGTCTTGATGAAACTATTCCGGCCGGGTTCACAGATGTTAGCTTTCAAACAGCCATTGAAAGTAGTGCAGATGATGAGTCTTTACTTAAGCTTATAGAAGCTGCTGAAAGCAATTGTCCTGTACTAGACATCTTAACAAGAAAAGTGCCCGTCGATGGTACCGTGTCAATCAATGGTCGTGACATGGATAGTCTGATTAAGAAAAGCGCTTAATTTTTGACCTGTATCTGAAAACGTTGGGGGCTATTCATATAGCCCTCAATTTCTTGCCCGCACAACCCTTTACCTCATAAAGCTTCCGTGACACTATAGTACGCATTCTGACAATACCTTGTCCCGAAATGAGTATTTTGATGTTTTATTCCAGACTGATCATTCTCGCTTGCGCTGCTTTCCTTGCCTTTCTAGCTTCACCCGTTTATGCAAACTATATAGAAGTCACGCTACTTGGCACTGGCACACCTAGACCAAGCCTAGAACGCTTTGGCCCCTCAACGCTAGTTCAAGCAAAAGGCCGATTTTTCCTCTTTGATAGTGGTCGCGGCACAACAATACGCTTAGCACAGGCAGGCGTTCCTCTATCTCAGATTGAACATATTTATCTTACCCATTTACATTCTGATCACATTTCTGGGTTGAGCGACCTTTCATTAACTAGCTGGATCTGGCAAAGACCAACGCCATTGAAACTAACGGGGCCTACAGGCACAAAAAACTTAGCTAAACATCTCAACCAGGCTTATGCTGCTGATTTCGATTATCGAACGAAAAATACAGGATTAGACCCTAAAACATTTGATATTGATGGTCGTAATATTTCAGCAGAGGATATTATTTACAAGCAGGATGGCATCACCATCACGGCCTTTCTCGTTGATCATCATCCTGTCGAGCCGGCCTATGGTTATCGTCTTGACTATGGAGATGCTAGCGTTGTGATATCCGGCGATACCACATACTCTACCAACCTCATAAAACATGCGAAGAACGTTGATTTACTCATTCATGAAATCGCTGCTGCCAATACTCAACTGTTAGCTCGAAACCCGCGACTAAATAAAGTGTTGTCTTATCACACAACACCTGAACAAGCTGGCAGGTTATTCGAGATCATCCAGCCCAAAGCGGCAGTTTATAACCATGTTTTATTATTTGGTATTGATGAAGAGACTATCCTCGAAACAACCCGTTCTTTTTTTCAAGGAAACCTGCGCGTGGGCAAAGACTTAATGAAAATTGGCGTCGGTGAAACAATTACCTTTTATTAAACTAATTTCAAATCAACCATCTAGTCAATTTAAACTTTCATTTGAGCTTTTTTGAAAACTTCTTGGATCAAACTTGGTCTAGATATTCGTAGAGTATAAAACAGGACATTTATGTCATTTCACGCAGCATAACTTACTCTAACAAGTTATCTTGTAAAAATAGCCATATGCTACATAACCCCCTGTTCTTCCTGTACTTAAGGGCAATGTTATTGATTTAAAAAGCGCAGTAATCCTAGTATTAATACTAGGCTCTATTTCAATATCATTGATGTATCATCCGTGTAGGTATCTATTGATATAGGTATGTTAAGACTATGATGCCTGCATGAAGGCGCATCATTTAAAGGCTAAAAACACCATTAAGTTTGGATTAAATTTTAACACTGGCAGAGAAAAACAGCCTTGTGTTACTATCTCTACCAAGCAGTATAAATTAAGTTTTTAGTTTTGATGCGAATCGTAAATTTAGGAGATGATATGAATATCAAAAAGTTTATTAGCAAACCGCTAAAAGTATTAGCGCCATTTGTAGCTGCCTCAGTGATGGCTACAAACCCAGTTATGGCTGATGAAACATGTATGTCACCGTACATGGTTAAAATCGTTGGTCAAGAAGATTTCGTCTATGTTTGGACTCTAGGTGTTGAAGGCCTAGGTGACGGACAAGATAAAATGGTTACCGTTGACGTTAACCCAAAATCTGAGCACTACGGTAAAGTTATCCACTCTGAATCTGTCGGTGGACGTAACGAAGCGCATCACTCTGGTTTCACAGATGATCGTAAATACCTTTGGGCTGGTGGTTTAGATTCAAACAAAATCTTTATCTTTGACGTACACACTGATCCAGCTAAAGCTACTTTAGTTAAAACTATCGATGATTTCGTTAGCAAATCAGGTGGTGTTGTAGGACCTCATACAACTTACGCTCTTCCAGGTCGTATGATCATTACTGGTTTATCAAACAACCAAGATCACGGTGGTCGTACTGCATTAGTCGAATACACAAACAGTGGTGAGTACATCGATACTTACTGGATGCCTACTGATGATAACCTTCAAGGTGCTCACAAAGGTGGACAGTTTGCTGACGGTTACGGCTACGACGTTCGTGCATTACCATCTAAAAACGTGATGTTAACTTCATCATTCACTGGCTGGTCTAACTACATGATGGACTTCGGTGCAATGTTAGGTGATGCAGAAGCGATGAAACGTTTCGGTAACACAATGGTTATCTGGGATCTTCACACTCGTAAGCCTAAGCAAATCTTAGACGTACCAGGTGCACCTCTAGAAGTACGTTGTGCATGGAAACCTGAAAACCAATACTGTTTCTCTACAACAGCATTGACTTCACAAATCGTTTTACTTCATGACAATGATAACGATGGTATGTGGCAAGCTGATAACGTATCAGATATCGCTAACCCAGCTGATATCCCGTTACCAGTTGATATCTCTATCCAAAGTGATGACGCTCTTTTATGGGTTAACACTTTCTTAGACGGTATGACACGTGCTTACGATATTACTGATCCACATGCACCTAAAGAAGTTTACTCTAAGAAAATTGGTAACCAAGTAAACATGGTTTCTTCTAGCTGGGATGGTAAGCGCCTTTACTACACCACTTCTTTACTAGGTAACTGGGATAAGAAAGCTCAAGATAATGACCAATTCATCAAGCTTTACCACTGGGATGGTAAAGAAATGACTGAACAGTTCGTTATTGACTTCCATGAAGAAAAACTAGGACGTGCTCACCAAATGCGTTTTGGTGCTTACTCTCTCTACGGCAAACAAGCTAAAGTTGAGCAAGCTAAAAACCCAATCGTAGCAATGAGCAAGTAATAGAAGTGAAGTGAGAAAATGAAATATTCTAGTTTAAAAGTTAGCCTACTCGTATCGTTTTTTTTTTACAGTAACTACGGCTTTTCAGAAGAAATAGCTGCCCAAGGAGCTGATAAAGCTCGGGACTTTTATAACGAAGAACATTTTATTATTGAGGAACCAGATACTGAGGGTAACCCCTCGGTATCTGGTAGACCTCAAGTTAAGTTTTTAGACGGAATGCGCGTCGGGCCTGGTGATGATAAGACAGGCTATGAAACGACGGGTTACGTAACAAATTCCGTTGCTATCACAGCCCGTAAGGGTGTCCAGGCTGACCTAATCCGGGTCATTGAAAACCCACCTCTTGGACTTCCTAAAATACCCGTACCAGACAGCAATCCGCTGACTGCAGAAAAAATCAATCTGGGTAGAAAGTTGTTTTTTGACCGTCGTTTATCGTTGAATAACACCTTTTCTTGTGCCATGTGTCATGTGCCAGAGCAAGGTTTTTCAAGCAATGAACTAGAAAAAGCGGTTGGTTTAGAAGGCCGTTCAAATCGTCGCAACTCTCCAACGATCTATAATGTTGCTTACATAGAACGTTTATTTTACGATGGCCGCGAGTCCACCCTAGAAAACCAAATCTGGGGCCCGCTACTTGAACATAATGAAATGGCCATGACCTCCTTTGGTCACGTATTACAAAAACTAAGTACGCTAGAAGACTATGAAGGTTTGTTCGAAGCTGCTTTTGATGGGCGAGGAGCAGACATTCTGACTCTTGGTAAAGCTTTCGCTAGTTATCAACGCGTCCTTGTCTCAGGAAACTCACCTTTTGATCGCTGGTATTTTGCTAAAGAAGAAAATGCTATAAATGAACAAGCTAAACGCGGTTTTGCCTTATTTAGTGGTAAAGCGCAATGTATTACATGCCACACTGTCCAAGAAAAAACAGCTCTCTTTACTGATAACCAATTCCACAACACTGGTTTAGGCTTCAAACGCTCAATGGGCATCAAGCCAGAAAAAGAACGTATGTTGATTGCACCTGGCACTTATGCCTATGTTAAACAAGCTAAAGTTAAGCTAGTTGGTGAAGGTCCGCTAGCCGATGTTGGCCGCTATGAGGTTACTTTAGATCCTGATGACCGCTGGAAATACCGAACTTCTTCCCTTCGTAACATTGCTCTAACTGCGCCCTACATGCATGACGGTTCGATGCACAGCTTGCAAGAAGTAATTGCCTTTTACAATCAAGGCGGCATGCTCAAGAACGAAAATGGCTTTCCAAATGTCACACAATCACCATTGATAAACCCATTGGGATTATCTGAGGATGAAATTGAAGATATTGTTGCCTTTTTGATGACCTTGACTGGCGACAATATTGCAGAAATTGTTTCTGATGCTTTTTCTGCCCCTGTAGGCGATACATAAACTGCGTCATAAACTAAATAAGCTGTTTTAGTTTTTAGTAAGGAATTTGAAAATGCGTGCTCTAGTTTTACTTTGTTTGGCCTTTTTATCTTTTGCTAGCATCGCAGAAGATAAACCACTTATGTCGGAAATGACTGGCAACCGTACTGCGCCCCCGATTGTATTGCCTGATAGTAATGGCCAACCGTTCAATATGGACGAATACGCGGGGAAATACATCCTCGTTAACTTCTGGGCACACTGGTGTGGTCCTTGTGTTAAAGAGTTTCCTGCAATGCAGACACTTTATGATGCTTTAAACGAAGAAGGCTTTGAAATTATCGCCATCCATGCTGGACCGCCACAGGGCCGTGTCCGTCCTTTCCTCAAAAAATACAATATCACTTTTAAAACCGTTTTAGATGCGAATATGTCTGTTGAAGGTTGGGAAGTTAAAGCCTTGCCAATGAGCTACCTAATCAGCCCTGAAGGTAAATTGATTTATAAAGCGCTTGGGCCTAGAGTGTGGGAAATTGATAAAATGCGAGCTTTAATGCCTGACTTGAAAAAAGCAGGGGAATAATCACGCCCGCTGAAGGGTTTCGGTACCACCTAAGCCACTAAACTATTTTATAGAATCTTTTGCTGCTGAAATCAGGCAGCACCCGAGTGAGAATATAAATTATGACTGAACAACATTATGAAATTGTGATTGTCGGTGGTGGTGCTGCCGGCATCAGTACAGCAGCAAGACTGGCCAAAGAATTACCTAGCGGCAGTATTGCTATTATTGAACCTTCTACAGAACACTATTATCAACCGATTTGGACTTTAGTTGGTGGTGGTGTCGTGCCTAAGGAAGTATCTCAAAGAGATACTGCCACCCTTATTCCTGAAGGTTGTGAGTGGATTAGAGATTCAGCGACTGGCTTCGATCCTGAAAACAATAAAGTCACCACTAAAGACAGCGGTGATATTCACTACGAATACTTGGTCGTTGCAGCTGGCTTACAAATCAATTGGACCGATATCAAAGGCCTTTCGCCTAATTTAGGTAAGAAAGGTGTTTGCAGTAACTATAGCTATAAATCCGTTGATTCGACCTGGGAAAACATCCGTAACCTAGGTAAAGGAACCGCTATATTCACTCAGCCTGGTAGCCCAATCAAGTGTGGTGGTGCGCCACAGAAGATCATGTATCTTGCTGAAGATTACTTCAAACGCTCAGGCCTTAGAAACCAAATCGACGTTAAATTCGTATCCGGTATGCCCGGTATTTTTGCTGTTAAGAAATATGCTGAACAGCTGAATAAAATTTGTGACACTCGTGGCATAGAGCGTACCTTCCGACAAGATTTAGTCGAAGTCGATGCTGACAATAAAGTTGCTATTTTCAAAAACCTTGATTCTGAAGATGGTGAGTTAGTGTCAATGGAGTACGATATGTTGCATGTCACACCGCGTATGGGCCCACCGACTTTTATCAAGAAAAGTAGCTTAACCAATGAGGCGGGTTGGATTGATGTCGATAAAGAGACGATGCAACACACTCGCTATGACAATATCTTTGCTTGTGGCGACTGTAGTAACTTACCGACGTCTAAGACAGCAGCGGCAATTCGTGCCCAGGTCCCTGTTATGGTGAGGAATATACTTGCTGCGCGTGATAATCAGCCGTTAGTTGATCAGTATGATGGTTACACTTCTTGCCCATTAGTCACTGGCTATGGACGTTTGATTTTGGCTGAATTTGATTACGACTTAAACCCAAAAGAGACTTTCCCCTTCGACCAGGGTGTCGAAAGAAAGAGTATGTATATATTGAAGAAAGATCTACTGCCTAAACTCTACTGGCACGGTATGTTAAAAGGCCGCTTTTAACCCTATCTAAGTTCTCTAACATCTTATTTCCGTATGATGTTCAAAAAGACAAAAACCACTTATGCCAATCTGATTTATTTCAGGTTGGCATTTTTTATGTCACGGCTTCTTTATCGATGCAATTAGACTAAGCCTACTGTGATGAAGAAAATATTACCCATTCTGCAATGGCTGCCTGATTACACTCGTCAGACACTTTCAGGTGATATTGTCGCCGGTATTACCGTTGCCATTATGATTATCCCCCAGTCTATGGCCTATGCTTTGCTAGCTGGCTTGTCACCTGAAATCGGGCTTTACGCCAGCATCGTACCCATGATGCTCTATGCCCTTTTTGGGAGTAGTCGTTACCTTGCTGTTGGCCCCGTTGCGCTTGTGTCATTAATGACCGCCAGCGTGATGGGCGAAGTGACCGCTTCGGGCAATGTTGATTATCATACGGGTGCGCTTATTATTGCATTGTTAAGTGGTGTGCTCCTACTTATCATGAGTTTGGCTCGCCTGGGTGTCTTAGCGACATTACTTAGTAAACCCATTCTGAGCGGCTTTACCAGCGCTGCAGCGATCATTATTGGCATGAGCCAGTTGAAATACCTGCTAGGCATGACCATTCCATCTGGTTTAAACCCTTTTGAAAAGCTATATTACGCATTAACCCACTGGCAAGACAGTAGTTTATTAGCGCTCTTCGTTGGTATCAGCTCTATTCTGATTATTCTCTTTTCTGGCCGTGTCTTAAACCGTCTCCTATCTCAGCTTCAACCCTCAGCTATTGTCATTAATGTTTTATCCAAATTAGGGCCATTATTTGCTGTTGCCATTTTTACCCTACTAGCGTCGCTATTTAACTGGCATGAAGCTTTTAATTTACGTATTGTTGGCGATATTCCAAGTGGCTTACCTAGTTTTGGTATGCCCAATATTGATCAAGCGTTAGTTTGGGAACTATTGGGGCCTGCTATCTTGATTGCCTTAGTGGGTACTATCGAAAGCATTTCTGTTGCTAAATCACTTGCTAGCAAGGAGAGGGAAAAAATTGAACCAAACCGTGAGTTATTTGGTTTGGGTATGGCAAATTTAGGTGCCTCATTTACCGGAGCTTATCCTATTACTGGCGGCTTAAGCCGCTCCATTGTCAATTACAGTGCTGGCGCACAAACCCCTTTTGCGTCTATTTTTACAGGTCTCCTTGTTCTACTTGTCGTCCTGTTTCTCACTTCTTGGTTTTACTTCCTGCCTTTGGCCGTTTTATCTTCTATTGTCATCATCGCGGTGACAAAACTCTTCGATATGAAAGGTTTTATGGAGATTTGGCGCTATAACAAGGGTGACGCCATTTCAATGTTAGTCACTTTTGTTGTTGTTCTGTTTATGGGGGTCGAATTAGGCATTCTTGTTGGTGTCATTTTGTCGGTGTTATTTTTCTTATTCCGTACAAGCCAGCCGCATGTTGCTGTTCTAGGCCGTGTCGATCATGGACATTTTCGTAATGTTTTACGTTACGAAACTGAAAGCCCTTCTAATTTACTTGCCCTTCGCATCGATGAAAGTCTGTTTTTCGTTAATGCCAGCTATATCGAAAATTTAATTTCGGAGAAAGTATCAGCTCACCCTAAGATCGAACATTTAATCTTAGTTTGTAGTGGTATCAACTTTATCGATAGTAGCGCCTTAGAAACCCTTGAGCACTTGTCTGAGGCATTAAAAGAAGCAGGGATAAGCATTCACCTCGCTGAGGTGAAGGGGCCTGTTATGGACAAACTCTCACAGACTCACTTTATACAAAACCTATCAGGCCAAGTTTTTTTAAGTACCGAAGATGCTTTTTCAAATTTGGCAATCAAATAAAAAAAGCCCTCCAAAAGAAGGGCCAAATAGGGGGTTGATACTTTATCCCAACATTCGCAGGAATAATTCTGGCTTTTAAAACCGTCGGCCTATACCAATGCCGTATACGAAAGGGTTGATTTCTGTATTTATATTGGCGGTGTTAACAAGGTTGATACCACTGAATCTCGCCTCTGTTTGGATGTCGATATATTTAACATCCACGTTAACGAACCAATCTTGGTTTATATCAATATCAACGCCGGCTTGTGCTGCCAGTCCCCAGGAAGCATCTAATTTAACTTTAGCCCCGGGTTGATCTAGCACCCCGGAAACACTTTCATCAAAAAAGTGTGTGTAATTAACGCCCAAGCCGACATAAGGACGGACTGCGGCATTAGGCAAAAAATGATATTGCAATGTTAATGTAGGCGGTAAAACTTTCGCATCTATCACTTTGCCTAAGCCAAGACCTGCAGGGGCGCCTCGGCTATCAACATCATGTTGTGAATAAGCCAATATAAGCTCTAGCCCCCAATGTGGGCTTAACATATAAGTGATATCTAATTCAGGCACCGTATCATCGTTAACAGAGACACCTTCACCTAAATTACCTGCGCCAGTATAAAGGTCGCCGCTATCGTCATTTGGGGTCACGTTGATAATCCGTCCCCTGACAAGCCAATCTCCTGCTTCGTATGCTAACGCTGTCTGTATTGGCCCACTCATCACTATTCCTGTAATACAGGCATAGGCCCCTTTACTTAATCTCATTCTTTCTCCTAAAACTCTTGTTTTTACGTTTTGGAGAATAGCTTACCGAGATGCTGGTTTTTCACATTGACATAGATCAAGTGAACAGCTGTTTTTTCGTTTTCTAGCTAATTTGTTAACCGCACAATGCTTGCAATCTTTCCATTTCTGCTAATAACACCACTTTCCCTTCTATCTTGACTAACCCACTATCTTGAAACTTGGTAAAAACACGACTAATGGTTTCTACTGCCAGTCCTAAGTGATTTGCAATATCACTACGCGACATGGTCAAGGCAAATTCTGTAGCAGAAAAGCCGCGCAATTCGAACCGTTTAGAAAGTGAGAGCAAATAAGTCGCTAACTTTTCTTCTGATGTTTTCTTACCAAACAGCAACATGAAGTTTTTGTCCCCTGCCAACTCTTTACTCAATCGAGTGAGTAATTGAGATTGTAATCTGGGCAAGTTTTCACCTAGTTCTTGTACTTTTTGATAAGGCAAAGCACAAACACTACTGGTTTCTAGTGCCACAGCGGTTGATTGATAAGAAGGCATATGCAAGGCTTCTAAGCCAACAAACTCACCAGGAAAATAAAACCCTGTCACTTGTTCCCGGCCGTTGCTAGTTGAGATGGTGGTTTTAAAGGAACCCGATCGCACAACATATAAGGTGCTGAAGGCCTCTGTTGCAGTAAATAACCTTTGTTTAGCCTGATAATTTCCACTGCGTTTTACGATTTTATCCAACAGCAATAAATCATCTCTGTGCAAACCAAGCGGCAAGCAAAGCCTATGCAAAGAACAGTCCTCACATGCAATTTGATGCTCCTGTTCTATTTTTGCTAAATCTTCAATTAAAGGTTGAATATCGCTACTTTGTGACATTGTCACTTCTCATCCAGAGACTAATTCACTATGATACCCTTCAAACCAATTGCTTAAACAGTTATCATTGTTTATTTCTATTTATCAATGCGCTAGGACACACCATGACAACTCGCACCGCCACCGTTGCGCGTAATACACTTGAAACACAAATTGAGGTTGCTATCAATCTTGATGGACAAGGCCAATTTAGTGCTGAAACAGGTGTCCCTTTCCTTGATCATATGATGGAGCAAATCGCCCGTCATGGTTTATTTGATTTAACCATTAAAGCGAATGGTGATTTAGAAATCGACGCTCACCATACTGTTGAAGATATTGGCATCACCCTAGGCCAAGCTTTTAAACAAGCTGTCGGGGACAAAAAAGGTGTGATCCGTTATGGCCACAGTTATGTGCCCTTAGATGAGGCCTTAAGCCGTGTTGTCTTAGATTTATCAGGCCGACCAGGTATTGAATACGATGTGACGTTTATCCGCGATAAAATCGGTGAATTCGATGTCGACTTATTCTATGAGTTTTTCCAGGGCTTCGTGAATCACGCTGGTGTCAGTTTACATATTGATAACTTGAAAGGCCGTAATGCGCACCATATCGCTGAAACCATGTTTAAAGCGTTTGGCCGTGCGTTACGTATGGCAGTGACTTTAGATGAGCGCGCGCTTGGCCAAATGCCATCAACAAAAGGCAGCCTTTAATTAAAAAGACATTACTGTCGATTTTTTCTTAAGCGCGTAAAATAGAAAATGATAACTCAGATAGGTTTGTTATGCGTCACGTTGCTGTGATTGATTATGGTATGGGCAATCTTCGCTCTGTCTCTAAAGCTTTAGAGACAGTTTCAGAACATGCGACGATCCATATCACCGCAGATCCTGAACAGATTTTAAACGCGGATCATATTGTCTTCCCTGGCGTTGGCGCGATGCGTGACTGTGCTTCTGAACTTAAACGTCTAGGCCTAGATGATGTCATTCGCGAAGCCACCCAAACCAAACCTTTTTTAGGGATTTGTTTGGGTATGCAAGCTTTACTTAGTCATAGTGAAGAAAACAATGGCATCACTGCTTTAGACATTGTGCCGGGTCAAGTTCGTCATTTTGATACTGAACGCGCACGATCAGATCATGACTTTAAAGTCCCGCATATGGGTTGGAATGAAGTCAAACAACGTATTTCGCACCCACTTTGGCAGAATATTAGTGATGCCAGTCGTTTCTATTTTGTCCATAGCTATTATGTTGATCCAGCGGAAGCCTCGGTCATTGCTGGCACTAGCCAATATCAACATGAATTTACTGCGGCGCTATGCCAAGAAAATGTGTTTGCTGTGCAATTTCACCCAGAAAAAAGTCAGTCTGCTGGATTACAATTGCTTAAGAATTTTTTAAACTGGGACGGACAATCCTAAATCATGAACAAAATGGAGACATTGTTATGTTGTTAATTCCTGCTATTGATCTTAAAGAAGGACACTGTGTCCGTCTAAGACAAGGTCGAATGGAAGACAATACTGTATTTTCTAAAGATCCCGTCGCTGTTGCCGAACAGTGGGTCGAAGCTGGTGCCAAACGGTTACACATCGTTGACTTAGATGGTGCTTTCGCTGGTAAACCGGTTAATGCGGGTGTGGTTCATGACATCTGTAGTACTTTTCCCGATCTCGATGTACAAATCGGTGGCGGTATTCGCGATGAGGATACCATCCAAACTTATTTAGAAGCCGGTGTTCGCTATACCATCATTGGCACAAAAGCGATTAATGCACCGCATTTTGTCGGTGATGTCTGTGCCGAATTCCCAGGCCATATTATTGTCGGTTTGGATGCCAAAGACGGCAAAGTCGCCATTGATGGTTGGTCAAAGCTCTCTCACCATGATGTGACCGATATTGCACAACAATTCGAGCAAGATGGTGTTGAAGCGATTGTCTACACTGATATTAGCCGTGATGGCATGATGCAAGGTGTTAACTTGGAATCTACCCGTGATTTAGCCCGTGCTATTCATATTCCTGTCATTGCTTCTGGTGGTGTGACTGATTACGACGATGTTAAAGCCTTATGCCATTACGAAAGTGAAGGCGTAATGGGTGCGATTGTTGGACGAGCCATCTATGAAGGCACCATTGATTTGGCGGAAGGCCAAGCATTGGCTGACCGTTTAAATCCACCGCACAGTTATACTTAAACAATGGGACTCGCTAAACGCATTATTCCTTGCTTAGACGTTGATAATGGTCGTGTTGTTAAAGGCGTGCAATTTGTTGATATCCGTGATGCCGGTGATCCCGTAGAAATTGCAAAACGCTATGACCAGCAAGGTGCTGACGAACTCACTTTTTTAGATATTACGGCGACACACGACAACCGGGATACGATTGTGCATGTAGTCGAAGCCGTTGCCAGCCAAGTTTTTATCCCGCTTACAGTCGGTGGCGGCATCCGTAAACTAGAAGATATCCGCCGTATGCTTAATGCCGGTGCAGATAAGGTTGGTATCAATTCAGCGGCTATTACTAACCCAGAATTTGTGCGTGATGCGGCTGAAAAATTTGGATCGCAGTGTATTGTCGTTGCGATCGATGCCAAGCGTGTTTCAAAGCAAGGCGATGTCGATAAATGGGAAATATTCACCCATGGTGGTCGCAAACCTACGGGAATTGATGCCGTTGAGTGGGCGAAAAAAATGGTGTCCTATGGTGCCGGAGAGATCCTGCTAACCAGTATGGACCGTGATGGCACTAAGTCCGGCTTTGACCTTGCCTTAACCCGTGCGGTTAGCCAAGCGGTTAATGTCCCTGTTATTGCCTCTGGTGGCGTCGGTGAATTGCAAGATTTAACTGATGGCGTAAAACTCGGGGAGGCCGATGCTGTCTTAGCGGCCAGTATTTTCCACTTTGGTGAACATACTGTGGGTGAAGCTAAACAACAAATGGCTAGCCAAGGTATTGAGGTCAGACTCTCATGATATGGCTTGATCAAGTGAAATGGAATGAAGATGGTCTCGTACCGGTCATTGCGCAGGAAACAGGGACCGGGCAGGTCTTAACCCTTGCTTGGATGAATCGTGAATCCTTGGCACTGACGCTTGAAACGGGTCATGCTGTTTACTGGTCACGATCTCGCCAAAAGCTTTGGCATAAAGGGGAGACCTCAGGTCACCAGCAGCAAGTGAAATCGATTCGGATAGATTGTGATTATGATGCTGTGTTGTTAGAAGTTGAACAATTAGGTGGGATAGCTTGCCATACTGGTCGGCATCATTGTTTCTATCTACGTTTGGAAAATAATGAGTGGGTCAGTGCTGATCCCGTATTAAAAGATCCTAAAGAGATATACTCATGAATGATGATGTATTACGTCAACTCGCCGCTGTTTTAGAAGCCCGCAAATCTGCAGATGCCGATAGCTCTTATGTCGCGAGCTTATACCAAGCAGGCACCGATAAAATTCTTAAAAAACTCGGCGAAGAAGCAACTGAAACTGTCATTGCAGGCAAAGGTGGCAATCGCGATGAGATTATTTATGAAACCGCTGATCTTTGGTTTCATAGTATGGTGTTGTTAGCGGATCAGAATATTGATGTCCAAGCGGTTTTAAGTGAGCTAGATCGCCGGTTTGGCTTATCTGGACTTGAAGAAAAAGCCAATAGGACAAAATCATGAGCGATTGCCTATTCTGTAAAATTGTCGCCGGTGATATCCCAGCTGAGATAGTTTATGACGATGAACAAATCTTAGTCTTCAAGGATATTAATCCCCGCGCAGCTGTCCATTTATTAGCGATTCCGAAAATCCATTTAACCAGTTTGGAAGACGTGACGGACGAGCATCAAATGTTGATAGGGCATATAATGATGCAATTACCTCACTTGGCACGCGCTCAAGGCATACCTGATGGGTTTAGAACCATTATCAATACAGGGCCTGGCGGTGGACAAGAAGTAGGGCATTTACACATACATTTACTGGGCGGCGAAAACCTACCCGGTTTTAATTAGGAGAACATCATGGGTTTCGGCGGTATTAGTATTTGGCAATTATTGATTGTTTTAGCTATCGTCATTTTATTATTTGGCACTAAAAAACTGCGCTCTATGGGCGGTGATTTAGGCAGTGCTATCAAGAGCTTCAAACAGTCTGTTCGAGAAGGCGAAGATGAAGTTAATAATAAAGATGATGTTACGCTAGAGCATACCAATAGTGAAGATGCATCAGTTCAACAAACAGAAAAAGACAAACAGTCGAGTTAAATCAAATCAATGGGCTAATTAGCTATTTTAGTTGTTGCCTTTTGATGTCATTTTATCTCGCAAACGATTATGTTTGATATTGGCTTTTGGGAAATCTTAATGATTGCTGTCGTTGCTTTGGTCGTGGTTGGGCCAGAGAGAATGCCCCGACTCATTAAAGTCACTGGTCTCTGGATCGGTAAAGCCAGCGCGTCTATTCAATCTGTTCGTAATGATATTTCTCGTGAGTTACGTGCTGAAGAATTAAGAAACTCTATTTCAGAACAAATTCCTGATGCCAAAGAAGCTGTCGAGCGTTACGTTTTTTCTGATGATGTCGCAAAAAAACCAGAGCATGTCGAAGCAGAACCGGTTGATGATGCCGTCGTCGCAATTAATGATGATCCTGCTGAATCATTAGATCTCGCAGCTAAAGATAACCCTACTGATAAGGATAATTATGGCAACTGAAAATCAGCAGCAGCTGGTTTCTCACCTTATTGAGTTACGAGATAGGCTATTACGAGGCATTCTGGCAGTGTTAATTATTGCCGTTGTCTTATTGCCGTTCTCGAATGATCTGTATCATTTCCTTGCTGAGCCATTACTTAGTCATTTACCTGAAAGCAGCACCATGATTGCGACAGAAGTTGCATCGCCTTTTTTAACGCCTTTTAAGCTGACATTATGTACCGCGATTATGTTGGCGATCCCAGTGTTATTGTTCCAATTATGGGGCTTTGTCGCACCAGGACTATATGACAATGAAAAACGCATTGTCTTCCCTTTGTTATTTGCCAGCACAACGCTATTTTTCTTAGGTATCTTATTCGCTTACTTTGTCGTTTTTCCGTTAGTTTTCGGTTTTTTAACACAGGCTGCACCAGAAGGCGTTGCCGTCATGACAGATATCAGTAGTTATTTAGACTTTGTCTTGAAACTCTTTTTTGCCTTTGGTTTTGCTTTTGAAGTGCCTATTGCAACACTGCTGCTTATTTGGGCAGGGGTCTCTACGGTAGAGAGCCTGAGTGAAAAACGGCCTTATATTATTGTCGGGGCTTTTGTGATTGGGATGTTATTAACACCGCCCGATGTCATTTCTCAGACTTTATTGGCTGTACCGGTCTGGTTATTATTCGAATTGGGCTTGTTTTGTTCTCGTTGGTTGCCTAAAAAAGCAGATGCTGAGAATGAAGATGAGGGTGTAACAGAAGGAGAACGCTAGGTATAGCGCAGTCGCGTGCCGTGTTCTAAAGATAATAAAATTTCATCTGCTCTAATTTCTCTTGGAAAGCGAGCGCCAGATATTTTCGCTGCGTGAATGCTTGCCCCCTCAAAGTTAATACACTTAGAAAAGTCGACACCCCTTAAATCTGCTTGTCGAAAATAACTATCCGAAAAATCTAAACCATCTGCATTTAGCTGCTGTAAATTGATATGTCTAAAATCGCAGCCCTTCAGGTCTACCGTTTCACCTGCAGCAATCCGTTGGTTAAATTCATCTATTTTACCTTCTCGCAATAGACGATATAACGGGTCATCTGAAATCCTTGGGCTGGCCATTTTTCTATTCCTATTTAGACGGTGATATCAATAGTAGCACCTATATTACTACCGCTGTTATTTGCCGCGGCCGTTTCATTGACTTGGTTTGTTACCGTTGTATTTGATAAGCCCGTTGTCTCTTGCTCAGAGGCTGTGACAGTGCTTGATGTCTCGCTACCACTTTGTTCTGTGGTTTCTTGCCCTTTTAAAGATTCACTCTGACTCAAAGGATTTGTTAATGTCGGCTGATTACTGAATGGCGCTATTCCTGGAATTTCCATTTTACGCTCCTCAAATTTAATGAATGGTTTGACCCTATTGCGCATTATGGCATAGTTTTGTTCCTATTATTTGTGACTGTATTGGCATTTTTATAACAATAAAATGTAGTGAAAAATAGGCCAAAATTACTGTAAGATACAATTTACTTTCTTTACCCGTTACGGAGTCCTTCATGGCTATTCAGCAAAATATTATCGATGAAATCGAAGTATTGTTACGTTATAACTTAGATACAACATATGAAGGGATTAAAATCCACCATGATGCTCGCGAAGCATTACGTGAAGCCGCAAAGCGATTATTTGAAAAGGGTTTAATTACGCAAGATGATGGGGGTTATTTAACCGATCTTGGTCATGAAGCAGCAGAACACACCCAAGCTGCTATATCCATACTGCTTCCTAAAACTTAACCGTTATTTTCGCTGGTAAACCATGAAACTATAAGGGTATTCATTTTTATCATCAGCAGGGTGTTTCTCTTCTGATATACATTGCCACTCATTTTTATCCCACTCAGGAAACCATGTATCTCCTTCTAAAGTGGCATGTACCTGCGTCAGATAAATCATATCAACCATAGGTAGGCATTGTTCGTATAGCGAAGACCCGCCCATAATCATGGCTTGTTCAGCACCCTGACAGGCTTCTAACGCTTCAGTTATAGAATGAGTAACAATGCACCCCTCTGCCTGATACTCTCTATCAGACGTAATGATTATATTATCTCTACCTGGCAAAGGACGTCCGATGGATTCATGTGTTTTTCGACCCATAATAATCGGTTTACCCATGGTAATACGCTTAAAATATTGTAAATCTGCAGATAATCGCCAAGGTAAATCATTGTTTTTACCAATTAACCCTGCTTCATCTGTTGCTACAATAAGTGCTAATTTCATGACTTTATCCTGTTTATAGAGCGCATAGAATACCACCAGATGTTAAAAGGATAAGATCTGTATAACTTATCTGATAAAGAAACGAATAAACTGTGGATAACTTTGGCTGTGGATAACACACTACTTTATGCACAGATAGTCGGAATGATTACAGGATCATTATCCACAAGATGATATTATTTAAATCTTTGAAAATGCATCATTAATCAAGTTTATCCCCTTATCCACAGGCATTAATTATCAACAACAAACATCTTTTAAATAAATAGTATTTATTATTAATCTATGCCTCGAATAGCTGAAATTGCCATTGCTTGTCCTTTAAGACAAACATTTGATTATTTAATTGAATCGGATTTTGCTGATATTCAAATTGGCTATCGGGTAAAAGTACCCTTTGGATCTCGAGAAGTCGTTGGGTTTATTTTAGCCATTAAAGAAACAACCACTCAAAAGGTCAAAGCGATAACACACTGTTTTGAACAAGAACCGATCATTACAGATGAACTTGCTCAATTAATTCGATGGACCAGTGATTATTATCACCATCCTATTGGTGATTGTTATCAAGTTGCTTTACCCAAAAAGATAAGATTAGGTGATGACAATCAGTTAAAAACAATTGCCTCTTGGTCTCTGTTAGACAATGATTTACCTGATAAACCTTTAGGGAAAAAACAAAAAGCAATTGTTGATTTACTTTTACTAGCAGAAGATAAAACTTTACTTCAAACACAACTTTATGAACAATTAGGTTCTTGTCTTAATGCCCTTAACCGCTTAGCTGAATTAGAGTTAATCACCACTTCAGAATCTGTTAAAGCCCCTTTAATTAATCTGACTCCAAACCCCTTTAAAAAGCTAAATAGTGAGCAGTCACACACAGTAAAAACTATATGTGACAATAGTGAATCATTTAATGTGAGTTTAATTCAAGGTATAACGGGGAGTGGAAAAACAGAGGTCTATATCCAATTAGCGGCAAAGATGCTTGCAGAAAAACGGCAAGTGTTAGTGTTAATTCCTGAGATTGGTTTAACCGATCAATTTGTTGCTCGTTTTAAATCACACTTATCTGCAAAAATCGTTGTTATTAATTCTGCGATGAATGAAACCGATCGCCACCAAGCTTGGTTGTTAGCCCATCATGGCTATGCCGATATCGTGATTGGGACGCGTTCAGCTGTGTTTACGCCCTTGGCCGATTTGGGTCTCATTATCATTGATGAGGAACATGATAGTTCGTACAAGCAACAAGATAGCTTGCGTTACCATGCCAGAAATGTCGCTTTAATGAGGGCAAAACAAGCCAATATCCCGATAGTTTTAGGCAGTGCGACACCATCACTAGAGTCGTTCTACCATGCACAATCACAACGGTATCGTTTGTTATCGATGACAAAGCGTGCAACAGGCGCTGTACTGCCACAGGTTAAGTTAATTGATAGTCGGGGTCCTCAAGCTAGAAATGGTTTATCTACAGTCCTGTATAAAGCCATAGAAGCGGAGTTATCGAAAGATAACCAAGTTTTGTTATTTATTAATAAACGTGGCTATGCGCCGGTTCTTATGTGTCACGATTGTCAGTGGCAAGCGGTTTGTCCAGATTGCGATGCCAAAATGATTGTTCATCAAGGCGGTTATCAATTGCGTTGTCACCATTGTGGTTTTAATCAAGCTTTGATTAATGTTTGTCCTGATTGTGAATCCAATGATTTAGGTCACTATGGCGTGGGAACAGAACAAGTCGAACAGAGTCTCCAAACTTTATTTCCTGCTGTACCTGTTTTACGAGTTGATAGAGACAGTACTCAACAAGTGGGTGCATTCACAAAATTAATTAATGAGATTCAACAAGGTGGCGCAAAAATATTAGTTGGTACCCAAATGTTGGCAAAAGGGCATGACTTTCATGATGTCACTTTGGTTGGCGTGTTGGATGCAGATCAAGGTTTATTCAGTGCAGATTTTCGTGCGACAGAAAATTTAGCACAACTCATTATCCAAGTGATAGGTCGTGCAGGACGAGGACAAAAATCAGGACGTGTTTTAATTCAAACAGGCCAAGCAGAACACCCTTTCTGGCAAAGATTATTGAGTCATGATTATCCTGCCATTGCTCAGGACTTACTAACAGAGCGAGAGATGAGTGCTATGCCGCCCGTTGGATCGCTTTGTGTTATTCGAGCTAGGGCAAGAGAACAAGCTTTGTCATTGGCTTTTTTAACCGAAGTCGTTTCAATCTTAAATCAAGCTAAACAACAAACGGTGTTGGTATTAGGTCCTGTTCCTGCAATGATGGAAAAACGGGCAGGTTATTTCCGAGCTCAATTATTATTAACAACACAGCAACGTAAAGTATTACATCAGTTACTAGATCATACCTTACCCGCTATTTCAGCTTTGAAAAGCAGCCGAAAAGTGAAATGGTCGATTGATATTGATCCAATGGATTTAATGTAATTTTCTAGCAACAAGTTATTTATTTTTTTCAATGCAGAATCAATGATGTGATCCCGGCAAGGGATCAGTTAAAATGGCGCGATAACATTTCCCTACTGAAGGCTTTACCCGTTGAAAGATCAGCTTAGACACATTATCGAAACCGCATTAACGCAGCTTATTAGCCAAAAAAGTTTGCCTGAGCTTGTTTTACCAGAGATACAAATCGATCGGACAAAAGATAAATCTCACGGGGATTTCGCGTGCAATATAGCCATGGTATTAGCCCGTTCTGCTAAGATAAATCCGCGACAAATCGCGACTTTACTCGTAGAAGCATTACCAGACACGGATTTTATTACCCAAGTCGATATCGCAGGGCCTGGTTTTATTAATTTCACTTTGTCAGCAGATGCAGCACAAGAAATTGTGAAGACGATTTTGCAAGCAGGTGAGCAGTTTGGCCAAAGTCAGTTAGGTGCCGGGAAGTCTGTTCAAGTTGAGTTCGTATCTGCAAATCCAACGGGCCCACTCCATGTTGGTCATGGTCGTGGTGCAGCTTATGGTTCTGCTGTTAGTAGTTTGTTATCTAACGCAGGCTTTAAGGTGCATCGTGAATATTATGTCAATGATGCCGGCCGCCAAATGGATATTTTAGCGACCAGTGTTTGGTTACGTTATTTATCCTTGTTAGGTGAAAGTTTCACTTTTCCGAGTAATGGCTATAAAGGCGATTATGTTTTAGATATCGCAGCACAATTAAAATCTGAACAAGGTAATGCGTTTATTCATTCAGCAGAACGCGTGTTTGAGGATATTTCACCAGATGAGCCACAAGGTGGAGATAAAGAACAGCATATTGATGAGTTGATTTCCAAAGCACAACACTTACTGGGTGCAGATTATAGAACGATATTTGATGCTGGTTTGAACGGTATTTTGTCTGGTATACGTGAAGATTTGATTGATTTCGGGGTTGAATACGAACAGTGGTTTTCTGAACGTTCTTTAATGGAAACCGGTGTCGTTGATAAAGCCATTGCGGCATTGAAATCAGCTGATATGTTGTATGAACAAGGCGGTGCTTGGTGGTTTAGATCGACACAATTCGGTGATGAAAAAGATCGTGTTGTGGTGCGTGATAATGGCCAAACAACTTATTTTGCTTCTGATATTGCGTATCACCTAAATAAATACCAACGTGGTTTCGATACCGTGATTGATATTTGGGGATCGGATCATCATGGCTATATCCCACGAGTGAAAGCCTCTTTAGCTGCTGCTGGTGAGGATGTTGAACGTTTAAAAGTGTTGTTAGTGCAATTTGCTGTGCTTTATCGTGGCAGTGAAAAAGTGGCGATGTCGACCCGTAGCGGCGAGTTTGTCACTTTACGGGAGTTGCGAGAGGAAGTGGGTAAGGACGCGGCCCGTTTTTTCTATGTTTTACGCAGTGCGGATCAACATATGGATTTTGATTTGGAATTGGCAAAATCTCAAAGTAACGATAATCCGGTTTATTATGTGCAATATGCCCATGCCCGTGTATGCAGTGTGTTTAGGCAGTTATCAGAGCGTGGATTAAGTTGGGATAAGTCAGAAGGCGAGCAACAGTTATCTCGATTAACAGAAGAACACGAACAAGCATTGTTATCGATGTTATCGCGTTACCCAGAAGTAATAAATTCAGCTGCGATTAACTACACGCCGCATTTATTGGCGCATTACTTAATGGATTTGGCGCGTGACTTTCATACTTACTACAATGCACATCAATTCATCGTTGATGATCAGGCTTTAAGCCAAGCCCGTTTGACATTAATTACGGCCGTAAAGCAAGTGATTGCTAATGGTTTAAGTGTTTTAGGTGTGTCTGCACCGGAGACAATGTAAATGGCGACGAAACGTAGAAATAGACGTAAGCCTGAAAAGAAAGGATTACCGATTGCTGCGATGTTGATCAGTTTTGCAGTTGGGGCATTTGTGATGTTTTTATTGCATCTCAAAGATAATGTGCCTGTTGAGAATACGTCAGAACCACCAGAAAAAGTCGTCGAAAAAGCAGAGCCTAATACAATTGAGCCGACATTTGATTTTTACGATATTTTGCCAGAAATGGAAGTGAAGGTAGATAAACCCAAAGTGCCGGTGAAAAAACCAGCAGCCTCAAAAGAAGCTAAAAAAACGGCAGCGGTTGAGAAGGTTGATAGTGTCAGTTACTTGATTCAAGTGGGGTCTTTTAAGAATGCATCAGATGCAGATGGTTTTAAGGCAAGAGTAGCTTTGCTTGGCATAGAATCCAAAGTACAAACGGTGACCATTGATAATAGTGAAACGTGGCATCGGGTATTGATTGGCCCTATCGTAGGCCGAGACAAAGCAGATAGTATTCAGAAGCAACTTAAGAAAAATAAAATTGATTCATTTTTACTGCGTACTAGGCGTAGTTAAGGCAACTGTATTGCGGTATGCTTTAGGATTAATGACTGGCTGATTTTATTTTCACACTGGAGATTGAGGCAAACGATGGCTGAAAGCAATGATGTTAGTGTTTTTCATGAAGTAGCTAGCCCATTTTGTGGCATCGCTTCTGATGACTTAACGATACAAGTTTCCGGTAATACGGTGTCTGTGCTGGAAAATGGCGATGCCATTACAAAGGCGGGATTTGAAACCCCGATAACAGATATTCAACCTCGTATTGCAGGTCAATCAGTGAGCTTAGCTGAAGCAATAGCGAAAGCAGCTGATATTGTGAATGCCAGCCAACAACCGCTTATTGGTGGTCTCGCCTCAGATATCAACGGCATTCGCGCTGCGATGGCGTTGGCCGATAAAGCAGGCGCCACAGTTGATAGTATGGATTCTGCTTCAGCTTTTCGTAATTTGTTGGTGCTACAAGATACCGGTTGGATGACAACGACTTTGACGGAAGTACGAAATCGCGTTGATTTATTGTTAGTTGTTGGTAGTGATATCGAGGCGGATTACCCCCGTTTTTATGAACGGATGGTGTGGAATACTGAATCATTGTTTGGCCAAGATACGTCATCACGTGAGGTGATTTATTTGGGTAAAGCGCCATCAGGTGAGGCATCTACATCACCAAATGGACAAAAAGCACAGGTTTTAGCCTGTGATGACAGTGAATTGCCCGAAGTTTTATCAGTACTGCGTGCCTTAGTGAATGGCAAAACCATCCAAGCGGAACAGGTTGGCGGGTTAATGGTTGCTGATTTGACGGATTTAGCTGAAAAATTGAAACAAGCGGCTTATTCAGTGGTGGTTTGGGCATCGGGTTCACTGCAGTTTGATCATGCTGAAGTGAGTATACAAATGCTCAATGAAATGATTAAAGACTTGAATGAAACAATCCGCAGCAGTGGTTTGCCTTTGGGTGGTAAAGAAGGTAGTACGTCGGTGTATAACGTGTCTTCTTGGCAATCAGGTTATCCGATGCGAACCAGTTTCAATCGTGGTTATCCGGACTATGATCCTTATCTGTATGACAGTAAAAACATGCTTGCCAATGATGAAGCAGACAGTCTCGTGTGGGTCTCGAGTTTTAATGTCAACCGCGTACCGCCTGAAACGGATGTCCCAACAGTGGTGATTGGCCGATCTGGGATGACATTTGATCAGGAACCAGCTGTGTTTATTCCTGTTGGTGTGCCGGGTATTGATCATGCGGGGCGAAGTTTCCGCGGAGATAGTTCTGTGGCGGTGCCATTGAGAAAATTACGTGACAGTGGTTTGCCAAGCACCTTTGATGTGCTCAGTGCCATTGAACAAGCTTTATAACAAGGGATCGCAAACATGTTAACCAAATTAACAGGTGGCCGAATTATTGATCCTTCTCAGGGTATCAATGACAAAGTCGGTGACCTATACATCCAAGATGGTCGGTTTATCGATCCCCCGAGCGATGCCAAAATCGATGAGGAAATTAATTTACACGGCAAGATAGTGATGGCGGGTGCCATTGATATGCATACCCATATCGGCGGTGGTAAGGTCAATATTGCTCGAACAATGTTGCCCGAAGATCATGCTGCTGATGTGATTGCTCGTACTGAACTGATGCGAAGTGGTTGTGGTCATGCAGCACCGAGTACACTTTCTGCTGGATATCGCTATGCTGAGATGGGCTATACGGCCGGTTTTGAACCGGCGATTCTGCCTGTTAATGCCAGACAAGCGCATATGGAAATGCATGACACGCCTATCATCGATAAGGGTGGTTATGTCATGTTGGGCAGTGATGATTACTTGCTTCGTATGATGGCCGCCAATCAAGATCAAGAAGCGATTAATAACTATATGGCGTGGACGATAACACACAGCCAAGCGGTCGGGGTTAAAGTGGTTAACCCAGGCGGTATTAATGCGTTTAAATTTAATCAACGTAAGTTAGATTTGGATGAACAAAATGCCTATTACGGCATTACGCCCCGTGATATTTTGCACCGCCTAGCCCGTGCTGTGAATGAATTAGGTGTGCCGCATCCTTTGCATGTGCATGGCTGTAATTTAGGTGTGCCGGGCAATATGGGGACGACCTTAGATACCATTACCGGTATTGAAGGTTTACCGATGCATATGACGCATATTCAATTTCATAGTTATGGCACAGAGGGTGATTTTAAGTTCTCTTCGGGTGCAGCCGAAATTGCAGAGGCCATTAATGCCAATAAAAATATCACCGTCGATGTGGGCCAAATCCTATTTGGTCAAACCGTCACGGCGTCCGGCGATAATATGCGTCAACATGCTGGTCATAGTCATGCTCATCCCAATAAGTGGGTCAGTATGGATATTGAGTGTGAAGCCGGTTGTGGTGTCGTGCCATTCAAATACAAAGACCAAAGTTATGTGAATGCCCTGCAGTGGATGATTGGTTTAGAAACCTTCCTGTTGGTGGATGATCCTTGGCGTATTTTCTTAACGACGGATCACCCGAATGGTGCGCCGTTTACGTCTTATCCCCATTTGATCAGATTGTTGATGGATAAAACCTTCCGTAACGATATTTTATCGACACTCCATCCAGAAGCTCAGGCGGCCAGCCACTTAGCGTCGATTGAACGAGAATATTCGCTGTATGAAATTGCCATTATGACCCGTGCAGGTGCGGCTAAATTGGTCGGTTTGGCTGATCGGGGACGTTTATCGAAAGGGGCTGCGGCAGATATTACGGTCTATACCGAGCATGAAGATAAAGAGAAGATGTTTAGTAAACCAGATTATGTCTTTAAAGATGGTCAAATGGTCGTTAAAGATGGCAATTTGATCAATGTCAGTTGGGGAACTACTCATGTGATTAAACCGGACTTTGACGAGAGTGTTGAGAAAGACTTAAAACCGTATTTTGATCGTTTCCATACGATGAAAATGAGTAACTACAAAATCAGTGATGACGAGATTATCGATGATGGCCGTGGCAGTCTCACGGTGCAGCCTTTACATAAAGGAGGTCCGATATGATTATCAACGGTGTCGCGATCGACGAAACCTTTGCTGAAGCTTTCCCAATGAAAGGCACACGATTAATTATTACGGCACATAATGCCAAATGGGCGATGATTTCAGCCCAAGCCTTCACCGGTTTTGCCACGTCTGTCATTGCTTGTGGTTGTGAAGCCGGTATTGAGCGTGAACTCGATCCTAGTGAAACGCCTGATGGTCGTCATGGTGTGGCGATTTTAATTTTTGCCATGGGCGGAAAGGGCTTAGCGAAGCAAGTTGAAACCCGAGCAGGCCAATGTGTTTTAACCTCACCGACTTCTGCCCTGTTTGCAGGGATAGAAAGCGAAAAAGAAATGGCTTTGGGCCAAAACTTACGCTTCTTTGGTGATGGTTTCCAAATTTCTAAAGTGATTGATGGCAGACGTTATTGGCGTATTCCGGTGATGGATGGTGAATTCTTAACCGAAGAAAAAACCGGTGTGGTGGAATCTGTCGGTGGGGGTAACTTCCTTGTGCTGGCGGAATCACAAGGTCAAGCCTTAGCGGCTTGTGAAGCAGCCATCGAAGAGATGAAGAAAATACCAAATGTGATTATGCCTTTCCCCGGCGGTGTTGTACGGTCTGGGTCTAAAGTCGGTTCAAAATACAAGGCGCTCAATGCATCAACCAATGATGCGTTTTGTCCGACATTGAAAGGCCAAACCAAAAGTGATTTATCACCCGAAGTTGAATCGGTAATGGAAATCGTGATTGATGGTTTGACCAAAGAAGATATCGACGAAGCGATGAAAGTGGGTATTCAAGCGGTGTGCGATTTGGGTGTTGAAAATGGCATCCGTCGTATTAGTGCTGGTAACTATGGCGGTAAACTCGGTCCATTCCATTTCCATCTACAGGAGATCATGGCATGAGAGCACTTACACTAACGTTAAAAACCGTGCCGAAACAACGGATTGATTGTTCTCCTTTAACGCCAGATGCCCTGCAAGATCAGTCTTTAGCTAATATTGCCGCGATTGAGCTATCCGTGGGTAATACGATGCAACGCGTTGATGCCTTGTTTGATATTACGGATGGAGATAGCAGCCAAATTCAGATCAACAATAGCCATGCCAAGCTCGATTTTGTTGGTCGTAATATGCAATCAGGTTCGATCACGACTGATGGTGATATTGGTGCCTATGCGGGACTTTTTATGGAAGGTGGTCAGCTGATTATTAATGGCGATACCGGCATTTACACAGCTTGTGAAATGGCTGGTGGCCAGATCAAAGTGAATGGTAATGGCGGCGACTTTATCGGTGGCGCTAGACCGGGTTATAAAAATGGGATGACAGGCGGTACTGTGATTATCACGGGTAATAGTGGTGCTAGAACTGGCGACCATATGCGTCGTGGCTTTATCTTAATCGAAGGCAATGCGGGTGATTACTGCGGCTCACGCATGGTATCAGGCACGATTTCAGTGCTCGGTGATGTCGGTGCACATCTCGGTTATGGTATGAAGCGCGGTACGATTTTACTGACTCAAATGCCACCTCGAGGTATCACAGCCAATTTTAACGATTGTGGCTCTCACACTTTAGCGTTTTTGCCGTTGATGTTTGCATCATTTAAAAAGTTGGATAGCCAGTTTGCTCGTGTTGAACCTTTCTCACGTGTTCAGCGTTATGCTGGGGATATTGGTGGGATTGGGATGGGTGAGGTGCTGGTTAAAATTTAACGTTGAGAGGTAAGTTAATGAATAAAGGCCTGTACTGGAAGCGAAAGAGCCTTTAGTTTTTAATATAAGTGATTTATATCCAATAATTTTAAAGGATTATAGGGGTTTTAATGGACGTAAAACATCAGGTTTTTGTTTCTTCGACTTATAAAGATTTAATTGATGAACGTAGAGAAGTTATACATGCTCTACTGGAACTTGATTGTATACCTGCAGGTATGGAGCTCTTTCCTGCGACAGATGAAGATGCATGGTCTTTGATAAAGGAAATCATCGATGGTTGCGATTATTATGTGCTTATACTTGGTGGAAAGTATGGCTCTGTAAACACAGAAGGTATTGGGTTTACAGAAATGGAATATGATTATGCTGTGGAATCGCAGAAGCCCATATTAGTTTTTCTTTATGAAGATCTCGATAAGCTACCAGTAGTAAAAGTAGAAAAAAGTGAAATAGGCCAAACACGATTAAACAACTTTAGAGAAAAAGTAGGGAAAAAACATTGTAAGTTTTGGAACAGCCCGCAAGATCTTGGAGGTAAGGTTTCAAGGAGCTTAGTTCAGTTACGGAAAAAACATCCATCAGAAGGGTGGATTCCGGGACGTTTTGCGGCTGATACTAAAATGCTAAGAGAATACGAAGAAATGAGAGCCAGACTTGCTGAGCTTGAAAGAGATGCTTTTTCTGTAAAAGCCCCACCAGGTACAGAAGATTTTTCACAAGGAGAAGATGTTTGCGGTTGGTTGGTGAAGTTACTAAATTTAAAAGGGAAATATGAGGAAATTTCTCTCGAACCAACTTGGGATAAATTATTTTCATATTGTGGCTCTACACTTATGGGAGAGTGTGATGATCAAGAGCTTGAAGCTAAGATAAAGTTAACATATTGGCATGCAATTAAAGAGGCTATTAGAGATAAGAATAATTACAGGGAATTTATTCTGCCTTATGTGTTGTTGGATGAAGTAAAAATACAGTTTCAAGCTTTAGGGTTAATTACCACGGGTGAAAAAAACGGACTCCCTCAGATACAAGAACTTATTGGAAAATGACTCCAAGGGGAGAAAAATATCTGTTACAAATAACAGCTATTCGAAAATAAGAGGGGTCAGCTCTTTTCCTGTTATGAAGTATTGTCTGCTCAAAGGCCATGAAGAAAATATTATTTGTTTGTAGTCAAAATAAACTTCGTTCTCCGACTGCAGAAGCCGTCTTTAGTAATGCTCCTAATTTAGTTGTCAGGTCTGCTGGCTTGAACAATGATGCGGAGGTTCCTTTAGGAGTAGAAGATATAGAATGGGCGGAGATAATTTTTGTTATGGAACAAGCTCAGAAAAGAAAACTTCAAAAGCGATTTAAGGCAAGCTTAAAAAACCAAAAGTTAGTTAGTTTGGGTATTCCAGATGATTATGAGTATATGCAGCCAGAATTAATCGCTTTGTTGAAGAAAAAAGTGCCTCAATTCTTATAAGCTGAGGATAAAGGGCCAGAGTGGTTGATATAACAATATGAGCGCTGAATTTGCCTTTTTGCTAGCAGCCGACGCGATGTTGGTGTTACATGTGTTGGTTATCTTGTTTGTTATATTTGGTTTAATACTCACGCTTGTGGGTAAGTTCTTATCATGGTCTTGGGTGCGTAACCCGTGGTTTCGTTTGGTTCACCTTGTGACAATTGGCTTTGTCGCGATCCAATCATGGATGGGCATGGTGTGTCCGCTGACAACGTGGGAAATGGCATTGCGAGAACGAGCTGGAGGTGAGACCTATGCGGGTTCATTTATTTCGCATTGGTTAGAGCAACTCTTTTTCTATAGTGCACCTGATTGGGTGTTTATTCTGAGTTATACCGCGTTTGGTTTATTGGTGTTGATTAGCTGGTTTTGGGTTCGTCCTAACGCGTTTAAGTAAGGTTAAGAGTGTTAAATGAAAAAAGTCAGTCTATTCGTCGATGTACAAAATATTTATTACACCTCGAGAAGCACTTATAAGCGAAGCTTTGATTACAATAAATTCTGGGCACAGGCGACGGAAGAGAGGGTGGTGGTTAATGCCTTTGCTTATGCGGTTGATCGGGGTGATGAGAAGCAGAAGCAGTTTCAAAATATACTCAGGGCGATTGGTTTTGAGGTGAAATTAAAACCTTTTATTCAACGGGCAGATGGCTCTGCTAAAGGTGATTGGGATGTGGGTATTACGATTGATATGATGGAGTGTGCACGTGACTCAGATATTATCGTTTTGGCATCCGGGGATGGTGACTTTGATATTTTGGTGCACAAGCTGCGTGCAGATTACGATGCAGATGTTGAAGTCTATGGGGTTGAACAGTTAACAGCCGTCAGCCTTATCAATGCAGCCTCACGATATTTCCCAATTGATCGATTATTACTCTTGTAGGTTTAGTCGTACCATAGGGCGTTGATTGCTAAGGTTTAAAGAATAGAAAAACCGAATAAGCTTATAACTGATAGTTAAAAATAACGTATTATGGATGTTAACTAATTTAAAGTAAGGTTTGAATGATGTCTGATATTGGTAAGTCGATTATCCAATTTATCGTCGAAGAGCAACGTAACTACCCTAGTTCAACAGGATCTTTTACGGGACTAATGACGGATATTGCTAGTGCCTGTAAGAAAATCTCTCATTTGGTTAACCGCAGTGGGATTATTGGTATTGGCGGCGCAGCAGAGTCTGAGAATGTGCAGGGCGAGGTACAAAAAAAGCTCGATATCATTACCCACGATGTGATGGTCGAACATTTGAATTGGACAGGTCATTTGTCGGCGATGGCATCGGAAGAGCTTGAGGAGTTAGTGCAAATTCCAGATGGTTTGCCAAAAGGGAGTTACTTGATTGCCTTTGATCCTTTAGATGGCTCATCGAATATCGACGTCAATATTTCTGTTGGAACGATTTTCTCTATTTTACGTTGCCCGCCTGATGTGACGGAGCCGACGGTTGAAGACTTTATGCAGCCGGGTACTGAGCAAGTGTGTGCTGGTTTTTGTGTCTATGGTCCGACGACGATGATGATTATGACGACGGGTAATGGCGTGAATGGCTTTACTTTAGATCGTGATGTGGGTGAATTTATCCTGACGCATCCTAAAATGACGATTCCGGAGGAAACGGCTGAGTTTGCGGTTAATATGTCGAATCAACGTTTTTGGGAGCCTCCTGTCCAACGCTACATTGAAGAATGTGTGAAAGGTGTTGATGGTGGTAGAGAGAAGAATTTCAATATGCGTTGGGTGGCTTCGATGGTAGCGGAAGTTTACCGTGTGTTAACGCGTGGCGGCATTTTCTTATATCCGTTAGATACCAAGCCAGGCACGAAGGGCGGTAAATTAAGGCTGCTTTATGAAGCAAGCCCGATGAGTTTTATTGTTGAACAGGCGGGCGGCTTGAGTTCAACGGGCCGTGAGCGCATTATGGAGATCAAACCAGATGATGTGCATCAACGGGTACCGGTTATTTTGGGCTCGAAGAAAGAAGTGGAGCGGTTGGAGTTCTATTACCAAGACGAGTAAATAAGGGTTTTGATATTAAGGGAGTCAGGCGTTTTCGATGAAAAAATTAAAGAATGAAAAAGAATGGCTAAAAAAAGCTATTTTAGCTGGCGTTAAGTATGGAGAGGAACGCGGGGTTGTGGAATTCGAGGCAACCGATTCTGCAAAGGAAAAAGTCGAATATATTTATCGTTTACTTGTTCACGATAAGGTAATACAGGGGTTACCAGAAGATCAGGTAACATTAAAATCAATGCAGCATAAACTGGCTATCTGGGCATCGAAGTTATAGAGGCAATTAATTTAAAGAGGCAGAGCCATTAATGAAAATGTTGCTGGCACAATTTCATGAAAAATATTTGCTGGCAAAGCCGCTCCTAAGCCTATTTTTTATCTTTTTATTGACGGCTATTTCAGCTTGGTATGTTCAAGATTTTAAGCTTGATATTTCAGCAGATTCTCTTGTTCTCGAGAATGATAAAGATTTACAGTATTACCGCTCGATTAATGCGCGTTACGGATCGGATGATTATCTGATTATTACTTATACGCCCAAAATCGATTTATTTGATCGTCAGGTTTTGGATGATATTGCATTACTTAAAAGCAGTTTGGCGGGTGTGGGTCGAGTCGAATCTGTTATTAGTATTTTAGATGCTCCTTTAATCGCTAGCCCAGCGATAACTTTGCGAGAGTTACAACAGCACACTCGTTTACTCGGTGATGCTGATACTGATCTTGGCTTGGCCCGAAAAGAATTACGTGAAAGTCCTTTATATCGAAATAGGTTGGTTGGAGAGGATGGTAAAACAACGGCTTTGCAGGTTAATTTCAAGCGCGACCAGACGTATATAGACTTAAGGGATCAACGTGATGCCTTGCGTGAAAAGCAATTGGGGACGGAGTTAACGCTAACAGAGTTAATGGAACTGGAAGCGTTGAGTCGTGAGTTTAAACGATATAGTTCGGCACTGGTGGCACAGGAAGCGCTGGATATAGCCACGATTAGACAAATATTAGATAAACATCGTGATATGGCAGAAATACATCTCGGTGGCGTGCCGATGATTGTCACCGATATGATGGATTTTGTTAGCCATGATTTACGTGTTTTTAGCTTAGCTGTTATTGGAATTCTTGTTGGCATTTTAGCTATTATTTTTGGTCGACTTCGTTGGGTTGTTTTACCTTTGTTTATTGCTTCGATTGCCAGCGTGATGACGGTCGGCCTACTAGGTTTTTTTGAGTGGCGTATTACGGTAGTTTCATCGAATTTCTTGGCTTTACTATTGATTTTTGCCTTATCGCTGTCGATTCACCTTATTGTTCGTTATCGAGAATTGCAGGTATTAAAACCACAGGCTGATCAACTTACCCTTGTTAAAGAGACAGTGCGTAGTAAGGCTATTCCTTGTCTGTATACAGTGGTGACGACGATGGTCGCTTTTGGCTCGTTGGTGGTGAGTGGTATTAGGCCAGTGATTGATTTTGGTTGGATTATGGTGATTGGATTGATTTTGGCCTTTATCCTGACGTTTACATTATTCCCCGTTATTCTGATGTTGATGAAGCCTGGGCATTTATCACAAAGTCGTGATTTGACGGGTGTTATTACAGGCTTCTTCGCCGATCTTAATGTGCGTTTTGGTAGCACAATATTAATATTTACATTGGTTGTTATGATCTTGGCCGGGATTGGTATTTCACGATTGTCAGTTGAGAACCGCTTTATTGATTATTTCAAAGAATCAACAGAAATTTTCCAAGGAATGTCTCTGATAGACCAAAAATTGGGAGGTACTACGCCTTTAAATGTCATTGTTGACGCACCAGCGGATTTTTTTGTGGAGGAAGATAACGGGTTTGAAATCTTAGAAGAAGACGAGGATTTTAAGTTGGATGGTGAGGCGGGATTCTCTGCCAATAGTTATTGGTTTAATAGCTATCAACTTGACACGATCAATGCGATTCATGAGTATCTGGAGGCCTTGCCAGAAACAGGGAAAGTCTTGTCATTGGCTACGAGTCTGGGTGTTTTGGAGCAATTGAACGAAGGCGAGGTTATGGATGATTTTTTTATGTCCATTTTATATAAACGGCTTCCGGAAGAGATAAAGAACGCTATGATTAGTCCTTATTTATCTGAAGATGGTCATCAATTACGCTTCTCTGTCAGGGTCTTTGAGTCAGATGTTGGACTGAAACGGCAAGCTTTATTGGAGAAGATTCAAACTGATTTGACGCAGCAACTTGGCCTTGCTGAAGAGCAAGTGCATTTAACGGGTATGTTGGTGTTGTTTAATAACATGCTTCAAAGCCTCTATCGTTCGCAGATCTTGACGTTGGGCGTGGTTTTTTTGGCGATATTTTTGATGTTTACTTTATTATTTCGTTCTTTGAAATTGGCTTTGATTGCTATCGTACCTAATTTGGTGGCAGGTGTATCGGTATTAGGTTTGATGGGAGGAGTAGGTATTCCATTAGATATGATGACGATTACGATTACTGCTATTAGTGTGGGTATCGCGGTTGATAATACCATTCATTATATGCATCGATTCCGTGATGAATTATGGAAAGATTGGGATTATCCGGCGGCATTAAGGCGCTCGCATGGCAGTATCGGGCGTGCAATGTATTACACCACTATTACGATCACGATAGGCTTTTCTATTTTGGCTTTATCAGACTTTGTGCCGACGGTTTATTTTGGTGTGTTAACTGCTTTTGCAATGCTAACAGCGTTATTAGCTGATTTGACGGTACTGCCTATTTTGTTAGGTAAGTTGAAACCCTATGGTAAGCAGAGTCTTGTTTGTTATTAAATCTAAAGTAGGCATTGAAATTGGTTTATACCGGGCTAAAGAGTAATCCCCCAATTACTAGGCTAATACTGATAAATAGATAAAGCCATTTCTTATTTATGGCTTTAACAATGCTTTAACTGGTTATTTGTTTTATGGCATGGATGGCAGAAGCTAAAGCGCCTTCTAAATACCCACCGGCATTTGAGGTCGATTCTGTTCCGGCAATGATGAGCTTATTGTCCCAGAATGCATTGTTTGATGAAGGCAAGCCGTACATGGGATGATTATTGGCACCGATTTGATCTTGCTCAGTCGCAGTTAAAGGTTCTTGCGACCAATCGATTAAAAAGGCGTCGACAGGGTTTGCTGCTTCTGGCCCGAATAGCTCGGTGAGTTGTTTAAGCGTCACTTCAATGAGTAAATCTCGACCGGCTGTTTTTCTCGCTGAGGCATTCACGCCAACGAAACCAAATAATGCGGCTTTACCTTCTATCGCTGAAGCATCGTGCACCTCTACTAAAGGCCCTGTTTGGCTACTTGCAGAACCAGACAAGCCATGTTGGCGCCAGAAAGGGGTTTCGTAAACTGCCACGAATTTGGCATGTGCAGCCATCCAAGTCATGGTGTTGTGGCAATGGTTCAATAGATTTTTAGGTAGTGCTGGTGAAAATTCAATATTGTCAGCGAGAAGACGCAATGGCAAAGCGAAAATAACTTGTTGTGCTTTGATATTGGTTTCACCATTCGTAGTGGAAAAAGACATTGAAACGGCGCCATCTGCTTGTTGTGATATCTCGGCGAGTTGGTGATTCAGTTGAACTGATTCTGCTGGCAGTTTATCAGCAAGCGCTTCGATCAGGCTGAGCATGCCGCCAGCGAGGCGCATTGATATTGGGCTGGTGGTCATGCCAAGTTCGTGGCGTTGTGGTGGGTGGCCTCGGCCACGATCGAAAAGGTACGCACCGGTTTGGTATTGCTGAAAAGCCGTTAAACCGAGTTCCTCAACTAGACTTGTCATGAGTGGGTGCATATCTGGCCAAAACCAAGAAGGTCCCAAATCATAGCGTTCAGCGTTAGTGTCTACATTGTTTGAAGGTTGTGATGATGGAAGTGAAACGATGCGCCCACCGAGGCGATCACGGGCCTCAAAAACGGTTGCCTTAATGCCTTGCTGGTGAAGTACATAGGCAGTGTATAGCCCGCTTAAGCCACCGCCGATAATGGCGATAGGGTGATTGTGTGTTGTCATGATAATGTCTTAAAAAGATTCGGATTGCGGTCTAATATCGAGTTCGTGTGTCCAGGTAGATGGGGCTTGATGGACGAGATCCCAATAGCATTGAGCGAGATCTTCGGGTTGCAAGCAATTTTCCTGTTTGATGCTTGGAAAACGTGTTCGACTAAGTTCTGACCAAATAATGCCATCAAGGATAGGGTGAACAACATGAATACCTTGAGGTTGGAATTCTCTTGCTAATGATTGAGCAAGGCCTCGTAAGGCGAACTTAGCAGAACTAAATGGGCCAAAGCCTTTGCTACCACGTGTGCTGGCGGTTGCCCCGGTCAGAATTAATGTACCACTGCTTTGGGCCTGCATTATTGGTAAAACGCTTTGGCTGACATTGATGGCTGTCAGGACACTGCTACGCCAAGCTTGTTCAAAGTCACTGGCGCTAAGATCAAGGAAAGGGCCTCTAATGAGTTCAGCGACATTGTGAATAACGACAGTGGGTTGACCTTTCTCTTGGATGGCTGCTTCGATAGTGGTTTGGGTTTGTCGAGAGTCGGTTAAATCAGCATGGAGATCGCCTTGATTTCTAGCGATACCGGTGACTTGGTAGCCCTGCTGTTCAAAATGTTTTTTGAGAGCTTGGCCAAAGCCTGCTGCATAGCCGGTAATAATAAGGTGTGGTGTCATGGTGTTCCTTTAAAAACTGGCATCAGGTATTGAGAGCGTCAGCTGTTTGCCCTGCTGTGTCATTTTTAAATGTCTCAGAAATGACATACCTAATAGAATCTCGTCAAACTGCATACCCGTGCTAATACTGGCTGGCACATTGGTTAAGGTAAGCGGACCAAGAGAAGCGGTGTCGAGTCGCGTCATATATGAAGTACTGGTGCCATTGGCTGTGATAGTTTGGTGGGCAGGGCCTTTTTTCAGTTGGAGTTGTTTTGCAATATGCTCTGGAATAGCGACATTGGTGGCACCGGTGTCGAGTAAAAATTGAACGGGCTGGCCATTGATTTTGCCGGTGGCAACGTAATGGCCTTGTCGGTTTTGTTTGAGTACGACTTGGGGTAAGCCACCTTCGGAAACGTTGACTGTAACAGTCCGGTTCGGGTTATTAATGCCTTCTAATAGATCATCAAAAAAGAAACTGGCGCCGGCTAATAATGCAATCCAAATCAGTGCGATGGTGAAGGTGTTAAAGGTCGGTGGGTTTGCGGGTTCACTCATGGTGATTAAGACTTTAAAAAAGCGGTTTGGGTGCGCGTTATCGTGCCGTGTTTTGTTAGCTAATGCAATGTTTTGCACTCTGTTGTAACGAAAAGAGGGGTTGTGCGTCTTTATTCTGAAGAAGAAATGTATCTAAATGAGACTCGCTACCGTATAGGGATGATGAAGCGTGAAAATAACAATGAAAACTGGGTTTAGGTGAAACAATTGGCTGAACAAGATAATCGTTGGGAAAAGGATGAACAACGATGGCCGGAGTTGATGGCGGCAAGCCATTCTGGTGATAAAGCATCTTATGCTCAGTTGTTGAATGAGCTAACAGGGGCATTAACGGCTTATTTGCAGGCTCAGTTTGGACAGTTTGATTTGGTAGAAGATTGTGTCCAAGAGTGTTTGATTGCAGTACATAAGGCACGACATACGTATGACCCAGAACGCCCTTTCAGGCCCTGGTTATTTACGATTGCCCGACACAGGACGATTGATGTGTTGAGGCAATCAAACCGGTATGACCAAACCAAGACGACCATGATGGGAATGGATGTTGAGGGAACAAATGCAGAGAGTTTTAACCGACTGTTAGATGGCGCGAAGCTGATGGTACATTTATCATCTGATCACCGGGAAGTGGTCGTGATGACAAAGTATATGGGCTATACGACATTGGAAGCAGCAGAGACAGACGCTAGGCATTAGTGAAAGCGCCGTTAAAGCTAGGTTACGGAGAGGATTAAAAATGATACAAACCCTTTGGGAAGCGGAGTCAATTTACTCATGAAAGAGAAAAACAAAGCGCAGCTGATTGATAGTTTAGTAGAAGATCTTGAGCCAGTGATGCCGGTACGACATGTGCTGCTGTCTGCTCAGTTCTGGCTGATTACCGCGGTTATCTTGTCGGCTGGATTGGCTTGGATGTTGGGACCCTATCGTGAAGGTGCGCTAGATCAACTTTTATTATCCAAGCAGTTTTCGCTGGAGACCTTGGTGGGTGTAATTGCCATTATTGCCATGGGCATTGCGGGATTTCGTTCGGCCATTCCTTCTGGTGCATCTACCTTTAACAAGCGTTTATGGCCCTTAGCGATAGTATTTGTCTGGATTGCTTTCTATCTTTATGGTCTTGTTGAGCCTGCATTGGCAGCATCTGAGTTAGGTAAACGAGATCATTGTTATATAGAAACGTTCGTGATGTCATTAGTGCCATTACTTTTAGGGCTGAATTGGGCGATAAAAAAGTGGCCTGTTAACCCTGTTCAGACTGGGCTTTTATTGGGCATGGCATCGGGCTTAATGTCAGCGATGGTGATGCAATTCGCCTGTATGTATGACCCTATCCATGCTTTGATATTCCACATTTTACCTGGCTTATCCGTTGGTATTGTTGGTGCATTCTTGGCAAAGAAGATGGCGGTGAAAAGATAATTTTTGTGAACTAGGTATCGTTTTTCGTTTATTCGACGTATTGAGGGCTATGTGTGTGAAGCGGTTGCTTTGGACGCGATCAATCACTTTATAAATAACGGAGAATAAATAATGGCTTTACATAAGCAACTTTTGCCGGCCTTGGGATTGGCTGCCATGCTGATGGGTTCAGCAGTGCAGGCTTCAACGGCACAAATTCAAGTTGATTTCACCAATAATGCACCTGCTGGCGGCACGCTACAAACCCCTGTTTGGGTTGGTTTCCATGATGGCGGGTTTGATGCGTTTTCAACGGGCCAGGCTGCAACACAAGGTTTAGAGCGTTTAGCGGAAGATGGTAATACCAGTGTATTAAGCAGTGAATTTAATACTGCAACAGTTGGTGGCGTTGATGGACAAGTAGGCATGGCACCGATTGGCCCTGGTGGTTCAGCAAGTAATACGTTTACAGTCAATACCGATGGCAGCAATAACTACTTTTCTTATGCCTCAATGTTATTGACGAGTTCTGATTTTTTCATTGGAAATGGTAACCCGTTAGCAGTAGACCTTTCACAATTGTTAAGTGGCATGGTGTCATCGTTAAGCTTTGATGTATTCCGCGTTTACGATGCAGGGACAGAAGTAAATGACTTTTCAACGTCTCCAGCAGCAACGTTGTTTGGTGCGAGTAGTCAACAATCAATGGCTGATCAAGGCCTTGATGAAAATGGAACAGTAGAATTGGTAGGTACTGCCGGTTCTACAATCCCTGATAGTTTCGATGCGTTCAATGCCTTTATTTTATTTACTGGTGCAGGTGACTTAACGGATGAGGAATTATTAGCACTTAATTTCACTGGCTATGACAGTATTGGTTCATTCACATTAACGAATGTGTCAGAGGTCCCCGTGCCTGCGGCAGCTTTCTTATTTGGCCCTGCTTTATTAGGCTTCTTAGGTTTACGCCGTAAAGCTAAAACTGCCTGAATAAATTTAAAATCATCGCTTCTAAAGGGGTATTCAGGGATGGGTACCCCTTTAGTTTTTGTGCTTTAGTAACGAATTAATGTGTTGTATTCGGGTTTTTCGGTTTTCTGCGCCTACGGGGGCGACTTGGCCGTTTGTTGGGATCGGATGCGTCTCTCGCTTGGTTTCTTGAGCGATTGTTGGCCGCTTTGGGTTTCCGTTTTTGATGTTTGTGAGGCTTGTCTAAACTGGAAGGGGGAAGCTCATGTGTAGGTTCAAAACCTTCAATCACTCTGCGTTCAATGAGTTCACCTGTTAAATGTTCGATATCAGAGAGATAGGGGAACTCATCAGCACACACTAAAGAGATAGCGTGGCCGGTGGCACTGGCCCGGCCTGTACGCCCAATACGGTGCACATAGTCTTCAGGAATATTAGGTAAATCGAAATTGATGACATAAGGCAATTGATCGATATCAATGCCTCGCGCAGCAATATCTGTTGCGACCAGCACTTGGGTTGTGTTGTCCTTAAAGTTTGCTAATGCTTTTGTACGGGCGCCTTGGCTTTTATTACCATGAATAGCAGCGGCTCTTAAGCCTGTCGCTTCAAGCTGTCGGACTAGTTTATTGGCACCGTGTTTGGTGCGAGAGAAGACGAGGACTTGGTGCCATTGGTTATCGTTGATTAGGTGGCAGAGTAGCGGTGACTTTTGTTTTTTATCCACAGGGCAAATCCATTGTTCGACAGATTTAACAGTGGTGTTTCTCGGGCTAACAGATATTTCAACGGGATTATTGACTAAGCCTTTTGCAAGATCGCGAATTTCGTTAGAAAAGGTCGCTGAGAAAAGCAGGTTTTGACGTTTTTTTGGCAATAATTTTAGAATTTTCTTTATATCGTTAATAAAGCCCATATCGAGCATGCGATCGGCTTCATCTAAGACGAGTATTTCTAGCTGGCTGAATTTCACGGCATTTTGGTTGTAGAGGTCGAGTAGCCTGCCAGGTGTGGCGACGAGAATATCGACACCCCGCCGTAACTTCATCATTTGAGGGTTGATTTTGACACCGCCAAAGACGACAGCTGATTTCAAGGGTAAAAATTGACCATAGTTGGTGACACTGTCATGCACTTGGGCAGCCAATTCACGTGTGGGTGCTAAGACGAGGGCTCTTGCCTGATTTGCCGAGGCCTGTTGACCTTGCGATAGGCGAGCGAGAAGGGGTAAGGTGAAGCCTGCGGTTTTGCCGGTGCCCGTTTGTGCCGCTGCCATAACATCTTGGCCTTTTAGGATTGCAGGTATAGCCTGTTCCTGAATGGGTGTGGGTGTGTCGTAGCCTTGTTGTGTGACGGCTTTGAGGAGTGCCTCTGGTAAGCCGAGATCGGTAAAATGCATAAGGGTTTGTTTGCTCTTTAGATGTCGGGGGTGTTTTGAAAGATTAGCAAGCTTACAGGTTATCTGCTGTGGGGGCTATTAAATTATTGATGTTTCAGCCCTTTTTCCTTTGAAGTTGGGTATGATTATTTCTTTTTATCGAGTGGACTAAGAAAATTATGTTTGGAAAGTTTGCGGGTGCGTTGGGTTCTATTGCGCTATTGCTGGTATCAGGTTTAACGATGGCAGGTGAATGTGAGCATGATCGTCTAACTTTGCAGGTTTTAGGATCAGGTGGCCCAGAGTTGGACGATGGGCGGGCGTCGACGAGCTATCTGCTCTGGCTCGATAATAAGGCTCGGGCAGTGATTGATTTAGGGCCGGGCTCTAGTATTAATTTTGGAGAGTCTGGCGCTAAGCTGGAAGATGTCAGTGTAGTGATGTTGACCCATTTACATGTTGATCATAGTGCCGATTTACCTGCTTTTGTGAAAGGCTCTTTTTTTACGGGACGAAATAAGGATTTGACGCTATTAGGGCCTGAGGGAAATGAGATGATGCCATCAATGGAGCAGTTCGTATCTCGTTTGTTTGGTAACGAAGGGGCTTTTTCATATTTATCGAGCTATGTCGATGCTGATAAAAAGAGTGTGTTTAAGTTGAGAACTAAAAGTGTGGGTTTGGACTTAAAAGAGGTCACATATTATCCCATTGGGCGAGAAATGATTTTAAGTGCGATACCGGTGCATCATGGCCCGATTGCTTCGGTAGCTTGGCGTGTTGATGTCGCTGGATGTGCGATTACGTTTTCTGGTGATATGAATAATCAATATCAGACCTTAGAAAAACTGGCTTTGAATAGTGATATTTTAGTCATGCATAACGCCGTGCCTGAAACTGCGAAAGGGGCTGCTGCGTATCTGCATATGACACCTTCACAAATTGGTCAGATAGCTGAAAAGGCGCATGTTAAGCAGTTGGTGATTTCTCACCGAATGCGGCGAACTTTAGGCAAAGAAGCATTAACGGAAGAGCAAATACGACAGTTTTATCAAGGACCAATATCGTTTGCTGAAGATTTGGATCGGTTTAAGCCTCTTTAGTGCTACAACCGATGCTAGTGCTAGTATGCCCAATTATTTTATGAGCCGTTGTCGATGTTAGAAAAGACTCTGATTAAGGGGAAAGATTGTGACTTGGAGACCAGCATTGCCTTTATGCAATCCCAGCTCGAGTCTTTTGGTTTTGAGATTGAAGAGGTCTCTTGGTTAAATCCTGTTGAGGGCGTGTATTCAGTACACATCCGAGATAAGCACTGCCATGCTCTATTTACCAATGGTAAGGGAAGCTCTAAAAAAGCGTGTTTGGCGAGTGCATTAGGCGAGTTTATTGAACGGTTAAGTTGTAATTATTTCTTTGCCGACTATTACCTGGGTGAAAATGTTGCAGGTGCTTCTTTTGTCCATTACCCCAATGAGCGCTGGTTCCAAGTTGAAGATGGTGTGCGGCCAGATGGATTAATGAACGATGCTTTATGGGATTATTTTGATCCAGAGCAACAACTTAACCCTGCAGCATTGTTTGACGCTAACTCGGGCTCAGGTGAACGAGGCGTTTGTGCTTTGCCTTATGTGCAGCTGTCGACACAAGCGGTGACATACATTCCGGTCAATGTGATCGGTAATATTTTTGTGAGTAATGGCATGTCAGCCGGCAATACACTCTATGAAGCGAAAGTGCAGGCTTTATCTGAGATTTGTGAGCGTTATGTCAAACATAAGATCATTTCTGAAGGTTTGTGTTTGCCTGAGGTTCCGTTATCAGTCATTAACCGTTTTCCGGCTATCGCCGACTCGATAAAAGCAATCGAAGCTTATGGCTATCACTTAAAGGTTGCTGATGCTTCCCTTGGTGGCGTGTACCCGGTTATGAGTGTGACGTTAATTAACCCGAAAGACGGATCTGTGTTTGCGTCCTTTGGCGCTCACCCTTGTTTTGAAGTGGCCTTTGAGCGGACGGTGACCGAGTTATTGCAAGGTCGCGGTTTAAACCAAATGGATGTGTTTCACCCTCCGATCTTTGATTTGGATGAAGTGGCGGCACCACAAAATATTGAGATGCATTTTATTGATTCCAGTGGCTATCTATCTAATGAATTTTTCCGTTCTAAACCGGATTATGATTTTGTTGATTGGGGTTGGGATGGCACGACATCAGAGGAGTATTCGTTTTTAACCGATTTAATCCATCAGCAAGGTTATGACATCTATTGTGCGGAGTATGGTCATTTAGGCGTACCTGCCTGCCGTATCTTAGTGCCTGGGATGTCAGATATTTATCCCGTTGATGAATTGGTTTGGGAAAACAACAATGAAGGGGCAGTGTTTCGTGAGCGTTTACTGATGCTGGCTAACTTGTCTTCTGAAGAGTGGCAAGTGCTGCTGGATGAATTAGAAGAAGGCGGTTATAACGATCAAACCTTGGTGGCCCAATTTATTGGGCTCTTGCCTGATGCTGATAGCTTGTGGGAAAGCATTCGTTTGGGTGAAATCAAGGCGATGCTGTGTCTCGCGTTACAGGATGAAATGGCAGTTGATTGGGTTGATTGGTGCTTGTCTTTGGAAGGTTTAAGTGAACAAGGGCTCAGGCATTATCGCTGTGTTAAGGCATTATTAGACATAAAATGGCATGCTGGGCGTGATTATGCAGATTATCTTGATGGGCTAGTGTTGATTTATGGGGATGAAGTTACAAGGCAGGCATTAGCCGTTGTTAATGGCGAGCGATTATTTGAAGGACTGAGAGAAACAGGACTGTCGTTGGCTGGATTTCAAAAGCATTTGGGTTTATTAGCTGCTTATGCAAAAAGGCCGATGTCTTAATGACGATCGGCCTTTTATTTTATTTTAGTTTTGTTCCCCAGTTTGACTCACTGGTACCGGCTAGCTTTAGGTCCGGATGGCCACTAATGACTCGATCTATAGTGGGTTCTTCTTTTTGATTACCATCGACTAATAAGATGTGTTTACCTTCATGTAAGAGTTTTTGGAAAGGAGCAAAGTTAATATTGGGTTTTTGAATCCCAATTAAACCACCTTCCCAAGTACAAAAGCCAAGAATAACGATGGATAAAAAGATGAAGGGTAACCAACCTGCGGCTGTACTTGCCCAGCCGAATAAATGGGCGAGGACTAGAACGGACAAGGCTCCGACAACACCGACAATGGCACCCACTTCTGCTGAGTGAACAACATCTTGTTGTTGTAGGGAATTGACCATATGCAAGTGATGATTTTCTACATCAGCCGCACTTTCGCTTAATACGTGGATATGTGATTCTTTGATGCCAGCTGACTCGAGCTCTTGTTCAATCTGCTCTAATTCGTCGAGATCGTCGGCAATATAATAATGTTTAATCATGACACTCTCCTCTAGTTTTAACAGTAACTTACAAGATTAAAAAAGAAAAATGTTCGTATCTAAGACTATACCTATAAATTTGTTTTGGCAATATTTACTAATGCAAAAATCATTGTTTAATAACTACCCTTAATGTAAGGTTAAATCACAGTCAATAGGGTTTGCTTGAGTTAGAGGAATAAAAATGAAATTAAGAAGACTTCACAGAATGGTCGCTATTACTTTAGCGCCCTTTTTATTATTGTTGGTGGTAACTGGAAGTTCACTCTTTTTTAGAAAGTCAGAGCTATATGATAAAGAAGTCAAAGAGTTTTTAGTATCACTCCATACTTGGGAGATAATTGCACCTTATGTTGGCTTATTCCTTGGCGTTGGCCTGCTATTTTTAATTGTTTCAGGCACCATCTTATTTTTTAAAAGAAGTGCCTGAAAGTATTTCTAACTTCACTTTTATTGGGGTGTTTCGCCTTGAGGTTGAAGCCTCGAGTAAGGATAGAAATAAAATAATGTTTCACGTGGATCATAATTGCTGTATCCTCCTCGCTTCTTGTTAATTGTTCCAAATTAACAATTAGTGCGGAGCTGTAGTTCAGCTGGTTAGAATGCTGGCCTGTCACGCCGGAGGTCGCGGGTTCGAGTCCCGTCCGCTCCGCCATTTCTTTTTGCTTATCATCTATGCTATAAATTAACCCAGATTAGGTTTTGAACCCTAGATAGAGCTTGCTGTCTATTGGTTTACGTTACATTTTTCCTGGGTAATTGATGCGACGATTGTTATCTCATATATTAGCTTTGCTGCTCTGCCTACCTTATCTGGCATGTGCTATGCCAGGTTGCGGCCATGATGAGCCCGTGGCGTCAGATGTCACAGCCTGTGTGAATCATGAGAAAGCACCGGAGCAATCTGCTTCAGAAGATTTAATGTTTTTGTCAGATTGCGCTGAAGTTGACGTGGCTTTGGTGCAAGCAGAAAAGCAGGCTAGTAAGTCTGATGTAAAAAAGGATTTGGCATTAGCTGATGTGTTATCAGCCTCGAAGGTTCCAGATGTTGATGTTCAGCAAGATACTGAACCTTGGTCCAATCAGCGCTTTGTTTCACACCCAGATATTATTCTAGCGACCCAGCGTTTCCGTTTATAAGTTTTTTCCTCTTGTTAAGGGTTTGCCTGCGAGATAAGGCAGATATCTACGTGATAATGAGGAAAAGAAATGAAAAAAATTACCCCATGGCTAAGTTTAATCGCCATTATTTTAGGGTTCAGTATTGGGTCCGTTCAAGCAAAATTCGTTGAATATCAATTGGATGTTGACTATAAGCAAGTCAATTTCACAGGGCATACGGTTACAGCGATTGCGGTGGGTGACTCTATCCCTGCGCCCACGATAGAAGCAACGGTAGGCGATACCTTGCGTGTCACGTTTCATAATAAGATGGACGTTGAAACCTCGGTGCATTGGCACGGTATTTTATTGCCTCAAGATCAAGATGGTGTGCCTTATTTAACGGCGCCTCCGATTGCGCCAGGCGCTTCTTTCACTTATGAATACCCTATAACCCACCATGGTACTTATTGGTATCACTCTCATACAGGTTTGCAAGAGCAACAAGGTGTTTATGGCGCCTTAGTATTTCATCCGAAAGACGGTGAACGTGTGAAGGCGGATCGTGAGGCTGTGGTGGTGCTATCTGATTGGACGAATGAACACCCAAACGATGTGATGCATAATCTGAAAAAATCCGATGATTACTATGCCTTGAAAAAAGCGAACGACCAGTCGTGGTTTAAGGTTATGGAAGAGGCTGTAACGGGGATAAAGCAACGCTTAGAGGGGGCATGGATGCGAATGGGCCCGATGGATTTATCTGATGTAGGTTATGACGCTTTTCTCGCTAATGGACAGGCAGAATATGCAATACCGGACGTTAAAGCAGGAGAGAAAGTCAGGTTACGCTTAGTGAATGCTGCTGCGTCGAGTTATTTTAGTGTGTCTTATGCTGGTGGCGCTATGACGGTTGTTGCTGCTGATGGTCTTGATGTCGAGCCGTTTGATGTCAAACGGTTACGTCTGGCAATTGCTGAAACCTTTGATGTGATTGTGACGGTGCCAGAAGGAGGGGCATACGCTTTGAGAGCGACGTCTGAGGATAATACCGGTTTTAGTCGGGTGTTATTAGGAGAAGGGCCTTTAGTTGAGGCGCCTGCTATGCCTGCACCTCAGATGATGATGGATCATGCTATGCATTCAGGTTCTCAGATGACAGGTCATGATCACCATGCTATGGGCCATCATGGTCAGCATCAGATGGCCTCAGATGAAATGCAGGAATATGACTTACTGCGAGCGATTGAATCCACCCAATTTGATGCTAATAACCCAAAACGAACAGTGCATTTAAAACTGACAGGGGATATGGAACGTTATGCATGGTCATTCGATAATTTAGTGTTGAGCGAAGAGAGTCAGATACTGATTCGTCGTGGTGAAACGGTACAGTTTGTATTGCAAAATACCACGATGATGTCTCACCCGATTCATTTGCATGGTCACTTTTTCCGGGTGCTGAATGGGCAAGGTGATTACGCGCCTCTTAAGCATACGGTCAATGTGCCTGCGATGCAGACAGTGACGATAGAATTTTTAGCTAATGAGGACAAAGATTGGTTTTTTCATTGTCATAATCTTTACCACATGAAGGCAGGAATGACTCGGGTTATAAGCTATGAAGGGAGTTCTGAGCTTGATTTAGATTACTTGTCGAATGTTTTTTCAGACAAACATTGGTATACCTTTGCTAATGTGGGATTGCAAAACAATGTATTGTCCGGAATGTTGCGTTTTGAAAATACACGACATGCTATCGATGTAGAGTACGACTGGGATTATGAAGGTGGGTATGAATTAGAAGCTCTTTATGAACGCAGTTTTAATCGTTTTTTTGAACTCTATGTTGGGGCGGAGTTTGAGCAAGAAGATGATGAGGTTGAGAATAAACTCGTGGTTGGGGCTCATTATGTGTTGCCTTTACTGATCGATGCTGACATTCGCTTAGATGATGAAGGCCATGGCCGGCTTGGGTTTGAGAGCGAGTTGCAACTGACAGATCGTTTGGCGTTTGAATGGGAGGTAAACACGGATCGAGAATTTCATTTAGCGTTAGATTATGAGCTTAATAAAAGACTGTCATTAATCGGCAGCAATGATGATCATTATGGCTGGGGCCTAGGCATTAAACTGGAATTGTTTTAATGCCCTTTTCAGAATAGTTGTAGTGTTTTGGCTATTTTGCGAGGCGAAGACATGTAGAAATGTGTGTTTGTGACCAGCGTCTAGGTAAATGATGCTTTTCCATTATATGCTTGAGCTCTATCCAGGGTTAGGAGAGAGAGCGTTATGAAAGGTATTATTTTCACATCATTTCTTGATTTGGTTGAAGAAAAGTTTGGTCTGGAAATGCTTGAAGAGGTTATTTCCAGTGCGAACTTGCCAAATGGAGGGGCTTATACGGCAGTCGGGACTTATGATCACGCTGAATTAGTCCAAATGGTGGTTATTTTAAGCGAGAAATCTTCAATTGCTGTAGAGGATTTGGTGAAAGTATTTGGCCAATATTTATTCGGCGTGTTAGCTGAAACATATCCTCATTGGCTTCAAGGAATTGATTCTGCTTTTAACTTATTAGAAAAGCTTGATGGTCTTATCCATGTTGAAGTTAAGAAGCTTTATCCTGATGCCAAGCCCCCTGATTTTGAATGCCGGCGAATTGATGATTCCCAGTTAGAGATGATTTATCATTCTCCGCGGGGTATGGGCGATGTTGCCGAAGGTCTCATCTTAGGGTGTGCTGCCTATTTTTCACAATCCATTAGCGTTCAGAGGGAAGATATCGGTGAAAAGAAGGGCCAAACCGAACGTTTTTTACTGACTTTGTTAACGGATGGTTCTGCATGAGCGAACTGGCGTTATTGAAAAACAGGATTCAGCGAGAACGAGCAGCACGACAAGCTGCTGAGCAATTGCTCGAGGATAAAAGCTTAGAGCTTTATATGAGTAATAAAGATTTAGAAGCCTATGGTAACGAGGTTGCCAAGCAAAAAGAACAGTTACAAAAAAAGTCGAAGAGCTACAGCAGGCAAAGTCTCAATTAGTTCAATCAGAAAAAATGGCTGCTGTTGGTCAATTGGCCGCTGGTATTGCTCATGAAATTAACAATCCAGTGGGTTTTATTTCAAGTAACTTGGGTTCACTCAATGAATACCTGGAAGCGATACAACAAGTACTGCAGAAACAAGCAGCCTGTATTGATAAATTGTCTGAAGAGGGTTGTTCAGGGGCTGAAGTTATTCAGGAGCTCGAGGCATTAAAGAAGAAAGTTGATTTGGGTTTTATTCTATCTGATATTGAACAGTTAATGAGTGACTCAATTGAAGGCACACAGCCGATTAAAGGGATTGTAGCGGATCTGTCAGACTTTTCGCATGTCGATGAGCCAGAATTAGCGCGAGAAGATATCAATCAATTGCTTGAAAAGACCATTAATGTTGCTTGGAATGAGCTTAAATATAAAGCAGATATTAAGAAGGAGTTTGGCGCTTTACCGAAGATTATGTGCAATGGCGGTAAGTTGGCGCAGGCCTTTCTCAATTTATTAGTTAATGCAGCCCAGGCGATTGAGTCTAAGGGCGTGATTACGATTAGAACAGGCAGAGATGACGCAAGAGTCTGGGTTACGATTGCAGATACCGGTTCAGGCATACCAGAACCTATTCTCAGTAAGCCTTGGGGTAATGATGAGCTAAGGTTTATCGTCAGAAAGGCGATTAAATCTGCGATGCCTGAACCTGAGGAGGTTGTGAATAAAGGCCTCGAGGGTGGTTTATCACAGGTCCATGGCATGCTTGGTTCTGATCGATCAATGCATCTTGTTTTTGAGCGGATTAGCAAAGCAGCGACAGCGAATATTCCCGTTTTTATCACAGGCGAAACGGGGACAGGTAAAGAATTAGTTGCACGCGCTTGTCATTTGGAAAGTTTTAGAAAATCACACCCTTTTATTGCGGTTAACTGTGCAAATTTCACTGAAAACCTGATGGAATCACAGTTATTTGGCCATAATAAAGGTGCTTTTACAGGTGCAACAGGTAAGCAAGAAGGGCTGTTTGCAACGGCTGGTGAAGGGACTTTGTTTTTGGATGAAGTCACCACTATACCTCTGCCATTACAAGCTAAACTATTGCGTGTTATTCAGGAGAGGGAATATGCGCCTATAGGTAGTCATACGGTTGAACCGTTTTATGCTCAAATTGTGACGGCATCATCGACGAGATTGTCAGATGCTGTTGATAAAGGTGAATTCAGGGAAGATTTATATTACCGCTTGAATGTTATCTCTATCGAGTTGCCACCGCTCAGGCAGCGTGGAGAAGATATTTTATTGTTAGCGGATTATTTCCTTGAACAACTGAGTGCTAGAGAAGGGAAAAACTTCAACGGATTCAGTGACGAGGCGAGGGAATTATTACTCGCTTTCAGGTGGCCAGGTAATGTCAGGCAGTTAGAGAACTTGCTGCATGGCATTGTTGTTTTAAATGATGGGCCAGAGGTGACGGCAGAGATATTGAGTCAGTCGTTGCAAGGAGAATTAGATCGGCTTGCCGCGACTAAACCTACCGTCACCGACAAGGTTATTACATCAGCAACAACTTCACGTGCTTTAACTGATATTTTACCGCTTTGGCAGGTCGAAAAGGCTGCAATAGAAGATGCGATTGCTATCTGTGATGGCAATATTCCTAAAACAGCTGCGTTATTGGATGTGAGTCCATCGACGATTTACCGGAAACAGAAAAACTGGGCCTAAGTGTTAATTGTAATTTTGTAGTGATGTTGGCCAAAACTTAATTTGCTGATGGATGGCGGCATTGAGGTTCGGGTAGTGTTTCACTGTATTGTTTCGAGTTGTTTGCCCTAACCTTTTGCTATTAAGGCTGCTAGTGTTTTTTATTACAACCACCGGTTTTTCTTGTTCAAGAAAGAGCTCGATCAATTTCACAGTGCCAGGATCATTTCCGATGACAATTGCGCCACAGTATAATTCGGTCAACATCTTATGTTTAGTGTCGATATTGGGGACAACTTCTAAGATGTCGCAATACTGATGGTCATAGAAATGTTGCGTTTGTTCAATAATGGCAAGTGTTATCCCGTTGTTTTGTTTAGCACTTTGAAAAGCGTATTTTGGTGTGCCTGACAAGTTTCCCGCCGCAAGACTAAAGCCTAACAGTACGATTTCTTTCCCGGTTTCTGAAGCTATGGCTTTATTACGTTCTGAGCATGGATGAGTTGAGCTTAAAATAGCAATGTAATTTGACATGGCACTTTCCCCGCTAACGTTTGTTACGAATAAGAACGATCAAGCTGTTTGCACGTGATACTGCTTGTTTCTTTCTCGACGTCTTTATTTTTAATCCCAATAAAAACCTGTCAATGGGTTTAATATTTTTTAAAGCAAACGGTATTCCATTACATACTAGCTCCGCTCTTCATAAAGGCTTTTGGCCGTGAAGGGATAGATCTTTATATAAGAACGCCGGTATTTTTTGCACAAAGATTTGCATCCTGCAAAATAATCTGCGACTGAAATATTTTTAATCTAACTCAGGTAGATTTTTTCTGTTGTTAAATAATTGATATTTAACATTAATCATGTTTTTTCCTTATGTGGTATGACCATTGCGGTATTAGTAACAGAGTGCTTAGGCATTCACTAACTATTCAAATAAAAAGTCATGTGAGGGCAGGAAAATGTTTAATGAAAATGGATTAAAGCGAGATAATAATTTTCTTAGTACACATCCTATGTTTATGGTTGAAAAACCAAGTATCAGTATTCTAGGCTTAGGTTATGTCGGTGCTGTTTCAACGGCGTGTTTTTCTGGTCGCGGACACCGGGTTATTGCTGTGGATGATGATGAGATGAGGGTGTCTAGATTAAATTTAGGACAATCCCCGATTGTAGAGGAAGGTCTCGGTTACCTTGTTTTTAAAGGTGTCAGCAGCGGCCATTTATCTGCTATCACTGATATTGCTGAGGCAGTAAAACAGACTGATATTACTTTTGTTAATGTTGAGACACCGGGGAATTTTGATAGTGCAGGTCAAGTGAGTTGTTTGGAAACAGTTTCACAACAAATTGGTGAAGCGATTCGCTCTAAAGACAGTTATCACTTAATTGTTTACCGTAATACAGTGCCACCTAAAACAACACGTGATGTCATGATTCCGATTCTAGAGAAGTCATCGGGAAAACAAAGCGGTAAAGACTTTGGTGTCTGTTTTAACCCTGAGTTTTTACGTGAAGGTACAGTATTGAAAGATTTTTATACTCCTCCGAAAACAGTGATTGGTGCTATTGATAAACGTAGTGGTGAATATGCTGCGAAACTATATGAAGGTGTTGAAGGGGAATGGTCCTTACGAGCCTTGAAACAGCTGAGTTTGTGAAATATATCGATAGCACTTTACACGCATTAAATGTCTCGTTTGGTAATGAAGTCGGTCGTTTAGGTCAGTCAATGGATATTGATGGACAGGATGTGATGAATAATTTCGTAAGACAAACTAAGTTGGACTTGTTCCCTTATTATTTGAAAGCAGATTATGCCATTGATGGTTCACAGCAACCAAAAGATACGGTTGACTATAAAGTTGCTCAGGATGGAATGAGGGAGCTTCAGACTGATAAGTCTATAGGTATGAATGGTCAACATGTTGTTCATTCTTTGAGGTTGGTTGGAAAAACGAAAGTAAAAGGGATGGCGTCGTTGCTTTGATAACGAAGTCCGAACGTCTATATTATTAGACAGTGAAAACTATTAGGTTTAATGTGAGGAAAGCATTTAAAGCGATTGAAATTCTTTTAGGTCGATAGATGGAATATTAAGCGTTTTAATGCTTTCCTTGTCATGTTGGGTGTTGTATCCCCAATCTGCGAGTAACAATTGCACCTCTTTTAAATCATGATCATTCATCACTTTGATCAATGTTGGGAGGCGATCTTCAATAAATAGAATGGTGCGATCAGGGTGATCATTTTGTAGCTGTCTAAGTACTTGTTGTTTACTGAGTTGTCGATCAAGGCCATAAATATGTAGCTTCGGAATAGAAATGTTATTGGCAGATAAAATTTGGTCGACAAAACGTTCTTGTTTTGTTGTGATGATAAAACAGTCATCGCTATGGATTGATGCTAATTTTTGTTGGACGCCAGGAAAGAGGGGGTTCATCTTCAACCAATTTTCTAAGTCTTCTGCTATCCATTTATCGCGTGTATTCCCAAAGCCCTGTTTGAGCCTATCGACATCGAGCTGGTCCCGTCTAATGATGCCTTCAATGCGGTGGGGATACTCGGCTAACAAGGCTTCGGGACTTAGGCCTTCAAACAATAACCTGACAATGAGGATGGCCTCGTATCCTGTTTCTAATGCAGGTCTTACTTGCTTGAATTGTGTGATGAGTTCTTCTGGAATAGTTTCTGGCATTTTTGGCCAGAGATACTCACGCGCTGCTTTCCAGGCTGTGATGCTGGTTTCTAACGCGCTATCGCAGATAACGCCATCAAAGTCGAGGGCATAAAGTGGGCGTTTTGACATTGTTTTTTATGGTAGCAGGCAGTGTTTAGTGTAGTCAGCAATTTCGTTAGCTGTCCATTCCCCTTTGGGTTTATTATCCATGGCTGTACACCAGGCTTCACTGCCCACTTCTGGGGCGCAAGCCGTTATAAGCGTGATGAAATATAGGCCAAGGCTGGCCTTAATAATACGCGTTGTTAGTTTCATATGATTGTCTTTGAATTATTGGGCAACGCGGGTCTCACCATTGATGGTCATGAGCCTGACTCTGTCACCGACATAAAAAGGTCTTTCAGGGTTGTGTGCTTGAACAATGGCAATGATTTTATTGCTATTGGCAAGACGAATGATCAGTTCTTCACCTTGTGACTCAGTTAAGCCTTCTTCAGCAGCTGCACCGGCTAAACCACCAGCAACGGCACCGATAACAGCGGCGACTTGAGCGCCTTTGCCATCACCGATAGCACTACCAGCAATCCCACCAACAGCAGCACCAGCAACACTGCCGAGAGGAGATTTTGTGCCTTCAATGACGACAAGGCGAACATCTTCAATGGTGCCAAATTCTAGCGTTTGTACCTGGCGAGCATCGTCACGTGAATAACTGTCGCCTTGTAAATTAGTGGCGCAGGCTGAAAGCAGGAATAAGGGAGCGATGATAGCGAGAATGCGCATTTTTTTAGTCATGACAGTGTTCCTTGTTTTTTTTGCTTATAGCTATGACACATGAGAGTCATTTTTATCCCTTTTGATAGGTAATTTGCCCATTTAGGAGCGTATAGGCAACATCGTAGTCAAAATGCCAACCGTCAAAGGGACTATTTTTACCCGCGCTGATAAAGTTTTCAGGCTGACATTCAGAGTCGGCTTTTGGGTCAATGATACAGATATCCGCTTTAGCACCAAGAGATAAATGACCGGCATCAATGCCTAACACTTGGGCTGGGTTTTGAGTTACGCATGCAATAGCTTGCTGTAATGGTAGCTCCTCATCTTGTGCCAGTTTTAATGTTAAGGAGAGTAGGCTTTCTAGGCCTGAGATGCCCGGTTCTGTTTCGGCAAAAGGGCCTAGTTTGGCATCATTGTCTAAAGGACGGTGATGAGAGCTGATTGTGGTGATAATGCCATCTTTCACTGCTTGTTGTAGTTGTTCGCGATCCCGAGTGCTGCGCAAAGGTGGGATAACATGACTTTGACTATCGTAATTGCCGATGTCGTGTTCGGTTAGATGCAAGTGATATGGACTCACATCGGCAGTGATGGGAAGTCCTCTGTTTTGGGCATCTCTTATCATATTGATAGTTTTGCCACTAGAAATACTATGGAAGTGGGCACTTACACCTGTTTGCTCAATGAGGGAAATATCTCTTGCTATGGCAATGGTTTCTGCAGCATCTGGAATGCCGCCTAGCCCGAGCCGAGAACTAACGATACCTTCATGGATGCAGCCTTGTGATTGTAACCAAGGGTCAGAAGCGTTGATGAAAAGGGTGAGATCTAATGTTGCGGCATATTCCATTGCACGACGCAAAACCAACGTGTTTTGTATCGGATTAAAGCCATTACTGACACCCAAGCAGCCGGCTTGTTTGAGTGCAAGCATTTCACTGAGGAGTTCGCCTGCTAAGCCCTGCGTTAGCGCACCAATAGTATAGACTTGAGCTTGTCCTGCTTTGGCAACTTGATCTTCAATTAAATCGACAGTCGCTGGAGAGTCGATGACAGGTTCGTGATCCGGTGCAATACAGAGCGAAGTGATGCCGCCTCTGATGGCCGCCTTGGTTTCGCTAGCAATACTGGCGGTGTGATGCTGGCCCGAGCCACTTAAACGCGCTGATAAGTCAATGAGCCCTGGGCAGATAATCAGACCATTGGCATCGAGGGTTTGCTCTGCGACAAAGTCTTCAGGTTGTTGGTCAATGGCGACAATTTTGCCATGTTCAATATACAGGTCATGTTTGGCATCGATTTGATTGCCAGGGTCGAGAAGGTGGCCATTTAAAATACGAAGTGTCATGCAGGTGTCTCTTGTTGTTCGGACTGTGAGCCAAGAGCCATCGACATGACAGCCATACGTACAGCAATACCATGAGTCACTTGTTCTAGGATGACAGATTGTGGTCCGTCAGCGACGTCAGAAGCAATTTCAACACCGCGATTAATTGGTCCGGGGTGCATAACAATGGCATCCGGTTTGGCGAGTTTCAGTTTATCTGTGGTCAAACCATAACTGGCAAAATATTCATTGGCACTCGGTAATAGGGCGCCTTGCATGCGTTCAAATTGAAGCCTTAATGTGATGATGACATCGACATCTTGTAGCCCTGCAGCCATATCGTGATAAACATGAACGCCGAGAGTTTGGCTATCTGCAGGTAATAGGGTTTTAGGGCCAATAACGCGTATTTCACCGACACCAAGTGTTGAGAGTGCCTGAATTTGTGAGCGAGCGACACGAGAATGCAAAATATCGCCAACAATGGCGACCCGCAAATCAGGAAAATGCTGTTTGTGACGCCGAATCGTGAACATATCTAGCATGGCTTGTGTGGGGTGGGCATGGCAGCCATCCCCGGCATTGATGACGCTGACATGTGGGGCAACATGTTGTGCAATAAATTCAGCGGCACCACTTTGATTATGTCGAACAACAAACATGTCGGTGTGCATGGCTTGTAGATTGTGCAAGGTATCGAGCAAACTTTCACCTTTTGACGTGGCGGAAGTATTGATATTGAGATTCATGACATCGGCTGACAGCCGCTTGGCAGCCAGTTCAAACGTGGTTCTTGTGCGAGTACTGTTTTCAAAAAACAGGTTCATGATGGTTTTGCCACGGAGCAAAGGCACTTTTTTGACTTGGCGGCCTGAAATGCTAGAAAACTGTTCAGCCCGATCCATGATGTCAGTAAGCAGGTCGCGTTTAAGCCCTTCGATAGTCAGAAAGTGTTTGAGTTGTCCTGACTCTGTCAGTTGATGATGGCTCATGTCGCGTTTCCATTCTCTTTTAATTCGAGCTTGAGGGCGTCGTCATTAGTGAGCTTGATTTGTTGGTTTTGGTTGAGCTCGATGGTTTGGCCCACAATGTCTGCTTGAATGGGTAGCTCACGACCATCACGTTCAATCAATACGGCGAGGGTGACGGCTGCAGGACGACCATAATCAAAAATTTCATTCAATGCTGCGCGAACAGTTCGGCCACTGTGTAGTACGTCATCGACCAAGAGTAATTGACGATCATCGACTGCAAAAGGCAGGTCGGATGGCATCACTTGTGGGTGCATACCAATTCGTGTGAAGTCATCTCGATAGTAGGCGATATTCAGCGTGCCGAGAGAGGCATCAAAAAAGTCGCTGCCTAATATTTCTGCGAGGGCTTTAGCTATCCAGACACCACCGCTATGAATACCAATCAATAAAGGTTGTTTGCCACCAAGGCTGATGCGGATATCATCGGCCATTGTTTTGAGTGTTTGCTCGATGTCGATGTGTTCTATTGGCGTTGTCATTGCTGGTTTAACCATGATTGAAGAATGAGTTGGGCTGAGATGCGATCAACATCTTCGCGGTTATTAGACTGCATTTTGCTCTGAATGCCAAGTTGATCGAGTGCTTCAAAGGTACTAAGTCGTTCATCTTGCCATTCGACAGGCAGGTGGAAGCGGCCATTCAGGCGGTTGCCGAAGCGTCTTGCGGCGGCGGTCATTTCTTGCTCGGAGCCATCCATATTATAGGGGAGGCCGACAATAAGCTGCTGTGGCTGCCATTCATCAATGAGAGCTTGTATTTGATCCCAATTGGGGATGCCTTCCCGGGCTTTGATAACCGTTAAGGGGTTTGCGGTGTGGGTGAGTTCCTGTCCAACAGCGACACCGATGTTTTTCATGCCAAAATCGAAACCAAGAAAAGTCCGTACCTGGCTCATGCGCGGCCTACGTCATCAGAGATGAGTCGAATATCGATGCCTAATAGAGAAGCGGCTTGTTGCCATGCATCTTGTCCCTCACGGTGAAACAGGATATCGCTCGTCGCGGTGACAGTTAGCCAATCATTATTAAGGATTTCTTGTTCTAATTGGCCTGCTGTCCAGCTGGCATATCCTAGTGTGACTAAAATATTATTGGGGCCTGCTTGGTTCGCGATCGCTTTGAGTAAGTCGGTTGAACCACTTAAAAAAATATTATCGGAAATAGCGATGCTGTTTTCAAGATCATCAGGTGAGTCGTGCAGGACCATGCCTTGGTTTTTGGCAACGGGCCCACCGAAGAGAACGGGTATTTTGTTTGCTTCAGTATTGTGGTGCGGTATCTCAATGTGGTCGAATAGTTCATCAAGCATAATTTTGCTTGGGCGATTGATAATAAATCCCATTGCACCTTGATCAGAGTGTTCGCATAAGTAAACGACGGACTGATGAAACAGAGGATCGTTTAATGCCGGCATGGCGATGAGGAAATTGTTTTTGAGCGAGTTTTCGAGATCGGCCATGGCTTATCAGAAGAAGGTGATACCGACGGAGAAAAGCCGTTCGACTTCGGTGATATAGCGTTTATTGATGAGGAACAAAATAACGTGATCCCCTGCTTCAATAACGGTGTCATGGTGTGTAATAACAACGTTGTTGCCTCGCACAATGGCCCCGATGGTGGTGCCTGGAGGTAATTTGATTTCGCTGATACTTCTACCGACCACAAGAGAAGAGTTTTTGTCTCCATGGGCAATGGCCTCAAGGGCCTCAGCAGCACCACGGCGCAAGGAATGAACGGCAACAATATCACCACGACGGATATGAGCGAGTAAGCTACCAATGGTGGCTTGTTGCGGTGATAAGGCGATATCAATGCTGCCACTTTCAACGAGGTCAACATAAGCTGCACGATTAATAAGCGAGAGCACTTTCTTCGCGCCTAGCCTTTTCGCTAACATTGCCGATAGAATATTGGCTTCATCATCATTGGTGAGTGCACAGAAGAGATCGACATTATCAATGTCTTCTTCTATGAGGAGTTCTTCGTTGGCAACATCACCAAGTAAAACGATGCTGTTACTCAATTCTTCAGATAAGGCTTCTGCGCGTTGGGGGTTGGCTTCAATAATTTTGACTTGGTAGTCATTTTCTAGTGCTTTAGCGAGTCTAGCACCAATGTTGCCGCCCCCCGCTAAAATAATGCGTTTATAGGGTTTATCGAGACGACGTAGCTCGCTCATGACAGCTAAGGTGTCTTCTTTAGCTGCGATGAAAAAGACTTCATCGTCTGCTTCAATAATGGTGTCAGCTTGCGGAATTATAGGGGTGCCGTCTCTAAAAATAGCAGCAACACGGGTATCTGTTTTAGGTATGTGTTGGCGGAGTTCTTTCAATGGGCTGCCGACGAGTGGGCCGCCATGGAAGGCTTTGACTGCAACAAGTTGCACTTTGCCATCCGCAAAATTAAGGACTTGTAAGGCGTTAGGGTGTTCTATTAGGCGCTCAATATAATCGGTGACGATTTGTTCTGGGCTAATGAGCATGTCTATGGGCAGTTTTTCTGGGCCGTATAATTCTGAAGCTGATAAATAAGCACTATTACGGATTCGTGCGATTTTGGTGGGCGTTTGATAGAGAGTATGGCAGATTTGGCAGGCGATCATATTGGTTTCGTCACTGTTGGTGACAGCTAGAATGAGGTCTGCATCTTCGGCGCCTGCACGGGCGAGTACATCTGGGTGGGACGCTTTGCCTAGTACCGTGCGTATATCGTAATGATCTTGCAGCCGATCTAGTAGCTCACTGCTTTTATCGACAACGGTAATGTCATCATCTTCACGGGCGAGGCTGGCTGCGACTGATGAGCCTACTTGACCTGCACCGAGAATAAGAATTTTCATAGTGTGTCC
>Ga0228674_1000103_pt1 | contig 65605 bp, 76 predicted proteins | sample 1D_rmetaG_FD_189054 | JGI IMG/M metagenome (GOLD analysis project Ga0228674, IMG submission 189054) | Seawater microbial communities from Monterey Bay, California, United States - 1D_r | ecosystem: Environmental > Aquatic > Marine > Coastal | place: USA: California | collected 2016-09-26
TATCTCTCACCGTCTTTTCTACTTTTTGTTTTGTCATCATCGCTTCCTCTTGGAGTTAACGATGAACTAAAACTGTCTCTTACGCAATTAGCCTATTTGGTCCACATAGTGTTGACGGGGTACAAAAATAGGCTTGCAAACTCCAATTCGCATGTTCTGATATCCGATGTGTCCACTTAGCCAGTAAATTAAACCCGCTGACTTGGTTTTCTCGATTGACATCCAGTACACCCACCATGGGTGTTAACACTGCAACAGGTTGGCTTTGCTCAACTTGACCTTTGTATACATCGCCTCGTAGTTCCCAACTATTGTTTGAAGAGGCGTCCCAATCTATTCTAAAGCCAAGCTGATTTAAATCATTTTCATCATAGGAATTGCCCTAATCTAAATGATCAACAGAGCTGTCATTCTTTTTATATTTACCATATACCCGGTAATGAAAATCATCCCCCACTTTGCTGCCAAATCTTGCAGCTACTTGTCTTTCTACTTCATTACCTACGCTGGCTGTGACTAGTCCACCCTGAGTATCTCGTGCTGATTTGGTAATGATATTAATGACGCCGTTCATTGTATTTCCGCCCCAAACCGCAGTAGCGGGACCGCGAATCACTTCAATGCGGGCAATATCTTCTAATACCGTATCTTGTATATCCCAATACACACCAGAAAACATGGGGGTATAAATTGACCGGCCATCCTTTAAAACTAATAACTTTCTAGCAAAACGGCCACTAAAACCACGTGCGGTCACGGACCACGTTGAGGCATTGATTCTCGCCACCTCTATTCCAGGTGCCAACCGTAATGCTTCAGGAATACTCGTCGCCCCTGATCGCTTTATATCTTGCTGACTGATTACGTAAACTGCCGCGGCTGAGTCGGTCAGCTTCTGAGGCTTACGTGATAAAGACGTCACCATGATATCTAGATCAGAAAACTCTTCTAGGCTTAAATTTTTTAATTCGTCTAAACTTCCTGTTTGACCACTGACTGAATACATTATTAGTGCAGTCAGACTACAAATACGAAATTTATGCATAACAATACCAAAACTTGAATATTACATTTTGACTTTAACAAAGTTATTCAAGTAATTACAGACTATAGTTAACTTAAATTGAGTAATATTGCTAATCTGTGATTCACCCCTCAAAAGCTATCTCTATACCCTTATTTTACATAAGGTCAATCGGTTCTAAGGCACTCCCTTTCGAGCTCACTGTTTCTATTTACTTTTCAATGATCTAGTAAGTAAGACCGGATTAAAGATAGCCAAAAATAGAAAAACCAACTAAAATCACGCTCTCTATGGTGGCCTGTGCCGGTTACCTCGCGACGATATGTTGGTCAACCCGTCAGGCCCGGAAGGGAGCAGCGGAGCCTTCGGACTCGGGCGCCGAGATTTGACTGGTACGGGTCGCCACCCTAATTTTGATGAGCTTGGTGATCACCCTATTCTATGAGTTATTTGGTTCTCGCTCGAAAATGGCGGCCTAACACCTTTTCCAACGTTGTCGGACAGGAACATGTCCTTAAAGCCTTAATCAATGGCTTAGACCAAGACCGCCTTCACCATGCTTTTCTTTTCTCTGGCACACGTGGCGTTGGTAAAACGACCTTGGCCCGTATCTTTGCTAAATCGCTTAACTGTGAGCAAGGTGTCAGCTCGACCCCCTGTGGCGAATGTCAAAGTTGCCAAGAAGTTGATTCGGGTCGTTTCGTTGATTTAATTGAAGTGGATGCGGCTTCTCGTACCAAAGTCGATGACACCCGTGAGCTACTTGATAATGTGCAATATGCACCGAGTCGTGGTCGCTATAAAGTCTATTTGATTGATGAAGTGCATATGCTGTCTACGAGCAGCTTTAATGCCTTACTCAAGACTTTGGAAGAGCCGCCACCGCACGTCAAATTTTTATTTGCGACTACCGATCCTCAAAAATTGCCTGTGACGATTCTGTCACGTTGTTTACAGTTTAATTTAAGACGGTTAGATATCGGCCAAATTTCAGGCCATTTAACGACTATTTTAAAATCCGAAGATATCGGCTTTGAACCCGATGCACTCAGTGCTATTGCTAAAGCAGCCGATGGCAGCATGCGTGATGCACTGAGCTTACTTGACCAGGCTATTTCTCACGGGTCTGGCACAGTAAAAAGTGCTGAAATACACGATATGTTGGGAACAATTTCTCAACAACAGCTTTACCAACTTATCGACGCGTTAATTTCGCGTGATGGCGATGCTGTCCTTAGACAGTCTCAAGATTTATCTGTTCAAGGACGAGACTTTGTACAGGTACTGAATGACTTACTCAGTTTATTTCAACGTATCGCTACTTTACAACTAGTTCCTGATCTCAATACCACTGACCTAGACGATGCCGACACTTTGGCCGCTTTTAGCCAACAACTCTCACCTGAATTAACGCAGCTTTTTTATCAAATTGCTTTGCATGGCAAACGGGATTTACCTTTTGCTGCTGATCCAAAAAGCGGTTTTGAAATGACCTTGTTAAGAATGATGCACTTTCAACCTGCTGATGCGACTCAACATGTTGAGTCGCCCTCTTCTTCAACACCAAAGCCAAAATCCACAGAAAAAAAAACGGTCGCTAAAGTAAACCTTAAAAACAAACCGGCTCAATCTAGCCCAATAGTAGAGCCACCTCCGCCTAAACCCGCTGTCAAAGTAGAGCCTGCCCCTGAAAAAGCGGTTGAATCAGCAACATCCGCTTCGGTCACTGCTGACAATTGGCTTAACCTTATTAATAGTCTAAAATTGACTGCACTAGCACGACAACTTGCTGATAACAGTGCTTTTGTTGATTTTAATGATAATAAGGTGACATTAACGATTGCGCCTGAACTTGCCCATTTAGCCAGTAAAAAACCGCAAGAGCGATTGGAGGCTGGATTAAGTAAATCACTGGGGCAAACGATTAAAATTTCGTTTGTCGATACAGACACAGCTCAAAGTTCTCCTACGCTAGCAAGAGAACGTGCGGAACAAGCAGTTGCTGACCAAGAGCGAGCTAAAGCGTCGATTCATAATGACCCTGCTGTCGATGCGATTAAATCCGCATTTGATGCACGTGTTATAGAAAGTACAATTAAACCGATTAAGTAAGAGGAAAAAACATGAAAGGTGGCATGGGTAATTTAATGAAGCAAGCACAGCAAATGCAAGCCAATATGGAAAAGGCACAGCAAGAGCTAGCTAGCCTTGAAATCACTGGCCAAGCTGGCGGTGGTATGGTGAAAGTCGTCATGACGGGTAAACATGATGTAAAACGGGTCAGTATCGAAGATGCTTTATTCGAAGATGATAAAGACATGTTGGAAGACTTGATTGCAGCCGCAGTCAATGACGCGGTTCGCCAAGTTGAAAAGACCAGTCAAGATAGTATGTCGGGTATGTTGCCACCGGGTATGAAGCTTCCTTTCTAGCCTATTATTAGCTGACTATCTATGGCGAGCCTCGGGCCAACTATTGATCAATTAATTGATGCTTTTCGCTGTCTTCCCGGCGTTGGGCCTAAATCTGCTCAGCGCATGGTTTTCCATCTGTTAGAGCGCAACCGAGATGGCGGTCAGTTACTGGCAAAGGCTTTAACACAAGCACTCGACAAAATTCAGCACTGTGAGCAGTGCCGTATTCTCAGCGAGACACCCATTTGTCAGCGTTGTGCTGATCCTCAACGTCGTCAAGATCAACTGTGTATCGTCGAAATGCCCAGTGATATCTTATCTATTGAACAAGCAACGCACTACAAAGGACGTTACTTTGTTTTATCGGGTCATTTATCTCCCTTAGATGGCGTGGGGCCGGAAGCATTAGGTATTCCCCTTTTAACCGAACTCTTTGCTCAAAAGACTATTCAAGAAGTCATTTTGGCAACAAACCCGACCGTTGAAGGTGAAGCTACAGCACACTATATCAGCCAACTTGCTAAAGCTCAGGATATCCATATCACGCGCCTCGCTCACGGTATTCCTATTGGCGGTGAGCTTGAGTATGTAGACAGTGGTACACTATCTCATGCATTCTCAGGTCGTGAATCGATATAACTTAGAAACCAGGAAGAGCAGTGTCTATGTCAAATGAACAGTCGCCATTCGAATTATTAAAACAGTTTTCAGGCTTAATTCATCGTCAGCCCTTGTTTATCACTAACCGTCTGGATGTCGATAGCTACCATTTCTCTTTTCTAGATCACACTGGCCAGCCACTTCCTAATGATGCTGAAGTCCCTGATTTTATATCTGAGCTTAGCGATATTTTGCCAACGATAAGTGATCATCGAAAAGTATTACTTTCCGTTCCTGCTTCTTGGCGAGAAGCTATCTCTGAAAACCGTGTTTCAACACTACAATATACTTTTGTCCTTCAACAGGATGATATGCCCATTGTCGCCGATGGTGATCGTTTCCGTTTTGCCCGTCATGCTAAAGATGATGCAGATGGTAATCACGATGAACTTTTGTTGATTGATATGCAGCAATACAATATTGAAGAATTAGAAGAAAATATGACCGATTGGCAAGCGCAACATCATCAGCTTGCTGCTATTGGCGTAAACGATCAGAGTGATTATGGCTTATGTAAAACCAATCAACTCGATTTTTGCCAAGGTTCTTTTTATACATTACCTTCCATATCCGATCGCAAAAAGATATCACCCTCCTTACAAACCCTCACAGAGCTGTTGGTTAAACTACAAAATCCAGATATTGAGGCTGAAGAATTAGCCGATACTGTTAATCAGGATGTTGCACTCAGCTATAAATTATTGCGTTTAATTAACTCTGCTTTCTTTGGTCTGCCACGCGAAGTAAGCAGCACCCAGCAAGCCATCGTGATGTTGGGACAAAATAAAATTAAAACTTGGGCAAGCTTATTGGGTCTATCCGGTATTGATGACAAACCTGTTGAATTACGTGTTGTTGCTATGACCCGTGCTCGGATGTGTGAGTTATTGGCCAAATTTCACCAGGGCCATGCTGAACTCTTTTTCGCCGCAGGTTTATTCTCGACACTTGATGCTCTGATGGATAGCCCCTTATCCTCATTGATTGAAAAATTGCCTTTATCTCCAGAATTAAAAGATGCCTTGTTAAAACATGAAGGCCCAGCTGGACATGGATTACGAGACACATTGAGTTATGAACAAGGTCATTGGGAAACGATCGTCAACTCACCGGTTCCTGCCGATGCGATGGGCCACATCTACTTAGATGCCCTTTCTTGGTCAAAAGAGCTTAATTCTCAACTCTCAAGCTAGCCATGAGCCTGTGTTGGCTGCAACAAGATGATTATGCTTTTCCGCCACTTTCAAATGCCTTAACAGATGGATTGCTCGCCGCGGGTGGTGATTTATCATACGGCCGTCTTCTAAAAGCATACCAACAAGGTATTTTTCCTTGGTTTAATCACGACAACCCTATTTTATGGTGGAGTCCTGATCCAAGAATGGTGCTCTACACCGATCAAGTTAAAGTGTCTAAAAGCTTAAGTAGAACCCTGCGTAAAATGCCTTATCGACTTTCTTTTGATCTTGCTTTTCAAGATGTCATGCAAGCTTGTGCCGTACCGAGACAAGCCAGTGATAGTTTAGAAGAAGGGACTTGGATCCACCCTGAAATGGTAAGTGCCTATACTGAACTGCATCAGCGGGGTTATGCACATAGTGTTGAATGCTGGGAAGATGATCGATTGGTCGGCGGTTTATATGGTGTTGCGATCGGCCGCGTTTTTTTCGGTGAATCGATGTTTAGTGTTGCTCGCGATAGCTCAAAAGTGGCTTTGGTCACCTTGTGCCAACATTTAACTTCTTGGGGTGTTCCGCTCATCGATTGCCAGCTATACTCAGATCATTTGGCTTCGATGGGAGCCTGTGAAATTGATCGCAATGATTTTATTACTGATATTACGCAACTAACCCAGCTTCCGATTGCCGAAGATGCATGGCAGTTCAACCCTAAGCTATATCACCTCTCATGAGCCTATCACTTAAATTTTTTCAAGATGCCCACTCTCATGATTGCTCTTATTTGCCTGAGCAGCAATCTCAAAATTTGTATCCTGACCCCGCTTTGCCAATGAGTAATGCACTTTATAGTGAGTTAATTCAATTCGGGTTCCGACGCAGTGGTAATAGCAGCTATCGACCTCATTGTCCCAGCTGCAATGCTTGTGTGCCAGTTCGTATTAAGGTCTCAGCATTTACACCGAGTCGTTCACAACGCCGCTGTATCAAACGCAATACCCTGATCACAACGCATCAGCACCCCGCTAAATTTAATCCAGAACATTTTGCTTTGTATGCTCGCTATTTAAATTACCGACATAAAGATGCTGGCATGGACAATCCCAGTGAAGAAAATTACCAACATTTTTTAATGAGCTATTGGAGTGAGAGCCAGTTCATTGAGTTTAGGGATGGAGATCACCTAGTGGCTGTCGCGGTAACGGATTATGTCGATCATGCGCTGTCCGCTTTTTACACTTTTTTTGACCCTGATTATCAATCGTCGAGTTTGGGCACTTACGCTATCCTAGAACAAATCTCGTTGGCACAGTCACTCGAATTACCTTACCTTTACCTAGGTTATTGGATCCCTGACTGCCAAAAAATGCGTTACAAAAGCAATTTTTCTGCTGTAGAAGGCTATATTGATCAACAATGGCAGCCGCTGAACCCATAAAAACTATTGTATAATCAATCATTTTACGGCACACTAGTCGTTTAAATTCAGTTGAATAGATAGATTTTATGGCAAAAGAAGAACACATTGAGTTTGAAGGCACTGTCATTGACACAATGCCAAATACAACTTTTCGCGTAGAACTTGAAAACGGTCACGTTGTGACGGCACACATCTCTGGTAAGATGCGTAAAAATTATATTCGTATTCTGACGGGTGACACAGTCACTGTTCAGCTTACACCGTATGATTTGAGTAAAGGTCGTATTACTTACCGCGCAAGATAGTGTATCTAGACCCTTAAGCAAATCAACGGCAGATTACTTAAGGATGACATGTCGTATTACCATTAAAAGCCAAAGCCAGTCACAGTAAAGTCGCCGGGATTATTATTACTTCCAGGGGTATAGCGCTCGCTATTATAGATCATGCCCCTCTTACTGCTAGACTTATTCATGCTCAGTTTTACCCTTGTGGCCTGACTGAACACGACACCATTTTATCCCAACTCTCCAAAGAACATGGACTCAGTGATATCCCCTGTCATTTTGTTCTTAATCCCGATGAATACCAGTTTTTGCAGGTTGAAAAGCCACAAGTTGATAAACAGGAATTACAATCGGCTTTACGTTGGCATGTGAAAGATTTAATTGATTATCATATTGATGATGTCGTTTTAGATTATCTTACCCTTCCTGTAGATAATATGCCTTTACAGGTTGTTGCGACACGTAAATCCATTATTCAAAGTCGGGTCGATTTGTTATTAAACTCAAAATGCCAAATCGCCTCTATTGATATTGCTATTCAGGCGGCCAGAAATTTAATTGATAAAGCGAAAGTTATCGAGGCCAATACCAGTGTTGGGCTATTAAATTTATGGGATACCAATGCCAAAATCAGTGTTTTATTGAATAATGACGTTTATATCAATCGCTTAACTGATATTGGTGCTGACGCATTGTCTCACGTCTCAGATGATAGTCAGGACAGTGATTCAATTATTGATTCATTGGCAATTGAATTACAACGTACGTTCGATTATTACGAAAGTTATTCCCGCCAAGTCCCTGTCACACAACTTGTCATCATGTCTAATACGCGTCCAATCGCTCATATTGATGACATGATTAAACAACGTCTCGGTATTGATTGCATCATCATCACACCAAGTCAATTTGAAGCACTTGATATTGAAATGACATTGCAAACAAACGATTTACCCGATACCTGTTTAATGGCCATTGGTGGCGCCTTACGAGGTAACTCATAATCATGCAACAAATTAATTTTTATCAAACTGAGTTCAAGCCCAAGGTCATTATCCTTGATGCTTATCAAATGCTTATGATCGTCGCTGCCGTTTTATTTTTGGTTATCTTTGCGAGCTTCTTCTCGTCTTCTAGTTTTGACGAGCAAGCCTCGCTATTGGCTCAAGAACAACAAGCATTAAACAATGTGACTTTACAGTCGAATTCATTGAAACAAGAAACCCTACAGTATGGCGAACACCCTTTACTCGAAGCCAAGTTAGTCTCTTTACAAAAACAACTTAAACAGCAAGAAGCTATTCTTGCCCACTTATCAAATGATGAATTAAACCCACAAAAAGGCTTTTCTCCCACGCTAAAAAGTTTGAGCGAACAACATATTGATCGTGTTTGGCTCAATAACTTCTCGCTTCGTGACGGCGGTCAATCGATCACAATTCAAGGCAGTAGCAATGACTCTGAACTCATCCCTGAATATATTGATAGTTTGGCAAAATCTGCCACTTTTAGCGGTAAACAATTTTCAGTCTTTCAAATGAGTAGTCCGGATGATAATACGGAAACGTATGACTTTGAGTTGCACACTCAAGGAGGTCACCGCTAATGACAGACTTTCAACAAATAATCGATACCACAACACAATATCTTCACAATTTGTCATTACGTGAACGTATATTAGTCCTTGTTGTGGCTTGTGGCCTTATTTTGTTTATGGGTGACGCTTTATTGTTAAGTCGATATGATGATGATGTTAAACGTATGAAGAATGAACATCATAATTTGGTCTCCGAACGCCAGGCACTTGAAATTCAAATTGCGGAGGTAACCGCACAACTCGTGCAAGCAAAGGCCACGCATCAACAAGCTAATGATGCTGTTACTCATACACAAACCGCGTTAGAACAAAAAACGGCGCTTATTGAAGATAAACTCAACCGCTTAGTCCCACCCACGCAGATCACTGAATTATTACGTAATTTATTAGCGAATAAAAAAGGTTTAAAAGTCCTTTCCGTTAATAATGAGCCTGTCAGAGATATTTCTATCGATATTAATTCTGATAGTGCTAGGGCAAACGACGGTAACAGTGATGAAAATAAGACATTGCTATACGAACATGCTGCGACGATTAACTTATCAGGTAGTTATCAGCTACTCTACGATTACTTAATTGAATTAGAAAATACAGGTTGGGAATTGTTCTGGGATACCTTACATTATCGCGTGACATCATACCCAAATGCTGAAATCACGCTTCGCGTACTTACGGTTAGTACAGACAAGCATTGGATTGGTTTGTAATATGAATACGCTTAAATATGTCGTTTTTTCGCTTTGCCTTTTACCCTACTCTACTATGGCTGACATTTTAGTTGATCCAACCCGGCCCGTTGGTTACATCGCGCCAGTTGTTCAAAATGAAGCCCAGCCAGCTAAAACCAATTCTGCTCGTCAATGGACATTGAATACGACGCTTGTCTCCCCTTACCAAAAAATTGCCATGATTAATGGTAAACGACTTGAAGTCGGCGACAGCATCAATCAGGCTGCTGTCATTGCTATTGATCACCAGAAAGTTGATTTACAACATGAGCGTGATGGATCAACTTTTACCATCAAACTACATAATTCTTTTATCAGTAAAATTAATCCTGGATCGCTTTAACTAGCTGTTTTATAAATATTATCAATAAATAGCCATCACCCTTTAAGACAAATTTCTATTCGTTTAGGCGGACACTTTTGATCAGTTAGCGCCAATTTATGGTAAATTGGAATCATACGGCTTTCTGTATAAAGGAGTGATGTCATGTCCGAACAGAACTTAGAGCAAAAATTGATTGCTGCCTATGACACGATGATGGAGCGTGTTCACCATGTGATTGACAATGCTGAGCAGCATGCTCTTCCTGCACTACAAACCCATATTGATAAGGCTAAACAACAAGCCATTGAGCTAAAAGAGCTTACCCAAGAAGAAGCTGATAAATTAGCCAAATATCTGCATCGTGATATCAGCGATTTATCTGCCCATTTATCACAATCTGGCGAGGCTATTTCGAGTTGGATTAGCTTTGATATTGAATTAATTGAAGACCGCTTGTTAGATGCTTTTTCACAAGTAGCTGATAAAACAGGCATACAACTCGGCCAGCTCGCTGAACAAGCTAAGCGAGCACAGGAATATCATACTGGTGAATTAACTCGGTTGGGTACATTAGCTTGTCGGGAGTGCGATACGCTATTACATTTTACAAAGACGAGTCGTATTCCGCCTTGCCCAAAATGTCATAAAACCATCTTTGTTCGTACTAAACGTCGTTAAAACTTATTGCCCAGGGTTCTGCCACTGCCAGGCCCCTTCTTCTATGAGTAGGCATAACACCTCGATGACATCTGGTTCGCTGGATAAGCTAAGCCAATCAGATTCGTTTAAATTTGAGTTTTCCGTCAACAGTATTAATTGCTGACGTGTGCAATGTTTAATACGATACGTTTCACCAGCAACGAAAAGCTGACCACCCTCTTTGTTTTCAAACCATGCGAAGCGATGATAAGTGCTTTTTTGTAAAAGCTGACCTTGTGAGAACTGCTGCTCGATGACTTCTTTAGATGTCGGCTCTGTCACACATTCATGGGTGAGTTCAACTAAGCTAGGCTTGGTTTCTGTGACCAGCTTGCCTAATGTTTCCATCAATATAGGTTCTGCATCATCAATCGTTTGGTGAAGTAATGCCTTTAGATTATCCATGCCTTGTTGCGTAATCTCATGGTCATCCTCTACAGCTATCAGATTGGTATCTCGGTAATGCTTTTTAGCAAGTCCTCGCTCTAATAATGCGTTTAAAACAGTATCTATTGCTTCAGCCTGTGTTGGTGCCCTATAGCCAATTGACAGCGTCATACATTCATCCATCGCGATGCCATGATGGCCAAAGTGAGGTGGCAAATAAAGCATGTCTCCTGGCTCTAATAACCACTCATAGACATAACCAAACTCTGACAAGACTTGTAAATCAATATCCTCTATCAGGGATGGTTCATGTATTTCGTGGTCGGTGACTTGCCATTTGCGTGTGCCTAACCCTTGTAATAAAAACACATCATAGCCATCCGTATGCGGCCCGACTGAACCGTGAATAGGCGCGTAACTGATCATTAAATCATCTCTACGCCAATCAGGAATAAAACGAAAAGGCGCTATGATTGATTGTGTTTCTGGTACATGTTTATCGACATCTTGCACCAGTAAAGTCCAATGACTTTCCGTTAAATGCTCGAAGTCTGCATCGGATAATGGCCCTTGAATGACTTGCCAAATTGATTCTGGGCCGTGCTCAACGATTAACCTCGACTCAATTTCTGGTTCATAGGCTAAGCCCGCTAGTTCATCTGGGCTAATAGGTGATTCAAAGTTTGGGAACGCCTGACGAATCAGCAGAGGTTTCTTTTGCCAATACTGTTCTAAGAACTGCTGCTGCGTCAGCCCCGTATTAAAAAACTTGGCCATCTTTGTTATTTTTTAGTCGACAATTTCAACATCAAAAATGACGTTATCGAGTGCAATTAATTTGACCTTAGTGCCGATTGGGCAATCTGGTCCCCTGACTTTCCACGTCGAATCATCAATACTGATTTTGCCATGGCCATCTTCAATCGGTGTTTTAATCGTAATCGTTCGGCCAATGTACTGTTCACCACGCCGGTTCAGTAAAGGCTCATCGGTCGCAATCGGATTTTTGGCATAATACTGGTTCCACAGCACGACACTGACAACAGACAAAACAGCAAAAATAATGATTTGATATTCCCATGCTAAAGAAGGTACGAAATAAAGAATCGCTCCTGTCAACAAAGCTGAGATACCGATCCATAGTGCAAAAAATGTCGGCACAAGCATTTCGATGGTAATCAACGCTATACCTAATACATACCAATGCCAATAATCTAAAATGAATGGCATCTTAAGCTCCTTTTTTACCAAAAGCATCTTTGGCTAATTCGGCTATCCCACCAAGAGAACCCATAACATTACTCGCTTCTAAAGGCATAAAGATGACTTTATGGTTTTCGGCTGAAGCCATATCTCTCAAGGCTTCAACGTATTTTTGGGCCACGAAGTAATTCACTGCGTGGACATTGCCACTGGCAATCGCTTCTGACACCATCGTCGTCGCTTTCGCTTCTGCTTCTGCTTGCCTTTCACGTGCTTCCGCATCTCTGAACGCAGCTTCTTTACGACCCTCTGCATCCAATACTACCGCTTGCTTTTCACCTTCTGCTTTTAAGATTTCAGATTGACGAAGTCCCTCAGCTTCTAGGATATTGGCGCGCTTCTCACGCTCGGCTTTCATTTGGCGTCCCATCGCTTCAACCAGATCTGCAGGAGGTGCAATGTCTTTGATTTCGATCCTCGTTACTTTCACGCCCCAAGGTGTTGTCGCATCATCCACCACACCTAATAAACGGGCGTTAATTTCGTCTCTTTTCGATAATAATTCATCTAAATCCATTGACCCCATCACAGTCCGGATATTAGTCATGGTTAAATTCAGGATGGCGTTATTTAAATTGTTCACTTCATAAGCTGCTTTTGCCGCGTCCACCACTTGAAAAAACACTACGCCATCGACTCTGACCATGGCATTATCTTTGGTAATAATCTCTTGGGACTGCACATCAAGGACCTGTTCCATCATATTGATTTTAGCGCCAATAGTATCTACTACCGGCACGATGAAACGTAAGCCAGGGCGCAACGTTCTCGTATAACGTCCAAAGCGTTCAACCGTGTATTCTCGTCCTTGTTGTACCGATTTCACACCCATATAAATGGCAACAATCACGAAGAAAAGAATTGCTATTGCAAACTCAGAGAAACCCAACATTTCTTTCACCTATATTCCATTGATTTAGTACCTTATCATACCAGTTAATTAATATTTCCCTTGGACATTTTTGCCAGCCGATTGCACAATAGGCATCATGCAAAATCATCAATACACTACGACTTCGTTTCTTTCATTGCTCAAAGCCTTGTGCTTTATGAGTCTATTGTTCTTTGTTCAGAACAGTTTAGCTGAGCAGTGGTATCACGTTGAACTTGTCGTTTTTGAACAACTCGACTCTGTCAGTGATGAGCAAGCCCCTGTCGCACGCGTACCCAATGCCTCTTTTGACCCAAATACAACCAATGACATGATGCAACCAGCAGCTAATAAGACATTGACTGGTTCAGCCTCTAGGCTAAAAAAATCGCCACGCTACCAGGTACATTATCATCAATCTTGGAAACAACCGCTTAAGACTAAAGCTAATGCTAAATCAGTAGCTATTAATAATAGTTTGATTAATGGCCGCGTTCGCCTTCACAAAGGCACTTATTTATATGCAACCGTCGATTTACAGCTTGATCGCGCTACTCAAACAGATGATTGGTCTGAGGTGGGCGGACAGCGAAAACATTATCTTAAAGAAACACGTCGTGTTCGCCGTGATAAATTGCACTTTTTTGATCACCCTCATCTCGGGGCATTATTGAAGTTGACCCCTATTTAATTGGCACTTGTCTGTTCAATTATTCCAGTCAATATCCGTTGTACTGATGCCATTCCAGAGTTCACCGTTTGTTCTATATCAGCATAATGAATCTCTTTCCCTGACAGGCCAGCTGCCCAATTAACGACTAAAGCACAGCACGCATAATCCAACTCCAGCTCCCTTGATAATGCCACTTCAGGCATGCCTGTCATACCTACTAATGTGCAACCATCTTGTGCCATGCGTTTTATCTCAGCCGCTGTTTCAAGTCTTGGACCTTGTGTTGCACCATACACCCCTTTATTCACTACCTGGATATTACACTGCTGCCCAGCCGATAAAATACGCTGCCTAAGTTGTTCGCTATAAGGATAAGTAAAATCTATATGCTTATGAGCTGAAAAGTCATCACTGAAAAAACTTTGCTCTCGCCCATAGGTATAGTCAATAATTTGATCTGGGCACACAATTGTTTCTGGTCCAACATCAGCACTGATGCCCCCCACTGCGGCAACGGCTATAATTTCTGTTACGCCTAATGATTGTAATGCCCAAATGTTGGCGCGGTAATTAATGCGATGCGGTGCAATAGTATGTTGTTCACCATGTCGCGCTAAGAAATAAATCACTTTATCTGCTAACTTGGCTTCCACAATTTTTGCTGAAGGTTCGCCAAAAGGTGTCTTAACCTGATGTTGCTCAACTATGTCCAACTCCGCTATTTTTGATAACCCTGTGCCGCCAATAATCGCTAACTGACTCATAATTGAGACTCCGGCAAAGCATAAATACCAGGCAACTGACGTGCCTGTCCCTGATAATCTAGTCCAAAACCAAATACGTAACGATTGGGAACGGTCAAAGCAATAAATTCTGCCGGTTGACACGACTGGGAGACATCTATTTTATTCACTAAGGTGGCACAAGCGACGGACTTTACTTTATTTTCCATACAGTAATGCCTTAGCACATTAAGCGTGTCTCCCCTATCAACAATATCTTCAATCAAAATGACATGTCGATTCTCTATCGCTGTTTCTGGTTGATGCTGCCATTGCACCTCTCCTCCCTCTAATTTGTCGCCATAACGTGTCGCATGAATATAATCAATTTCTAATGGAAAGGTCAGCTTTGGTAATAGTTGCCCCATTGTCACCAATGCTCCCTTCATTACGCACAATAACAATGGATTCAAATCGGCATAGTGCTGGTTTAGTTGGCCAGCCAATTTATCTAGTGCTGCCTCAATGGCTTTCATGTCATATAAACATTCAGCTTGTGCCAGCGCTTCGCCTGTCATTACTTGCGTCATCGTTTTTTTACAATCCCTCTTTTTTTCTACTGCAGCTTTAATTAAATAAATGCACTCATAAGATACTATTAGCCCGTTATAATAACGGTTTTGTCGATAATCAAGGAGGCTAAATCATGTTACGCGTCTGGCCACTTTTTTTATCGCTGATTTTGCTTCAATTCAGTCTGACATTACCTGCTAAAGCGACCACACTATGGTCAAAACAAACCCCATCAAGAATAGTCAGTTTATCGCCTCATATTACCGAGACCTTGTTTGCCTTAGGCGCTGGGCCACAAGTCATTGCTGTCACACGTTATTGTGATTATCCAAACGAGGCTACCGTTTTACCTAATGTGGGCGGCCTAGTCGATGTAAATATTGAGGCTATTGTCGCCCTGAAAGCGGACTTGGTTATTTTATTACGTTCTCAGCAAGCAGTACAACATCAATTGAATGCCCTTGGCATTCGTACATTAGCCGTCAATAGCCGAACATTGGAGGATATTCAATCCACTATTCATGATGTAGGTTTGGCAACAGGGCATCAACAAAGGGCCACACAATTATTAACACAGATGAGCGAACAGATTACTGCTGTCACTTTAGCCGTTGAATCACTGCCAAAACCAGCCGTTATGATCGCCATTAGCCACCCATTAGGCGATAATGCCCTTCATTCAGTTTATATCGCTGGGCAGCAAGATTTTTATAATGATTTATTAGAAATTGCCGGTGGAAGAAATGTTTATCAACGCGCTTATCCTAAGGTCCCACATGTTTCCATGGAAGGTATTTTTAATCTAAATCCCGATGTCATTATTGATGTTTTTCCTGAAGCCGATGATCACTCAGCTTCACTTGATGACATTTATGCACAATGGATGACCTTAACCTCTGTCAAAGCAGTGCAAAATAAACGGGTCCACCTTATTCAAGCTGATTATGCAACCATCCCTGGCCCGCGGGTCACGACTTTATTAAAACAGTTGGCGTCGCTTCTTCATCCCGAACTAACATGGCACGAAGGCAGCCTAAAGTGACCTTGCTTTCTGTCTCTGATTTATCGGTTCAAATCGATAATAAATCACTATTAAACTCTGTGAGTTTTGATGTATCTGTAGGCGATTATCTGTGCATTCTTGGACAAAACGGTGCGGGAAAAAGTACTTTACTCAAAAGCTTAATGGGTATTACCCCTGTTAGTTCAGGCCGTATTACATTAGAACATCGTCCATTCGAGGCATTTAACCAAAAAGCATTAGCTCGTATTATCAGTTACGTTGGCCAACGGCCACCAGCCATTGATATGATCGTGAGCGACTTTATCCGTTTAGGTCGCTACCCACATCATGATGCTTTTGCAGTCTGGTCCGACACAGATCAAGCTGCTTTTGATTCTGCAGTGGCACTTACTGGTATCGAGGTCTTTTTAGATCGGCATTGTACTACTTTGAGCGGCGGTGAATTTCAGCGCGTGCAAATAGCCGCAGCACTATGCCAACAGGCTACTTTATTACTATTGGACGAACCGACCAGTTCTCTAGATCCCCATCATCAGGCTGAAGTCCATGCATTAATTCGACAACTTAACCAAGATCACCGCATCACTATTATCGAAGTCACGCACGATCTTAATCATGCTGTTCAACATAGCCAATATATATTGGCACTCAAGTCAGGTAAAACCTTGTGGTATGGTGATTCAGATGCATTATTGACTGCACCTGTTTTATCTCAGCTCTATGATCATCCCTTTGTCACACTGACCCATCCTGAGACAAATCAATTAATTGCTTTGAGTAGTGAAAAATAATAATGAAACACGCTGAAAGAAACCTCAGCCTTATCGGTTTTTTTACCGTTCTCATTGTTATCATTGCACCTTACCTTGGGTTATCTAACCATTTAACCCCAGAAGTTGAGCGTCAGATTTTATTCGATATTCGCTTGCCGCGTTTATTATTGGCTTTTATTGTTGGTGCAGGCTTATCGATTTGTGGTCTCGTCTTCCAAGCGATGTTTCATAATCCTTTGGCCACGCCTTTTACTTTAGGTGTCGCTAGTGGTGCCTCCCTCGGGGCTGCTTTGTCGGTTTTCCTTGGTATTGGCTTTTCTGTTTTTGGCTTTAGCAGTACACCTCTTTTTGCCTTTATCGGCGCTTTAATTACCATCCGCTTTGTTTATGGCATCAGTACCCTAAATAGGGGATTTTCAATACACACCCTATTATTAACGGGTGTCGCTATCAGTTTCTTTTTTTCAAGCCTTATCCTATTCATTCAATACCTTAACGATATGCCTGATGCTTATCGCTTAATACGCTGGTTGATGGGTAATCTGGCCATCGTAGGTTATAAGACTATTTGGCCGCTTTTACCTTTTGTCTTGCTCACCATCGCAGTTGTCTTTTATTTAAGTCATGAACTTAATCTATTAACAACAGGTGACGACATGGCCTTAAGCCGAGGGGTTAATGTCAGTAAAACCCGCTTAATACTGTTTTTCATGACTTCATTATGTATTGGTGCCATTGTTGCCCTATGTGGTCCAATTGGCTTTGTTGGCATGATGGTGCCGCATATTTGCCGTTTACTCATTGGCCAAAATCACCGTTGGCTGGTACCTGCTAGTTGTTTATTCGGCGGTAGTTTCCTAATTGTCTGCGATACATTAGCGCGATTGATCATCGCACCAGCAGAAATACCCGTTGGTGTGATCACAACTTTATTGGGCGGCCCTTTCTTTCTTTGGTTACTTATTAGAACTAAGACACCTATTTCATAACATCTGTCTGGCATAATAGACTGGTGGTAGGCAATGTATTTATGGAATGACAACATCAGTGACCGCTAATTTACCCTCTCGTATACTCTGCCGAGTATGTTTCGTGATATTTATGCTATGCCCGATGGCATTTGCTACTGCTTCACTGCCATTAGAAACTGTCAAAAATACAGCAGAAAAACAACACTACAATTGGTTTCAAGATGATCAAACGCTTGCCTTAGCCAATGAAGCCATCACCTTCATCGCCGAGTCGGCCCATCATGGCTTAGAACCCGCTGATTACCACTACCAGACCCTCGTCTCTCTTTCTAATTCGACGGTATCACAAGAACAGACTCAATTTAATACTTTAATAACTGATGCGCTTTTATCATTAAGTCGCGATTTAAGAGTCGGCCGCTGGCTACCGTCGAAAGTCGATCCTGACTGGCATATCCCACAAGATGAATTCGATGCTGCTGCCTTTTTAGCCCATGCCATTTCATCTAATGCTTTTAGGTTTCACCTTGATTGGTTACCGCCGCATACACCTACTTATCAGCGTCTTCTCACGAGCTTTGGGCTCTACCAACGTTATGCTCGACAAGGTGGCTGGGAAACTATTCCTCCCACGCCAAAATTATCACCCGGCGACTACCACCCCCATATCGCTTTAATACAAGCCCGTTTGGCCGTGGAAGATGCCTTTTTTGCAATCACCCATGCCATCCCCTCTAATCTCTGTGATCCGCTAATGGAGCAGGCTGTTCGCCGCTTTCAACAACGTTATGGTTTAAAAGTGGATGGCATCATCGGCCGCAATACCCTTAAAACACTGAACATTCCTGTTGAAACGCGTATCGCTCAACTCAAAATCAACCTAGAGCGTCATCGCTAGATGCCAAGGAAACTGGGTCAGCGTTACGTGCTTATTAATTTAGCTAATTATCGATTGCAGGCTTTCGAGCAGGGCGTCGAACGCTTGAGTATGAATGTTGTTATCGGTAAGAAAGATAGGCAAACCCCCAGTTTCCATTCTCAAATGAGTCATATGGTCTTTAACCCTTTTTGGAATGTCCCTAGTAAATTGGCACGACTCGATTTATTACCAAAGCAACAGCAAGATCCCAATTATTTTTTCCAGCAAGAAATTCGTGTTTTCACCAAGATCGGAAGCAATAAAATTGAGCTAGATCCTGCTAATATCAATTGGCAAGTTCATGATCCTGCCTCGCCTTTGCCTTATTCTTTTAGACAAAACCCCGGCAAACAGAATGCGCTAGGCCAATTAAAATTTATGTTTGATAATCCATGGCAAATCTATTTACATGACTCGCCAAGTAAATCTTTATTTAATAAACCTAAGCGCGCATTTAGTTCTGGTTGTATCCGTGTAGCTGACCCGGTAGGTTTAGCGAATTTCAGTTTGGCCGGGCATAAAGCCTATGGCACTGTTATTCAGCGTATTGAGAGCGAACATAATCACGGCCTCGTTTTAGATGAACCCTTGAACATTTTTGCGGCCTATTTCACAGTTTCATTGTTAGAAGATGACGTATTATTTTTACCCGATGTTTATCAACGCGATCAGCGGATGATAAAAAAATTGTATTAAATACATAATTTTATTTATAATCCTGCACTTTAAAAACTGTAATTCAGTTATCAAAAGTTCAGACAATGAAGCCTTAGGCTTGGGTATAAATATGACGTCAAAATCACATTCGCAACACCCAGAATTAACGCAAAGTCGACGCCGTTTTTTACAAACTAGTTTAGGTCTCACTACTACTCTATCCCTCCCCCAAATTGCATTAGCCAAAGCGCACCCAGCTGACCGTACACTGGCATTACATAATCTCCATACTGGTGAGAAAATCAAAGCAACGTACTGGGCGGAAGGTGAATATCAAGTCAGTGAGTTAGCAGCTATTAATCAAATTTTGCGTGACCATCGCACTGGCGATGTGATTGACATTGACCCTAATTTGGTCAACTGGCTCAATTTGTTACATGAACAAGTTGGCGGTAAAAAAGCCTTTAATGTTATTTCTGGTTACCGCTCTCCTATCACCAATGCCAACTTACAGAAAAAAAGTAGTGGTGTGGCGAAGAAAAGCTACCACATGCAAGGTAAAGCCATCGATATTGCACTACCTGGCTGTGACTTAGCCAAATTAAATGCAGCCGCTTTAGCGATGAAAGTCGGTGGTGTGGGTTATTACCCAAGATCAGGCTTTATCCATGTTGATACAGGCCCTGTCCGCAGCTGGTCATAGTTTTAACGGCTTTTATACTTGCTGTTTACGCCGCTTTTATCTGTCGTGCTTTCCATTTAAATCTACACTTCTTTCTATAAGCTGCTACCACCTGCTCAGATAATCTTTCTGTTTCTACAATTTCTCTTACGTTCGTAATCGAGACAATCTATAAAAAACGCAGTAAAATAATGGTTATTTTTACCCTTTGAATTGGCTCTAAAACCGTTATGTCCCAAATTGTTGTTTGTGCCTTATATAAATTTGTCACCCTTGATGATTACGCTTCGATTCAGCCGCCATTACTGGCGCTGATGTTAAAACATGAGGTTAAAGGCACATTATTATTAGCCCAAGAAGGTGTTAACGGTACTATTGCAGGGTCTCGTTCTGGTATCGATGCTGTGCTCGCTTATTTACAATCAGATTCGAGATTGGCGGAACTCAGTTATAAAGAGTCTTATACCGATCAACCTCCTTTTTTACGCAGCCGGGTCAAACTCAAGAAAGAAATCGTGACAATGGGCGTAGAAGGCATTGATCCAAAGCAAGTCGTCGGCACTTATGTCAAACCAACAGACTGGAATGATTTAATCAGCGATCCCAATGTGTTATTGGTCGATACGCGTAATGATTACGAAGTACAAGTGGGCACATTTAAGAATGCACTCAACCCAAAAACAGATAGTTTTAGAGAGTTTCCTGACTATGTAAAACAGCAGCTGGATCCTGATAAACATAATAAAGTCGCGATGTTCTGTACGGGCGGTATTCGTTGCGAAAAATCAACGGCCTTTTTAAAGGAACAAGGATTTGATGAGGTTTATCATTTAGAAGGTGGTATTCTAAAATATTTAGAAGAGGTACCCGCTGAGGAATCACTTTGGGAAGGTGAATGCTTTGTTTTTGATGAACGTGTCACGGTCAATCATCAATTGCAAAAAGGCGAGTATGACCAATGTAATGCTTGCAGAATGCCCATTACTGAACAAGATAAGCTGAGCGAGCAATATCAGCATGGCGTGAGTTGTCCACATTGCTTTAATAAAACATCTGATAAACAAAAAGCCCGTTTTGCTGAGCGTGAAAAGCAAATGCAATTAGCCCAGCAGCGTGGCGAAGTGCATATCGGCGGTGATACTGCAAAGGTTATTGCTGCTAACCGTGCAAGAAAACAGGCTCAGTATGAAAAACAACGTGATGCTTCCATGAAAAAGCAGCAGCGTTAATGTCTAGGTGCTGCCAATTTGTTGTCGTTTTACTGCTTTTTACTCTCTCTGGCTGCAGACATCTTTCAGAACCTCATCCTCATAAAGCAGCCATTGCAACTGCACACCCTCTTGCCACTCAAGCTGGCTTAACTATACTCGAACAAGGTGGGAACGCCTTTGATGCTGCTGTTGCTGTCAGTGCTACTCTTGCCGTCGTTGAACCTGCTGGTTCTGGACTAGGTGGTGGTGGTTTCTGGTTACTGCACCGCGCCTCAGATCAACGCCAAGTTATGATTGACGGCCGTGAAATGGCACCCGGTGCAGCCCATCGAGATATGTATATAGATGCCACGGGCCAACATGACAAACGCGCCTCTCTCGATGGCCCATTATCTGCTGGTATTCCTGGTTTGCCGGCGGCGTTAGTTCATCTTAGTCAGCAATATGGCCAATTACCCCTACGCCAGTCACTTGCACCCTCTATTGACACGGCTAAATCGGGTTTTGCCATTTCAGCGCATTATCAAAAGTTAGCTCATTTTAGACAAAATGCGTTACTGGCTTCTCCTGCCGCTGCTCAGATCTTCTTAGAGAACGATGTTGTACCTAATGTAGGCCATCTCCTTATCCAAACAGATTTAGCCAACACCTTAGAACACATAGCACAGTATGGTCATGCTGGATTTTATCGAGGCGATGTGGCTAAAAAGCTATTGAAGGGTGTCAATGAAGCCGGGGGTATCTGGACACAAGCTGACTTAGATCGTTATCAGATTATTGAACGTGATGTTATTAATAGCCATTATCGCGGCTATGACATTAGTTCGGCATCCTTACCTTCTTCAGGTGGCATTGTACTGAGTCAAATCTTAAATCAACTGGCTTATTTACCTATCGATGATGGCCAACCCGTTCAGAAAAAACATTATGTTATTGAAGCTATGCGACGCGCTTACTTTGATCGCAGCCGTTATTTGGGGGACAGTGATTTTGTTGCTATTCCCTCTCACTTAACCAAGCAAGATTATGCACAAGCATTAGCCGCCACCATTGATGAGACAAGCGCAAGTGATAATGCTCTTTTGACTAAGGTTGAGAGCAAGGGTGAAGATACCACCCACTTTTCTATTGTCGATCAATCTGGTAATCGTGTTGCTGCAACATTGAGTATTAATTACCCATTTGGTTCAGGTTTTGTCGCGCCTGGGACGGGTGTCTTACTCAATGATGAAATGGATGATTTCTCATCTCAACCTGGCTCGGCTAATGGCTATGGCTTGGTGGGTAATGAAGCGAATGCGATTGCACCTTATAAACGTCCATTGTCGAGTATGAGCCCCACTTTCATTGAAAATGACGACCATTTTATGGTGATTGGTACGCCAGGTGGCAGCCGGATTATTACCATGGTTCTGCTCGGTCTTTTAGACTTTATTGAAGGTAAAAATGCCAATGCCATTGTGTCTTCTCCACGATATCATCACCAATATCTGCCTAACGCTATTCAATTAGAATCCGTTGGTTTCTCTCAAAAAACACAGCAGGAACTGGCAAATTATGGCCATGAAATCAATATATTGTCTCGGCAATACGGTAATATGCAAGTCATCATTTTTGACAAAAAAACAGGACAATTTGATGCTGCAAGCGATCCACGTGGTGAAGGGTCAGCAGTTATTTCAACCATGGCACGACAAGCACCTTAATCATGCTGATAGATAGTCATTGTCATTTAGATTTTGACGTCTTTGATACAGATCGTGATGCCCTTTTAGCGGAATTTAAGCAACATCACATCGCTCGGGTTATTGTACCGGGCGTCACTGCCAGCCGTTGGGATAAATTATTATCCTTGGTCACGACGTTTCCTGAAATAGAATATGCCCTTGGTTTACACCCGATGTTCATGACCGATCATCAGCCAGCAGATCTCGACACGCTTCGGGAATACCTTGAACAACATCAGCCTGTCGCTATCGGTGAGATTGGTTTGGATTTTTATCACGCTGAACACGATAAAGAAAGCCAAATAAATTTATTTGAACAACAGCTTGAACTCGCTGTTAGTTTCGATTTGCCAGTAATTTTGCATGTCAGAAAAGCCCATGACGTAGTGTTGCAATTATTGAAAAAACACCGTGTTAGAGGCGGTATTGTTCATGCTTTTAGTGGCAGTGAACAGCAAGCACAACATTATATTAAGCTGGGTTTTTTACTTGGTATTGGTGGTACGATTACCTATGAAAAAGCGACTCGCGTTAGACGGTTATTTAGTAACTTACCTTTATCTGCAATTGCTTTAGAAACCGATGCCCCTGATATGCCATTGCACGGTCAAGCTGGCCAGCGCAATTCTCCTCTGTCTCTTGTTCATATTGTATCGAGTCTGGCTACTTTACGGACTGAAAAACGCGATGTTATCACTCGGATAACAAGTGACAATGTGAATCAATTATTCAGCTTATCGTAGTCTTTCTGATTTTCTAATAAAGAACAGGCATTTAGTCACAAACCAGCACGATAGAGTGTGACACAATAAAAAGACACAAACAGTTAGGAATAGATAATGGCTGCACAGGATACAGCTCAGGTTTTATCTGCCATCAACAAAATTATTGTTGGCCAAGACAAAACGTGTCGTTTGGCGTTGACTTGTCTACTTGCTCAAGGGCACTTATTAATTGAAGATTTGCCTGGTGTTGGTAAAACCACTTTAGCCCATACGCTGGCTAAAGTACTAGGTCTAGATTTTCAGCGTCTACAATTTACCAGCGATATGCTGCCGGCTGATGTTTTGGGTGTCTCTATTTTTAACCGAGATGACCAACAATTTCATTTCCATCCCGGTCCTGTTTTCAGTCAATTAATTTTGGCAGATGAAATTAACCGTGCAACACCCCGAACTCAGAGTGCATTGCTCGAAGCTATGGAAGAGCGTCAAATTACGATTGAGGGCCAGACCTACCCTTTACCAAAGCCCTTTTTTGTTATTGCTACTCAAAACCCGGCTAACCAAATTGGTACTTTTCCCTTACCTGAATCCCAGCTCGATCGGTTTCTAATGCGAATATCGTTAGGTTATCCAGATGCTGAGTCAGAACGCCAATTATTAGCGGGGGCTGACCGCCAGCAATTATTACAGCAACTTAATGCCGTATTAACGCCCGACAATTTATTGTCATTCCAAAATGGACTCTTACAAATTCATACCTCCCCCGCTCTGATCGATTATGTACAAAAGATTCTCGCTTTTAGTCGTGATTCCGGTCTTTATCTACACGGCCTATCACCTCGGGCAGGCTTAGGTCTTATCCGCGCTGCACAGGCTTGGTCATTTCTAGACGATCGAAAACAAACTTTGCCTGAAGATATTCAAGCTGTTTTGCCCGCAGTGGTCAACCATCGTCTTCAAGCTAAAGATGGTGATACTCAGCATGATTATTCCACAACGTTGATCGCTCAAGTGCCGATTCCTTAACCCGCTTGTATGAACGCTATTAGCCAACTTTATCGGCGTTTTAATAATCTTAGGGGGCGTCGTGTTTTTATATTACCTACCCGTTTCGGCGTTTTGTATGGTGGTTTTTTAATCCTGATTTTATTGGCCGCAATTAACTACAATAATAGTTTGGGTCATATTTTGTGTTTTTTGCTCGCCAGCATGGGCCAATTGACCATCCATTATACCTACCGGAATTTAGCTAAACTCGAGTTAGTCAGTGCCTCTTCTGAACCTTGTTTTTTAGGAGAGGTCATTCCTTTTACCCTTCGGTTCGACAACCCGACTCAATATGATTGTTACCATCTTAATATTGCAAGTAAACAATCCAATGACCGGTCATGGAATCCGTTAAAAAATGTCACTGGATTCCGCTATCAACCACACCAGACACGCGATGTTTTACCTGCAAATCAAATATCTAGCCACCGCATCACTGTTGCCAGCACACAGCGTGGGCTACAAGCGATTGGGCAAATCCGACTTTCAACCCAATTCCCCGTTGGTTTATTTGATACTTGGACTTATTTCACACCTGATTGCGTCGCAGTCGTTTATCCCGCCCCTGCCGGTCATTTACCCCTTCCGACAACGATCGATGATGGACAACAAGATATTGGCGCTCAGCAACAGGGTAATGATGACTTTGCTGGTCTTCAAGCTTATCGAGAAGGTGAATCAGCACATGCGATTGCATGGAAAGCATTAGCACGTGATGACATTTTACGGACAAAACAATTTAGTAGTCAACATTCAGGACAAATACATCTGTCATGGCTGGCAACGACATCATTGCCTGACACAGAAGCACGATTATCACAGCTTTGTCGTTGGCTAATCGATGCAGAAAATCAAGGATTCGAATATAGCCTTAACTTACCTCAGCTTGATATTGAAAAGGGACACGGTCATCAACACCAGCAGCGTTGTTTAACCGCATTGGCTTTATATGATTAATCCCACAGCCATGCCTTCCAATACGGCACTCATCTGGCTTATGGCAAGCTTATTTTTAGCAGCATTGCCCCATTTTTATTATCAACCCTCTTGGGTATCGCTGTTATTTTTATTGATGCTGGTATGGCGTGGTTTAGCTATTCGGCAACATTGGCCTTTACCTGGACGTCATCATCGTACTTTATCAATGGTCCAATGGCTGATTGCCTTAATTGCATTGGGTTTAATGATGAATAGTTATGGCAACCTAATTGGCCGCGATGCCGGCACCGCATTACTTATCGTCATGTTAGGCTTAAAAGTAGTTGAAATTCGTAATCATCGTGATTATTACATTAGCTGCTTTTTAGGCTACTTTTTAGTCGTCACCAATTTCTTATATTCACAGAGCATCCCAACAGCCCTCTTGATGTTTATTGTGATTATTTTAATGACAAGCTGTTTGATTAGTCTCAATGATGTTAAGCAGACACTCAGCAAAATCAGTCAATTGAAGCTAGCCAGTAAATTATTATTACAAGCTATCCCTTTGATGATTTTACTCTTCGTACTTTTCCCCAGAATTTCTGGTCCCATCTGGGGGCTACCCCAAGATGCACATATTGCCCAAACTGGGATTAGCAATACGATGACGCTTGGGAAAATCAGTGAACTTATTCAATCTGACGCCGTGGCTTTTAGAGTTAAATTTGACGGTGAGATACCTGCTAATAACGCCTTATATTGGCGTGGTCCTGTCTTGTGGCAAACCGATGGTACGCAGTGGCATGAGCTAACTCTATCTCAGCAAGCTAGACATTCTCCACCCGTTATTACTGCTTCTAACGAAGCGGTCAAATACACAGTCACATTAGAACCCCATAATGCACATTGGCTCTTTGCACTTGATTTGCCGAATTTATTCTCTAAAGACTTAACAACACGGCTGTCTCACGATGCTACTCTGCTCAGTGATAACCCCGTTAAAAGTCGTGTTCAATATCAATTGTCTTCCTCAACTGATTTTGTGATGGCTGCTGATAATGACCCTCACGTCAAGGCTGCATTAGTTTTACCCAATGGCCTTCATCCACGAACGCGTGCATTAGCCGAGCAATGGCGACAAAAGGCTAATTCTGCTGAATCACTTATTCAAATGGCATTGAACCATTTTAATCAGGCACCGTTTTATTACACTTTGACACCGCCCGCACTATCGGGTGATGTGGTTGATCGTTTTTTATTTGAAAGCCGCCAAGGGTTTTGCGAGCACTATGCCGCTAGTTTCACCACTTTAATGCGAGCTGCTGGTATACCCACACGTATTGTGACGGGTTATCAAGGCGGCGAACTCAATCCTGTCGATAATTATTGGGTTGTCAGACAGCGTGATGCCCATGCCTGGACCGAGGTCTGGCTGGCTGGGCGTGGTTGGTTACGGATTGACCCCACTGCTGCTGTCTCACGTGAACGTATTGATCGCGGCATGTCTGATATTTTACCTCGTACATCACTCGCCCCTTTCTTATTCACTCAATCCGATCAACTCATCGATATATGGCAAAATATTAAGCACAATTGGGATGCTGTTAATAACGCTTGGAATCGTTCTATTTTGGCTTACGGACCTGAACTACAAAAGTCTTTTTTATCCGCACTCGGTATGGCTGACCCGAATTGGCAGCGTATGGCAATGGCCTTATTGCTTGCCTTCAGCGTTATTTTATTGGTGACTTCTGCACTTTTACTTATTCCTCGCCGGGAAACTGATCCTATTGTAGCGACTTACCATCGCTTTTGCCGACGTCTTGCTAAACTGGGTTTGAGCAGCCGTCTTTCTTATGAAGGACCTCTCGATTTTGCCAACAGAGCAGCAAAGGCCTTTCCCGAATATCAATTAGAGATCAGCCAAATTACGGCCCTGTATATTTCGCTCCGCTATGATAAAACGATGTCATCATTAAGTGATTTTAAACACGCCGTTAAATGCTTTAAACCTAAATTAAAGTGATCTCTTCTCTATGACTGATGACGAATTAAACCGCTTTAAGATATTGCTAGTCGAGCAACGTGATGACTTAATGGCCAGTCAACAATTAGGGCAATCTGCAACTGAGACTGTGGTGTTAGATCAGTCTAGTGTTGGGCGCGTCTCCCGTATCGATGCTATGCAATCACAATCTATGGCGATTGAAACAACACGTTTGCGTCAGCAACACTTACGCCAGATTATTACTGCACTTGCACTGATTGAGTCTGGTGATTATGGCTTTTGTACAGAATGTGATAATGAAATAGATACTAAACGGCTTGAAATTGATCCTGCTGTAACCCGATGTGTTCCGTGCGCTTCACGGCTAGAATAAGTTAAAATGTTCCTTTTTACTTAAGTTCTATATCCCTGATGTCTTCATTTTCTCCTCTGTTTGAACGCAGTCATATCTTAATTGGTGATGAAGGCATCGCTCGCCTCCAAGATAGTCATGTTTTAATTGCCGGTATCGGCGGTGTGGGCTCTTTTGTTGCTGAAGCCTTAGCTAGGCTTGGCGTAGGTCAGCTGACGCTCGTCGATCATGATATCGTGTCACCATCAAATTTAAACCGCCAACTCATCGCGCTTCACTCTAGCCTTGATCAACAGAAAACCCATGTAATGGCACAACGGATTCAGGATATTAACCCTAACTGTCATGTAACCACTTTAGAAGATTTTTTAACGCCCGACACCATTCCTGAGTTGTTATCGCAGCCTTTTGATATCGTCGTCGATGCCATTGATAGTATGAGTAGTAAAACGGCATTACTCGAAACTGCTTGGAAGCAAAAAATCGCTATTTTTTCTAGTATGGGGGCCGGTGGTAAGCTCGATCCCAGTCTGATTAAAACAGGCGACTTAATGGATACCACTGTTTGCAAATTAGCCAGTCAATTGCGGCGCCATGTTCGTAAACGAAATGTAGGCCGGGGTATTCAGACTGTCTATTCTGTTGAACCGAATCTCCCACCTTTACCTCCTGAAGCAGTCGAACGCGGTCGTGCACGGGCTGTTAATGGCACAGTCAGTTATATGCCCTCTTTATTTGGTTTAACCTTGGCAGGGTTGGTGGCAAATCATATTATTGGTGATGCGCGACGTGTCACCAACTGATCCCACGACAGTTTTAAATTGCACTGCTGACATGCAATCAGCGCTGAGTCAATTGCTTGAACCCTATGGTTTAACCATTGATTTTGTCCCCGATAATGAAGCTATTCCAGGGAGTTTTTTTGGTGACCGAGAAGCCGGTTTAGTCGGTAATACACTCTATTTACGCCATGATACACCTGTTCATTCTGCCCTCCATGAAGCGAGCCATTATATTTGCATGACACCTCAGCGGCGACGTAGTTTAGACACTGATGCTGAAGGTGACTTTGATGAAGAAAATGGTGTTTGTTATTTACAGATCTTATTGTCTAGCCATTTACCAAAAATGGGATCTGAGCGCATGCTATTAGATATGGACCGCTGGGGTTACAGCTTTCGTTTAGGCAGTGCTAAAGCTTGGTTTGAACAAGATGCCGAGGATGCCGAAGCATGGCTAAAACACTACGGGATTATCACGCCTTTGCAGGGCATTACTTGGCAATGTCGGTTGATAGAATAGTCGTTTTACTTTCAGGATATGCTAGAATTCAGTGATGTTACAACTCACTCAAATTCAGTTCTAAAAGGTTATTATGTCAGAAGAAAAAATGGATACGACGCCCACGGCTCATACACAGAGTGCTGTTCAATTAAACCTAGTTTCTTTGGTGTTAGTTACAGGGCTTGCTGGCTTTTGTGGTGGTTTTGCTTGGGCAGTGTTAACTGCTGTTCTCGATCTGTTTGGCTTCATTCAATTGGATAAGTTTGGCAGCTATATTAGTAATTTACTGACATTCCCATTAATCGGATTATTTTTTAGTGCCTTTTTCTCAGTCATCGGTTACCCAGTATATAAATGGATTTGTCAACGACTCCGTGGCCAGAAATTATCCGGCTTGTTTATTAACTAAATAGCTCTATCCCATAAATAAACCAAACTACTGGAGTCATTCATGAGTGAACAACGCCATAGCAATGCTTTTTTATTAGGTCTATTTATCTTTTTAGGGTTGTCTGTTTTAGGTTATTTACTAGGACAGGCTGCCATTTAATACCGTCTTTATGACCGTAGTGTCACTGTAAAAGGTTTATCAGAGCGTGAATATAAGGCTGATATTGTTATTTGGCCAATTCAATTTAATAAGGCTAGTAATAACCTGAAGCAACTTTACGATGCGATCGATACTACCAGTTCTGACATTAAACACTTTCTCGTTGAACATGGTATTGCAGAAACTGATATTACCTTTTCTACTCCTGCTATTACTGACAAAATTGCTCAGCAATATAGTAATAACCGGGCGCCCGAATTTCGTTACTCTGCTTTCAAACAGTGACTGTTTATTCCAATGATATCGATACCGTCCGTTCTGTCATGGGCGCTTTATCTGAACTTGGCAAAAAAGGGATTGTTTTCACGGGTTCAGGTTACGATTCTCAAACAGAATATTTATTTACACGTTTGAATGAAGTCAAACCGGAAATGATTGAGGAAGCGACCCGAAATGCACGTCATGTTGCTGAAAAGTTTGCGGCCGATTCTGATAGCCAATTAGGTAAAATTAAAAGAGCATCACAAGGGCAATTTAGTATTTATGCTCGTGATCGTAATAATCCCCATATTAAGAAAGTCAGAGTGGTTGCTACGGTTCAATACTATCTTTCTGACTAAAATGTCCCAATTATCAGATTTCGACTCACTGGTCGAACAAGTTAAAAATTGTAGTTTCTGTGAGCCAGAATTAGCCCATAATGCTAATCCACTCTTTCAAATTCACCCCAATGCAAAAATTCTTATTGCGGGTCATGCCCCCGGCAAGAAAGCACACCAATCAGGTATACCGTTTGATGATCCCAGTGGTCAACGACTTCGGCAATGGTTAGGAATAACAACAGAACAATTTTATAATCCAGAGTTGGTTGCCCTTTTACCTATGGGATTTTGCTATCCGGGGACTGGCAAACAGGGTGACTTTCCTCCTAGACCAGAGTGCGAACCGGCTTGGCGTAGTAGCTTACTCTCTCACCTTCAGAGTATTGAAATAACCCTAGTATTAGGACGTTACGCACTGGATTACCACTTTAACCACCGTGGCACTCTGACTGAACTCGTTGTTGATTGGCAATCCCATTGGCCTCGACTAGTCCCATTGCCCCAGCCCTAGAAATAACCGCTGGTTAAAAAATAACCCTTGGTTTGAAGTAGATTTAATTCCAAAAATACAAAGGGAAGTTGCAGCTCTTCTTACATAACCCTTATGGAATTAAGGCTTTGTTATACCTAAAGCAATAACATTTTTCTCTGCTTCAATTTTGTTCAAAATAACTTTTTGTCGCATCACAATCCAATGCTATTTGGGTTGCTAACTCAGTTAAGCCATCGAACCTCTTTTCGTCACGTATTTTATGTAAGAAATGTACTTGTACATAATGACCGTATATTTCGTCATTGAAATCAAATAGGTGCACTTCTAATAATGCTTTCTCTCCACCCTTTACTGTTGGCCTAACACCGACATTTGCTACGCCTTGATAGGGTTCACCATCGACGCCGAATAGTTGTACCGCATAAACGCCACTCATAGGGACTTTACAGCGATGTAAATGGATATTAGCTGTCGGGAACCCCAGCGTTCTACCCCGTTTATGACCATGTGCCACTCTACCGCTCATTCTGTATGGGTGACCCAGTAAGGTCTGAGCCAACATTAAATCACCTGCTTCAAGTGCTTGTCGGATCCGCGTACTACTCACACGATCTTGTTTGATGGCAAAAGTGTGCATATTGACGACTTGAAAACCATGCTGCTGACCCACTTGTTGTAGCAATGAGAAATCACCTTGCCTGTTTTTGCCGAACCTAAAATCATCACCCACGACTAAATAGCGGACATTTAGTCCTTTTACTAATAGTTGTTCAATAAAATCATTAGCTGACATTTGAGCTAATTTTTTATTAAACCGTAAAACGCATAGTTGCTGAATTGAATAGCTTCTCAATGCTTCTACTTTCTCACGAAAACGACTCAGTCTCGCTGGTGCTTTATCTGGTGCAAAAAATTCATTGGGTTGAGGTTCAAATGTAATTACAACAGCTGGTAACCCCAGTAAATCACCTTTTAATGCCAATTGACTTAATACCGCTTGATGACCTAAATGAATGCCATCGAAATTACCAATTGTCGCCACACAGCCTGCTGGCTGATCGGGTAGATTATGAAAGCCTCGAATTATTTTTTGCATGTTGTAATGTTGGTGGTTTTATCGAAAATTGCCATAGACTAACATTAATTGCTCCACAATCGTTCAGGCAAGAATAAGATGATTAATTTATAATACTAAGCTCACACTTCCTTTTTGTTAGAGGCCGACTGCTGTGGCAAGACGAAAAAAACTCGATTATGAAGCTTCGATTACTGAACTAGAGTCACTAGTCGAACGACTAGAGCAAGGAGATCTCAGTCTTGAGGAGTCATTAAAGCTCTATGAAAATGGTGTACTTATCACCCGTGATTGCCAAGAAGCATTAAGTCAGGCTGAACAAAAAGTACAACTTTTATTACAGCAAAGCGATCAAGCTAATTTAGTTGATTTTGAGGGCAACTCGTCAGAACCGTGAAGCAGGATTTTGTTTTTAAAACATGGATGCAATCTAGGCAAGAGCGTGTAGAGCAAGTCTTAACCCATTCATTAGTAGCGACTAATATCAGTCAACCGTCTGAGCTTGTCGACGCAATGCGTTACTCGACATTAAATGGTGGAAAACGTTTAAGGGCCTTGCTTGTCTACGCTACAGGTCAAGCTTTAGGCACACCGCTTGACTGTCTCGATGCGCCAGCCTGTGCTGTAGAGTTGATTCATGCCTATTCTCTTGTCCATGATGATATGCCTGAAATGGATAATGATGACTTACGTCGCGGTAAACCAACCTGCCACAAAGTGTATGGCGATGCAGTCGCTTTACTAGCGGGTGATGCCTTACAATCTCTGGCATTTGAAACACTCTGCGATGAACGATTATCAGCACAACAACAAGTCGCCATGGTCAAAGCCTTATCTCACCTAAGTGGATTAAGAGGTATGGCAGGTGGTCAAGCCATCGATCTCGCTTCGGTTGGACAAGATATTGATCTTTCGACTTTACAGGTGATGCATGAATTAAAGACAGGGGCACTGATTAAAGCCAGCGTTCAATTAGGTATATTTGCCTCACAAGAAAATTGGCATGAACTTATATCCCCCCTCTCTGATTATGCTTTAGCGATTGGGCTCGCTTTTCAGGTACAAGATGATGTTCTGGATGTTACCGCAAACACGGATACTTTGGGTAAAATGCAAGGGGCTGATGTCGCACTTAATAAACCCACTTATCCTGCTCTTATGGGTTTGGCCGAAGCACAACAGAAAGCCAATGACTTAATTGAACAAGCTTTGGCTATTTTAGTTGATTTACCTTACGATACTGAGGCCTTAGCCGCCTTAGCTCAATTCGTCGTCCAAAGACGACATTAAGAATTAATAAACATGACTACGCTACTTTCACAAATTGATAGTCCGGATGACTTGAGACAATTGGATAAAAGCCAATTGCCTCAACTCGCCATTGAAATCAGGGCATTGATTGTTGATAGCGTTCAACAAACCGGTGGTCATATTTCATCTAATTTGGGCGTTGTCGAACTGACTTTAGCCTTACATTATGTCTTTAACACACCTGAAGACCGTTTTGTTTGGGATGTTGGTCATCAAAGTTATGCCCATAAAATCCTCACAGGCCGACGCGACCAAATGAGTACAATGCGTCAAGCCGGTGGTTTATCTGGTTTTCCAAAACGCAGTGAAAGTCCCTACGATACTTTTGGTGTTGGGCATTCTAGTACTTCTATTAGTGCTGCATTAGGTATGGCATTAGCTGCACAAGCCCAAAACAGTCAACGTCATAGCGTCGCCATTATTGGTGATGGTGCTCTCACTGCAGGACAGGCCTATGAAGCCCTTGCCCATGCCGGAGATTTAAATGCAAACTTACTCGTTGTCTTAAATGACAATGAGATGTCGATTTCAAAAAATGTCGGCGGTATGTCAAATTACTTAGCTCGCATGCTATCAGGTAATTTTTACACCACTGCACGTGAAGGCAGTAAAAAAGTATTAGAAAAGTTACCTTCTGCTTGGGAGTTTGCCCGCCGTGCAGAAGAACATATGAAAGGCATGGTCATTCCAGGCACACTGTTTGAAGAAATGGGCTTTAACTATATCGGTCCAATCGATGGTCATGACTTGGATACCTTACTCTCTACATTGAGTAACCTACGTGATCGCAAAGGGCCGCAATTCCTTCATATTGTCACTAAAAAAGGCAAAGGCTACCAACCAGCTGAAGAACACCCCAATAAATATCATGGGGTTAGCCCTGCCAATAGTCAGGCATCCGGCCCGAGTTATACTTCTATTTTTGGAGATTGGCTCTGTGATATGGCTGCTGAGTCTGAAGATTTAATTGCCATTACCCCTGCCATGTGTGATGGTTCCGGCTTAGGCCGTTTTTCTGAGCAATTTCCCGATCGTTATTTTGATGTCGGTATTGCCGAACAGCATGCTGTCACTTTAGCAGCCGGGATTGCCAGCGAAGGTAAAAAGCCAGTGGTAGCCATTTATTCCACTTTCTTGCAACGGGCATATGATCAGTTAATTCATGATGTAGCGATACAAAACTTACCCGTTTTATTTGCTATCGACCGAGGTGGTTTGGTTGGTGCAGATGGCGCTACTCATGCAGGCAGTTTTGACTTAAGTTATCTACGCTGTGTTCCCAATATGTTAATTATGGCCCCTGCTGACGAAAATGAATGTCGCCAGATGCTGACAACAGGATATCAACATAATGGACCGAGTGCTGTTCGTTACCCAAGAGGAACAGGGCCTGGTGCCGAGATTGAAACAGCGTTAACACCGCTTACTATTGGTAAAGCAGAGATTAAGTCTGATGGTGCTCGTGTAGCAATCCTCGGTTTTGGCAGTATGGTCAAAACCGCGCAAGAAGCTGGGGAAACGCTCGGAGCGACTGTTGTTAATATGCGTTTTATCAAACCACTTGATACAACGCTAATTGATACTATTGCAGCCAGCCATGAACTCATCATTACGATTGAAGAAAATGCAAAACTGGGCGGTGCTGGCAGTGGCGTTGCCGAATATTTATTATCTAAAGGTGCGACAACACCTATTAAAATTCTAGGCCTGCCTGATAATTTCCTCGATCATGGGCAACATCAGCAAATGTTGGTGGACTGCGGTTTATCAACTGAAGGCATTATTAATATCGTAAAACAACATTTTCCGGCATAATAGTCGATTGATTACAGCCCTTTAGATAGAAATCAACTCATGAATCCTAGCTATACTTTAAAAATCTTAGCTGATTTTGCTTCTGCTCACACCCTTCGTGATTACCCGGGTGATTGCAGCCGTATGCATGGCCATAACTGGAAAGTTGAGGTCGAAGTGACCGCAACCGCTTTAAACGAGCATGAGATGGGAATGGATTTTAAAACAATCAAAACGGCAACCCGTGAATTGGCTAAAACATTAGATCATCGTTACTTGAATGATATACCCCCCTTTGATGTTCGGAACCCTACTGCGGAAAATATTGCCCAATACTTTTATCAACGTTTAAGTGACACATTAAATATCAGCACTGCCCGTGTTTCCGCTGTAACTTTATGGGAAACAGATCGTGCCTGCGTTAGATATACTGAGGATTAAGAGATGACAACTGACAAAAAGCCGGACTGCTGTGACGAAATTGAAGATGTACAAAACATCGCTGATAAGCGTCATATCGCTATAGACAAAGTCGGTATAAAAGATATTCAGCACCCTATAAAAGTCAGTGATCGTAGTACTGGCGAGCAAAATACAATTGCGAACTTTAATATGTATGTGAATCTACCTCATCAGTTCAAAGGTACACATATGTCGCGTTTTGTTGAGATATTAAACCAACATGAACGTGAAATTACGGTTAAATCTTTCCGTAATATGCTGAGTGAAATGACAGAACGTCTACAAGCAGAATCTGGCTATATAGAGATGGATTTCCCTTATTTCGTCAATAAAGAAGCACCTATTAGTAAAGTTAAAAGCTTAATGGATTATCAAGCGAGCTTTATTGGTGAAATCACAGGCGACAAAACAAGTATTACGGTTAAAGTCGTTGTCCCAGTTACTAGCTTATGTCCTTGTTCTAAGAACATTTCTGACTATGGCGCACATAATCAACGTTCACACGTGACATTGACCGTCCGTGTAGAAAGCTTTGTTTGGATCGAAGATTTAATCGATTTGGTTGAAGAAGAAGCCTCTTGTGAGATTTTTGGTCTGTTGAAGCGACCAGATGAAAAATACGTGACAGAACGTGCCTATGACAATCCAAAATTCGTCGAAGATATCGTTCGTGATATTGCTGCACGACTCAATGATGATGATCGTATTGATGCCTATATCGTTGAATCTGAAAACTTCGAATCTATTCATAACCACTCTGCTTATGCCCTGATCAGCAAAGGTTTTGATTAAGCAAAAATAATATCGCTGTTCTATAAAAGCCCTATTCTACTGAATGGGGCTTTTTTATTTGTGCTTTGTGATTTGCTTGGCAATCTAAGGGACGATTCTCCTTTATAGTTTTGGCATCACTATTAGAGTGTCATCAATGAGTATTGATAGTACAACAGCACTTTCCCCGCTTTTGTCCGCACAAAAAACGGCAAATGATTTAAATGTAGCTACAGTAAAGTTGGCTAATGAGCAAATTGAAGCACAAGGTGCTGCGGCCCTTGCTTTAATTCAGGCCATTCCACAAATAAATGACCGTATTGGTAGTAATCTAGATGTAAGAGCTTAAAATTTTTGTTTTAAATCCATTCTTTCGCCGCTTCTTTCCATATCCAACTGTCCTAAGAAACTCATTCCTAGTAGAGCACGAGCAGGTTCAGCTCCATCTAATACCATCGCAGATACATTATGTAGTTTAATTTGGCCGATCTGCACCTGGTCCAGCATGATGCGATATGCCTTTTCTACGCGAGATGCCGTTTTTACGCCAATAACCTCACCCTTTAGATAGTCAATACCGAGCCGCTTTGCTGTCGGTGCATTCAGTGCAATAGCCGATGCCCCAGTGTCTACTAAAAAATCAACACTGAAACCATTAATACTGCCTGGGGTTAAATACATTCCTTTAGTGGGCCATAAACTGACACTCGGCTGTTTTGGCGGTGATACATAGTGACTGCCGATATGGCTGCCTAAGAAGTATTCTTCCTGAATACCATGTACTTCTAGCACCGCGACTTTGCTCGTTGCTGAAATCAAAGTAACACCTTCGGGACTGGTGTTTCCTGCTTTTAAAATACGCTGTTTATTATCAATATCTAACACAGCCATATCATTAAAAAGGCCTAAAACAATAATTTTAGAGACATCAGCCCATGCGGTAGAGACATTTAGCAGTATAATAAGCACCGCAGATAATGCTTTTGGCATGGTTCCTCCCCCTAACAAAGTATTCCGTTAACAACTAGCACAATAAAAAGATAATGAAACTATCATCACCTTCTACAGTAACCGGTGTCATTTTGGCTGGTGGCCAGGGCCGCCGAATGGGCGGTCAAGACAAGGGGCTTATCCCCTATCGTGAACGACCACTGATTGAGCACATTATCTCACTGCTTAAACCACAGGTCGATGAACTTATTATCAATGCAAACCGTAATATAGAACAATATCAGGAATATAGATACCCTATTATCGAAGATACGTTAACTGACTTTTGTGGTCCTCTTGCAGGTATGCTGAGTGCTATGCAAGCTTGCGAAACTGACTTCATCCTGACTTGCCCCTGTGATTCACCCCAACTTTCACCACAATTACGTCAACGAATGATGGAAACATTACTCGCCAATCAAGCGGATATAGCAGTCGCACACGATGGTAACCGTCTACAACCGGTCTTTTGTCTGATACCTTGCCACCTCGCAACACATCTAGAAAATTATCTTGCAAAAGGCGATCGTAAAATCGACTTATGGTTCGCTCAACATAATATGGTCGCTGTCGATTTCTCAGATCAGGCTGATAGCTTTATCAATTTTAACCACCCTGAAGATATCGATTCACATCATGCGCGTATTCAACCAGACATTCCTATTTTGGGTTTTTCTGCGTACAGCGGTACAGGTAAGACGACACTGCTTCGCCAACTAATTCCTGCGCTTAAGGCAAAAAATATTAATGTCGCGGTCATAAAACATGCCCACCATCTTTTTGATATTGATACACCTGGCAAGGATAGTTATGAAATTCGTGAGGCCGGTTCTCAGCAAACGTTGGTCGCTTCGAGTCGTTTGATGGCATTAATGCAGACGAGTCTAGATACCGAAAAAAACCCAGAATTATCCAAGCTTATTCCTCGCCTTGATACATCGACACTCAATATTATTTTAGTCGAAGGGTTCAAGCATGAGCCGTTTGCTAAAATTGAATTACACCGGCCGAGTGTCGGCAAACCTTTTATTTGTGATCATGATGATAATGTCATTGCTATTGCCAGCGATGAACCTTTATCTTTGAGTCGCAACCTTGATCAACTTAATCTCAACGATATTGATGCCATTGCGGATTATGTCGCTGACTTTATACTGCATTGGACATCCTAAACATTATGGCTGAATTTACCCCTGAACCCAGTTGTGCTGATCCTGAAGACAAAAATCGTTTAAACATCACTGCAGCTAGAGAACGTATTGCATCCTTGGTTTCACCTTTAAATGCTTGGCAATCTTGCCCTGTGCGTGATGCCTTAGACCGTGTTTTGCATCAGGATATTATCTCTCCTATCAATGTACCCGCACACAATAACTCTGCGATGGATGGTTATGCCATTAATAGTCGTGACTTAGCCAGTGGTTTAACTGAATTAAAGCAAGTTGGAATTGCTTATGCTGGCCAACCCTACACAGGCGCCATTACAGCAGGTGAGTGTATTCGGATTATGACTGGGGCCGTTGTTCCAACAGAATGTGACACCATTGCTATGCAGGAACTTGTCGAAGTAGACGGTGATATTATCAAAATTCATCGCTCACACCCTACTGGCGAACATGTACGTTATGCGGGCGAAGACTTAAAAACAGGTGACGTCGTTTTGGCTGCTGGGCGTCGTATAGTGCCTTCTGACCTCGGCTTGATTGCCTCATTAGGTATTGCTGAAGTTATCGTGAAAAGACGACTTCGTGTTGCCTTTTTCTCCACAGGTGATGAATTAAAATCTATTGGGGAAGTGCTTGACTCTGGCCAAATCTATGACAGTAATCGCTATACGTTGTATGGCATGCTAAAACGCCTTGATGTTGATATTTTAGATATGGGCGTTGTGCCTGATAATAAAGATCAACTTCGCCAAACTCTTATCGATGCTTCCACACAGGCTGATGTTGTTATTACGTCGGGTGGCGTGTCTGTCGGCGATGCCGATTATGTTAAAGAGATGCTCGCTGAATTAGGTCAAGTTGATTTTTGGAAAATTGCAATGCGGCCAGGCAGACCATTAGCGTTTGGACAAATCAATGATGCTTTATTTTTTGGTTTACCCGGAAACCCCGTTTCCGTTATGGTCACGTTCTATCAATTCGTCACGCCTGCATTACATCAATTAATGGGTGAAGCCAATACAGAAGCTCTGACATTACAAGTTGTTTGTACTGATCCTATTCGCAAACGTCCAGGCCGGTTCGAATACCAACGAGGCATTTTATCCACTAATGCTGAAGGTATGACTCAAGTCTCTACAACAGGTGGTCAAGGTTCAGGCATTCTGCGCTCAATGAGTACAGCCAATTGCTTTATTTTATTGGACGAGCAATGTGATGGTTTACCTGCTAATAGTCTTGTCACCGTCCAACCTTTTGCAGGCCTTATTTAATGTCTGATTCACACGCGAAGCAAAAACTCGAATTTAATAAGCTGAGAAAACGTTTACGCCGTCATGTCGGTCAAGCGATTGCTGACTACGATATGATCCAAGATGGCGACAAGGTCATGGTCTGTTTATCAGGTGGTAAAGACAGTTACACCATGCTTGATATTTTAATGAACTTGCAAAGACATGCACCTATTCATTTCGAACTCATCGCTGTTAATTTAGACCAAAAACAACCTGGGTTCCCTGAACATGTTTTACCTGAATACCTTTCTTCGCTGGATATCCCATTTCATATCATCGAAAAGGATACCTATAGCATTGTCAAAGAAGTGGTGCCAGAAGGCAAAACGACATGTGGTATTTGCTCACGCTTGCGTCGTGGTTCACTGTACGGATGGGCGCGTCAAAATGGCATTACTAAAATCGCATTAGGACATCACCGCGACGATATTATAGAAACTGCTTTTTTGAATATGTTTTATGGCGGCAAACTTAAAGCCATGCCCCCTAAACTCTTAAGTGACGATAAAACTAATATTCTGATTCGACCCCTTAGTTATTGTAAAGAAGCAGATATCGCTCGTTATGCTGACTACCAACAATTTCCCATTATTCCTTGTAATTTATGTGGTTCTCAAGAAAATCTTCAGCGCCAGGTCATCAAAGATATGTTACAAAACTGGGATAAACAATACCCCGGCCGCTCTGATATTATTTTTAAAAGTTTACAAAATGTCGCGCCAACACAGTTAGCCGATACGAACTTGTTTGACTTTGTTGGTTTGGAACAAAGACGCATCCAGCCTACTGCTGAACATGATGCACTTGATAACGGATTTATTGAATCTGTATTTACACAATAACTCGGTCACCTTTATTGACAACAGAGATTCTAAACTCATAAACTGCGACATCATGACGTCATTAATTCAAAACGTCATGAAAATACCTTTAAATTCAGAACAGGAACGATAACCGTGTCAAAAAAGAAAATGGTGAAAAAAGAAATCACGTGCTAAGAAAGTCAAGAAAGCTACACTCACTCCAACACCTAATCGAGAATCAGTAAGTTCACCGATCAAAAAAAACACGTCACTTCGACTTGAACAAGCCACCTTGAAGAAACTGAAAATTCGGGCTATCGAAGAAGATACCAGTGTGCAACAACTGCTTGAAATGCTGGTGACAGACTATTTAAATAATGGCTAATAAACAAAGTAAATTGATCGAAACAATTAGAACTTTTTCCGCCAACTCGTTAAATTATCGGACATTTATTTTTTCTACAAATAAAGCTTTGCAAAATAGGTAAGAACCAGTCCTTTTTTTTGAACTCTCTCCTTAGTTATTCACGTTTGCCCCCTAGAGTTCTTCTATCATCACAATAAACGCCGCTAAGTTGTTGATAGCAATATAAATCATTATAAGTTATTGATTTTTATACACTATTTTAAGTGTCCATTTTTTAACCAATTTGTGCCCTTAGTTTTAAAAAGAATAACTTAGCCAGTGTTTTTAACTTTATTCACAAAGTTATCCACAGAAAATGTGAGTAAGTTTATAAGTCCTTGATAGCCGTAAATCGTTAGATTTTTGGTGTGAAATCTTCAGCAAATTCTAAGGCATTACCATCGGGGTCACGACAGAAAAAAGCAGCTCGGCCAGATTTACTTTTTGTAAACGCCACATTGGCACTAATCAATCGCTGCTCTAATTTCGAAATGTCTTCTACCACTAATGCAAGATGCTTATCACGACCACCGTGCTCAGGCCTACCATCGGCCGAATCAGGATTTGGTAATTGCATTAAATGAATTTGTTGGCCACTGTCAGCAATATCAATCCAAGCCCCATCAAAAGCAAAGTTAGGACGCGTTTCATTTAAATGCATTTGTAAGACATCGCAATAAAATGTCAGTGATTTTTTAACATCAGCCACTAAAAAACTCGCATGTGCGATTGATTTAATCATTGTTTAATTCCTCATAATCAGAGTTTATTACTCTAAATTCTAAAAATTTCATTTTTCATGTGGTAATTTGATTGTTGCCACACCATATGCTGCTAATAATATCATTACACCACCCGCCCACTCTTGTGCTGTCATTACCTCATCAGTTAATAACCATGCAGCTATAGCTGCCACAATCAATTCGAACAACATAATCACAGATGACCGGTAAACCGGCATTCTTGCTAAACCATATAATACTGCAACGGTCATCGCTACAATCCCCAACCATCCTAATAACCAAGCACCTAACCACACGCTATTTGGCACATTGGGCAATGGCGCTTGTGTTGTTAAAATCACGGCGATTGAAACAAAAACGACACCCCACCATGTTGCCGCTGTTTTGATAGCCAGCGACTGGGCAGATAATTTTCTCGCGATAACGTTATTAATGGAAAAAGCGATCCCTGCTAATAGTGCGAGCCAATCAGATAAACCCCTTGGCCAAGGTTTACCCATTTCTGGATTCCAAAGCATGACTACTGATCCAAGCATCGCGACACAAAAGAAAATAATGGCACGTCTCGACAAGCGCTCTTTTAACCACCAGCGACCAAATAACACTGTCCATAGTGGTGATAAATAAAATAACAGCATGACTCGCATCACTTCACCTTGAATTAAGGCGACAACAAAAGCCACATTAGTGACACCCGCCGCGAGCGCTAAAGCCAATAAAATGCTTTTGTCTCCTTGCCAATTAGCCTGTCGACCTTTAAAGACCATCGGTATTGTTAGCGCTGCCGCAGCAATGTACATCACTAAAGAACTCCAAATGCCCGACATACCCGCCTCGTTAAGCAGGCGTAGCGGATACCAAATCAATCCCCATAAACTGGCAGAAAAAAGTAGGCTAGCAATGGCAAGGTTATTTTCAGAGATCATTCTGGTCATCATGGGCTAACCTTATACCACGAGTTATTGATAACCGGTTATAATAGCCTGCTTTATTTTGTATTAATGTCGAGCTATGAATTCTGATTTAGGCCAGTTGCACCCTTACCCGTTTGAAAAACTGGCTAAATTGAAGGCAGGCCTAACACCGCCAACTGAATTAGCACATATTGCTTTGTCAATTGGAGAGCCAAAACATCCTACGCCTGGCTTTATCACCAACGCGGTTATTGAAAACTTAGGCGGTCTATCACACTACCCTACCACAGCAGGTACAATCGAGTTAAGACAAGCTATCGCTAATTGGCTAGATCAGCGTTTTGATTTAAACGGTCATATTGATGCTGCCACACAAGTCTTGCCTGTTAACGGTACGCGTGAAGCGCTTTTCGCTTTTGCTCAGGCTATGGTTGAACGAACACCAGATGCCTTAGTTGTCATGCCCAATCCGTTTTATCAGATTTATGAAGGTGCAGCGATTCTGGCAGGTGCAACACCCTATTTTTTAAATTGCACTTTTGACTCACACTTTACGCCCAATTTCGATGCTGTCAGTCCTGAAGTCTGGCAACAGTGTCAACTCGTCTATCTGTGTAGCCCTGGTAACCCTACTGGTGCGGTTATTGATGCTGAGACATTGAAGCAGTTGATAGCACTTGCTCACCAATATGATTTTGTCATTGCCTCTGACGAATGTTATTCAGAAATCTACTTTGATGAGGGGCATCCTCCTGTTGGCTTGTTACAAGCCGCAATGAATGCTGGCTATACTGATTACAGTCGTTGTGTCGTTTTTCATAGCCTATCTAAGCGTTCAAACGCACCAGGACTCCGCTCTGGCTTTGTCGCCGGTGATGCAGCGATTTTAAAAGATTTCTTACGTTACCGAACTTACCATGGTTGTGCCATGCCACCCGCGACACAAGCTGCTTCCATTAGCGCTTGGCAAGATGAAGACCATGTTATTTACAACCGTAATTACTATCGCGAAAAATTTGCAGCCGTTTTAGCTATTTTATCGCCCGTTATGAACGTAACACAGCCAGAAGCAAGTTTTTATCTATGGGCCGAAACGCCTATTGCTGATACCACATTTGCTCAGCGCCTATTTGACGAACAAAACGTGACTGTCTTGCCGGGAAGTTATTTAGCCAGAGACACTGAATCAGATAATCCAGGTGCTAATCGTATCCGCATGGCGCTAGTCGCTTCGCTAGAAGAATGTGTTGAGGCTGCACACCGTATTCGCCACCTTATCGAACATTTATAATTAGACATTCAATCGGAGAAAACCAACAATGAGTGATATTCAACAAATTATCGAAGACGCTTTTGAACGTCGCGCTGATATTACCCCTAGCAATGCAGCTAACACTGTCAGAAATGCCGTCAATGACGCCCTTGAAATGCTTGACAATGGCAGTGCTCGTGTCGCAGAAAAACAAGATGGCGATTGGGTTGTTAACCAGTGGTTAAAGAAGGCCGTTTTACTTTCATTCCGTTTGAATGACAATAAAATCATGCCTGGTAGCGAGACGAATTACTACGATAAAGTTGAACCTAAATTTGCTAGTTTTACAGAAGCTGATTTCGATAAAGCTGGCGTAAGGGTTGTTCCACCTGCTGCAGTACGTCGCGGTTCATATATTGCCCCAAGCACTGTCTTGATGCCTTCTTACGTTAATATTGGTGCTTATGTTGATTCTGGGACTATGGTTGATACATGGGCGACCGTCGGTTCATGTGCGCAAATTGGTAAGAATGTGCATTTATCAGGCGGTGTCGGTATCGGTGGCGTATTAGAGCCATTACAAGCTGGCCCAACCATTATCGAAGATAACTGTTTCATCGGTGCTCGCTCTGAAGTCGTTGAAGGGGTAATTGTTGAAGAAGGCGCTGTGATTTCAATGGGTGTTTATATTGGTCAAAGTACTAAAATTTTTAACCGTATGACCGGTGAAATTACTTACGGCCGTATTCCTGCCGGATCCGTTGTCGTTTCTGGTAACTTGCCTTCTAAAGATGGCACATATAGCCTTTACTGTGCTGTTATCGTGAAGCAAGTTGATGAAAAAACACGTAGCAAAGTGGGTATTAACGAACTATTACGCGATATCTAATTATTCATGGTCTTTTTATCCGATGGCGGCGTTGAATCACTTTCTTGCGATCCTCATGTATACCAATACATTCCGGTTCTCATAAAGTCATTCGCCTTGCCCTCGAATAAAAATCCTCATGAATATTACTCTTTGATTGGAATTTGATTAAGTATGATCTTATACGGCATTAAAAATTGCGATACCGTTAAAAAAGCACGTCGTTGGCTTGAAGCTAACGACGTGGCTTTCATATTTCATGATGTGAGAGCCGATGGTCTTGATAAAGCCACGGTTGAAGCTTGGTTACAGAAAGTCTCATGGGAAATATTACTCAATAAGCGTGGTACAACATGGCGAAAACTTGAAGACGCATGCAAAGACAATATCAATGAAGCCAATGCCATTGAATTAATGTTAGAAAACCCGACTTTGATCAAACGACCTGTTGTCACCGTTAATGACGATTGCATAGTTGGTTTTAAAGAAGCCGATTACGCGGCTTATTTTGGAAAATAATATGTCTAATACCCTTGAGCTGACTAAAGAACTTATCAGCCGCGATAGTGTGACACCGGAGGATAAAGGCTGCCAGTTGTTATTAGCGGAAAGATTATCTGCCATCGGTTTTGAGATAGAACACCTTCGCTTTGGCCAAGAAGGTAATTGGACTGATAATTTATGGGCGCGTAGGGGAAAAACTGGGCCGGTCTTTGCTTTTGCTGGTCACACAGATGTGGTACCACCAGGTCCTACTGATGCTTGGCAATCTTCCCCTTTTGAACCGACTATCCGTGATGGCCTATTATATGGCCGTGGTGCAGCGGATATGAAAGGCAGTATTGCTGCCATGGTGACCGCTTGTGAGCGATTTGTTGCAAGTCACCCTAATCATACAGGTAGCTTAGCTTTCTTAATTACCAGTGATGAAGAAGGTCCAGCGCATGGCGGCACAGTGAAAGTCATTGAAACGCTTGAAGCACGTGGCGAGAAAATTGATTGGTGTTTAGTGGGTGAACCCAGTAGCACTGATAAAGTAGGTGATGTCGTTAAGAATGGACGCCGCGGTTCTCTTAATGGCCATTTAACAATTAAAGGTCAACAAGGACATATTGCCTATCCGCATTTAGCCGAAAATCCAATCCACTTATTGGCGCCTGTGTTGTCAACACTATGCCAAATGGAATGGGATCAAGGTAATGAAGACTTTCCCCCAACTAGTTTTCAGATATCTAACCTCAACTCGGGTACGGGTGTTACTAATGTCATTCCTGGTAACGCGGATCTGATATTTAATTTTCGTTATTCTACTGAATCTACCCATGAGCAGTTACAACATCAGGTAGAATCTGTTCTGGATGATGCCGGTTTGGATTACGATTTGGTTTGGTCCTTATCGGGTAAACCGTTTAGAACCGCTAGTGGTCCACTTGTCGATTCTGCTAAGTCAGCGATTCATGCTGTCACCGGTTATGAGACCGCTTTATCTACGTCAGGTGGGACTTCTGATGGCCGTTTTATTGCCCCCACTGGTGCACAAGTTGTTGAATTAGGGCCTATTAATGCCACCATTCACCAAATTGATGAATGTGTTTCTGTCGAGGGGCTTGACACGTTGTCTATAATCTATGAAAACCTATTAGAAAACCTATTAGCATAAAAACACATGACATTTAATCGATCACAACAAACGCGACTGCTGTATTTCATTACAGCGCTGCTGCTATTAATGCAGTCGCTTGCCCTGTGGCATGATGTCGAACATCCCTTTCATGGACATGAACACGATGTCCAATGTGAACGCTTTGAAGCCTTTGCCAATAGTCCTACATTAGAGAACACCGCTTCACTTTCAGTTATCACTTCTGTTGATACGTCTGAGCTTATTAGCTCACTTTCTATCGCGTTTTTATTCGACAAAAAACGTGATATCTATGCTATTCGTGCCCCGCCTACTTTTTTCTCCTGATCCAACACACTAATTTGCATCACGATTGGCCCTAACGTAATGAGCCAAGGCCGTGATGTCATCATTTATTGATATACAGGCATAGCTAAATAAGGCCAACCTCTTATTTAGCAACAACTTGTGAACCTTCTGTGAGTCAAGCACTCGCTTTAGATTTACGCTATGACTGTATTCGGAGAATACATATGAAAACTTATTTTTATAGAAAAAAATCGGCTGTTTTAATCAGTGCCGCTTTATCTTCTATGGTTATGCACTCATTAGCTTATGCTGCCGAGCCAACCCCCATAGAAATGCACAATCTCATCGTGACTTCTGATCCATTTGGGGATCGCGTTGTCGATGATCTAATCAATTCTGTCACGGTCATTACAGATGAAGAATTAGCACGTCGCCAATCGACAACACTCGGCGAAACCTTAGATGGTCTCCCTGGTGTTAGCAATTCAGACTTCGGTCCTGGTGTCGGTCGTCCTGTCGTACGTGGTTTGTCAGGTTCTCGCGTTCAAATCCTTGATAACGGCTTAAGAGTTGTCGATGTTGCTGGTGAAGGTGCAGATCATAGTGTCGCAATCAGCACCAGTAATGCATCACAGATTGAAATTTTGCGTGGCCCTGCCACCCTACTTTATGGTGGTAATGCCTCTGGTGGCGTCATCAATGTCATCAGTGAACACTTTAATCCAAACTTTAGCGATGACATCAACGTTAACGGTCAATTCGCATACAGTGGTAATGGCAATCAACGTCGTGGTGATATTGGCCTTTCATTACCGTTGTCCGACAATTTTGTCATTCGGACTGATTATGCTGCTCAACGTAGCGATGACTTTGATATCGATGGTTTCCAAGGTAGTGATCAAACCACTGGTGATAAAGGTACATTAGAAAATAGTGGTATCGATGCTGATAGTTTTTCATTAACAGGACTTTACTCTCGAGATTGGGGCTTTGCAGCACTGGGGTATAGCCGTTGGAAGACAAGTTATGGTATTCCAACCGTTATTACTGGTGTCGGTGAAGAAGAACAAGCGACAATCCAAGCTGATTATGACCGACTGGATTTCCGCAGTGAAATTGACGACCCCTTCGCTGGTATTCATACCGCACGCTTTAAAGTCGCCTATACCGAATTTTATCAGGCCGAAGTTGCCTCTGAGTTTGACGGTGGTGTACTGGAAGAGTCTGGTGTCGAAGGTGAATTTGATAAAGATGAAACAGAAGTTCGTATCGAATTGCTGCATAATCCAATTGGCGCTTGGGAAGGTGTCGTTGGCTTGCAAATCAATGATGCCGATTTTCAGACTGGTGGTCCTGGCGGCGAAGGTAGCTTCTATGTCCGTGATAATGAAACTCGCTCTTATGGGCTATTTGTCTTAGAAAACAAAGAAACCTCTTTTGGTCATGTTGAATTAGCCGCGCGCCTTGATTATGTTGACTCTAAACCGGCTGATTTCGCTGCAGATCGTGAAATTGAGTCTGAACCTCCCTTTGTAGGTGTGGTTCCTAATCAATCAGCAAAGTTGGGTGACCGTAGTTTCACACCTTTCAGTGTATCAGCAGGTGCGATTGTTGATATCGATGATACCCATCATTTTAGGGTGTCGCTAAGCCGATCTGAACGTGCTCCCTCACCAGAACAGCTCTATTCATTCGGTGAACATCACGCATCAGAAACGGTTGAAATTGGTGATCCTGATCTCGATGAAGAAGCTTATACTAATTTAGAGATTGGTTTAGATCGACATCACGGCCCATTTACCTATAACATCACCGCGTTCTATAACCGAGTCAGCGACTATATTTATCTAGAGACTCTGACAATTGGTGGTGCTGAAGTTCTGAGTGATGAAGGTAATAACTTCCTTACCAATGAACAAGAAGATGCTAAATTCTATGGTGCTGAGTTCACTTCTGCATGGCAAATTAGTGAGGGGAAAACGCCTTTCAGACTTCGCTTCTCTGCTGATTATGTTAGAGCGAAATTAGATGATGGTGGTGATTTACCACGTATCTCTCCTGCACGTGCTGGTTTAGGGTTTGATACAGGTCATGGCGACTTGGCATTCAGTATGGATTATCAGCGTGTCTTTAATCAAAGTAAAACAGCTGAGTTGGAAAGCAGTACGGATGGCTATGATTTGGTGTCATTCGATGCCAATTGGCAGCCTGCGTCATTAAAAGGCTTAGGTGTATTTGTTAAAGGCCGTAACTTACTAAATGAAGATGGTCGTCGTCATACCAGTTTCTTGAAAGATAATTCGGTTATTGTTGGCCGTTCTATCTTGGCTGGATTTAATTTCGACTTCAATATTTAAGCGGAACCATTGGAAGTATCACCAGTTTTTATGGCTGGTGATACTCTTCAAACGAAGACCTATAACGTATCTATTAAGACTAATACTATAAACGATCAGACCAGTCTAATTCGGTCTCAAACATGTTCATATCATAGTCCATCACTTCACTTTCGATGAACATGTCTTCACTTTCGTCATATTCGACTGTTTCGCTTACAAACTCTTCTTCAACCATTGATACTTCATCAATACTTTCTCTGTATTTCATCACTCATACCTCAGATCGTTGTTCATGATTTTTAAAACATTAATTTGGCCGTTTGGCAATAATCTCCAATGCCGCTATGCGATACGCCTCAGCTAGTGTTGGGAAATTAAATGTACTTTCAATAAAAATATCGACTTTGGCATGACATAGCATAGCCATATGTCCAATATGGACGACCTCTGTCGATGCTTCGCCAACTATCATTACACCTAAAATGGCATCTCCTTTCGGATCGGATACAATTTTCAACATGCCTCCGGTATTGCCCGATATCTGGCCTCGGGCGACTTCTGAAAAATCGGCTTTTCCTACAATGACATCACCATATTGCTCGCGGGCTTGCTGCTCAGTTAAACCAACTGAAGATAATTCTGGTACACCATAGATCCCAGCTGGAATTAATTGGCTACTGTCACCAATATTGACACCTAGCGCATTACAGGAAGCACGTCGCCCTTGTTCCATTGATGCTGATGCTAATGAAGGTGGACCAATAACATCCCCCGCAGCATAGATATTACCCACGACGGTACATAACTGCTCATCAACGCTGATTAGGCCTCGTTCGTTCAACATCAGGCCTGCATTTTGTAATTGCAACTCTTTAACATTCGCTAGGCGGCCTGCTGCACAGAGTAGTTTCTGACTACGTACCACGGTGCCATCTTCACACTCTGTTATGACTTCACTCACACCGTCCCAATAGACTTTTTGGACTTTTTGGCTACCTAGCCAAGTGCCACCCATCGCTTCAAATTCTCTGACGAAACGATCTGTCATATCACTATCTAGAAACCCAAGTGGCGTTGGGTAGCGATCAATCATGGTGACTTTCACCCCCAGTGCTTGGAATATAGACGCGTACTCACTAGCAATAACACCACCGCCTAATACTGTGAGACTACTCGGTAAATAAAGCATAGAAAGGATAGAGTCACTATCTAGTATATGCTCGTGATCAATCGGGATATTATCAGGGTCTCTCGGGTATGATCCTGTTGCGATAATCATTTTATGGCTACTGATTTGCTTCGTTTCACCGCCAACGTAATTAATGTCTAAAGTATGGTTATCTACGAAACTAGCTCGGCCATGAATACGTTCGACTTGATTACGATCAATTTGCTCGCGCATAAAGCCATCATGTGCTTTTAGCACATCATCTAAGCGATCAACTAAGGTCGCCATTTCGGTATCTTCGCCTAGTTCAAAATCAACTAATGCAACGTTCTGACGCATATTTTTTACACGTAAAGCATTTTCCCTTAGTGTTTTAGACGGGATGGTACCCCGGTGCACACATGCACCACCAAACAGACTATCCCGTTCTATAATGGCAGCACGTTGGCCTGCTTTTGCAGCTTGAACTGCTGCTTTTTGGCCTGCTGGCCCGCTCCCAATGACAACAACATCATAGTCAAATTCTTGTTGGCTCATGCTAATAGCTCCTGACATTTCTCAGCCACAGATTCTGACTTAGCTAATAAGGCTTCAGCCTCATCTTGATAGATATTGAGTGTTGCTAAGGCGGGAGATGATAATAATTCCGCTTCTTCTATCTTGTCAGGCTCCAGCATATGGGATGCATATTGAATCGCTAAATTAACTTGCGCCGCTTGCGTTACAGCAGTCGATGCATTTTGATAATCAGGGTAATAAGCCACTGCTACCGTGACTAAACTTGGCATTTCCCAAGTATTAATAACCATTTTGCTAGCTTGGTGCTGGTATTGTGACTCTAGTGTCATTACGTCTGCTTCTGATAAAGGAATCTCATGTAGATTGATTAAGTCTAAAACTGTTTGTAATACTGCAGGTCGACCTATTGAATGTAATAACCCTGCTAAGAATGCCACTTCGACATTACTGCGCGTGGCACGCGCAATCTCTTTGGCCCAAAGTCCAGTTGCTAAGGCGTGCTGCCATTGTTTGGCAATATAGGCTTCATAACCAGGGGTATTAAATAGTTTGGCACCGACAGAAGCTGATAGGGCAATTTCACTCATCACTCCCATACCTAGACGCGCAACTGCTTGCTGTAGCGATACCAAATTGGCTAGTGGTGTATAAGCAACCGAATTCGCTATACGCATGACATGAGCAGCTAATGATTGATCACTTTGAATCAGGTTTGCCATAGCAGCCGCAGTCGAGTCGGGATCTTGCGTTAACCTTAATGCTTTGTTTGCGACCTCGGGCAACATCGGCACATCGATTTGTTCTAACTCGATTTGCGACGCTAGTAGTGCTGCAATTTGTTGCCCTTTGCTAGACAATTCACTCATTTCAACCGTTACCTCATTGTTAATCTAACTTGCGTTAATGTCGCTATAAGTTGCAGATTACATTGGTATTTGAAATGGAAACAATGAATTAATTCTAAATTTGTGTCCTATGTCCTACTTTCGGGTTTGGCGCTACTTTGAAGTGTTAAACACCTTCAGAAAAAACGATAGTTCTTCGTCCTGAAATAATAATACGGTGTTCAATATGGGCCTTCACTGCGCGTGCTAAGACAAGTCGTTCAATGTCTTTGCCGATCATGACTAAATCTTCTGGACTATTGTCGTGCTGGACCCGTTGAATGTCTTGCTCGATAATAGGGCCCTCGTCTAAATCCGCAGTAGCATAATGTGACGTTGCACCAATGATTTTTACGCCGCGATCGTAGGCTTGGTGATAAGGTTTAGCACCTTGGAATGCAGGTAAAAAGCCATGATGAATATTAATCACTCGCCCAGCAAATTCTTCGACAAATTGCTCTGATAAAATCTGCATATAACGCGCCATTACAACAAGGTCTATTTGATATTCAGCCAATAAAGCTTTTATCTGTGCTTCTTGTTGTGGTTTGGTTTCTTTAGTAATCGGTAGATGATAAAACGGCTTATCAAATTGTTTTGCCATTTGTTCAAGATCGGCATGATTTCCAATAATTAACGGAATATCACAGCTTAGTTCCCCTTCAAATTCACGCAATAATAAATCGTAGGGGCAATGTGATGCTTTAGTTACCAATAATGCAACACGGTATGGCTGATCTGAATAACGCACAGACCAATTGAGCCCTAAACTATCGGCATAGCTTTTAAACTGTTGTTCCAACGCGTTTCTATCTAATTGCCCACTATCTTCCAATTTCAATCGCATGAAGTATTGCCCTTCCAACACGTCTGTATATTGTTGGCAGTGCAAAATATTATATTCACGTTGCGAGAAAAAACCCGTTATCCCGGCTAGCAGTCCCTTTTGATCTGAACATTGAATTAGAAAAACAATGGCATTCATAAATCGATATCTCTTTCTTATTAGCGTAAACAGGTGAGTACTATAACGGTATGTTGTTGTTTTTGCATTCGTTATTGTTATTAAAAATAGTCTGTGTATTTGTTGTTGCGTCCTTTTACCTTCTCTATCGGGTATTTTTCAGCATTCTTTTGGCATTTGGCTTCGACTATTTTATTGAGATCTAACTCTAAGTCATGACATAAATAGCTCAGATAGACAGCGACATCAGCAATTTCATCTTCTAAGTTTTGGCGTTTTTCTGTTTGTAAATGCTCCGCCACCTGCTGTTCTGTTTTCCACTGAAACCATTCTAGTAATTCTGCGGCTTCGATTGAAATAGAAAGAGCGAGCTCTTTGGGGGTATGAAACTGTTCCCAATCACGTTCTTTACGAAAGGCTATCAATTTTTCTAACAATTCAGGTTTAATCATGGCTAAGAAATGCATGTACTGTTGATAAAAATACGTCTGGTCTTTCAGCATGGATCCAATGTCCAGCATTTTCGATTGTCACCACCTCAGCACTAAGAAACTGTTGTTTAATCAATTTTACATCGCGATCTTCAATATAGTCAGATAATGCTCCGCGGATAAATAAACTGGGCTGTTTAACGGTTGTGCCTTCGCCCACTGCTTTTAGCAATGCCGAATAGTGTTGCGCTAATACGGTTAAATTTAATTGCCATTTCAACTTCTCATTACGCTTAATAAGATTCATCAATAAAAATTGCCTAATGGCTTTATTGGGTATTGTTTTAGCTAGGATACCATCCGCTTCGCTTCGCTTTGTAAGCGTAGAGATATCTACTGCTAATAAGGCATCGAAAATATCACTGTGCCTGTCTGGATAAGATTTAGGCGCCATATCCACGATTATCAGTGACTTTATTTTATCTGGATAGCTTGTGGCGATTGTCATCGCTACCTTGCCACCTATTGAATGACCAAGCATATCAACATTTTTTAGCCCTAGCTCCTGGATTAAAACAGCCACATCATCTGCCATATCTTGATAAGCAACATTATCGGTATGAGGTGACTGCCCATGATTCGGTAAATCTACTGAGATTACTTGCCGTTCTTGTGACAATTGTGAAGCAATGCTCCGCCAATTATCCGATGAACCAAACAGGCCATGTAGAATCATTAATGGAGCGCCGTCTCCTTGAATTTGATGATGTAGCGTCATTCTTGGGCTTCTTTATCTATCGAAGGTGTTTATAATAACGGGCTTTTAACTCTGTTTGGAGACTTTTGTGGAAGATGAAACAATACTTGTGATGCTCGTCCAGCAGTATGCCAAACAGTATGGCATTACTTTTAGTTCTCAACATTTAGATGATCCCGATAAGAAATCGAAGTTAATTAGCTTGATACAAGCTGCATTAGCAGGAGAACGCGGTCCTGTCACTGACGAGGATTTAATCTAATTGCCATAAAAAAGGCCATTCTAAATGGCCTTTTTTATAACTTGATTCAATAACGGTTAATCAACGCATTTTTCAAAGACAAGGCATGCATTGGTGCCACCAAAACCAAAACTATTCGACATAATCGTTTTTAGGCCTGCATTATCCTTGCGCTCACGAATGATCGGTACCCCTTCAGCTTCAGGGTCCAGATTATCCACATTAGCCGACGCCGCAATAAAATCATTTTCCATCATCAATAAACTATAAATGGCTTCTTGAACCCCCGCAGCGCCTAGCGAATGACCTGATAAAGATTTTGTTGAGCCAACAATCGGCATATCATCACCAAATGCTGCTTTTATCGCCCCTAATTCAGCTAAATCGCCTACCGGTGTACTGGTGCCATGGGCATTAATATAGTCAATCGGGTTGTTAACTGTTGACGTTGCTTGTTGCATGCAACGAATAGCACCTTCACCCGATGGCGCAACCATATCGTAGCCATCTGACGTTGCTCCATACCCTGTCAACTCAGCATAAATTTTAGCGCCGCGTGCCTTGGCATGTTCATATTCTTCTAGGACTAAAACACCGCCGCCGCCAGCAATAACAAACCCATCACGATCAGCATCATAAGCACGAGAAGCCTTATCTGGCGTATCGTTATATTTCGTTGAAAGCGCACCCATAGCATCGAACAAAGAACTCATCGTCCAGTGCTCTTCTTCTGCACCACCAGCAAAAACAATGTCTTGCTTACCGAGTTGAATTTGCTCCATCGCATTGCCAATACAATGTGCACTGGTTGCACAAGCTGATGACATTGAATAATTAACACCTTTAATCTTGAAAGGTGTCGCTAGACAAGCTGAAGTTGTACTACCCATGACTTGAGTGACACGGTATGGACCTACACGACGTAGCCCTTTATCTCGCATGATATCGGCTGCTTCAACTTGGTTTGACGATGATGCACCGCCTGATCCCATCACGAGACCTGTGCGAGGATTAGAAACTTGATCTTCTGTTAATCCAGCATCATCGATCGCTTGCTGCATAGAAATATAGGCATAAGCTGCAGCATCACCCATAAAACGTAATACTTTACGGTCTATATATTCTTTAAAATCAATTTCGACAGAACCCGCAATGTGGCTCCGGAAGCCCATGTCTGCATATTCTTGCTTAAATTTTATACCCGAACGTCCTGTACGAAGTGACTCTGTCACTGACTCGGCATCTAAGCCCAGGCATGACGTAATACCTAACCCTGTAACAACAACACGTTTCATTACTGCTTCCTAAAAATCATCTGTAGAAGTAAATAATCCGACACGGAGGTCTTTCGCTGTATAAATTTCGCGACCGTCTACGCTGACTGAACCGTCTGCAATTGCTAAGACTAATTTTCTGGCAATAACGCGTTTCAAATCTAATTTATAAGTGACTTTTTTAGCTGTCGGTAAAATTTGGCCCGTGAATTTCACTTCGCCTGCACCTAGTGCACGACCACGTCCTGGATTACCATCCCAAGCGAGGAAAAAACCGACAAGCTGCCACATTGCATCTAGCCCTAAACAACCAGGCATAACGGGATCGCCTGGAAAATGACAATCAAAGAACCAAAGGTCCGGTGTAATGTCTAATTCAGCAATAATTTCGCCTTTTCCATATTCACCGCCGGTATTGGCGATATGGGTAATGCGATTCATCATCAACATATTAGGGGTAGGTAATTGGGCATTGCCAGGGCCAAACACGTGACCGTGACCGCATTCTAAAAGCTGTTCGTAACTGTACGACGATTCTTTACTCATGAAATTCTCTAAAAGCGCCTCATACTTGGCAAGACGCCATCATATCATGGTCAGCTATAAACGAGAAAAATTCGTGAACTATTTCTCATTTTTGAAACAAAAAAGCCGTGACTAAGCACGGCTTTTTATATTAGTCATACTCAGTTCTATTCAGGGATCGTCGACGCTGTTGTCGGTAATTCTACATTGACCGTTTTTAACAATGCCCCCATGCTGTTAATAATGCGGTACATAGCGAATAATTGGTCATATTCAGCATTCACCAACGCCTGGCTAGAAACAAATACTTCATTTTCTGAATCCAATAAATCAAGCAAGGTACGTTTCCCTAGACCGAACTGTTGTTGATAGGCATCGCGTGATTTTTCACTAGATGCGACATGCAATCTAAAATAATCCATTTGTCTATCAACTGTTTCAAGCGCATTCCAAGATAAACGAACACTTTCTTCGACTTGACGATGGGTATTATTGCGAATTTCTGCTGCTTGGTTAATTAAATAAGCTGTTTCTTGTTTACGAGCACTATCACGGCCGCCATTTAACAAGTTATATCGCATTCGGAACATGGCAGTTACATCATGGTTATGTCCACGTACACCATCAATATCATTATCTGCCGTCGTACCTAATTCAAAATCAAATCTTGGATAGAAAGGTGATGATGCTGTGTCATGTTGAGCATGAGCTGATGCGACATCAGCCTTAGCCGAATTTAATGTCGGATGATTTTCCAATGCCTGATTGATCGCTTCATCCAAAGTTTCTGGAATAGCGCTTTGAGGTGAGCTTGGTTCTTCTAAATTTTCAGCCTCAATGCCCACAACTCTTTGATATGCTATTTGAGCATCTCGTAAATTACTTTGTTCAGCTAATAAATTTCTACGCGCTAATGCTAACCGACCCTGACTTTGGTCCATATCAGAGCGGCGGCCCACACCATGCTCACTTCTCAATCTAATTTGATCATGTGTTTTTTTCATGCGCTTGATAATTTGCTTGGGCTAATTCAACTAACTTCTGTCGTCGTAATACCTCAATATAGGCATCAGTTGCCCGTAAAGCGGTATTTTCCGCTTCACCAAAAACAGTATAGGCACGTGCATTTGTTCTCGCCTTTTGGCGTTTAACTTCATTTTTTGTCGCCATGCCATCAAATAGCATTTGGCGTAATTGTAAGCTTGCTTCATTCCGATTAAGGCTATCATGGCCGCGTCCAGCACCACGTGTTATCTGTACCCCGTCAACACTATGTGGACCAAATAGTGTTGACGGGGTACAGTTCGCGTTTTAGAGGATTTGATTACGACTTTAATCGAGAAGAAAGTGATTATGTTTACGGACTTGCCATTCGCCGCGAGAGAAAAAATTTCCTCGCGTGAGAAAATTCGCGGCCATTTAAGCAATCTAGAAAATTTAATGGGTGAGGATGAAGGTATTTTATAACCCCTTTTAGACTTTACCTTACACGTTTTGAGCTTGGGCGCTGTTTCGCTGTCTTTGTCTCTTTATTGATTTTGACTTTACGTCCTTTGAATGGATTATCGCCTTTTTTAAATTCAATCATGACCGGTGTACCATGGAGCTTCAACACATCTCTAAACGTATTTTCCAAATAACGTCGATAACTTTGTGGTGTTGAATCTGTTTGATTACCGTGGATGATAATTCTTGGCGGGTTCTTCCCACCAAGATGAGCGTAGCGGAATTTAATCCTTCTTCCTCTAACTAACGGTGGCGGATGATCTGCCACAGCATCTTCGAGAACACGTGTCAGCCTAGGCGTTTGTAACTGTGCCATTGCAGAATCATAGGCTTGATTGACTGACTTAAATAACAAGCCCACACCACTACCATGTAAGGCAGAGATGAAATGTGTTTTAGCAAAACTTAAAAAAGGTAAGCGGCGTTCCACATGACTTGCAACCCATTCACGCTCTGTTTTTTCTAAGCCGTCCCATTTGTTTACAGCTATAACTACGGCTCGGCCGCTTTCTATGATTAGGCCTGCCAAATGCAGGTCTTGTTCTACAATGCCTTCGTGAGCATCTAGTACTAAAATTACTACATTCGCCTCTTCTAAGGCTTGTAGTGTTTTAACAATACTGAACTTTTCCAACATTTCAGACACTTTAGATCGACGGCGCACGCCTGCTGTATCAATCAATGTGTATTGACGATTGTCTTTCTCGAATGGAATATGGATACTATCTCGAGTCGTGCCTGGCTCATTATAAGCAACGACTCTGTCTTCGCCCATGATACGATTGATTAATGTTGATTTACCGACATTTGGGCGCCCCATTACAGCTAACTTAATCACCTGTGATTGCGGATCTTCATCTTCGTTATCTATATCGTCTGTCTTAACAATGTTAGGAAGCCTTTCACGTAACTGAGCTATCAGCACACTTAGGCCTCTATTTTGAGTTGCAGAGATAACGTATGGTTCACCCAACCCAAGCGAATAAAAATCCGCCGCTATCATTTCCGGGCGCTCGCCTTCTGCTTTGTTTACGACTAACATGACGGGCTTATCTGCATTGCGTAATTGAGCAGCAACATCCTCATCTGCCGCTGTCAAACCGGCCCTGCCATCGACTAAAAAGAAGATAGTATCAGCCTCATCAATCGCTAATTGGGCTTGTTGGCGCATAAGGCCAGACATATTGTCGGACTGCTCGGTTAGGCCGCCTGTATCGATCAAAATGAAACTACAGCCTTCTATATCGGCTGTGCCATAAATTCTGTCACGTGTTAACCCAGCATGATCGGCAACCAGCGCATCACGGCTGCGTGTTAACTTATTAAATAATGTCGACTTACCGACATTCGGGCGTCCCACTAGGGCAATAACTGATTGCATTCGGTTACGGCACTCGAATAGCAGCGAGTGTACCGTCTATTGCGAAAACAAAGATTAGGTCGTCTTTTACTAGCGGTTTACTTCGAATCGCCGATCCAGAAATTCGCATTCTACCGACAAACCGGCCATCTTGGCGTGACATCCAATGTACATAGCCTTCTAGATCACCTACAACTACGTAATCACCAACAATAGCGGGAGCTGTTGCTCTCCGTCTCAACAGTTCTGTTTGACGCCAGAGCCCATTACCAGAACCATCCTGTACTGCCCAGATATGACTATCTTCATCACTGATATAAACAGCAACATCTGGATCAACGTCTAAGCCCGCTTTCGATGACATTTCTCTTGACCAAAGTTGTTGGCCTGAATCTATATCAATCGCAGCAACATTACCATGATAAGCCACGACATACACTCGGCCATACCGAATCACTGGTGCGGAATCAATATCAACAAGACGATCAATTTCAGTTCGTCCTCGTGGAATTGCGATACTCCGTTCCCAAATCACTTTACCATCTGTTATTGATAGTGCGACTAATTTACCGTTAGCGTAGCCTGCTATAACTCTGTCATCGTACACAACGGGAGGACTGGCACCTCGTAAACTTAATAATGGCACTGCACGTTGGTAATTCCATAGTACAGTGCCATCACTTGATGAGAGTCCTGTCATTCTACCGTCAGCTGTTCTAGCAACTACAACACCATAAGCGGCTTTAGGTGGGGTTAGTACTTCACTTGATAATCGTTGGCGCCATCTAAACTCACCTGTACTTTCATCTAAGGCAATCACTTCACCTTGTTGGCTGCCTATCAAAATCAAACCTTCACCACCACCCGGACCGGTAACGACAGGTACTTCTAATTCTATTTGCCAATTTAAATCGCCCGAACTTGTCTGGAGGCTATTAACTTCGCCTTGATGGTCGACTGCCACAATCGCACCATTTTGAAGCCATGGACTTAAGTCGCTATATTCCGTCTTAGCACCTTCACCCACATCCTCTGACCAGATCTCATCAGCTTCAAATTCGGCATCAAAATCAACTAATTCAGCTGGGGGAAGTACAATTTTGTCATCGACTAACCAATCGGGCAGTCGCCCGCTACCAATTGAACAGGCCATCAAGCTAGAGCTCAATATAGCGACGGTAAAAAACTTTAAGGCTAGCCTCATTATTTTATGATCCTGCAATATCATCTAATTTTAACTTGAGAATTAAACCTCGGGGATCATTCTCATCTAGCGTTATTTTGGCAGCTTGGTATGCCAATGCTGCTTCAACTTTTTTTCCTTGCGCCAGATAAACATCACCTTTTAATTCATCAAATAAGGATTTAAATGCCGTTGTCTCTCCTAGGTTTAACGTCATTAATGCTTGTTCAAAATTTGATTCGTCTAACTGCAATTTACTTAATCTTAGCTTAGCAATTTCTTTTTGCCCCGTTAATTTTGCATGGCCAATAACCCATTCTAAATACGCTTTCGCACCATTAGTGTCTTCATTCGCTAGACTATTTTTGGCCATATCAAATGCGGCAAACGTTGCATAAGGTGTGTTAGCAAAGTCACTGAATAGTTTATCAACGGAGTCGACTGCCTGACTGCCATTCCCTTCTGCAAGGTATACACTTGCCTGTTGATATAAACTTGACGCTTGTGTCGTGCTCATGGCCTGCTGATTCAGCCAATAACGGCCTCCGACGAGACCGGCAATACCCAAGGCAATGCCTAACATGACAGCAAGACCATTCTCGCGCCACCAGCGCTTAATCTCTTCGCCTTTTTCCTCATCTGATGCGTAAATATCCACGCTATTCTCCTAAACCATTGAAACTTATGAATCTAATGGATAAAAATCAAAAGGGGGATTATACGTTAATCTGACTGACTGATGTAGATATGATCGTAGACTGATAACACAACCTACAAAAGCACTATTATGGTGCTTGCACGCAACAAAAGCACCTTAATAGTGCTTATTTTGATTGTTTAACCGTGAAAGGATCATATAAGCACTTGATTGATCTATGTTGTTCTTATTTGGTGCATTTATTGCTTCTTGACTAGTTCTAATTATTAAAACTAAGGAAAAAGTTGTGCAAAGTTCAACTGATGTTCTCTTTATTTTACTCGGTGCCATCATGGTTCTGGCTATGCATGCTGGTTTTGCCTTCTTGGAAGTCGGTACTGTCCGTAAGAAAAACCAAGTTAATGCGTTAGTCAAAATCATTACGGATTTTGGTGTTTCTACCATAGCCTATTTCTTTATCGGTTATGGTATTGCCTATGGCATCGACTTTTTACAGCCTGGTCCATCACTAATAGATAGTAATGGCTATGCTTTAGTGAAGTTCTTTTTCTTATTGACCTTTGCAGCAGCAATCCCCGCGATTGTATCGGGTGGTATTGCTGAACGCGCTAAGTTTAACCCTCAATTAATCGCCACTTTTTTTCTAGCCGGTTTTATCTACCCCTTCTTTGAAGGTATCAGCTGGAATGGCGCGCACGGAGTTCAGGCCTGGTTAGAAGCAAGTTACGGGTATGGCTTCCATGATTTTGCTGGCTCTATCGTCGTCCATGCTGTTGGCGGCTGGATTGCCTTAGCAGCTGTTTTATTACTTGGCCCTCGCCATGGTCGTTACGGTAAACGAGGTGAAATTGTTGCCCACCCTCCATCTAATATCCCTTTCTTGGCATTAGGCGCTTGGATTCTCACCGTTGGTTGGTTTGGTTTTAACGTTATGTCTGCACAAGAAGTTGATGGTATTAGTGGCCTAGTCGCCGTTAACTCTTTAATGGCAATGGTTGGTGGCACATTAATGGCTTGTTTCGTCGGCCGTAATGACCCTGGTTTTGTCCACAATGGTCCCCTTGCTGGTCTTGTGGCTATTTGTGCTGGCTCTGATGTCATGCACCCTCTTGGTGCACTCATTACAGGTGGTGTCGCCGGTGGGCTATTCGTTTATACCTTTATGCTGACACAAAATAAATGGAAAATAGATGATGTATTAGGGGTTTGGCCATTACATGGACTTTGTGGCGTATGGGGTGGCATTGCAGCTGGTATTTTTGGCCAACTTTCTTTTGGCGGATTGGGTGGCGTTAGTATGATGTCACAATTAATTGGTACTGCATTAGGCGTTACTATCGCATTTTTAGGCGGCTTAATCGTTTACGGAATTCTAAAATTACTCTTTGGGCTAAGGCTTTCTGAAGAAGAAGAATATGATGGTGCCGATTTAAGTATCCATAAAATCAGTGCTACTCCACCTAATGATTAAAAATCATTAGGTGATACTGATCATAAAAAAGGGCTTACATTTGTAAGCCCTTTTTGTATTAATGGAAACATGGTTTTAACGGATAATACCGCCTTGTTGTTGACTTAGAAAATCCGTATATAAACTTAATTCAGCCTGCTCTTGCTCAAGATCTTGTATAGCTTGGCTAGCTTGTTCTACCTTTAACCCGGAACGATAAGTCAGCTTATATGCTTGCCTGATATTTTTAATCTGTTGTTCACTAAATTGATGGCGCTTTAATCCTTCGATATTGACGCCGATAGGCTTGGCCATATGACCTGATACAAGAACGTATGGAGGCACATTACGTGAGATTACACTGCCCATCGCACTAAACGAGTAGGAAGCCATAGCATTAAATTGGCTCACTAAAGTAAAGCCACCCAAAATAACATGATCATCAATAATGACATGGCCTGCTAATGTTGCATTATTAGCAAAAGTATTGTTGTTCCCAATAATGCAGTCATGTGCGATATGTACATACGCCATAATCCAATTATCGTTACCTACTTTGGTTATGCCGCCACCTTGTTCCGTACCACGATTAATCGTGACACTTTCTCTAATGACATTATTATCACCAATTTCGAGCAGTGTCGCTTCACCATCATATTTCTTATCTTGTGGTATTTCACCAATAGATGAAAATTGATAAATTGTATTGTTCTCGCCTAGTTTAGTCGGGCCTTGGATAACAACATGCGATCTAATATGACAGCCGTCACCTATTTCAACCTCTGGACCAATAACAGAATAAGGCCCGATTGTGACATCATTGCCAATCTTAGCTGAAGGATCAATTATTGCTGTTTCATGAATCATTGCGGTAAAGGTTGATTAACACACATAATATCGGCACTGACAATAAGTTCGCCATCTACGCTCGCTTCACCAAAAAACTTCCATAAATTGCGTTTTTGTTTAACTAACTTCACATCTAATTTTAGCTGATCGCCTGGCTCTACCGGCCTTTTAAAACGGGCATTATCAATGCCTGCTAAGTAGTATAGCTCTTCATCCGAATTCAAATCATTTGCAGTTTTGAACGCTAATAATCCTGTAGCTTGTGCAAGTGCCTCTAGAATCAATACACCTGGCATAATTACACGCTGGGGGAAGTGCCCAGTGAATTGTGGTTCATTGAAGGTAATATTCTTAATCCCGACTAGATGTTCTCCCGGTGTAAATTCAATAACACGATCTATTAGCAAAAGAGGATAGCGGTGAGGGAGTAATTTCTGTATTTCATGTATATCAATGGTATTCAAGCTGTATTATCCTTTGATTGTATCGTTTGACACTCGTTTCGTTCTTGGCTCGTACTTAAATTACTGTCTTCGTTTATAAACTTTTCCAGTTTCAATCACGACGCTCTAATTTTTTTACACGTTCTGTCAGTTTCGCTAATTGACGATACCTGACAACGTTTTTATGCCACTGGCTAGTTGTTTCAGCAGGGATACCTGAGGAGTAGCTACCCGACTCTGAAATAGACTTCGTGACCATAGTCATACCCGTCATCATAACACCATCAGCAATTCTGATATGGCCACTGATACCAACCCCACCGCCAATAATACAGTTTTCACCAATTTCTGTACTACCTGCAATTCCTACGCAACCCGCAATTGCTGTGTTATTGCCAATAATATCATTGTGACCAATTTGTACCTGGTTATCTATTTTTACACCATGACCTATTATTGTATTTTCCAATGCGCCACGATCAATAGTGGTATTAGCACCGATTTCTACATCATTACCAATTTCGACTGTGCCTAATTGAGGAATTTTAAGCCATTTTCCCTTGTTATTTGCAATGCCAAACCCATCAGCACCAATCACAACACCAGGATGAATAATGACACCATCACCAATTATCACATCATGGCAGATTGTGACGTTAGGACTAATTCTCGCATTATCACCTATAACTGCACCATCCTGAATCACCGTACCAGCGCCAATAAAAGCGCCTTTTCCTAATGAGACGTCAGCTCCAATCACAACGTTCGCATCGATGCATGCATCTTTAGGTATTTTTGCATTCGGATTAACAACTGCTGTTGATGCAATTCCAACCTGGCTCTCAGGTTCTGGATTTAATAATCTTGCCACAAGCGCATAAGCAATATACGAATCCTCTACGATAATCGCATTACCTGTCACAGCACCTGACATTTCCTGTGTAACAAGTACAGCACCTGCACTCGTAGATTCAAGGTATTTGGTATATTTACTGTTGGCCAGAAAGCTAATTTGATGAGGCTTTGCAGCCTTTAAAGTCGCTACACTATCAACTGCCCATGTACTGTCTCCGAGGACTTCGCCTTTGAGATGCTGTGCTATTTGTTCAAGAGTCCACATTTGAATTTAGAATAAAGCTATTTTTTTGCCTTTAGTAATGTTAATACTTTTTCTGTAATATCAACTTTATCGCTAGCAAAAATCACACCTTGGAAAACAACAAGGTCATATGATTCTTTTTTAGCTAACTCGATAATTGTTTGAGCAATGTCTTTTTCTAATTTTCTCAGTTCTTCGTTGCGGCGAATCGATAAATCTTCACTATATTCATCTTGCAACCGTTTAATATCACGCTGTTCACTGACAATGGCTCGTTCTTTATTCTTCAATTCCGTTGCGCTATATATTGCACTGTCTTTGACGAGCTTTTCTTGCTTAGATCTTAAGCTTTTTATTTTGCTTTCAATCGCCTTACTTCGTGAAGAAAATTCTTTTTCTAAACGCGCCAATGCACGTGTCTTTTGTGGTGATTGCTCCATTACAGCCGCTGCATTAACAACACCTATTTTAAGCTCAGCAGCATAACTGGGTGTGCTAAAAACGGCGATCCAAAGACATAGCCAAATAAACTTCATTTTTTTCACACTTCTCTCCAAACTTTCTAATTAAAATGCCGAACCCACGGCAAACTGGAATATTTCTGTTTCATCGTCATCTTGCTTATTAAATGGTTGTGCCACGCTGACGGACACTGGGCCAAATGGCGAAATCCATATTGCAGATAAACCGGCTGAATAGCGTAGTAAACCAGCATCAAAATTTTCGTTTTCATCGTATACATTTCCTATATCAGTAAATGCACTTAAACGAATTGATTTAATTTGTTTCTTAACAAAGGGTAATGGGAAAATAAGTTCAGCACCTGCGGTCACAAGGAAATTACCACCCAGAGCTTGGTCATCATCCTTTATACCCAGCGTATTGTTGCTGAATCCCCTGACACTATTTTGACCACCTGCATAAAAATTTTCAAAGAATGGATATTCATCTGTACTACCATAGGCTGCACCATAACCAACTCGTCCACCATATGCTAATGTTAATTCATCAGTAAGAGGTGTATACCTACGGTCTTCATAATTTAGCTTGTAAAATTGTAAAGAACCACCTGGCACAGCCACTTCGGCCGAAAGTCTTTGAAGCTTGCCTTTTGTTGGTAAAATTGGGTGATTCCTCGTATTACTGGACCAGCCCAACGTAACCGAAAAAGTATCAAAGCTATCCCCCTCCCTAGCCACAAAATCACTATAGCGTCTGACAGTGGTATTTTCTGGTATTTTTAATTTAGTATTCTCGTAGCCAAAACCAAGACCAATTCGATTATCTTCTGATATAGGAATACCAAAATTAGTCGAGCCACCCCCAACATCTGTATTGAATGTCGCTACATTATTATTATTATTATCTGTGTCTGTTTCACGATAAAAAGCATTAAAGCCCTGGCTAATAC